>Ga0182024_10015928_pt1 | contig 14323 bp, 15 predicted proteins | sample P32metaG_FD_120480 | JGI IMG/M metagenome (GOLD analysis project Ga0182024, IMG submission 120480) | Permafrost microbial communities from Stordalen Mire, Sweden - P3-2 metaG (Illumina Assembly) | ecosystem: Environmental > Terrestrial > Soil > Wetlands > Permafrost | place: Sweden: Stordalen... | reverse complement strand
CCGCGCCGGCTTCCTGCTTTGTCGAGTAATACGGGTCCATGCAGTGCTCCCGGATTTCCTCCGTCATCCCCACCCCCGTATCCCCCACGTTGATCTCAATGCCCTTCTGTGTCTTGTGCATCCCCACCGACAGCGTGCCGCCCTGCGGCATCGCGTCCACGGCATTCAGGATCAAATGAAACAGCGCTTCGCGAATCTCCGCGGCATTGCACGGGAACGGATCAGCCCGCTCGATATTGATGGATAGCGTTATCTCCCGCCCCTCGGCGCGCGCGCTGTCGCTCCACTTCGGCCGGGCCAGCAGCACCGCATCCGCCACCAGCTTCCGCAAATCCGTCGGCATGAAAAGATCGTCGTCGTGCCGTGGCCGGCAGAAGTAATTGAGCCGCGCGATCATCTGCACCGCCTCCTGCAGCACCCCCTGCATCGTGTTGAGATGCACCGCCGCTTCCGATTCACTGTCCGCCTCGCGGGAGAGCAGGTCCGTCAAGCTCATCAGGATCATCAGCACATTGTTGAAATCGTGTACCACGCCTCCCGCCATCTCGCCGAAGGCATGCAGCCGCTCCTGCCGGACAGCCTGCCGCTGCGCCTGCCGCAGTTCTTCCAGCGCCGTCTCCAGTTCCCTGGTCCGTTCCGTTACCCGCTCGTCCAGCAGCCGGTTCTGCTCCCGCAGCCCAAGGTGCAAAAAACGTGTCTGCAGTAAATTATGCACGCGCAGCCGCAACTCAGTCGAGCCGAACGGCTTCGCCAGGAAATCGCTCGCCCCGGCCGCCAGCGCCCGCCGGCGGGTCGATTCCATCGGGTCCGCCGTGATCACTATCACCGGAAGATGGTCGTCCGGCGCTATATGCTCCCGAATCTGCTCGAGGACCGCAAAGCCGTCCATCACCGGCATCGATATATCCAGCAGGATGATATCCGGCTGGAATTCCCGGAACGCCGCCACCGCCTCGCACGGGTCGTTGACGACCCGGATATCCTCATGCCCCGCCGCGGCCAGGCTTATCTCGACCGCGCTGGCGCTCACCGGCTCGTCATCTATGACGAGGAACCGCGCGTTTTGCAGGAATATGTCGAAGGCGTGCATGCGATGCGGGAGAGAAATTCGCGGCCCGGGAGAGGCCGGCGAATCGCACAAATAAGTATCACATTGCCGAGACTAGCAGATTACGCGCCAAAGGACGTTGCCAGCCTCCCTCCGTCACGGCGCCGCCCGGCGCCGGAATAACGGCGCCGCATCGGCGATATTCAGTGCGGAAAGGTCCAGCCCCTGGTCCGGCGCGCGCTCCCGCGCCGCGTCTAGCTGCCGGACTACCCGGCCGACCATATCCTCCGCGTAATACTTCACCGATCCCACCCCTATTGCCGCCGGAAAAACCACGGCCAGGAACCCGAAATCTCCCACGCTCAGGATCAGCAGGCTGTTCTCCTCTCCCTGCTGGTAGAGGCTGCTCACCGAGTGATCCTCGATGATCTTCGCGATCGCCTGCGTCGCCGCAAAGCTGTTTGCCGCCAGCGCCCCCAGCGTCGCTGTGTCGATATTCCCGCAGTCACCCTGTTTTGTGACAATGAAGCCCCCGGCATCGATAAACAGCACCAGCCGCGCCCCGCTTGTGAATACGAAATCCCCCATCGCCGAATCCATCGCCGCAATATCTTCAGCTATAAGGAGGGGAAGGCTGAACATGGCCGGTTGATCTAGGCCGCCTTGCGGCCGGACTCCGTCAAGAGCTTGTGGAGGAGCATGCGGGTAATCATGTTCAGGGTCTCGAAGACCCCGTCCCCCTTCACTGCGGAGCTGGCAAACGAAGGCACCTCAATCTCGCGGTTGTTCAGGAGAAAATCGAGGTAATTGACCGGCGCCGCGTTCGGCAGGTCACGTTTGTTGTATTGCAGTATGTACGGGATATTCGCCAGGTTCTGGTTCAGCGTCTCCAGGTTCTGGATCATGTTGTTAAAGGTCTGCACATTCTCCTCCATCTTCTCGTACTGCGAGTCCGCGACAAAGACCAGGCCGTCCACCCCGCGCAGCACCAGTTGCCGCGTAGTGTTGTAGATCACCTGTCCAGGCACGGTAAATAGCTGGAACTTCGTCTTGAATCCGCGAATCACCGCGGTCTCCAGCGGCAGGAAGTCGAAGAACAAGGTCCGGTCGCTGTTCGTCGCCAGCGATGTCAGTTTCCCCTTGGTCTCGGGCGCCGCCTCGACCTCGGCATGTACTTTCTCCAGATTGCTCGTCTTCCCGCATTGCGGCGGGCCGTAATAGACGATCTTGAGTTGGATTTCTTTGGTGGCTTGGTTGATGAGTGCCATGGCTAGGATACGTGTGGTTGAAGGGCCGCTGCTATCAGGTTGAGTTCGGGGAGGGGGAGGAGCCGTCCATGCGGGGTCAGCACTCCGAGGAAGATTTTGCCAATCTTGCGGACATGGATGTTCGCGCCGGTCAGGTATAGGTCAACCGACTCGGGCGTCCCGAGGTGCGCCAGGTCCGCGTACTTCGCCAGTTGGGTAAAGACCGTCGGCGCAAAGGCGGCGAGGATGTCCTCATTCGGATCCGGCAACTCGGCGGCGATTAGGAGCCCGTCGGCGGTGGCCAGGAATGTTCCTGCCACCCCCTCAAGTGCGCGAATCCGGTGCAGAATCTGTGCGTGAGTTCCCGGAGCGCCTGCCGGCTCGCTTCCTCCCAACCCTCCTTTAACCGGCTCCTCCAGCCGCAGCGCGTAGGGCGCCGGAGATGCCGCCGCAGGTCCGGGGATTGGCGTGGTCACGGCCGCGATACCGGGAGTGGGCGTCTCCGCGGCGGCCTTTGGCATGTGCAGCGGCTTCGTAAAGGGGATTGGTTCGGGTGCGGCCGCAAATATCGGGGCCGGTTCCGGGACCGGGGCAGGCTCGGGGGCTGGCTCGGGGATCGCGGCGGTAACCGGCTCGGCAGCGGGCTCAGCGGCCGGTTCTGAAACTGGCTCTGGATCAATCCTTTCCGCGGCAACAGGCTCTGGCTCCGGTTCCGGCGCCCTGGCGGCAAATGGCTCAGGCGCTGGCTCTTCGACGGCGGCAGGAATCGGCTCCGGCTCAGTCGCGGGCGCATCAGCCTCCACGGGTGCGGGAGTCGGCTCCGGTGCGGGTGCATTGGCCGCGGCAGCCGCGGGAACCGCCTCGGGAGCCGGTTCTGGCCCCATGGCGCGCTCGGGAGTATGGGTTGGAAAGTGCGCAAGCTCCGGGATTGGCGCAGGCTCGGGAAGCGGCCTTGGAACGGGCAGCGACGATTTGCCAAAAACATTCGGGATCCGCTCGTCCACCTCGATCTTCTTCCGTGACTCCGGCGCTTTGCGCGCCTGCAGGAACAATGGAATCAGCGGCGCCAGCGGCAGATCGATATCCCGGTCCGCAACCTTTACGGCGAACGGCTCCGGCCTGCACCAGGTTCGCAGTTGGCTCCATTTGAACCGCAGTTTTCCCGTCTTCATCTGCTTCTCGAATTCCGATAGCGGAACGAGGAACGAGAGATCCTCCGCCTTCCAGCCATTCATCGAATCGCGAATATCCGAAGGCAGGCCCGGCAGGATGATCGTAAGCGGAATTGTCACCGAGTCCGGCGTCTCAACTTTGGCAGCCGGCGGCGCTACAGCTTCGGCAGCCGCGTCCGGGGTAGCCGGCGCGGGCTTCACCGGCTCTTTCGGTTCCGGAGCCACGGGCGCGGGCGGGACTGGAACTGCCGACGAGACTGCGGCAGGCGCCGGCGTCTCCCGGGTGGAAGAGGGCCACGGCGCGATCTTCCGCGGTTTCGGCGCCGGTTCCCTTTCCTCGCTTACTGGAGCCGGTTGCGGCGCGGGCTCCGGCGCATTCTCAGTCCCTGGACCATCGTAAGTTGGCTTGCGGTCCGTGTACCATGCGTCCTCTGCTGGCGCGCCAGGCTTCCGGTCGGCTACGCCCGTTTTCGCGAAAACCGACGGTATCTTGACCGGCACTGAGGCGCTCTTCTGATCGTCCCGCCGGGAAGGCATCATCTGGTGCAAAATTGCGTTCAGCGGCAGCGCCACATTCGCATCCGCGGGCGCCCCGGTCGGGTGGAAGAATATTTCCGGCGTCCGTGCCCGAAGCTGGGCAAACGTTATCCGCACCGCTCCAGACGCCAGTTGCGGCTCGATCAATGTGCGCGGGATGCCCACCAGCACATGCTCGGAGGGCTGCTTGCGCAGCGCGGCTTTCAAATCCGGCGCGAAGCCGTCGGTAATGGTTTTCAGCGGGATCGAGACGCAATCCTCGTTCGAGATTGGTACAGCGGGCTCAGTCGGCGGGGCCATGGTCCGGGTTGCTTGGGGTTGGGTGGGCGGCATGGGTGAGGGTGCTCGGGGCGGTTCCACCACCGTGGTCCCGCCGGTTTTTGGGTCGCCGGACCGCCGGCTAAAAAGATTTCGAAAGAAGCTCACAATTGGTGACGTTTTGGCATTGTTCCGGCTTTACTAAGGGAGTCTAGAAATTATGGCAAATGCTGTTAAATCTTGGTCTCCGCTCGAAGTCACCTCGCTCAACGCAGCAGGTTGCGGGCCAGTAATCGACCCAGAAATGATCCCTTCCACCACTCTTCCCTGGCGCGATAAACGGAAGGTTCTTATCCTCGATGACGACCGCGAATTCCTCGATCTTTACAAGAAAATCATTGGCCGTCTCCCCTGCCGCCCAGATGTCCAGGTCGCCGATACCGGCGCCCGCGCTCTCGCTCTCCTGGACGCCGAACCATTCGAACTTTTCATTACAGACCTCCGCATGCCCAAGATCGACGGCTTCCAGGTCCTCCTCAGCGCCCGCCGCCGCTTCCCGGACCTCAAGCTCGTCGTCATCACCGGAGCCGGCAATGAGCAATACCGCGCTCGCGCCTACGCCTCCGGCATCGATCTGTACACAGAGAAGCCCACCACCCCGGCCGAGATTCGCATTTTCGGCGAGTGCGTCGAGGCCCTCCTTCTCAAAGGTGAAAAAGACGGCGGCTTCCGCGGCATCCAGAGCAAGAGCCTCATGGACCTTGTCCAGATAGAGTGCCTCTCGCGGAACTCCAGCCTCCTCCGCATCACCCGCGGCTCCCTCGAGGGCCGCATCTGGATCCTCAATGGCAATGTCATTGACGCCGAAGCCGGCGGCATGCGCGGCGAGGAAGCCTTCAAGCACGTCTTCGCCTGGAAGACCGGCAACTTCGAGCTCCTCCCCGGCGATCCCGACCGCGAGCGCACCATCTTCAACTCACACGAGAGCCTCCTCCTCGACAGCGCCCAGATGCTCGACGAAGCCATCGCCGCCGAAGACGAGGCCGAGCAAAAGGTCCTCGGCATCAGCCGCGATCTGAAGCCCCTCGCCACCGTCCGCGGCGTCGAGTCCCTATTATTGATAGACGAGGACGGCAAAACCTCCACTTGGGGCGTCGCCAATCCCGAAGGCTTCGCCGCCTGGACCCACCGCGTATTGCGCGATTTCCAGGGCCTCGGCGAGATGCTGAAAGCCGGCCCGCTCAAGGCCGTCGAAGCCGCCGGCCCCGTTCGTGGCGTCGCCCTGCTCACCGATGGCGCCCGCAAGCTCATGGCCGGCATGGACCGCAAAATGACCGTCCGTTTCATCCGCCGCGCCGGCATGGAGCTGGCCAGCTTCCTCCAGAGAGAATGATCGTATGAGCCTCCCTCAAAGACTCCAACCCTCCGAGCCGGCCCGCTTCCCGTGCGGCAGCTACACCGTATCCGCCAATGGCAGCGTCGTCGTCTCCACATTGCCCGCCAGTTTTCCCCGGGTGATGATGGAGGTCATCGGGAAAGTCGTCCTTTCCACATTCTCCTCCGCCCGCGACCTGGACACCCCTTTCATCGAGCTCGCCGCAGATTTTGCCGGCGTCGAGGTCCGCGCCCGCGACCTCAATGGCGGCGCCATCATTTTCATAACACCTCAGGAATATTGAACCATATGAAAGACATCGAGCAAAGAATCAGCCTTCTGGAGAACTACACGGAATGCTGGAAGCAATTTCACCATTACCTGCAGCTCGTTCGCGCCAAGAAATTCGAGCGTGAGGACGAAGCCCAATTCCTCGAACTCAAGAGCGTCCTCGCCCAGCAATACGAGCTGGTCGTCGCCACCGTCGAGTGCAAGGGCCCGTCCCGCGAAGAGGTCCACAAGCTCCTCATGGAAACCCCTTCCCTCAAATACCTCACCGAGATGGAAACCGACGCCGTCCGCATGGCTGAGGCCCGCTGGCACAAGATTTACATCGGCCTCCAGTCCATCCTCGGCCAGATCAAGGTCGCCCAGCAGGCAAAGCCCGAGAAGCCCGAGTCCACCGGCATTAGTTGGAGCTTCTTCAAACGTGCCAGCACCTCTGTCTAGCCCGGGTAATCCTCGCGGAAAATTTCGTCGCGCCCCGCCCGCCCGAGGCGTACATTGCGGGCAGTGAAGGAACTCCTCATCGTCATCCTCCTCGCCGGCCTCGTCGGACTCTACTTCGACGATAAACAGCAGAAGACCGATCTCGGCAAGGCGCGCGACGATAATGCCCTGCTCACCCACGAGGTCGACACGCTTCAGACCCAATACAATCAATTGCTCACCAAGACCCGCCAGCCTGGCAATTGGCCGGACGCCGGGTCTGGCGCCGCCCCGAGCGATTTTAGTGGGTCCAGATTGCAGGACTCAGGTTCCGATCCCCTGAACCGCCCTGCCTATTAAGAGACAAACGCTCGAGGGTTCCTTCGGCTTGAGCTTGCCCGACTTAATCAGGTTGTAAGCACGCTCCCGGCTCACGTCGAGCAGGATGGCGGTTTGCGGCACGTTGTGCCGACGCGATCGCGGAATGTGTGGTGCTCACTGAAAGCGGCGCTTCTTGAATGCCTCAACTTCATCCCCCGAAAGAGCGAACCATTCTCCGCCATACCGCTTTTCGGCAAAACGACGATGCCAATACTGTTCGATTCCCTCGGGGTCATCCGTTTCAATAACATGAACGGTATTTGGCTTCTGCGGAAGCTGAATGGATAATTCGTGAAGGCCGCGACCAATTGCATTTGTGCGCCCCAACTTATAAAACTTTCCTGTTCGGAGGAGGTACACAAAGCCTTTAACTTGCAGGGAAACAAGACGCCGGTCAACGGCGCTGGAATTGCCGTCATTCAGTTTTTCAAGAACTGGCGCAAACTCCGGCCTTCCCGTGCAGTATTCCGCAACCTTGGCGAGGAGGGCATTTCGACTTCCCCAGCGTCTGTAACACGATTTGTTCGGGAAGGATGGATCTTCCCGCCGTTTCAGATCGATGCCCGCCTCTCTCGGAATCTCCCCCATTTCCAATGCCATGTGCGCAAAGCGACTCAGAATTGCTTCATCTGGGATTTTTTGGGTCTGAGAGTTTGGCTTGTGTCCGGCATCCGCCTGGAATGCCGACCATGACCGCCAATAGCCGCCATTCCAGAAGTATTGGGAAATCCCCGTTTCCTTCATGAAAACGCGCTCTCCAATAAGCCTACCCTCTTGGGCGATTAGCTCATTGTAGGTGTTAATGATCGACTCCTTGGTCGGTTTCGTCGTTTCGCTCGGCCGGGCCATTAGATTTCAGTCTGCTCAGCCCCATTGCAAAGAAAAAGCCAAATTTGGTCGCCCCTCCGGCGCTCGCCCGCGGCTCGTTCCAGGGCAGCCGCGGCTGACACCCAACAGAAGTGCGCTACCTGCCAAGAAGGGTGTAGTCTTTGTGGCTTAGTGCCACGACAATTTGCTCAACCAAAGGTTTTATGGCTAACTGTCCATACTGCAAGACGCCTGTACACATTGATCCAGCCCAAAGCGAAGTTCCAGAATCCCGGAGAGTGAAAAAGGAAGTACTCGGCTTGATCAAAAAAGAGATCATGTACTCCTGCCCGCACTGCGACGCCGTTCTGGGCTTTGGTTCTTATTTCGGTGGCTTGCTTACGGGCAGACCTAAATGACTTCTGTTTTTTGATCCCTCGCGAAAGGCACCGTCGTGCCATCGTTCCAGGAGAGTTGATCAACGTCCTTTCATTCGTGGAATCGCCTTCGCCGCCCGCTCATTGCGGCGGGGCCAGGGGGGAACAGGTTTTTCTGTTAGCCTGCTGTCAAAGGAATCGTCGCTTGGGTTCCTAATGTGGATTCACTCTGCACGCTACGTGCAATTAGTCGGCGTCGCTGCCACTATTTGTGTCAATCCACAATGGTGGAACCAGGCGCACCACACAAGCGTCACCAGCGGTAACTAGGCCGCACTATCGCCTTCAAATCGGAAACGGGATTTAAAGCGATTGACATTGATCTCTGACATCCATCGATGGGTTACAATAACAATGACCATGGAAATTACACAGTATTTGAAATAGCCGAATACCGACCCGGAAACAGCGATCACACCACCGACCACCACACTGAGAATCCAGACTGGAACCAGCCAATGATGGAACCATCTCCGAAAAAATTCCCGGTATAATGTCGAGGTCGAGCACCAGAAACGATTCGAGGTGGTGTGATTAATGACCATGATATAGGGGCCTCGGTCGCGCCCTTTTCTGATCGCCCAGATGACGCTCAATTCATTTCCCTCCCGGCAGGCGACATTAAAATCCGACAGTGAATATGAATGTTCCTTTCCACTCGAATCCTGGAGGAAAATATCGTTGTGAACCACGGTCGAAGAAGTGATTGAGACTGGCGCTACTGACCCGCCGGGGGAGCCGCCCCCGCCACCGCCTGATACATGTGTCGTGGAAAACTTTTCCTGACCTACAACTCTTCCTTTGACCGAGTGAAGATCAACGGCCCGACCGCCTGTTTTTACAGTTCGCATCGTATTTGCCCTTTCACGGTTGGACCTCTTGAGATTTGCCTGCAGGTTTTCGCGGGGCTGGTGATTCCACCCAACGAAACAGCACCTGCGAGCCCGGGCGCGCGTTCTTCGCCCCGATCACAACTGCTGCGCCTGACGCATAGAGGCCCAAGGAGGTCGGCGGTGCGCGAACAACGAGACATCGAAGGCCGTTCCACGGTTGAAGTGAAAGTCATTATTGTCTTTCTCGGAGGGAGGCACCTTTTCGCCGGCCCTTTCCATCCGGGTTTTCCCCGATGGACCGGCGTTCATACTTCTTAGTCTGAAGCAGTGATTTCAACTGTGATTCTCTCTTCCTGTTTTCATACTGCAAGAACATTTGGGCACGATCCCGGCCCGTGCGCCACATTTCCAGCATGAATCGTTGGTGCTCATGGCCGCTTGCAGTTCCCGAAGCAGGCGCGCGCAAGCTTATTCAAAGTAGGAGTTGAAGACCGGCTCGATACCCGGACGCACGACGAAGGCTACTTCCAGGCCATCTCCGGTTCCAATCTGCCCTAGGCCCGCTGAGCACAGGCGAGGCGGGGGCGGGAATCGAACCCGCGACACTGGCTCCCCTGTAAATCGCTTTTAGTTTCTCTTATTTCTTCTCTGTAGAGTGCAGTTGATTGTAGGTTTTTTCCTGCACTCCCTGCACTCATCCAATGGCCTCCATCTATCCGAAGCAACGCAGCCCCTACTGGTACGTCCAATTCCGCGATCCCCGCACCGGCAAACTCGTGGACCGCTCGACCAAGCTCCGGCGTGACGACCGGGAGCAGACCCGGAAGGCCAAGCAGCTTGAGGCCCAGCACACCGCCAACGAATTGAAACACGGTGGACTTGCCGCCAATGGCTCCTGGGACTGGGTTTCGGATTATCTGGCGGGAAAATACTCCGATTCGCCGCTGACCTTGGCCCGCTACAAGCAAGCGTGGTTTGCACTGAAAGGTTATTTCGACGCGAAGGGTATCCGCACGCCGCGACTGCTCACCTACGAGCAATGCCTCGCTTACATCCCTTGGCGCCAGGACCCGCCGACCGAGAGCGGAGTGAGGAAGGCCGCGCACAATACGGCCCTGCTCGATTTGAAGGTTCTCTCCCTGCTCATGCGGAGTGCCGTCCAGCGTGGCCTCGCAGACTCCAACCCGGCCTTGCAACTCGGAATCAAGCGAATTGCGTCCAGGGAGAAGGATGAAATCACCGAGGAGGAGGTGGTCGTCATTGAAAGGGAATTGGCAACCGAGCCGGACTACCTGCGCTTTTCTTGGCAGATTGCCATGCGCCACGGCTGCCGGTTGCGAGAGACCTGCGGCGCGTCCACCTGGAAACCAAGCCGCCGAGCATCAGCTTTTTTGTGAAGGGCCGGAAGGAGCACTCCGTCATGCTTCACCCGGAGTTGATCGAATTGTTTGGTACCATGAAAGCTGAGGGCAAGCGCACGCCCTACGAGTTGCCCGAGAACTTTTCCAAGAAGTGGAAGGCGTTTTTCAAGAAGTGCGGGTTTGCGAACCTCAGCTTCCACTGCACCCGCGTTACCTGCGTGACCCGACTTGCCCGCGCCGGCGTCGATCTCCGCATTGCCATGGATTACATCGGCCATAGCTCTACGCTGGTGCACCGGATTTACCAACGATTGAAGCCAGCAGACCATGGAGCGGCGATCCGTGCCCTGGCTTCTTCCGGGAGTGCTCCTTCACATAACCCGTGACGCGAAAGTGCGGGTTTTCAGAAAGCCATGCCAGGAAATGCCGCCGCGTGGTCATCGTCCCGTACTGGAAACGATACCCCGCCGCCTTGGCCGCCGTGACGTAGGTCACACCGCGCCCAATCGACCGCGCGAGCTGCTTCCCGTTCAGAAGCGGCTCATCATCTTTTGCATGCCGAATGCCCATGAGGGGCAATCAAGCACAACACTTCACCGAAGTGAAGAGTTATTTTTTCTGGGCGGAATGAAACCCGATCCGAGGTTTAGGCGGGTCCGGCGGCGGCAGCAGCAGGGGACGCAGCTTTTGAATGACATCCCGCAACGCGACATCGTGGCTCAGCAAAGTTTTCTCGATTTTCTCCAGCCGGGTTTCGAGCGCGGCATTGGCCAAAAACTCCTGCCGCATATTCACGAATGCACGGACCACATAAACGCTCATCGCCACAGCCCGCTCGCTGTTCAGAATCGTTGCCGCCATAATCGCCCCATGCTCCGTGAAAACCCGAGGCAGTTTTCGGCGTCCGCCATGCCCTCTTGATGTTCCAATTTGGAATATCAAGTTTGCAAGCTCCTCACGATTAAGGACAAATGAAAACTCCTTCGGGAACCGCGCCGCATTGCGACTGACCGCTTTATTGAAATTTCCGGTCGTCACCTCATAAAGCAGCGCCAGATCGCTATCCAGCATAACCGGCATCCCTCGGAGGGTGAAAATGCGCGGGGAGAATCGTTCGACGTCTTGAGCACTCATGAAATCCTACTTCTTGCCGCCCTTCTTCTTCCGCTTCTCCCCCACATCCGGAAGCACGCTCTCCATGGCGAAATTCGGCAGATCGTACTTCGCCACGATCCCCACGGCCGCCTTCACCTTCGCAAAGCCCTCGCGCGGTGGCCTGCCATTTTTGACTTCCGCGTCCCGGCGCTCCAAAACCTCCCGAACGGAAACGTACGTCCGCCCCAGGAACTCGAACCGCCGAAATTTGCCCGTCTCAACCAGTTCTCCGATTCGCCGCGTGCTTACTTCCAAAACCAGCGCCGCCTGTGCGTGATTGATAAGACCCTCCTCCACGCGCATTGCCCGGCCCATCGCCCGCAATTCTTCGAGTAAACCGGCCCGCTTTTTCTTGCTAACCTCCTCTTTCAGTTCAGCGGTGGCGGAGAAAATCAGAGAATCGGCGATGGTCATAACGATCTCTTATCATCGGTGAAGAGTTGCGTAAAGGCAAATTTCGAGCATTGACTGCCGTCAATGACCATTCATTCGTAGAATCGCCTTCGGCGACCGCTCATTGCCGCGGGGCTAGGAGGGAACAGCCAGGGCCAAGGCGCATGGTTAGCCTAAAGCTGAATCAGGCGGTGGATCAATACGCCGAGTGAACGTAAGTCGAACACGGCGCGACCGAAGCATATATGCGCACCAAGCTCCCCAAAAAAGCGAAGTTTGAACCGCGCGCAATAGAATACCATTGCGGAAAGCTTGGGTTGTTACAGGAATAGAAAATACTAGGTAGGTATGAATTATGGCCTTGGCTATTAGTAACCCTACGAAAAGTGAATATGCGGCTGGAAATGCGGGGTTCTTGAGAAAAAATAGAAATATTAGAATAATGGAGAGGAGCGCGGCTATTGCAACCGCCGTGGTCTCCAAGAAAGAGAGTGCTTTCCAGCTTGGATCTGCACTCACGTGAGCCTGGAAAGCCGGGAATTCAAAAACATGCACCGCCTTCGCATAGGCCGAGAGTAAATTGATCGGTAAGACTACAAGACAAATGGCAAAGGGGATCAGCCAGCCGCCAATGCCGCGTAGTTGTTGTTCCGTTTTTTGCATAACTGACGGGGCAAGCTATCAGACTCAACCAAAATTCGCCACCGAATCATGGCCATTGAATAATGCGCGCTTAAAACCGGCCTGTTCCGAGGTATGATTCGACGACAGGCTCCATGTCTGGCCGTACGGCCATCGCTTCTTCGAGGCTTGCCCCCGCCGCGATCAAATTTGAAAGCCATCGTGCGTGTTTCCAAAATCCGTTGCGAAGAAGACACGCCGTGACCCAAACCCCGTCGCGTGCCTCGTTCCAATCCTCGCGATCCAGCAGAGGGAAGAGGTAGTAAGCCCAGCGCGGTCCCAGGTTCTCCTTGAAATCGTCGTACCACTGAAAACCGAGATCCCCGGCCATCCAGCCGATTTTGTGGCGGGACTGGCTTCCGATGAAGGCGAAGCTGCACTTCGCCCGCCGAGCATCACCCCAAGCGAACCAGCGTCGCGTCCCCTTGTCTTCCTGGTCGCGCGACGCAAACGCCTTTGAGACGTACTTGGCAAAGTACCGGGCAGCGGCTTTTCCACTGGACCAGATCGGCACCAGCCGGAAACGGCCAAAGCCGTACCGCTTCATTACGCGGCGGAGGTAGCGCCAAAGCACCAGCAAGCGCCGGTCAACGTGCTTATAGCAGCCATTCCGAACCTCATTCCAAGGAAACTCCGTTACGACGAACGGCATCACGACGACACAGTGGACGTGCCAGGCCCCGCGCTGCTGCCTCTCGCGGACTCCGCACCCGCCGACAAACAAACGCCTTACAACGTTCGTATAGAACGAATGCCAGCGCCTTTGAAACTCTTTCACATCCCGGCAATTGTCTGGAGTGGTCACTGTGAACTCAAAGCACCGGCCAAGGCCCCACTTGTTGACGAGCTCGCAGACATTGAACTCGAAAGCGAATGCAGAGCGCCTCTGAGACGCCGTTATGCAGTTATGACTCCATTGATGAAGAAGGGGCGGCGCGCCCCCTGACGGGGGCGCATCCGCCCCTCCCGTCAAATCGGTGAGACCGTAATCGCTCACCGACGGCCCACGTGCGCCCAGGCACGCGCCTCCGATGTCGATTCAGCATGTGTCCAAACAGGGGCATTCCCTGCACTTTTCCTGCACAACCCTCTGAAGCCCTCATAAACACAGGAGAGGCGGGGGCGGGAATCGAACCCGCGAATAGAGGTTTTGCAGACCTCGGCCTTACCACTTGGCTACCCCGCCGGATGCGCGCTATATTTCGGAAAGGGGTAAAGCCTTGCACAGAGAGAACCATCCGCGCAAGGGACAAAAATAACGCGATATAATTGACGGGGGAGCCTCCATGCGTTACCTCATCGCGCCTTCTGCCGCAAAACCGACACAATATCATGCCAAAACCACTGCCAATCACTGACGAAATCCAGCAAATCAAGAATCGCTTAAGAGAACTCCAAAATCAGCAACTCGACGAACTACGGGCGCGGCGGCGGGAACTGGCGGGTGAATTGGCCCATGTCGAGAAGCAGATCGCGGATATAACCGGGGTGCCTGTCGAGGCTGGCGCCGCTGCAGGGGCCGACGGGCCGCGGAAGCGCGCGGCGAAGCTCCCGAAGCTGGTGAAGGACTCGGACGAGTACAAGGAGATCGGGCGGAACGTGCAGACCATCCTGGCGAAGGCGCCAACAGGGCTCAACGGCAAGCAGATCGCCGATGAGCTGGGCTACTCCCAGATGAACGAGAGAAATCGCATCAAGGAATTGCTGAACGACCCGCGCATGTTCCGGAAGACCGGCCAAGGGGTTTCGACGAAGTTTTTCCTGCGGTAAACCGGCGCCGGTTCGGCCGGGATTCAGGAACTGCTTGCGGAAATGCCGCGCGCTCTTACTTTTTGTGTAAGATGCGTGAGTTTCCATCGTCGCTTGGGCTGTCCGGCTCCCTGCTGATCGCGCATCCCGATTTGGTCGACCCGAATTTCCGCCGGAGCGT
>Ga0182024_10015926_pt1 | contig 14324 bp, 14 predicted proteins | sample P32metaG_FD_120480 | JGI IMG/M metagenome (GOLD analysis project Ga0182024, IMG submission 120480) | Permafrost microbial communities from Stordalen Mire, Sweden - P3-2 metaG (Illumina Assembly) | ecosystem: Environmental > Terrestrial > Soil > Wetlands > Permafrost | place: Sweden: Stordalen... | reverse complement strand
CGCGGCGACGGCCGCGAGCTTGGTTGCGGTCGGGAAGCCGGCACCGCCGTACCCGCGCAGGCCGGCTCGTTCGAGCTCGAGGATCAGCGGATGGCCGCCGCCGGCTCGGCGCCGGGGCGGACGCGGCAGCGGACCGTGCAGCGACTCGTGCGCTTGCAGCCCGAGCGCCCCGTCCGCCGGCATCGCGTGCAGCAGGCGCGGGAACTGTTCGGCTGCGAGCGTCACCGCGTCACCGCTCGGTGTGCAAGGAGATGCGTAGGCGTGCCCGCACGCTTTGCCCAGCCGGCGGCCAGCGGGCCGCTCGGCAGCCACACGGCGAGCCCGATCACGAAAGCGACCGGCAGCCCCACGGCGGCGGCGAGTCCGGCGGTGGTCGGCCTGGCGGTGGCGGCCACACGCAGGCCGACGGCGCCGATGACCACTGCGACACAGATCGTGTCGATCGCGAGCATCCACGCCTGAGCGACGTCGGTGCCGGTGCCGAGGCCGTGCACGAGCGCCAGCGGCCAGCAGGCGTACGCCAGCCAATGCACAGCGCGCCAGGTGCCCGCGCCGATCCGCGCGCGCAGCAGACTGGTGATGATCACGGCCACCAGCAGGTCGAAGGCCACCGCGCCGAGCCCCAGCCACAGTGGCCGGTAGGAGCCGTGGAACGGGATCACGGCGTCGATCAGGCTGATCGACGCGTAGGCGTCGAGTACCGAGGTGATGATGTGGATCGCCAGGAAGACCAGTGCCAACAGCGACATGCGCCGGTGCACGCCGTCGGTCACGAATCGCGGCCAGCGGGCTGAGGAGAGACGCGCGACGTCGGCCACGCCGAGCGCCACCACGAGCGTCAGCAGCACCAGCGCGACGACCCCGGTGGCGCGCGTCAGGTACCAGTAGGCGGTCGAGGAGGAGCCGAACGCCGGCAGCAGCATGCGGTCAGCTGCCTCCGGAGACGACTGTCGGGGTGGCGGCGGGGGTGACCACCGGCGTGACGACCGCGGGGGTGGTGACCGCGGGGGTGGAGCTCGACTGCGTCGAGTCGTTCGACGAGCTCGAGTCGTTCGACGAGCTCGAGTCGTTCGACGAGCTCGAGTCGTTCGACGAGCTCGAGTGGTCCGACGAGCTCGTTACGTGCGAGTTCGCGGCCGTGTGCTTGGCGGGGGTCGACCTGTGCGTGGTGGACGCAGACTTCGTGGTGTTCGCCACCGCGGACGTGGACGCGACGTTCCGCGTGCTCGTGTGGCCGAGCGGCGCGTTGGCGACGACATCGACCAGAAGGCCGGTGCCGACGACGGCCGCGATCGTGAGTGATCGATTGACTCGCCTCAGCCGCATGAGGGCCGCGTCGCGAGTCGCCTGTGCACGTGTGCGCATCCGCCCTCCTAGTGGTCGCCGAAGTGGTGGAAGTGGTGCACGCCAACGGCGGTCCAGCTGTGCACGTCGGGCAGGAAGAGCACCGCCAGAACGCCCCCGGCAATCAGCGAGCAGACGACGGCGAGCCCGCGGCCACTCGATCCCGCCAGGCGCGCAGCCCGGCCCTCGTCGCGGCTCACAGCCTTCAGCGAGCCGGGCAGCTCGACCAAGTGGCCGAGCACGTGCAGGCCGACGGCGACCAACCACATGAAGAACGTGACCTTGTGGAGCAGCCGCAGCGTCCCGGAAGCGTAGGGGCCGTCGACCAGCAGCAGCAGGCCGGTGAAGAACACCGCGACCGTCGTCAGCACGACGAAAGGTCCGAGCACGCGCATCAGCGCGTGTGGCGGCCCCTTGCGCCGATATGCGGCGTTCGCGGTGTAGTAGCGCGTGAAGCGGTAGCTGGTGCTCCCGAGCTTGAGCGCGACAGGCCCGACCAGCAGGACCCCGAGGAACAGGTGCCACCACAGCAGCTGGCCGATGCGGATGATCGTGATGCCGAGCGCCGCGAACAGCACCAGCAGGAGCACGCCGGCGACGGCGGTGAGCTGCTCGTTGCCGCTCGTGCCGCCCCCGAGCAACCGGTAGCGACGTGATGGCCGGGCGCGGCCGGCGGGTCGTGTGCGGCCAGCGGACGGTGGGGGTGATTCCGAGAGAACCATGGGTTGAGTCTTGTAACAGCTGCTAAAGACGTCCTTGGCCCGGCGTGAGAAAAGTCTCGGAAACGGCTCAGAGGAAGCCAGCGCCCGTTGTCGAGCCTATGATCGGCGCATGATCCTCGTCGTGGAGGATGAACCGGGGATCGTCGACTTCGTCGAGCGGGGGCTGAGGCGGCAGGGCTTCGAGGTCGCGTCGGCAGCTGACGGCGAAGCCGGTCTCGAGCGGGCGCTGCGGCCCGACGTAGACCTGGTCGTCCTGGACCTGATGCTGCCCAAGCTGAGCGGCCTGGAGGTGCTCCGCCAGCTGCACGCGCAGCGCCCGACGCTGCCGGTGATCGTGCTGACCGCCCGCGGCGAGGTCGAGGATCGCATCGCCGGTCTGGACGACGGTGCCGCCGACTATCTCGTCAAGCCGTTCGCGGTCGGTGAGCTGGCTGCTCGGGTCCGCGCCCAGCTTCGCTCGACCGGGCACGGCTCGACCACGATCCGCACCGAGACGCTGCAGATCGATCTGGTCTCACGCCAGGTGCTGGTCGGCGGAGAGCCGGTGCGGCTCTCCACGACGGAGTTCGAGCTGCTCGTGTATCTCGCGCAGAACCGGCCGCACGTGCTCTCACGTGACGAGATTCTGCGCGCCGTCTGGGGCTACAACCACGACCCGGGAACAAACGTGGTCGAGGTTTACATCGGCTACCTGCGACGCAAGCTGCGCAGCGACGGACGACCGGCGCCGATAGTCACGGTCAGGTCGGTTGGGTATCGGTTCGACGAGGGCGCGAGCTGAGCCGTCAATTGATGCCGAGGAGCCTGCGGGCGAGGCTGTCAGCCCTGGTGGCGGTGGTTGTACTGCTCGCGGTCGCGCTGACCTTCGCAGTGGTTTACCACTACACGGGCTCGCAACTGAAGGCGCAGATCGACCGCTCGGTGCGCTCCGGCGCGGCGCAGATCGCGCACGCCGTGACCGAGCGGCCGAGCCCCTCGGCGCGCCGGCTGCTCACCACGGCACGGCGCTACGCGGCCACGCAGCCGTACACGGGCTCGGCGCTGCTGCTGTTCGTGTTGATCCCCGGCGTCGGCAGGGCGAGCAACCACCCCGAGCTGTTCGGTACAGACCGCCCGGAAGACGGCGAGTCCGCCGCCGAGCAGGTGCGCGAGAACCGCCAAGGGCAGCGGCTTGCGCGGCCGCGGGTCGGCTACAGCAGCCAGCTCGCGCCCGACACCGGCATGCTGCGCATGTTCCAGGTCCGCTTCAGCGTGGACGGTTACGCCGCCTACGCCGGTGCCGCCGAGCCGCTCGAGAGCGCCGACCATGCCCAGGAGGTGGTCGCGCATTCGTTTGAGTTGGCCGGGGCGCTGGCGCTGGTGTTGGCGATGCTCGCGGCGTATGCGGTCGGGTCGCGGATCACCGGACCGATCCGCAGATCCGCGGCGGTCGCCGCGCGGATCGACGGCGGCGACCTGACGCCGCGGATCTCCTTGCCGCCCGGGACCAGCGGTGAGCTGCAGACCCTGGCGGAAGCGTTGAACCACATGCTTGACCGGCTCGAGTCGGCGTTCGCCGCGCAGCGCGAGTTCGTCGCCGACGCCTCGCACGAGCTGCGCACGCCGCTGACCATCCTGCGCGGGCAGCTGGACCTGCTCGTGGGCGCCGAGGGCGAGGCCGACGGCTCACTCGACCGGGTCGAGGTCGAGCGCGTCGAGCGGCTGATGCAATCCGAGATCGCACGGCTGACACGGCTCGTGGACGACCTGCTGCTACTCGCACAGTCCGATCGCGACGACTTCCTGCATGTCTCCGTGGTGGCACTCGACGAGCTGGTGACGGAGCTCTGGGACGGGCTCAGCCTGATCGCCGAGCGGGACTTCGAGATCGGCGCGCTACCGGCGCTGACGGTGAGAGCCGACCCGGACCGGCTGGCACAGGCGCTGCGCAACCTCGCGAGGAACGCGATCGCGCACACCCACGCGCCCAACGGGCTGGTGCGCGTCGATGTGAGCGCGCGCGGCAACGGGATCGTGCGGATCACCGTCAGCGACGATGGGCCCGGCGTCCCGCGTGACGCACGCCAGCGCGTGTTCGAGCGCTTCTACCGCACCGACGCGGCGCGCACGCGGTCCGAGGGTGGCGCCGGGCTGGGTCTGGCGATCGTCCGGGCGATCGCCGACGCGCACCACGGTTCGGTGCGGGTGACGGAGGCGCCGTCGGGTGGGGCCGCCTTCGAGCTGGACCTTCCCACCGGTCGCTGAGCCTCCGCCCGCCTGTCGCTGAGTCCCCGCCCGCCTGTCGCTGAGTCCCCGCCCGCCTGTCGGCGAGCCGGCTCTCAGGCCGCAGCGGCGGACTCGCCGCCGTTGTCCTGTGCGGTCGCTGCGACCGCGGCCGAACCGTCGGTCGCCGCTTCGTCGGCCTCCGGAGGCTTCGCCCCCTCCTTGGCCCACGGCTCGTCGAACTCGACGCGCCAGCGGCCCTCTTCGGCCTGCATCAGCGCCAGCCGCGAGCGGAAGCTCTTGCCGGCCCTGCTCTTGAAGCCGGTCACCGGACGCTCGGTGCGGCCGGTCTTGATCAGCTCGCGCGCGATCGCCGTGGTCAGGTTCTTGCCGGCCTTTGCCTTCCAGATCACGAAACCGCAGCCGGGGTCGGTGCGCGACCAGCACGAGTATCCCTTGCGGTTCTCCATGATGTCCTGCCGGCAGACGGGACAAGGTCCGAGGTTCGCGCGCGGGATCCGCACGCCCTTCAGGGTCGTGTCGAGCTGGTGGACCGTGTCCTCGGCGAACTTGGCGATGTCGGCCATGAACGCCTTGCGCGTGTCGGCGCCGGTCTCGATGTTCGCGAGCCGGTGCTCCCACTCGCCTGTCAGCGAAGGTGAGGTCAGCGCGTGCTCGCCGAGCAGGCGGATCACGTTCATTCCCTTCTCGGTGACGACCAGCGCGCGGCCGTCGCGCTCGATGTAGCCGACCTGCAGCAGCCGCTCGATGATCGCCGCGCGCGTCGCCGGGGTGCCGATCCCGGATTCCTTCATGGCCTCGCGCGCCTCCTCGTCGTCGACGAGCTTGCCGGCCGTCTCCATCGCGTCGAGCAGCGAGCCGTCGGAGTAGCGCCGTGGCGGCTTGGTCTCCTTGGCGGTGGATGCGATCCGGTGGACCTTCGCCTGATCGCCCTGCTCGAGCTTGGGCAGCTGCTGATCGGTGCCCTCGTCGTCGTCATCGGCATTGCCGGCGGCGGCATCGGCGCTGACGCCCTCGCCGTAGACCCCGCGCCAACCCGGTACGAGCAGCACCTTGCCGCGGGTGCGGAAGACGTGCGTGGCGACCGTCGTCTCGACGCGTGTGTTCTCGAACACGGCCTCCGGATGGAAGACGGCCAGGAAGCGCCGCACGACAAGGTCGTAGACGCGGCGGTCGTCTTCGTCCATCTTGTCGACCGGATGACGCTCGGCGAGCGTGGGGATGATCGCGTGGTGGTCGGTGACCTTCTCGTTGTTGACGACGCGCGTGAGCGGCAGCATGTCGAGCCCGGTCACGTACTGCGCCGCCGTCGCGTACTCGCGTTGCTGCCCGACCAGCTTTGCGATCGGCTTGATGTCCGGGATCATGTCGCTGGTGATGAAGCGCGAGTTGGTGCGCGGATAGGTCAGCGCCTTGTGCTCCTCGTAGAGCCGCTGGGCGGCGCGCAGTGTGCGACTCGCGGTGAATCCGAATCGCGACGACGCGTCGCGCTGGAGCGCGGTCAGGTCGTACAGCCACGGGGCGCGATCCCTGCTCTCGCGCTTCTCGAGCTTGGTGATCGTGCCGGTCTGGCCGTCGCATGCGGCGACGATCGCGGCGGCCTCATCGGCGCTCGCTATCCGCGGCTTGGCGCCGAGGTGGTAGCGGGCGTCGTAGGCGCGCCGCGGATCTGAATCCCGCCCACCCTCGCCAGCAACCACCGCCAGGAAACGCGCGTCGACGACCCAGTACGGCTCGGGCTTGAAGTCGCGAATCTCCTGCTCGCGACGCGCCAGGATCGCGAGCGTCGGCGTCTGCACGCGACCGAGTGACACAGCCCCGTCGAAGGAGCTTCGCAGCCGGATCGTGGCCGCGCGCGTGGCGTTCATGCCGACGATCCAGTCGGCCTCCGAGCGCGAGCGCGCCGCCTCCTCGAGCGTGTGGTACTCCTCAGAGGGCTGCAGCGACGCGAACGCCTCCTTGATCGCGGAGTTCGTCATCGAGTTCAGCCACAGGCGCTTTACGGGTAGCTTGCTGCCCGCCTTCTCATACAGGTAGGCGAAGATCAGCTCGCCCTCACGCCCGGCGTCGCATGCGTTGACGACCAGCTCCACGTCGTCACGGTCAAGCTCCCGCTTGACGGCCGTCATCTGCTGCTTGGAGCGCTCGTCGCGCACGACCAGCTTGAACTTCTTCGGCACGATCGGCAGGTCTGGCATCCGCCACTTGGCGTACTTCTCGTCGTACTCGTCCGGGTCGGCGAGCTGCACGAGATGTCCGACAGCCCAGGTGACGATGTGCTCCGGGCCCTCGAGCACGCGCTTGTCGCCCGTCGTGGTGAACGGGCCCGGCAGCACCTTGCTGAGGTCGCGGCCGACCGAGGGCTTCTCGGCGATGACTAGCGTCTTGCTCATCGGGGCACGAGCGTAGCGTCCTGTCAAGCGACCGAGGGCGGCGCCTCAGGCGGCGCAGCCGCGGGTACTCACCGTGCGCTGCCGTGTCCGCGCCAGCGCCAGCTCGTGAGCGACGACACTGTTCGGGACCGCAAACCCGCCCGGCTGCCCCGGTGGCCCGTTGGTGATCTCGGCGAACACCGTGCCGATCACCTGGCCGGCCGCGTCCACCATCGGGCCGCCCGAATTGCCCGGCTTCACAAGGCCCCGCAGCGAGCTGACCTCACGCACCGTGGGGTTGCCGTAGGCGTCGTCGATCGGACCCCGCTCCGTCTGGCCGAGCCGCCCTGGCCGGCGCTCGAAGGGGCCGTCCAGCGGATATCCGAGGATCGCGGCCGATTCTCCTGACACTGGCCCGCTGGCCAGTGTCAATGGTGCAGCGCTCAGTCCCGGGACGCGGAGCACCGCGATGTCGTTGTGCGGGTCGAAGACGAGTGCGCGCGCGGGGAACGCGCCGGCACCGCGCGCCTTCACGGTCGTGTCCGTCTCCCCCGCGACGACGTGCGCGTTGGTGACGACCAGACCGGGTCCCGCGACCCAGCCGCTGCCCTCGATGTCGAGGCTGCAGGCCTGTCCGACGATCTGCACGACGGCCGGCGTCGCGTCGATCACACCGTGGGCATGGACGATCGCGACGTCTGGGGCGGGCACCGCGGCGGCGCGGCCGTTGACGCTCGGCAACGGGTCGATGTGCCCGAGCGCGTTGAGGATCACGCCTGAGGGCGGCAGCGCCCTGTTCAGGCCCTTGAGGATCACGGAGCGCGTGATGCTGCTGAGCACACTCGTCGGCAGCCGGAACTGGTTTGAGGTGTGCAGCAGGACGGCGCCCACGATCCACACCAGGCCGAGCCCGAGACAGCCCGTCATCACCGCACCGAGCAGGCCGTCGACGAGCCGCAGGCCGGGCAACCAGAGGAAGCGGCGGAGGCGGCGCGCAACGCCTTCGAAGATCGCGCCGAGCAGGCTGCCGGCGATCAGCGCTCCGCCCAGGCCGAACAGCGGCGCGTACGGCGAATTGGCTCCCCCGGACAGGACCAGCGGCCCGATCCGCGCGCCCACGAAGGCGCCACCCAGGAAGCCGACCAACGCCATCACGCCGACCAGGAAGCCACGGGCGTAGCCCGCGAGCGCCATTAGCGCGACCAGCACGAGGATCACGACGTCGACGACCGTCATCTGGTGCGGAGGTTAGGTGGTGGCTCGGAGTAGGTGGGGTCCGGGCGCTCCGAGGGGCCAAAACCACACCCCGCGGTGGTTTTGGCCCCTCGGAGCGCTGTAACCCCACGGCTACCGCATTTCTTTTACCTTTAGGCGCATAACCGGTCAGGGGCATCCACGGACGAGGCGCTCCCGGGGGAGACGCGTGTTCACGCGCACTGTGCCGCTGGCGCTTGTCGCCATCGCGGCACTGGCGTTTGGGCTCTACGAGGCGGGCGCTCCGGGACGCGATCAGCGCGCGATCGTGCGGCGTTACGCGGCCGACTGGGCGCACGACGACTACAGGGCCATGTGGGCCACGCTGAACAGGTCATCGCGCCGACGGGTCAGCGAGCCGGAGTTTGCGGCGGAACTGAGCGGCGCCGCGCAGACCGCGACCGCCAGCTCGCTCAGCGCTGTCCGGCTGCTTTCGGTTCGCGGTCAGGAGGCGCGCGTGAGCTTCGTCGTCCGCACGCACGTCTTCGGCCGTCTGAATGAGGTGCTGCAGATCCCGCTGAGCGGCAGCGGCGGCGGCACGCGGGTGGTGTTCAACACCTCGCTGCTGTTCCCGGGCATGCGTTCCGGTGAGCTGCTTTCGCGCCGGACGGTGTTCGGTCGGCGCGGGACGTTGCTGGCGGACAACGGCCAGCCGCTCGCGGAGGGCACGTCGCTGGCCACACCGATCCCGACGGTCGCGAGCGCGATCGCAGGCACGCTCGGCGCGATTCCCGCGGCGCAGGCGACGATGTACGCACAGGAGGGCTACCCGCTCGGCGCGAAGGTCGGCGTTGACGGGCTCGAGGAGATCTTCCAGCGCCGGCTGGCGGGCAGGTTGGGGGGAGAGTTGCTGGCCGGCACACGCGTGCTGGCCAGGGCCAAGCCGGGTCACGGAGCCACAGTCCACACGACGATCGACCCGACACTCGAGCAGGACGCGATCGACGCGCTGGGCGGCAATTACGGCGGCATCACGGTGATCAACCCCCACACGGGCGCGATCGAGGCGGCGGCGGGGATCGCATTCACGTCGGTGCAACCGCCGGGCTCGACGTTCAAGATCATCACCGCCACCGGCGCGCTGGCGGCCGGGATCACGACCCCGTCCAAGAGCTATCCCTACGAGTCGAGCGTGTATCTCGACGGCTTCAAGATGCAGAACGCCGGCGGCGAGGTCTGCGGCGGGTCACTGACCAACGCTTTCGCGACCTCATGCGACACCACCTTCGCGCCGCTCGGCGCACAACTCGGTGCGGCGAAGCTGGTCAGCACCGCGCAGAGGTTCGGCTTCGACCAGCCCACCGGGATCGCCAGCGCGCTCGAGAGCTCGATCCCGGCGGCCGCCGAGATCGGCGGCCCGCTCTCCGTCGGCGTCTCCGCGATCGGCCAGGGCCTGGTGCAGGCGAGCACGCTCGAGATGGCGGACGTCGGGGCGACCATCGCCGACGGCGGCCGCCGCCCGTGGCCGACCATGGTGTTCGGCGCCAAGCCGCGCTTCGTGCGCGTGACGACGCCGAAGATCGCCGCAGAGGTGCAGCGGATGATGGAGGCCGTCGTCTCCTACGGCACCGGGACCTCGGCGCAGATCCCCGGCGTGACCGTGGCCGGCAAGACCGGCACGGCCGAGCTGCGCGACACCGCCGGCAAGGTGAACGACGCCAAGGACACCGACGCCTGGTTCGTGGGCTATGCGCCCGTCGGTGACCCGAAGGTCGTCGTCTGCGCGCTGTTCCCCAGCCAGGGGTACGGCGCGGACACCGCCGCGCCGGCGGTCAGAGGCGTGCTGGAGGAGGCGCTGGGGCTCGGGTAGCGGGGGCCCCCAATGCTCCGCGCCACTCGGTGCGATGGGGAAACAGAGTTGTGGAGAGGGCGTGTTTTCCCCAATGGTCCCCGTCGCGCGGAGCGTTGGGGGTTGGGCGGGGCGGACAGGCTCTTTGGGCCGGAAACAGCCCGGAACGGGGCCGACCTACAGGTCGAGCGAGACCAGCGACGGCTTCGAGTGGCCCGGTGCGAACACCTCGAGCGTCAGGGGGCGGTTCGAGTAGACGTTCTGCGTCAGCTTGAAGAGGATCAGGCCGCCGCCGGCCGAGGCGTTGCTGGCGGCGCTGTCGGCCACCGGCTCGATGCCGTCTGGGCTCAGCGTCTGCGAGGTCCACGCATACTGGTTCACGCTCGGGTTGAGCTGGACCGGCGTGAACACGTCGCCGTTCGAGTCGACGAGCTTGAAGGTGTCCGTCGTCGTTACGTAGCGGTTCGTCTGGTTCTTGGCCCACAGGAACACGCCGAACCAGAACTGCTGAGCGTTCAAATTCTGAGCGCCGGCGACACCGGCGAGGTCCTGGACGTCATCGACGTCGTACGGGTTCAGCTGCCGCGAGAGCTGCACCTGGTAGGTGACCGGCCCGGCCCAGAAGTACGGCTCGGCGCCGGCCGCGAGCTGGCCCTCGGAGACGCCGGTCTGGTTGGTGCGCTGCAGGATCCCGCAGCCGCTCACCCCCACCGCCAGCGCCGCGACCGCCAGCAGCAGCGGAAGGCGGTACGCGCGCTTTTTGGGAAGGAAGCTCACGGGGCTCGGAGTTTATAGAGCGAGCTGGTCAGCCCGCGGCAACAGAGGGCCGTTTACCGCGCATGCGGTCCTCCTCGAGGATCGCGCGCAGACGCTTCATCGCCTTGTTGGCTTTGCGCTTCGCCCAGCCGCGACCGCCGAGGATCTCGGGGATCACGTCGGACGGCAGATGGGCGTCGGTCTCATACGTGTACTCGACGCGCGACATGCCACCCTGGCCCTCCAAGATCTCGTAGGTGCCGATCATCTTGATGCGGTTGAACTTGCCGCCGCGGCCGCGCTCGACGATCTTGAACGGCGGTTGCAGCTCCGCGATCGTCACGTCCGCCCAGGCGAAGCGGTTGAGCGGCGCCTTGACCCGGAAGCGCGCGCCGGCACCCTCGCCGTAGCTATCGATTCGCGTCAACCGCCAATGCACCAGATAGTGGTCCGTGAACTCGGCGTGGTTGGCGATGTCGGCCAGGTACTCGAAAACCTGCTCGCGGGGGAGCGCGATGTTGGTCGAAACGGTGAACGGATCCACGGCGAGCCGGAGTCTATTTGTCGCGCCGTCCGAACGTCTCCACCTATGCAATCCCGGACGGCTCCGTCTCCACCTACGCCGTCCCGGACGTCGGCGCCTTGGGATCGACGCCTGGGGAAGCCCAGCCGAGCGTGATGTGGAGCTGGCCGTATCCGAGGGCCGGCGCCGGGCTCTCGCAAATCCGGAACGCCCGCGTGGTTCTCGCCCTGAGCACCGGATGCCCCACGACGGCGATCGCGACAGACGTGGCCGTCCAGCACCTGCCGCGAGCCTTTCCGGTGTTGGGGAAGGTGTAGAAGCTGAGCGTCACCGACAGCGCCAGGCTCTTCGTGATCGGCACGAGCGCCTCCCGCCCTGGAGCGTCCACCGGACCGGACGTCACCCCGGCGGCGCGACCGGCGCGCGTTAACGCCTTCGCTCCGGCGAGCACACCGTTGACCCTGCAGAGCCCGGACGACGTGTCGACGAGGTTCAGGACGATGTCGCCCCGCGCGCCAACCTGACTCGACACGCGCGGAGCTCCTGAGACGCAGATCGCAGCGTTGGCCAGCGACCGTGGCCGCGTGCGACGCCGAGGCCGCAACCGCTGCCGCCAGCACGGCGACAAGCGCCGCTCTACGCATGCGCGGACGGGCGGACCCGAGCGGGCCGGGCGGGCTGGGCGGGACGGCGGTGACTACGCGGCGCGGCTGACCGGGCGACGATCCAGCATGCGGATCGAGTTGCCGGAGGCGGCGGTGTGCACGGTGTGGGAGGCGACCGGGTCGCGCGCTTCGTGGTCACGGCAGAGCGCGCAGCGGACGTCGCCGCTCTCGTACTCGTACACGCGCTCGCCGATCAGCATCGCGCGCGCACATCCGTGGCAGTGCTCGACCGTGCCGGCGATGTCGCCCAAGCTGCGGCGCAGCAGCGCGAGCTCGAGGTCAGGCATGTCGCCTATCGAAGTTTGCATGAAACATGGTTCGTTGGGGAAGCATGACTTCCTGCAATACCCGCCACGGACCGGCGGTTCCGGGCGATTACGGCGAAGAACTGTCGAAGAACCGTAGTTCATACCTAGGACCAAATTGACCGGCGGACTATCATCGTGGAACGTGCCGAAGTAGGCACACGGTGTCTTCCTTCCCCCCCAAGGAGATGACCATGGAGGCTTGGACGACGGACCAGACGGCGAAGGTTGTGCCATCAGCGCAGAGCCTGCGACCCGAAGGAGCCGATCAGGATTGGATCGCGGAGTTGCGTGAAGGGATCGACGTCCCTGGCCAGTACCTCGCATACCGTGGCAACGACGGGACCGTGACGGCCTTCACGCTCGAGCGCGAATGGACCCGTATCGGCCGCAGCCTCGCGGCTGACATTCGCTTCGATGATCCGACGGTGTCGCGCCGGCACGCGCTGATCGTGCGGCAGCCCGACGGCCTGCGCGTGGTCGATGACCGCAGCCTCAACGGCGTGTTCGTCAACGGCGAGCGCGTGGAGTGGAGCGCACTGGCCGACGGGGACGAGATCGTGATCGGCCGCCATCACCTGCACTTCTGCGACATCACGGTCGTGAAGAGCCTGGCCGCCGCCGCGCCTGCGGCCGCGCCAGAACCCGCCTGACCGAAAACCGCGAATCGCTGCTGCTGGGATCAGCTGCGCTGAGCGTGCGCCTGCACGTGCTCGTGCAGCTGGTCAGGAACCAGCTCGTGCCTGGCCCCCGCCGCGCCGTTCATGCCGCGTCATCGCCACCACTTGCCTTCACGCGCCTGCTCGCTCTCGCCCGTGGTGTCGAGTGCATCGAGCGCCGCGATGTCGGACTCTGACAGGGCGAAATCGAATAGCGCGCCGTTCTCCTCAATGCGCTCACGGTGTGTGCTCTTCGGGATCACAAAGGTTCCCTTTTCAAGGCACCAGCGCAGCAGGACCTGCGCGGGCGTCCGCCCGAGGCGCTCGGCGACCTCCCCGACGGCCGGGCCGTCGAGATGACGTCCCGTGCCAAGCGAGCTGTAGGCCGTGACATCGAGCCCACGCTCACGGCAAGCGGCCAATAGCGCTGCGCGGTACTCGAACGCGCTGAACTGCACCTGGTTCATCACCGGGCTCGCGTCGGCCACGCCGAGCAACTCGTCGATCTCAGCGAGGCTGAAGTTGGAGACGCCGATGGCACGGGTGTGGCCGCGCTCGAGTGCCGCCTGCATGCCAGGCCAAGCCCAGGTGGCACCGCCCTGAGGCCAGTGGACGAGGTACAGGTCGACCTGATCCAGGTCGAGCCGGCGAAGGCTGTTCTCGAGCTCGGCGGCCGGGTCGTCATTGCCTGGATAGAACTTGGTGGTGATGAAGACGTCCTCGCGCGGGACGCCGCTCCCGCGCAGGGCGCGACCGACACTCGCCTCGTTGCCGTAGGCCTGCGCCGTGTCAACGTGCCGGTAGCCAGCCTCGAGCGCCCAGCGCACCGCGTTCTCACAGTCGGGGCCGTCGTCGATCTGCCAAACGCCCAGCCCCAGCAGCGGCATCTCAGTGCCGTTGGCCAGTCTCTGCGTCTGCTCGCGTCTCGCGTCCATGGTTATCGCGCCTCTTTCGTCGGGGTGACTCCTCGAGATTGTGAGTGAACATATAGTCGCCCGCTCATGGCAACGACGATCACGGTCCTCTCGCAGAAGGGCGGCACCGGCAAGACCACCACGGTGCGCACGCTCACCGACGTGTTCAGACGCGTCGGCCTGAATGTGCTGGCCGTCGATCTCGACCCGCAGGGCAACCTCTCCGATTACCTCGACGTCGACCCGGACGCGACGCCGACGATCGGCGAGGTGCTGTCCGGGACCGCGAAGATGAAGAACGCCGACCACGGCGGCATCGTGCCCGCCAACCTCGGCCTGGCCGAGGCCGAGCTGATGCTCGGCGGCAAGATGGGCCGCGAGCTCACGCTGCGCAAGGCGCTGCGAGAAATCACCGACGATTACGACCTCGTGCTGATCGACTGCCCGCCGGCGCTGGGCCTGCTGACGATCAACGCGCTGGTCGCGTCCGAGTACGCACTGCTCTCGGCCGAGGCGCAGTACTTCGCGCTGCAGGGAGTCGAGCAGGCGCTCGAGGTGATCGAGCTCGCGCGCGAGAGCCTCAACCCGGATCTGCAACTCCTGGCCATCGTGCTGAACATCGCCGACATGCGCACGCGCCACTCGCGCGAGGCCTTCGACTCGCTGCGCCAGCACTACGGCGACAGGCTGCTGGACACGGCGATCCGCCAGTCGATCGCCTACGCCGAGTCAGCTGAGCGCGCACTCTCGATCCTCGACTACCGACCCGACCTGGCGGTCGACTATCTGGACGTCGCG
>Ga0182024_10015925_pt1 | contig 14326 bp, 16 predicted proteins | sample P32metaG_FD_120480 | JGI IMG/M metagenome (GOLD analysis project Ga0182024, IMG submission 120480) | Permafrost microbial communities from Stordalen Mire, Sweden - P3-2 metaG (Illumina Assembly) | ecosystem: Environmental > Terrestrial > Soil > Wetlands > Permafrost | place: Sweden: Stordalen... | reverse complement strand
CGACAGTCGCTGGCCCCCGAGCGGCGGCGGCAGAGGGAGCGGCGGCGGTGCACGGCCACGCACACGCCCTCAGCACGGCGCCCGTCCGGTGTCTAGCAAAGACCGTTTGCGATCCCTTCGTGGTCCGCGACGTTTATTGGTATCTGTCCGCCGTGCCAGAGCTGATGACGATTGTCGCCGACCGCTTCGAGGCCTTCAGCGGACCGGCAGGGGCGCCGTGAGGGCGCCGCAGATCGGGTTCGATCAGCTCGTGCAGGACTATTTCGTTCGCCGTCTCATCGACCAGCGCGGCGCTAGCCCGCGGACGATCGAAAGCTACCGAGACGCGTTCGAACTGCTCTTCGGCTATGTCGAGCAGCGACTGGGCAAACCTCCGTCAAAGCTCAGCATGGCGGATCTGGACGCCCCGATGATCCTGGACTTCCTGGACCATCTCGAAACCGTGCGGCACAACAGCGCCCGCACCCGCAACGCACGCCTTGCCACCATCCACTCCTTCATGCGCTACGCCGCCGTGCGCGACCCGGCTTCGATTGCAATCACGGCACGAGTGTTAGCGATCCCAGCCAAGCGCTTCGACCGACCCGTGCTCGGCTACCTCACTCGCGACGAGATCACTGCAATCCTCGCCGCCCCTGACCAGAGCACGTGGAGCGGCCATCGCGACGCAGTGATGCTCGCCGTGGCCTACAACACCGGAGCACGGGTTTCGGAGTTGATCGGCATTCGAGTCCGCGACGTGCTCCTGGAGCGTGAGAGCGCCCTGCTTCTTCACGGCAAGGGACGAAAGCAGCGCGTCATTCCCCTGTGGGCCAGCACAGCTGCCAGCCTGCGCGCCTGGCTCGAGCAGAATGATGCCGGACCAGAAACTCCTGTGTTTCCCAATCGAAACGGCGCGCCGATGACCCGTTCCGGGGTGCGAGACCGCCTCGATCGGGCTGTCGCCACCGGCAAAGAAACCTGCCCATCGCTGCACAACCGGCGGGTCTCGCCTCACACGCTGCGACACTCATGCGCGGTCCACCTGCTCGAATCAGGCGCCGATCTGGCAGTCATCGCGCTGTGGCTCGGGCACTCCAGCCCGGCCGTCACCTACCAATATCTTGAAGCCGACCTCACCGCCAAAGAGGCGACACTCCAGCGCCTAACCGATCCGAGCTCGGGTCCGACGCGGTTCCGGCCACAGGACCGCCTCCTGGCTTTCCTCGAACACCTTTGATTATGCGCAGCCCGCCGAACCGAGCTCCCCCACGATCACGAGAGTTCCGAGCTCCAACTGCACATAACCGTGAACTGGGCCGAATAGGTGATGTCGCCGAGGTAGATGCGGTCGAGCTCGACTGTCCCCGGGCCGAAGGCGCGCTTGACGAGGTCGGCTGCCTTTTGGGCTTCGGGATCGGCGATGGTCGTTTTCTTCCACCGGCGCTTGCAGCGCCCGACGAGTCCTCGCTGGCCATGATGCGGGCGACACGCTTTTGCGAGACGCAGACCCCGTTGCGCCGGAGCTGTCTCGCGACCCGGGGCGCCCCGTAGGTACGCCTCGAGGCCACGTAAACCTGCTCGATCTTCTCGGCGAGCTCGGCGTCAGAGAGCCGGCGGCGGGATGGCTTGTGCTCGGACCACTCGTAGTAGGCGGCGCGGGAGACCTCGAGCAGGCGGCACGTCATGGCGACGTTGCCATCCTGTTCAACTTTCTCCGCCTCGATGAACGGGTACACGCTCACCGGGTCTCCCGAGCGAAGAAAGCTGTTGCACGCTTCAAGATGTCGCGCTCTTCGCGCAGCACCCTGTTCTCCTTGCGCAGCCGGGCGAGCTCCTCGCGCTCGGCCGTCGTGAGCCCGTCTCGCCGACCCGAGTCGACGTCTGCCTGGCGCACCCACTCCCTCACGGCCGTCTCGGTGAGCTCCAAGTCCCGAGACACGCTCCCGACGGTGTTGCCGGACTGGCGGACCAGCTCGACGACCTCAGCCTTGAACTCCTTCGAGAACGACCGACGAGGGCGGCGCTGCTTCCCCATGGTCTCCATTTTGGACATCCTTTCCGGGGCTGCGCCCCTGATGGTGGATGTTCGTCAAACCGGGTCAAGCCCAATGCCAAGAAAGCCGGGAGGAGGTGAGCCCAGATTGACGTCCACGCCGGCTCGCCGGTCAGGCTCGTCGAACAGTCTGGCCGGGCGCCGGCGTCAACCAAAACGTCGAGCGAAAGCTCAAAGAGGGGTGGGTACTTCTGTTGGCCACCAGTGGGTACTGAAAACTGGCCGTTGACACTGATGGCACGCCACCCCCGAGATGACTCTCCGTTACGCCAAGTTGTCCTCTCCGACGGTGCGATCGGCCTATGAGACCGCCATGACCAAAGTCCGCGGAAAGCAGCCTCTCTACGTCATCTCGGCAGCAGGAACAGCGGTACCAAGTCGCGTCGACTGGCTGCGCTCGGAGATGCTGAAGACCCGGGTGGCTCATGACTACTGCTCGCGGGACCCCATCGCCGGCCGGTGCCCTTACGCCAACATCTGCGAACAGTGCGACAACTTCACCACCACACCCGAGTTCGCTGGCGCCCTGGCCGATCAGCTCGCAGACCCACATGTCCTCCGCGATGACGCCGAGACACGCGGATGGTGCGCAGAAGCCGACCGGCACGCTCGCGTCGCCGAACGAGTTGAGACCCATCTACGCCGCGCCGCCGCCGCAGGGGGTCCCTCGAAACGTCGCATTGACCTGTGCATGAGGGCCGGTTAATCCGGCAGCGGTGGATGAGACAGCGTTGGCGCAGCGAGCGGGCAAGCACGACCTCGGCCGCCCCGATGAGCCCGGGCGCCCCGTCGGAGATGACGAGCAACGGCGGGACGATGCCCGCGCCCGACGAGGTCCCTCAAGAAGTCCGCCTTTCGCATTCCAGTACCGGCGCGCCAGTTAGCGGACACCGGCGAGAAGCTTGGAGAGCTGAGGGTCGCTCTGCAGCGCTTGGCAGCCGACGAGCACGTCAATGTAGGGTAGCGCGGCCTGCATTCCACGGGTGACCGGACGGAAGGCCGGATCGTCCTTCAGCGGGTTGATCCACACGATGCGATAGGTGAGCCGCCACAGGCGAGCCATCTGCGTTCCGAGCACGGCAGGATCACCGCATTCGAGCCCGTCGGAGCAGATCAGGACCAATGCACCGCGAAGGAAGCTCCGCCTCCCCCAGTCGTGCAAGAACTGTTGCAGGGAGTTGCCGATGCGAGTGCCGCCATCCCAGTCGACAACGCTTCGGGATGCCGCCGTGACCGCCGCCTGCAGATCGCGGTGACGCAGTTGTTCTGTAATTCGGCTAAAGCGGGTCCCGAAACAGAACACCTCCGCCGCCGCCCCCGAGCGTGAGAGGGCATAGGCGAACCACAGCAACTGACGCGAATTGCTCGACATTGACCCGGAGACGTCGAGCAGCATCACCACTGGCCGCGCGCGGCGCCGGGGTTGCCGCCACCCGCGCCGGACGAGCTCCCCCTGCGTACGGAACGACTGTCGCACGGTGCGTCTGAGGTCGAGGCGGGCGCCTTGGCGTGCGACCAAGGTGCGCCGTGTGTCCCGCTTCGGAAGGCTGATCCCTAGCCTCCGCTCGAGTTTGCGAAATGCCTCGAGTTCCGCGGGCGCGGGCGCATCAAACAACTTGAGGCGGAGAATCTCCGCCTGGGACGCGACCGCGCCCATTGCAGTCTGCTCGACCTCGTCGCCATGTCCCCGGGGGTCATCAATAGCGAGGTCGACCCGCCGCAAGTCCCCGAAGGCCGGCGAAGTCTTGTCCGGCCCGTCCGCGTGTTCGGCACTAGCCTCCAACCCAGGGATCGATGCCTTGACTTCGTCCCTTCCCGGCCCGAGGAAGTAATCACCGAAGGAGCGGTTGTAGATCGACACATCACGGCGTCCGCTGACCAAGCATGTCCGTCCCGCCCAGAAGAGATCCTCGAGTCGAGTCACATCGAGCTCGGCGAGTGCCGTCTTGTAGCGAACAACCTGGCCTGGTCCCACGACTACACCCCGCTCGCGCAACAGCCTAGCAAAGCCCACGAGGGCATCCGTGATGTTCTGTTCAGCGAGTCTCATCGGCCAGTAGATCTTGAAGAGCGGTCCTTGCCCGCAGGAGGTCGTCCCGATCCTTCATCACCGCTCCCAGGGTCGCGCCCCATCCCTCGTCACCAACCGCCTCAATCCCAAGCGCCCCGAGTGCCCGCGCCCAATTGATGGTCTCCGCGACGCCGGGGGATTTCGCCAAATCGAGGGCACGCATGCGCGCTACCGTCCGGGCGACGAGCTTGGCGAGCGCTGCGGGCACCTCGGGCGCCCTCACCCTGACGATTTCGACCTCCTGAGCGAGGCTCGGAAAGTCGATCCAATGGTAGAGGCAGCGCCTCTTGAGCGCATCGTGCAGCTCACGCGTGCGGTTGGAGGTAAGGACCACAAAGGGAGGTCGATCGGCGGCGACCGTGCCGATCTCCGGAATCGTGATCTGAAAATCAGAGAGGAGCTCGAGGAGGAAGGCCTCGAACTCGTCGTCAGCCCGGTCGATCTCGTCGATGAGCAGGACCGCTCGGTGGCCCGCCTTCAGGGCGGTAAGCAAAGGCCGTTCCAGCAGGAAGCGCTCGGAGAAGAGATCGTCGACGGCGTCGCCCCGGGTCCCATCCGATACCGATCGCAGATAGAGCAACTGGCGAGGATAATCCCACTCGTAGAGCGCCTCGCTCGAGTCGATTCCCTCGTAGCACTGGAGCCGCACGAGTGTGCGACCCAAGGACATCGCCACGGCCTTTGCAACCTCGGTCTTGCCCACCCCCGGCTCGCCCTCGAGCAACAACGGCTGGTCGAGCCGAAGGCCGAGATAAATCGCCGTGCAGAGACCACGGTCGGCGAGGTAGTCACTTGCGCGCAATAGCGAGCAGACGCCCGCCGGTGAGCTCGGCGCTCCATCGTCCAGGAATCGAGGGTCAGCCAATTGCGGAGCTAGTCGACTCGTCGCGTCCAGCCGATGCCTCACCAAGGGCATCGAGGACACGGGCACTGAGCTCCCACCTCTCCAGGCGGGCGATGTCCTGTGTGGCCCGGAATGTGATTGGCGCGAGCGGGATGGCGAGCGAGTCACGCTTGTGCTCGATGAGCTCGAAGCAACCCCCGAGAACGCCTGCATCCTCGACGCTGCTAACGACCCGCAGCTTCGCGTAGTGTGCGACCGTTCCCTCGACGGCGACGAGCCCGGCCCGACCGTCACGCCGGAGGTTGTTCTGCGTCCGAACGCTGGCGACGACTGCGAGCACTCGATCGTTGCTGACGCCGAGCTCGGCGCGCGAGAGCAACGCCGGATGCGGAAATCCAGCCGCGTCCACGGTCAAGAACACGAAGGCCTGCTCTTCCGAGTCGAGGACAGCACCCCCTTGCAGGATCGAAGCGAGATCCTCCGGGATCTTCATGATGTCCACCTCCGGAACAGCTGGTGAGGAATTGCGAACTGGTCGAGCACCTTGCCACAGATGTGACGGAGCAGATCCTCAATGGTCTTGGGTCGGTGGTAAAAAGCGGGCACAGGGGGGAGGACGGTGGCGCCGGCGAGCGTCGCCATCTCCATGTTCTTGATGTGGATGTAACTGAGTGGCGTCTCGCGCGCGACAAGCACTAGTCGGCGACGCTCCTTCAATGTGACGTCGGCGGCTCGGATCAGCAGGCTGTCCGAGTTGCCCGAGGCGATCGCTCCAAGAGTGCGCATCGAGCACGGGATCACGACCATTCCCATCGTGAGGAACGATCCCGACGAGATCGATGCTCCAAGGTCACGGCTGTCGTAGACGACATCGGCGAGCTTCTCGACCTCCCGGGGGTCGGTGTCAAGCTCAAGCTCGATGCTGCGTCGCGCGCCAGCCGAAAGCACAAAATGAGTCTCGAAAGTCCCGACTTCGTGCGCTGCACGAAGAAAGGTGACGCCAAGCTGTGGCGCACTCGAACCGGACATACCCACGACAAGGCGTGGGCGCTGATCCTCGGGCATACAGTTCCCCCTTTTGGGAGATGGGCAGGATCTCAAGCCAGTCCGCAGCCTCCCGTCGACTGATTTCCAGCATCTGAAACGAATGTTGGTCTCGCTGAGACGTGATGTTACCTTGCTCGAGCTGGCGCGCAAGTTAATCACCCTGTGGGGCGTTCTCTCGTGATGTGAAAGAGCTTTTCACGCGGTGGGGCAGAGTGCTAGGCTCGTTTCGAGCAACGCGTGTCCATCTCCGCCGGTGAGTCGGCGGTATCCTCTTGGAGGCAAGCGAGAGTGGAGTTCAGGCGAACAGTTCAGGTCACCGCTCCAGTCTCCCAAGTCTGGGCTCTGGTAGGCGATATCCCGGCGGTGGCCAGTTGTATCCCGGGATTGCACGACCTGAAGCAGAATGCACCGACCGAGTTCGAGTGCGTGGTGAGCCAGAGGGTCGGTTCTGTCAAGGCAAACTTCAACTTGCACACGACCATGAGCGATCTTGAGCCAGAACAGAGCCTCACCGCTGTCAGCAAAGGGCGTGACGAGGGGCTCAACAGCAGCGTCGAGGCGACCCAGCGGTTCGTCCTGTCGCGAAACGGGGACGGTACGCAGGTCGATATCATCGCCGAATTTCGGGTGACCGGGAAGATCGCCACCTTCGGGCAGCGCATCATCGCCGCCAAGGCCGAGCAAGTGACCGTCGAGACACTGCGCAATCTCTCGAAGCTTCTCGAGGAGCGAAACGTTGCGCCGTCCAGCTGATCTTCAGTCCGAGATAGCCGAGCGGTCGCCTTGAGGAGGGCTGCGTGAGCCACCAGACAAGCGAGGCAAGCGAACACGTCGGCGTCGGCTACCCGGGGCTCAACAACAGAACGCTCGCGGCCGGGAAGGGAACCTTCGTCGGAGACGTGCAGTTGCCGAACATGACCTATCTCGCCGTGCTTCGGAGTCCGCACTCGCATGCTCGGATCCTCTCGATCGACACCTCGGCCGCTGAGGCGCTGCCAGGCGTTGTTTACGTGATGACGGGGGCGGAGGCTAAGGCCGCCATGAAGGCAATTCCCGAAGCCTGGGACACAGCCGAGATGGGGGCGAAGAGCGTTCGTTGGTACGCGTTGGCCCCGGAGCGCGTACGTTTTGTCGGCGAGGCAGTCGCGGCTGTTGTAGCGGAGGACAAATACAGCGCGTATGAAGCCCGCGACATGATCCGAGTCGAGTACGAGCTCCTACCTTCTGTGGTCGACCCTGAGAGTGCCATGCTCGACGGTTCGCCTCTCGTCGAGCCCGAATGGGGTGATAATCTGCTCATCACGCGGGACTTCCGGAGCGGAGACTTTGAATCGGCTTTTGCGTCCGCAAAACGGCGCGTGAACGGAGTCGTTCGGTCCCAGCGGATCACCGGCGTTCCGCTCGAGCCACGTGGATGCGTCGTCGACTACGACGCTTTTCACGACAAACTGACTCTCTGGGATTCGACGCAGAACCCTCATCCACTCCGCACGTTCCTTGCGGAGACGCTTGGGATTTCCGAGGCCGGCATCCATGTAATCCAACCGCATGTCGGGGGCGCGTTCGGTCTCAAGCAGCCCCCGTTCCAGGAAGAACCTCTCATCGCGTACCTCGCCCGCAAGCTGAGGCGCCCGATCAAGTGGATCGAGGAGCGCGACGAGAATTTCCAGGCGACGGGACATGCCCGAGATGTCAAGTTCTACTACGAAGTAGCTTTCGATGACGACGGCACCATCAACGGCCTTGACATTCGGGTCATCGCTGACGTCGGTGCCCCGACTGCCCTGCTCGGATGGGGCATGTCGTTCGTTACAGCATACTGCCTTCCGACGGTCTACAAGGTGGCGAACAACCGGGTCCGGCTGTTCGTCGTGGTCACGAACAAGTGCCCCTGGAACGCCTACCGGGGATTCGGCAAGGATTCAGCATCGTTCCTAATGGACAGGGTCGTCGACCATGTCGCCCGTGAGGCGGGGCTTGATCGGGCTGAAGTCCGTTTTAGGAACTTCATTCCCCCAGACGAGTTCCCTTACTCGCAACCTTCAGGGGCGGTGCTCGACAGTGGAAACTATCCGCAGGCATTGCGTCGCCTGCTCGAGATGGTGGACTACGAGAACTTCCCGAGACTACAGGCCGAGGCGCGCCAAGCCGGCCGACGCATCGGCCTTGGCCTCGGCCAGGAGCTCACACCCGAGGGTTGCGCGATGCCCGGGGCCGTTATGATCTCGGCGTACGATGGCGCGACAGTGCGTGTCGCGCCTTCCGGCGATGTGACGGTGCTCACCGGCGTCACATCGCCCGGGTGTGGTAACGAGACCGCAATGGCTCAGATTGCCGCGGACTTCCTCGGATGCGATATCGGGCGCGTGCGTGTCGTCCAGGGCGACACCGAGCTATGTCCGTACGGCCTCGGAAACTACAGTTCGCGCGCGACGATGTACGGCGGCTCAGCCGTGCAGCGGGCGGCGACCGACTTGCGCGACAAACTTCTGAGGGTCGCAGGCAAGATACTCGAGGCGGACGCCCAAGATCTTGAGGCGCGCGGAAGCCAGATCTTCGTCAAAGGCGCATCGGCTCGAGCAGTCGCCTTCGATGCCGTCGTGGATCAAATCTACCGGCACCCCTTCGGCACCTTCGCTGAGGACGAGGAGCCGGGACTCGAGTCGACGCGATATTTTCGTATGGGTAACATCTATCACCAGCCAGAGAAACAGGGCAGATTTAGTAACTACCCGGCGTGGCCGTATGGAGCTTCTGCCTGTGTCGTCGACGTCGACCCCGAGACCGGCTTTGTCAAAGTAGTGCGTTACTGCCTTGTCGAGGACGCCGGCCTGATCATCAATCCGTTACTTGCCGACGCGAACCTGCATGGTGCGATCACACAAGGGATAGGCGGAGCCCTCTACGAGCAGATCGTTTATGGTGACGACGGCCAACTCCTCACAGCTAATCTCATGGACTACACGATCCCGACTGCTATCGAAATGCCTCTCTTCGAGATCGAACACCAGGAGACACGCTCGCCCTTCACGCCGCTCGGCATGAAGGGTATCGGTGAATCTGGCGTCGGCTCCGTCCTTGGCGCATTGTGCAGCGCGATCGAGAACGCCTTCCCTGAGCTCGAGCTGCACGTGGCCGAGCTTCCGCTCACCCCCAGCCGCGTCTGGCGGGCGATTCGGGACGCGCAGCGTTCAACTGCCAGAGCGGTGACCTAGATGCTCTCGAGAGAGTTTGAGTTCCACGCCCCACGAACTCTCGGTGAGGCGTTGGAGTTGATCGCTGCCGACGACGACGTGACTGTCCTCGCCGGCGGGATGAGCCTCATGCCGATGATGAATCTTGGCCTTGTCAAGCCAAGCAAAGTGCTGTCGCTTAACCATCTCGGCGTACTCGACGACGTGAGCGTTGAGGACGGCTGTCTCACCCTTGGGGCGTGTGTCAGGCACGCCTGCGTCGCCACCGATCCCCTGGTGCTACAGCACTGCCCGTCGTTGTCGGCGGCGGCACGCGTGGTCGGCGACACACAGGTGCGAAATCGGGGAACGATCGGTGGCAGTATCGCCCACGCCGATCCTTCCGCTGACTATTTGCCGGTCCTCGCAGCAGTGGGTGCCAGCATCACGCTCACGAGCAGCATTGGGAATCGAACTCTTAGCGCCGCAGAGTTCTTCATCGATGTCATGTTCACCGCGCGCGAACCGTCAGAACTCGTGACCGCGGTCAGCGTTCCCGTGCAACCGCACGGCTGGGGCGCCTCCTACGAGCGGCTCGCGAGAGTCGAAGGCAGTTTCGCCATCGTGAACGCTGCCGCTCTGGTTTCCGCGGACCTCTCTTCGGCGACGGTCGCTCTCGGAGGTGTCGGCCCCCGGCCGGTAACGCTTGAGATGGCTTCGTATTTGCACAACGGGGTCGACGATGCGGCGCTCATTGCCGTCGGTGACGCTGCATACGAGGCGAGCGAGCACGCGACCGGAGACGTCATGTCGGACGGCGAGTACCGGCGGGCGATGGCGCGCGTGTTGGCATGCCGTGCCCTCCGTCGCGCGGTCGAGTCAACCGTCGGACGGTCAAGATGAGAAGTCGGGAGGTGGGTGCGTGAAGGCCACGATCGAGGTACGTATCAATGGCCTGACCCGTACAGTCGAAGTCGACACGCGTATGATAGCCGCTGACCTTCTTCGGGACGAGCTTCGACTCACGAGCGTTCACATCGGCTGCGCGACCGGTAACTGCGGCGCGTGCACGATGCTCCTCGACGGCTCGACGGTCAAGTCATGCTGTATTCTTGCGGCCGATCTCGAAGGCCAGCAAATCACGACAATCGAGGGACTGGGCCAGGATGCCAGCGAACTGCACTCTATCCAACAGGCGTTTGTCAGGAATCAAGGTCTGCAATGCGGTTACTGCACGCCGGCAATGATTCTTTCGACGCTCGCGCTACTGTCGACGAACCCCGACCCGAGCGAAGACGATATCCGTCACGCCATCTCCGGGAACCTGTGCCGCTGTACCGGCTACCACTTCATCATCAAGTCGATTGAGGACGCTGCCCGGCAGATACACAACGCGGAACAGCTCGGAGCATGATTCGATCGCCCGGTAATGCTGCAGAAGACCGCGTCGGAAACTGAGAGCACCAGGTGGTTGGTGTGAATCGAGTGGCTTGGGTTGATGCTGTTGCTCTAATGCGGGCTGAACGCGGATCGCACTCGGACCGGGGGGACGACCGGAAGTCAATGCTGTAGCGGGTGTTTCGGGGAGTCTCCAGACTCGCTCGTGTCGGGCAGTACGGAGTCGATCGCTCAGCCGGCCGCTCCAGCCGAGCCCGAGGCGGGCAAGACAGGCCAGATTCGCCTCACCGGCCAGTAGCCGAAAGTCGGGGCCAACCATGGCGGTGCCGCGCACGCGAGGCGTGCCTTTCTCCGCGCTGGTGGTAGAGGAGATAGGCGAGCTTTCGCTCGGACTTGGGACGCGTGGCACGGTACGGTAACCGTCGCGCCAGTTCTGCTCGCGCTGTCGCTCGCGTGCCTGAGCGAGGCTCTCTTCCATGGGCTGATCCTGACGGTGCGGCCGCCTGACGCCGTGGTGCACTGGGAGCGCAGTAGCCAGGCGCTACGGGCGCCGCCGAAGGACGTCCTATTGCGGCGGGCGGATCCGACGGAGACGGTTCTGTCGTCGAGATCGATAGCTTCTGAGGGGACGACGTGGAGCTCACGCGCAGCTTACGGCTGGCGACCTTGAACAACAAGGCGCGGATGGCAGATCGGATCAGAGTGATGGTGTCCCAAGGAGCTTGAGTTTGAGACAGCTCATGTCGTCAGAAAGTCGGGTTTTGGCCGTTGTCTCCAGTCGATATCCGCGCGTCATGCGCGGCTTTCGGTTCGTTCGGATCGTCCTGGTGCATGCCGAGGTTCTAGAACTCGGTGGACACCGCGCCACCGTGGCCGGATGGCCGGTCAGCTCGATCCAGCCGTCCCTCATGAGGGCGCCGATGGTGCGCCGGACACGGCCCTCTGAGTACAAAGACCCCTCGACCATCGCGGCGGTGCGGGGATGCTCATGCTCACCGTCGCGGTTGGCGGCGTCGGCGCTCGTGACGAGCACGGCGCGCATCGCTCGGTCGCGGGGCCGTGGCGGAGCAGCCAGCCCGTCGCCTGACCGCTCACTGCTGAACCCGTGCTTCCTGGCCGTCGCGGCCGAAGTGGTGATTGAGCCCAGCTGGTCGTGACCGCACCCGCTCTATGCCAATGACGTGCCGAAAGGATGGACGGCGCCTCCGTCGGGCTGCCCACCTCGACCAGTCGGGTTGGAGACTGCGCGCAGGCGTCCGCTTTAGATGACCGAGGCGCTCGCAAATAGCAAACCCTCCGGGCTTGCACATCCATTGTCGTCAGCGAGCTGACCGGTCCGTCAAGGGACGACCATTCGGGCGCCCTTGACCGCCCTGCTCGTTGCGGCGAACGACGGAGTCTTGGACTTGCGCGCCCGAACTCAACTGCAGGAGCCGTTGCCTGCGATTTTTGATTCTCCCCAGAGATGATCAGCGAAACTCCCCACCCCTGAGCGCCGACGTGGACCCGATGGTCCACCAGATTGAGGTGGGCCCGTTCGAGACTGGCGGTTCCTACGCCGATCAGCCCGAAGGGACCCGCTCGTCATGCTCACACAAGGGGAAGACGTGGAAGCACATGCACTACGGGAGCGAGGTTGGTCGATCTCGGCCATCGCCCGGCACATTGATCATGACCGCAAGACCGTCCGGAGCTATTTGAACGGCGAGCGCCAGCCCGGCAAGCGCCGCAGCTCGGTTTCCGATCCACTCGCGGTAGTGGAGCATTACGTCCGTCTTCGCTTCACGGACGACTGTCACGTGTGGGCGACGGCCCTCTACGACGAGGTCGTCCCGCTCGGCTATACCCAGAGCTACCCGAGCTTCGTCCGCCAGATCCGTAAGCGAGGGCTCCGCCCGCACTGCGAGGCGTGCCGGGGGGTGAAGGGTCGCGACACCATCGAGATCGACCATCCCGCCGGTGAGGAGATCCAGTGGGACTGGCTCGAGCGGCGCAATGCCCCGTGGGGAGCGACGGCCTACATACTGCTCGGCACCCTGCCGCACTCGGGGCGCATCCGCGGGGTGCTCGCCGAGAAGCTGGACCAGGCCCATCTCGTCGAGGCGATGGACGAGGTGATGCGTCGCCTCAGCGGCACCACCCACATCTGGCGCACCGACCGTCTCGCCACGGTGATCACTCCCGGCACCCGTGATGTCCAGCCGAGCTTTGCCCCGGTCGCCAAGCACTACGGGGCGATCGTCGAGCCCTGCCCGCCGAGGCGGGGGAACCGAAAGGGTTCGGTCGAGTCCTCCGTGCGGTTCCGCTCGGGGAGCTGGTGGCGAACGATGACGGCCACCACGCCGGAGTCGGCCCAGCTCTCGCTCGACCGCTTCCTCGCCACGACCGGCGATGCCCGCGAGCGAAGGGGCACGGACGGCAGCCGCACCACGGTTGGGGCACTAGCTGATGCCGAGCCGCTCATTGCCCTGCCGTGGGCTCCCTATCCCGCCACCGTCGTCGAGCGCACCGTGGCCGACAACGCCACGGTGGCATTCCGGGGGAACACCTACTCCGTGCCACCTGGCCTCGCGGCTCGGTTCGAGGTCCGCCATCGCCTGTCGACGCCGACGCTCGAGATCCCCCCGCCTCCGGGCGTCCTATCGCCGTCCACATGGTCGCCCGCTCCGGCGCCGGCATCCTCCAGCGCAGTCCCGAGCACCGCCAGGCACTCGAGGCAGCAGTGCTCGCCGCCTTCACCACGAAGGCCAACCGGCCGCCTGGAAAGGAGTCCCTCGCCGAGGCGGCACGCCTGCTCGGGCCTGAAGGTAGGGAGGTCGTCGTCGACCTCGCCCGTTACGCCGAGTTCGCCGAGGTGACGGCGTGAGCGAGGCCTCGACCTACCAGCAGCTGCGCAGCCACCTCGCCTACCTGCGCCTCGGTTCGGCCGCAGAGGCACTGCCTGCAGAGCTCGACCACGCGAAAGAGCACAAGCACGGTCACAGCGCCTTCCTCGAGCGCCTCCTTGGCATCGAGGTCAGCGCCAGCGAGCTCCGCCGCCGAGCCAGCTTGGAGCGATTCGCCTCCCTGCCGTCGCCCTGGCGGCTCGAGGACTTCGACTTCGACGCCCAGCCGTCGGTCGACCGCAGCCTCGTGAACGAGCTCGCCACGCTGCGGTTCTTGGAGGACGCCACCAATGTCTTGTTCATCGGGCCGCCGGGTGTGGGAAAGACGATGCTGGCCATCGGGCTCGCCCGTGAGTCGATCGAGGCCGGCTACCGCACCTACTACACGACAGCCGCCGACCTGGCAGCCCGCTGCCACCGGGCTGCGCTCGAAGGCCGCTGGTCCACGACGATGCGCTTTTTCGCCGGACCGCGGCTATTGGTCGTTGACCTATGCCGACCACGGAACTATGCCGACAGGGCGATACCGGTGATCCCGAAGTCCTGATGCTGGTGGGCTTCTGCCGCCAGCGATGGCGATGCCGGTCGGCATAGTTACAGAGCTTCGAGGAAGGCGAGTAGCGCGTCCCCGGGGCGGTAGCGGCCAGGTTCGGCCGACGCAGGTGTGGTCCTATCGAGGGCGCGCTGCTTGATCGTCATGTCGGCGTGCAGGTACGCGTGGGTAGAACGGATGTCAGCGTGACCTTTTCCGGAGTCCCGGGTGTGTTTTCTGCACCCTGACATGCGTGTTCGTCTGCCGCACAGCTGTGCGCCACAGGCGAGATCAGCGATTGACACGAGCCATGAGCTCACGGTTGATCTGGCGGGCGGACT
>Ga0182024_10015924_pt1 | contig 14326 bp, 13 predicted proteins | sample P32metaG_FD_120480 | JGI IMG/M metagenome (GOLD analysis project Ga0182024, IMG submission 120480) | Permafrost microbial communities from Stordalen Mire, Sweden - P3-2 metaG (Illumina Assembly) | ecosystem: Environmental > Terrestrial > Soil > Wetlands > Permafrost | place: Sweden: Stordalen... | reverse complement strand
TAAAGCCGGGGTGTCCGCCGCTTTGCTCAGCGTAGCCAAGAGTGCCACGCCGCCCGCATCGTTAACCCCAATATTGTTGAGCATCTTGTATGTCGCGCCAAGCCCTCCGGGCGTCGTCGCGCCCGTAATCTCCGGCTCCGCAATCAGAGTATTCGACGTCGCGCTTTCCAAATAAACTCCCACGTCATTCGCCGCCGTCACTCCATTGCCAAGTATCGATATTCCGATGAACGCCAGCTCGCCGCTCCCGCTCAAGGCCGGACCGGCCACCCCGCGGAAGTGGACCCCTAGCGAATTGCTTCCATTAGTCCCGGTCTGCGCGACCACCTTGAACGTTGTGCCGCTATAAAGCAGAATCCCGCCGCCCGCTGCATGCGTGTTCTTATTGGTTACCATCACATGAAACGCCACATCCCCCGCCGCGTCGATTGCCGGCGGCCCCGCCACCTCCAGGATCGCGCCTCCTGGATGATCGCTCACATTGTCCCCCTTCCCCGCCACCAGCGTGCTTGTGGGTTGAGGCACCGGCTGGATCGCGATCCCAAGTGGTTGCGGTATGCCGGCTTCAAACGGCCTCACCGACCGCCCGTTCGGGCTGATCTCGCTGATTCTGCCCGTTCCGTACTCCGCGACATAGAGGTCGCCCATGCTGTCGAAAGCCATCCCGTGCGGGCTTGAACTTTGGGGCAGAGTCGCAAACAGACTCGCCCTGCCCGCCGGTGTGATCCGCGCGATCTGGCTGGTCTTCACTTCCGCCACATACACGTTGTTATCCGCGTCACAGACCAGGCCGGTCGGCTCGGAGGTGGCGGCCAGACCCGCAAAGAAATGCACACTTCCGTCCGGATCGATTTTGTACACTTTCCCGGTATTGAAGTCGGCCGTGTAAAGGTCCCCGATAGAGTCTATCGCAAGGCCGGTGATGCTGCTATCCACCGGCAGGGTGGCGAAGACGCTGGCCGAGCCGGTAGCGGTAACCAAATCGATCCGGTCATTGCCGCCGTCCGCCACGTACAAATTGCCGTTCCGGTCAAAAACGAGCGCATCGCCGGACCCAAGATTGGGCAGAGTGGCAAAGAGGCTGGCCGAGCCAGTCGTCGTAACCTTCACGATGTGGCTCACGCTGTTCTCCCCCACGTAAAGATTCCCGGCCACATCCAGCGCCAGCCCTGTGGGATTCGAATCCGCGTCCACCGTCGCATACACGGAACTCCCGCTTTCCGTGACCTTATAAACCGAATCCGCGCCCGACGTTACGAAAAGCGTCTGCGCCCCAGCCCGCGTCCCCCCAAACCCGGCCATAACCCCCAGCACGGTCATCCCGATTACACGCGAAAACTTCACAAAACTGCATTCAAGCCGGGATTTCCCGGAACGATCGTTATTCATGGGCGATAGAGGTTGGATCGGTTGATCTTCTATCGGCACACTCCGAATTCAAGCAAATACGGGCACTTTTCCCGGTCGGTTTGGGCGGTTTCCCGATGGGCACGAACCTTCAAAGCGCACACCCATCCCGGTTCCAGCCCCGCATACTGGCCGTCCCCCCAATTATCAATTTCACACTATCAATTGGCAATTCCCCCACATTCTCCCTTCCATTCCGCCGCTCATTCCCTAAAAACCTTTCCGTCATGCTCTTCCGCCGCCTCCTCACCCTCACGCTCACCGTTCTCTTTGCCTCCGCCGCCTCCGCCCTCGCCGGCTCCGATGGCAAAACTACCCTCGCCACCCAACCAGTCCTCCTCCAGGACCCCCTCGCAAAAGGCAACACCGAACTCGAAGCCCTCGGCGGCTACTTCCACTCCCCCATCACCACCGGAGGCGGCCATCGCCCGGAGTTGGATTACGCCGGCGGCGACCTCCGTTACGGCGACATCCTCACCAACGTCCTCTTCGACAAATCCGCCATCATGCGCGGCGATGTCGAATTCCTCGCCGACGCGTTTGGCGAAAACATCACAAAAGGTCCCGGCAGCTATATCTCCGGCGCCTCGGTCCTCTTCCGCTACAACTTCTTCCACCCCGGCAGTCGCATCATCCCCTACTTTCAGCTCGGCGGCGGCGGCCTCCACAGCGATGCTGCGGAAAACCAATCCCAGCGCCTCATCGGCAGCGATTTTGAATTTCTCCTCCAGGCCGATCTCGGCGCCCGCTTCCTCTTGACTGACCACTGGTCCATCCTCGCGGAAGGCGGCTTCCAGCATATCTCAAATGCCGACACCGCCGCCCGCAACGTAGGCGTCAATGCCCTCGGCGGCCGCCTCGGCCTGGGTTACATTTACTGAGAATCGCCGCCGCGGTATTGCCCGCCCGCAAAGTCGGGCCTATAATTTTTCCATGGAAAAATCGAAGCCCGATACAGATCTCGAGGTTTTCCTTTTGCAACGCACCGGCCAGGGGGACCGCGGCAGTTTCCAGCAGCTGTATGAGCGCTTCTCCGGCGTCCTCTTCTCCACTGCCCTCAGCGTCCTCAACAACCAGCAAGCCGCCGAAGATGTCCTCCAGGATGTCTTCGTTGCCATCTGGGAAAAGGCGCCCCTCTACGATTCCGTCCGCGGCAAGCCGCTCGCCTGGGCCGTCACTCTCACCCGCTACAAAGCCATCGACCGCCTCCGTTCCATCCGCCGCAAGGGCCTCCTCCAGGATCGCATCGAGCAGGAGACAAAAATCTTCGAGGAACACACCGGCAGCACCTCCCTTGACGAAGTTGACTCCGCCGAAAAATCGCGCCTCGTCCGTGACGCCATCCGCCATCTCTCCTCCACCCAGCGCGAGGCCATAGACCTTGCCTTCTTCGCCGGCCTCACCCAGGCCGAGATCGCCAAAAAACTCCATCAGCCTCTCGGCACCGTCAAAGCCCGCATCCGCCGCGGCATGATGAAGCTCAAGGAAATCCTCCCTCCAGGTTTGTAAACGCATAAGCGCGTCTCAGTCGTAAACCCGGCTTTTATTACCGCCCGCAAGAATATCGCGTGCATATTCCCCAACTGAAACGTCTACGCGAATAATACCCTGACAATAATATGACCAAATACATCCTCGCTTCCCTCATGGCCGCAATCGTCGCGACGGCCCTCCCCACCTCGGCCCTCGCCAGTGGCGCCAATGCAAAAGCCTGCCACGGTGGCCACCATCACCACCACTGCCATCATCACCGCAAGTAATCGGCGGCAAACCGCAGCTTGACTCGCTCCCACCGCGGACACCTGCGATCCCGGCTCCCGGGATCGCAGGTGTCTTTTTCGTCGGTGCCGCGTGCACTTTTCCCCCTTCAAACGTCTAATTGACGACCATCAACAGATGCATGGCCAACCCCGCCAATCCGACGCCGGCCCATTTCCGGAGCGCGAGATCATACGCGCCGCCCTCCGCGGTGATACATCCGCATTCAAGGAGATTGTTATGCTCTACGGCAGAAAGCTTTACGCCGTCGCCTACGGCGTGGTCCAGGATGCCGCCGAGGCCGAGGACATCGTCCAGGAGACTTTCCTCAAGGCCTGCTCCAATCGCCACACCCTCCGCGATCCCGACAAATTTCCCGCCTGGCTCTTCCAGACCGCCCGCAACCGCGCCTGCGATATCCTGCGCAAACGCCGCCCCTATCCCCTCCCCCACGAGGAGCAGGCATTCCACGAAATCTCCGACGACGCCACCCCCTGCCCCAGCGCGGGCCTTCATGCCGCCGAGCGCAGCGGCGCCGTTCACCACCTTCTAAGCACCCTCCCGGAGAATCACCGCATCGCCGTCACCCTCCGATTCATGGAAGGCATGGATTACCGCGAGATCGAGCAAGCCATGGGCATAAACCCGGGCACCGTCCGCGGCATCCTCGCCCGTGCCATGAAGACCCTCCGTACAGGCATCGGCGCCACCCTCCTCGCCGACATCAAGGAAGCAAACCCATGAATCCATCCATCCACCAGGACGCCGCCCGCCTCGCCGCCGCCGCGGCGATCGGCGACCTCACCGAAGCCGAAGCCACCGCCTGGAACGACCATATCGCCACCTGCCAGGCATGCAGAAAACTCGACGAAGAGGAATTCGCCATGCGCAATCTCATCAAAGGAAATCTCGAAGCCGAGTCCCCCGATCCGGGATTCGAGCAACGCATCATGGACAAGCTCGAACTCGCCGCCGCCGACGATCGCATCCGCCCGGTCAATTTCTCCCGTTCCAATCCCGCCCTCCTCGCCGCGGCCGCCTGCATCACCCTCATTGCCATGGCCGGCCTCGGATTCCTGATCCACGGACGGAAACCCGCCTCGACTGCCTCCGCCGTCTCAAACTCCCCCGCCCTTCCCGATCTGGCCGGATTGCCCGCCGCGGCCCGTAATGCAATCACCTCCCAATCGAACGGCAACACCATAACCAGCGTTGAGCGGGACAATGACAACGGCGAAATTTCCTACCTCGTCGATACAAAAACTTCCGCCGGCGCCGAATCCAGTTTCACAATCGCCGCCGACGGCGGCCTCCTAAGCACCGATACCACTCTCGATGCCGTTCCCGGCGCGGTCCGGTCCGCGATCCTCGCCCAGGCGCAACAGGCCAGCGTCGAGGCCGTTGAAGAAGACATCGACGCCGGCGCGAAAAGTTATGTCGCCACGATCCTCTCTCAGCAGGGCGGCGAGCGCGACTACACCTTTAACGAGGACGGGACCCTCGCCACCATCGAAATGAACCTCCCCGATCTCACGGCGCCTCTCCAGGCCGCGATCAAAGCCCAGGCCGGCCAGGGCAGCATCGAGGAAATCGACAAATCGTTCGATGACGACGGCGAAATCAGTTACGTCGCGACGATCTCCGCGCCCGATGGCCGCGAGCGCGATTTCACATTCAATACCGATGGAACTCTTTCCAGCGTGGAATGCACCCTGGCCGAACTCTCCGCGCCCCTCCAGCTTGCCATCAACAACCAGGTCGGTCAGGGCACTCTCGCAAGCATCGACAAGGACTTCGACGGCGGCGTCATCACCTACGATGCGAGCGTCATCACCCCCGACGGCCGCGAGCGCGACCTATCCATTTCCGCACAGGGCCAGCTCCTGAGCCGCGAGGTCGCGATGACCGAAGCTCCGGCGGCAGTCCAAAGAACCATTTCCCAAACCGTCGGCTCGGGCAAAGTCATCGACATCAATCAATCCTTCGATGAGCCGAGCCAGGGAGCCCCGTATGAAATCGAGGGCTGGAAGGAAGGAAAGCCCTTCTACTTCCTCGTCAGTCCCACCGGAGATTTTCTCGGCATGGAAGACTAAACCCGCAACCTTCCCACCCCGGATAAGTTTACTTACAATCCCAACTACCAACCAAACAACCCTGGCCAAACCATGACTAAACACATCCTCACCGCCTTCCTGGCGGCAAGCCTCATCGCGGCGGTGCCTTCCGGCGCTTTTGCGAAAGGCGCTGGGAAATTCCACCACCGCCGTCATCGCCACCACCACCACCACCATCATCATCACCACCACCACCACCATCATTTGCAAATGTCAGCGACGTCCGCCAGTAAGCCCAGCTAACCGGCGCCCAATCCTTGGATGTAAGAGTCCATATCCGTTGCGTATCCATCCGCTCCTCCCCGGCGCGGTTAGTAACTGAAAACGCTCCGTGTCCGACAGGTCCGGCAAATCTCATGCGTCCGACCCCTCTCAACCCGGCTCCAGCACCACTGCGTCTCCCCTCCAGATCATCCCGCTCTGGAGCACCGACGCGTACGCCCCCACTCGCGCCTCATTCCGTCGGGCGGCCGTTTTCAAGATTCCCGTATCCTTTGGCAGATCGCCCTGGGCGAGCGTGGTCATGACACACCGGAAACAGGCGCCCGTGATATTCAGCTTCACGCTGGATCCGATGGTCAATACCTTCTCGTCCCAGTGCTGCTCCGGAAACACGCCGAGTTCCGGCGGGGTTTCTATGACGAGGTTCGGGCGGAAACGGCGTGTCTCGAACCTGCCGCGCGGATACTGTGCGCTGAGGTTGTCCAAGGTCGTGGTCGTGAGGAGATGGACGATTCCGACATCGAAAAAAGTCTCCGCCGGCATCGCCTCTTCGGTAACCACATCCCGCCGCGCCAGTCCCTCGATGTCCGGCCAATACTCCTCCAAAGTCCCCGCGGACGGGGCGCCTTTTAGAAACCGCACCGGCTTGGCAAGCGTGGCCGCGAGCCGGGCCTCGATGTCCTCATCTTCGGTTGAAACCGTGCTTCCGTCAGGAAACGTGATCCGCACCGGCGGCAGCGGCCCAGAGGAGTCCAGGGCGCCGATGAACGAAGCCCGAAAGTCAAAAAGATTTGGCCATTTGGATGGATTCTTGGCGCTCGCAATCTTCCCCGTCTCCGGATCCCCCAGGGCAAAGACCCGATCTCCTTCGATGCCTTTCGATCCGATCCGCGTTGCGTTGAGTTCCTCCCCCATCATCGATTTTACCGGATACCGGTGCAGCGATGCGATGGACCCTACTTTAAGTGGTTGGTGCATGGTTTGGCGATGATCCCTTTCATAAGTCGTCGTATTGCCTGAGCCGGACCCGCCGCCGGGGAGACGCGCACCTGGCAACGCGTCTCCACCGGCAGCTTGTGTCCATGCGTCAGGGTTAGGGCGCGGAGGTCCCCAGAAGGCCGGGAAGATGCTGTGTCCGAACCTGATCCCGAATCGCGGCGAGCCGCTCCGGCGCCTGGATCTTCAAGAAGATTACCCGGATCACTCCGATGGCAAGATAACCCATGAAGATATACGGGAAGTAATTCACCGGCGCCGGGGGCACCGGATACACACTTCCGATCGCAGGTATCATCAGCAGCACCACGGCCGCCGTGCACCAGGCGATGTCCTTCGCCTTCAACTCACCGCACTTCTTGAGATAGAAGGGCGCCGCCAGCGTCACCAGGGTATATGCGCCCACGAATCCAAAGGCGCCCATCGTGCCGGCGTCATTGAATTCGTCCAGCACTTCCAGCTTGAAGACGAAGCGGCACAGGGTCACCACGACAAACATGCAGATGGCCATGATCCCGAGGGCCATATGCGGCGTCTCGTGTTTCGCATGCGTCTTGCTCGTCGCCGAGTGGAATATCCCATGCCGGCCCATCGCCAGCATGACTCTCGATCCCGCATTCATGCACGAGAGGGCGAGGGCGAAGAAGCTCGCCATGGCCCCCGCGCAGATGGGCAGCGACAGGAACGAAACCTTGTAGATACCGCACATAACGCTCAGCGGCGCGTCCATCTTGTCGAGCGTCGTGGAGTATCCGTTTGTCGCCATTACCTCGATGTAACTGATGAACACAAAGAAGGCACCCGTCAGGAGCAGGCTCCAGATGATCGACTTGGGAATCGTCTTCGTCGCATCTTTCGCCTCTTCGCCGAATGCCGTCGAGCTTTCAAATCCGACGAGGCTGAACACCGCGACCACCACGCCGAGGCCGAGATTCATCCAGGAAAAGCCCGTGAGTGAAAACTGCGTAGTATCCACGGCGAAGTGCTTTTGAAACAGGACGATCGCACAGAGGAGCATAATCAACCCCACCGAGGCAAACTCCAGCCCCAGGCTCACAATGGTGGATACCTTGATGTCCATGTAGGCGAGCGTGAAGCATGCGCCGATACAGACCGCGAACAGGATGACGGGTGGACAGGTTATTCCCATGGCCGCCAGCAATTTGCCGGCAAAGATCGTAAAACCGGTGGTACCGGCGAGGCTGATGAACAGGTAGGCCCAGAGCAGGCACCAGCCCGACAGACATCCCGCGCTCGGTCCAAGCCCCAGCGACGTATAGGAATACATTGAGCCGGTCCCCGCCGAGCGTCTGGCAAACTGGTTTAGATTGACGGTGACGAACAGCAGCATGACCGTCCCCACTGCGTACGGCAGCCAACTCATGCTCCCGATGGTCGAGAACATCAGCGGCACGATGAGCGCCGCCGTCATCGTCGGAGAGATGACCGCGATGTTCTGCGCGACTAACTCGACGAGGTTAAGGCAATGCGGCTTGAGCCGCGATTCTGTGGTCTGTTTCATATGTTTCCCTGGTTTCTCCTGAGTGTATGTAGCGTTGTTTGTTTTCTTTGGTTCGTTTACATGTTGGGTTGAGGAGATTTAGGGGATCGAGATTTTGTTCCTTTCGCGGCGCGCGGGGAGGCCGGCTCTTCCGACAGGAAGGCATCCGCGAGTCCCAGCCGGGGAATCGCCCGCCACTCGCGGCTCGAGGGACGCGAGAGCGGCACGGATTGCGAAATCGGTGATGCGACGAGCAGCACCTCGGCGTCCGCCGCCCCCCTGGCAATCAACCGGTGCGGCAGCCTGGAATCGAAGTGCGCGGCATCCCCGGGCGCCAACTCATAAGTGTTGCCCGCCAGTGACAAGGTCAATGAGCCCGATAGGATATATATCCATTCTTCACCCTCGTGGTGGTAATGCTCCTTCCCGCGACGGGACCGGGAAACCCTCACCCGAATGGGTTGCAGGTTGAAGAAGCGGCTCGCCTTCGAGAGCGGCACGTAAGCAAGCCCATTCGCCTTCCGTTCAATGGCTTCCGCGCGTCTCACGATCACGCAGGGGTCCGTGGCCAGCTCCGACTCGAAGAGCGATGCCAGCGATACGCCGAAGATTCGTGACAGCGTCAGCACCGCCGCTATGGATGCCTGGCGGTCTCCCGATTCGAGCCGGGATAAAAACGCTTTCGACAGACCGCTCTGGTCCGCGAGTTCTTGCAGCGTCCAGTTCCGTCGAAGGCGCAACTCCTGGAGCCGCGTTCCGAAGGAACCGAGCTGCGACTGGATTTGTTCGTGCAGCGAGATCATGGTGTCTGTGAGGCAACGTCGTTGCCGGTAAGTCAACTCCCGCGCCTAGCAATGGCCATACCAGATCCGGGTTATCGCCGGAGATTCTCACGGCTTCTCTGTAAATTCGAATTTACCGTTCCATCGGGAATTTCTCCGCCGGAAAAAAAGCTTCACCCCGCCTGTCGCGAATTGCACGGGTGGATTAAATCCGCCAGCTTGCTACAAGGCCACCGCATCGCCAGTGCGCAACCGCTTTCCCGCTTCGCCGGGCGGGATTGATGTATTCACCGCAAACCGGTAGAAATGATTGAAGCGCTGCGCGTTCGCCCATTCGGGAAGCTCCTGCCGCCGCATTTCCATGAACTTCTTTTGGAAGCCCGCTATCGCCTCGCCGCTGCCGGCGTCGCGCGTCGGCACCACGCAGCGCTGGCACGGATTGTGCCCGTAGAATCCTACTTCGCCGATGCGAAACGGCTTCAGTTCCTCTGCCGCGCCGAACAGGCGGTCCTCGCAAAACGCCTCTCCGCCAGCGAGTTCCAGATTCGTGCGAAAACGCCGGCGGACGCTCTCCAGATCGAGCCCGGGATACCACTCCTGTACCGCCCGCAGACTCGCCTCGCTCACAATGGTGGGTCCAAAGGCCGTGCGGTCATCCGGAAAACCGGCCTTCGGGTCATGCTTCAAGGCGACGGGAAAACCAAAGAAATCGCCCAGCCACCGGTCGATAGATCCCGGCGCATCCAGGCAAAACTGGACAGGTTTGCAATTTTCCCAGAGCCGCACCTCCTTTAGCCCCGGGTCAAACGCGCAGCGCAATTGATGAATGCGCGCCGTCCGTTTCCCGTTTACCACTCCCCCATTCTCGTCAAAGATCGCATAAATCCGGTCGTTTTCGAGGATGCCGCCGCTCGTAATTTTCACTTCATCCACTTCGAGGCCATCCAGGGACTTTATCGGGAAAATCGAAATCCGGCCAAGATACATGTGCCCCTTCCTATCAAAGGCATCCGGGCTTCTGCAACACACCCGCTTCCCCCGGCCTCGCCATATCTGCCCAAAAACTGTCTCTTCGCCATTTGCATCGGCCGCGTGGGGCCATTTTCCTTTGGTCCTTCAGGATGGAACGGAGGCGCCGTTGGCCGCCGCGCCGAGATCAGTCGCGCGGGAGTTCGCATCTCAGGCCAGCCCCGAGCGCGGCCTTGCGTTGCGTCGAATCGAAGGTCAGAAAACTGACGGCGCCAAGCACCGACGCGACAGCCACATGCAATAAGTCTGCCGCCCGGACTCCAGTGGTTTCCGTGAGCATTTCTCCGATTCTCTCCGCCTCTTTAAATGCCTTCGGCCAGCCGACAGGCTGATACATAAGGAACCCCTCCTTCAAGTCGGAGTCCAGCAAACGGAAGGCTTCCCGCCTCCCGGCGCTTTCCAGTTGCTTCCGCCACACAGCCAGCCGAATGGCATTACGCAATTCATGCCGATGGAGTTGCGTGAAGGGCAGCGGGTCGATCCGATGTTTCATCCAGGAGATCGCACGTCCCGTGTGATCATCATTTAGGTAGAGTGAAACTAGAAAACTGGCGTCGGCGTACGCTTTCAATAACGCCCTTTGTTGTAATCAAGAAGCGCCGCGGTGTCGATTTTGCGCTCCCCGCACACCGCCTTGATCCGAGCGGCGAAATCCGGCATTTCCGTTCTTTTGCCTTTCCTGGCAAGGGGCAGTATCCGTCCAACCACCCGCCCTCGTTTGGTTAACTCAATTTCCTCTCCCCCTATAAGCCAGGCCTCCAGCTTCGGAAAGTTATAACGCAAGTCTCGAACCGTGGCCGTTTTCATGTGATGCATTCTAATGTGTCACATCCAGATTATCAACGATCAATTGTTGCGCCCCCTGCCCCGCCTTGCAATGCTGTCACGCCCGCCTCATGTGCGGATTCCGCGATGTCCGCCAATTTAGAAGAACCTCTCCTCGCCGCCCCTCCACGGCCCCTCCTCCCCATCCGCGTCCGCGCGAAATTCTTCTTCGAGGGCGACGAGAAATTCTTCCTCAAAGGCGTCACTTACGGCCCATTCGCCCCGGACAATGAGGGCAATTTCGTCGGGAACCCGGACCAGGGCCGCCGCGACCTCGCCATGATGCGCGACCTCGGCATCAACCTCCTCCGCCTCTACCACGTCCCGCCCGTCTGGTTCCTCGATCTCTGCCGCGAATTCCGCCTCCGCGCCCTTATCTCCATCCCCTGGGCCGAGCATGTCGAATTTCTCAACAACAGTTCCATGCGCCGCCAGGTGGTCCAGACCATCCGTGACGCCGTTCTAAAAAACGCCGGCCACGAAGCCATCTTCGGCTATTTCGTCGGCAATGAAATCCCCACCACGATGGTCCGCTGGCTGGGAGCGCGCCGCGTGATCCATTTCGTCGAGCATTTGATCAATGTCGCCCGCCAGGCCGATCCCCGCCCCCTCTACTCCTACGCCAGCTATCCGCCCACGGAATTCCTCCTCCCCTCCAACGTCGATTTCTACTCCTTCAATGTCTACCTCGAGCGCCAGCTCGATTTTGAACGTTATCTCGCCCGCCTCCAAAACCTCGCCGACGACAAGCCCCTTATCATGGGCGAGTTCGGCCTCGACACCATCCGCAAGGGAGAACAGATGCAGTCAGAGGTCCTCGACTGGCATCTCGACTGCGTCGTTCGCGGCGGCGCCGCCGGCACGATCTTTTTCTCCTGGACTGACGAATGGTTCACCGGCGGATTCGATGTCACCGACTGGGCCTTTGGCCTCGTCACCCGCGACCGTCTCCCAAAACTCGCCTGCGCCACACTTCGCAGGAAACTCCTCGGCGCCGGCTCCATCTCCCAGCGTGTCGGCCTCAAGAGCTACCCCCGCGTCAGCATCATCGTCTGCTCCTACAACGGCGGCAAAACACTACCGGACTGCCTCAAATCGCTCGACCAGCTCAATTACCCCGATTACGAGATCATCCTCGTTGACGATGGCTCCAGGGATAACACCCCCGATATCGTCGAAAAATTCCAGTCCACCCGCGCCGGGAAGGCCGCGGGCCGTCCTCTCCCCGGTTTCATCCCCATCGTCCAGCGCAATATGGGCTTGAGCTTCGCCCGCAATGCCGGCGCCGCCGCCGCCACTGGCGCCGTCTTTGCCTACACGGACTCCGATTGCATGGCTGATCCCGATTGGCTCTTCTATCTCATCGGCACTCTTCTCGCCGGCGATTTCGCCGGCGTCGGCGGCCCGAATATCTCGCCGCCCGCCGTCGATTGGGTCCAGGCTTCCGTAGCCGCCGCCCCTGGCGGCCCAAGCCACGTCCTGCTTTCCGACGTAGTCGCCGAGCACATCCCAGGCTGCAACATGGCCTTCCATCGCTGGGCTTTTGAATCCGTGGGCGGCTTCGATACCGAGTATCGCAAAGCCGGGGACGATGTGGATTTCTGCTGGCGGCTCCAGACCAGCGGCCAGGTGATCGCTTTCAGCCCAGCCGCCATCGTCTGGCATTACCGCCGGTTTACCCTCACCGGCTTTCGCAAGCAGCAGGAGGGCTACGGCGAGGCCGAGTCCATGCTCCGCTTCAAGCATCTGATCTTCTTCGGCCCCACCGGCACCATCAAATGGAAAGGCCAGATTTACGGCGCCCCGCGCTTCACGTGGCTCCTCAATCGCCCGATCATTTATCACGGCGTATTCGGCCACGGCCTTTTCCAATCGATTTACCCCACCCCGCAGTCGGACATCGCCGCCTACCTCTCCAGCATCGAGTGGCTTGTTCTCACCGCCTTCATCTTCGTCATTTCGGTGGCGCTGCCGCCTCTGCGCATCGTCCCTTACCTCATGTTTGGCGGCACATTTCTCGTCGCGCTCTCCTACATGATGCACGCCCGCATCGAGCTGAAATTCGACACCATCCGCGCCCGTCTTCTTGTCGCCTGTCTCGCCATCGTCCAACCATGGGCGCGCGGCTGGGCGCGTTACTTTACATGGCTTAAATATAAACATACTCCCACCGAGGTCATCGCTGCTCCGGAGGTGGGCGTCTCCGCCGCCACACGCGGCGGGATTTCGCGCCTCGATTTCTGGAATGAGAAAGGCGCCGGCCGCGAGCAACTGCTCGCCGATGTCTTCTCTCTTCTCGAGACCGAAGGCTGGCGATACTCGGCGGATACGGGCTGGAAGGATTGGGATGTCCTCATTTACGGCACGCAATTCTGGAGCATCACGGTCCGTACCGTGACCGAGTACCACGGCGGCCCCAAGTGCCTCACGCGCGTCCAGCTCGGCGCGCAGCCCGTCGTCACTACCGTCCTCGTCAACGCGGTCATTCTCTCCGTTTTGCTGTACCGCGCCGCAATCAGCTCAAATCTCGATCTCGGCACGGCCGGCACCATCCTTAAGGTCGGATATTTCGTATTCCTTTTTTCCATGTTCGCCCGTGCGAGCCGCCTCAAGCGCCGCGTCGCCGAACTCATCGTCGCCGCCGCGAACCGCGCCGGCCTCGAGCGCGTCTTCGGCAAGAAGAGCAAACCAGCGCCGGCCGCCTAGCGGAGTATTTCAACAGGTTCGAGTCCTAGCGAGGCAGCTTTTTTTGCGGTTGTTCTATTCAGTGTGAGCGCCGCCCAATTCGGGGCTAAGCTGCTCATTCACCGCGAGTTCTGAAGTGATTTCCCTAGTTTACATTATGTCAGCCCGGATTTTCAAAAGGCAAGCGGCTTATATCAGGAATGGAATTGGCCAATGCCTCTGTTGCAGCCTTCGAGCGGCTAGTGATCTGAATATAGCCAGTCAGTGACCGTCCCAAGGGACGGATGTCTGTGCGCGCTCCTCGAGCGAGAAGGAGCCGCACCATCTTTACCTGTCCACAGCCTTCTGCAAGTGCCAAGGCAGTCTCGCCGGTTCGATTCGCCGCATCCACGTCAGTCCCCGCGTCTAGCAACTCTGTCGCAATAGCAGATTGCCCGTATTTCGCGGACGCCATGAGAAGACTCCAGCCATTTCTATTCCCTAAGTTAGCGCTACCTCCATATGCGAGGAACGCTTGAATATCGCCCAAACGCGCTCTTTTGATGGCGCGATAAAGCCGGTTAAAAGTCTCTTCCGGGCTACACTCTTTGTCCGACTCAATGGAAGCGTTCTCGGGGCCGCTCATCTCACCGTCTCTTCCAATGGATTCCGTGGGACACGCTTCGAGAGCCGCTATTGCCAATGCAATTTCGGCCTCCGTTGACGGCTCGTTGAAAACTGCCGCCCAGCCCTGCTCATTTATCTCCTTAAAAATCGTCGGCGCGATTTCAACGCATAGATCGCAATAGATGCAGGTGTCATCCACGTAAAACTGCCCAAGAACGTTCTGCGGAAGTCTGCGATTCAAGTCGGCCATGCAATCAAGATGATCGCAAAACGGTTCTCCATCCAATTGATTCTAAAATGGTGTTTCACCGTGCTCATTACCGGAAGCGTCGAATATCCGCCGCCACGCGGACAAGAGAGGACGCAAATCTCCCCACCTCGGCAAAGGCTTGCCCGGCAGT
>Ga0182024_10015923_pt1 | contig 14326 bp, 14 predicted proteins | sample P32metaG_FD_120480 | JGI IMG/M metagenome (GOLD analysis project Ga0182024, IMG submission 120480) | Permafrost microbial communities from Stordalen Mire, Sweden - P3-2 metaG (Illumina Assembly) | ecosystem: Environmental > Terrestrial > Soil > Wetlands > Permafrost | place: Sweden: Stordalen... | reverse complement strand
TTCGCTATCGCCCATCACCTGGTCGATCCGCAGCCGTAAGCTCCGCCATCGACCCGCTTCTCCGATTGGAACTCTGGATAGGTCGACGCTTTGAAAGGGCACGACCTCATTCGTGCCGAATAGGGCAGCAAAGAAGCGGGGTTTTAACCCCTGAGGGAAGGTCGACGGCTTAATCAGAGCTTCTCCTAATCGCGATCAGCCGAATCAGGATCAAGCAACCGCGGTACTGCCCCTGCTCCAGAAAGCTTGTCCCAGGGATTGCGCAGCAGCCAACCTTTCATTCCAGACACAGCAGCAGCCAATGGACACGCTTCAATGCATGCATTCGGCTCTAATTGGCGCCAAATGAGGTTAACTTCCGGCTAGGGCGGTAATCCGACCGGAACTCGGAATTCTGCAGGATTGTCAGTGGTGATCTCCGAGTTGACCGGTGATTGGGTGTCGGCTGGAAATCCTGGCTACATGGGCGTTGCCGGGGACTTATCGATCCGCGCGTACGTGCCGTGCCCTGGATGAGTGCTTTGGTCTGAAATCGACGATAGAGGCTGACGAGAGCAGCGCGATCTTCCGCCCAGGCTAATTGCTTTCTCAGTTCATCGGTGGCAAGCCCATCTTCTGGATGAGGGAGCGGTAGCGCGGGTCTGCGTGGAGGAAGTCGAAGGATGGGTTGGACTGAATAAACAGCTCACGCGGAGAATGTTGCCTGTAACCTTCATCGAGAAGTGCAAGGGTGTGCTCGCGGTCGCCAAGCTCGGCATAGAGAGCCGCAAGGTCACAGGGCGGAACATAGTGGGTCCTTGCCGTTTCTCTAAGGCCATTCAATTCCCATTGCACCAGGGCTGTGTATCCGCCGCGTTGGAAGGCACGCTGAACGGCAACGACAGAATCCCGCTGGCCAGTGGACTGGAGCATCTTTTGGTAGGCCTTGACGGCTTCGTTATCCATGCCCTTGTTGTGATAAGAGACGAACATAAAATAGAGCAGACCCTGGTCTTGTGGCGCGGATTTGAGACGCAGCTGAATGTCGCTGAGAGCGGCATCGTATTTTCGAGCCGCCACGAAGGCTTGCGCCATCGCCCAGGGTCGCGCAAATGGATCGAGCTCGGTGCTCTTCTTCTGCATTGCGATGCCCTCTTCCTGACGGTTGAGTGCTTGAAGCATTTTGGCCCGGAAATGGCAGGCCTCTGCGAATTTCGGGTCGATCTCGATCGCGCGAAGAACTTCCTTGTCGGCCCGTGCCCAGTCCCAGTCATTGAAGAGGATTGCCGCGCTCAACGCGAGATGCGCCTCAGGCAGGGAGTCGTCGAGGTGAACGGCCTTGATTGCTGCCGCTTCATCGGGTGCGAGAGATTCGGCAGGCTTAAGTTCCCCTATTACGGCGCCGGCACCGAGATACAGCGCCACTCCGGCCCAGCCCTGCGCGTAGTCGGGTTGCAGTTCGACTGCCTTGCGGAAGTATTGCCCAGCCTCTTGATTCGATGTGTTGTACCAGAGGTAAAGTCCGTGGAGGTAGGCATCATGCGCTTCGGGATTGACGAAGCGCGGGGTTGCCGATGAAGCGACTGCACTATCCAAGCGCCTGGCGATGGCACGGGCGGCCTCATCGGGCAGAGCGGAGACATCGTTGTTGTCGCGGTCGTAGCTCTCGGCCCAGATGTGTGTGTCGGTGTCGGCGCGGATGAGCTGGAGAGTCATGTGGACCTGGCTGCTTGCGCGGGAGACGGAGCCTTCGAGGATGCCGTCGACGTGGAGGTCGCGTGCGATTTCGGATAGGGGCTTGTGAGCGCCTTTGTATTGCATGACGGAGGTCCGGGAGGTGATGCGGAGGGTTGAGTCCTTGGCGAGCATGGTGATGAGCTCGTCGGTCATGCCGTCGGCGAAATACTCCTCGTTAGGATCGCCGGAGAGATTGTCGAGGGGGAGAACGGCGAGGGACGTAATGGCGGGCAGCGTGTTCCGGTGAAGCATGCGCGTTGCCAGCGGATGCGGGCCGAGGGTGAGTATAGAAATGATAATGAGCACGGAGACACATAGAGAAGTGACCAGCCAGAGTCTGCGATGGGGCCTGGCAGCCGATGGGATGACGGACGTAGCAGAGATCTCCGGCGGGGCAGAAGGCTGGTCGACCGGATTCCCGGAAGGTTGAGTTGTCTCGGTGACTTCTGGCTCAACAGCTGTAACGGGTGCGATGAAGCGATAACCAGAGCCGGAGATTGTCTGCACAAACTGCGGCAGATCCGAACTGTCACCAAGAATCTGGCGAATTTTACGGATTGCCGTGTTGATTCCGTGTTCGATATCGACGAAGACTTCCCGCTCCCAAAGGCACGCGGCAATTTCATCCCGGGTAACAACCTGTCCGTGTTTGGTGACCAGGAGAACGAGAAGTTCGAGAGGCTTCCGCTCAAGCTTGAGCCTGCGGCCCTTGCGGCAGAGCTCAAATTTGCCGCAATGGAGGCTGAAGTCGCCGAATTGATAGTGGACAACGGGCAACGTCTCCCTCCGCAGCGTGGGTGAAGTATAGCACTGGTCAAAACCTGGACCCAGGATTCTCTCGCAGTTTCAGCAACTTACGCCTTCAGCTTTCTTCACCTATGAATTCATCTTCCTGCATTGCTCCCGAACTCTTATTGGGCTTTATCTCATTCGGGCAGACAATCTGAACTGCCGAGAATTAACGCGAGGTCCTCCCAAAATGAAATTCCCTGGTATTCTTCTGCTGACAGCCGCAACGCTGGCCGCAAGCCTGTGCCCCAAGCCCCTCACCGCACAACCTTCTTCCAATGTTCACGTCTGGGTTACCGGACTCAATTCTCCCCGCGGGCTCAAGTTTGGTCCCGACGGGAAGCTCTACTTAGCCGAGGGCGGAACCGGCGGCACAACCTCGACAGCAGGCACATGCACCCAGGTCATCGGCCCTGTTGGTCCATATACGGGGGGCAATACCAGCCGAATATCGAGAATCGACTCCGAAGGAACGCGGACAACCATCGCCTCAGGTTTCCCGTCAACCGTTGACGCCATGGGCGACCTCTCCGGCGTTGCCGACGTGGCTTTCGTCGACGGGACACTCTACGCCCTTGAAGGCGGCGCAGGGTGTTCCCACGGCGACACGCTCCCCAACGGGATCTACAGCGTAAACACCAAGACCGGCTCATGGAAGCTTGTTGCCAACCTTAGCAAGTTCATTCAGACGCACATGGTGAAGTACCCCAACCCTCCCGACTTCGAGCCGGACGGAACCTTCTACAGCATGGTGGAGTTCGACCACCGCCTGTATGCCGTTGAACCGAACCATGGCCAGATCGTCTCAATCAACACGGATGGCTCTATGGCCAGCGTGATGGACGTCTCCGCCTCACAAGGTCACATCGTGCCCACAGCGATCGCCTCTCACGACGGGCAGTTCTATCTCGGCAACCTCAACCAGTTCCCGATTGAACCCGATTACGCTCGCATCCTGGTTCTCAGCCATCCAGATCGCGGCCGCGTAGCCGCTCCCGGATTTGAGGAGCCCGACTCCGCGCTCAGCTTGCACATTCTAGAGTCGAAAGCCGGCTTTACGACCGTGGTCGGAACCGCATTTGGGCCCGACGGCTTGCTATATGTGCTCGAACTCTCCGATGCCGCCGGTTATCCTACCCCCGGCGATGGCAAAGTAGTGCGGGTGAAGGCTGACGGGGATATCGAGGATGTCGCTACTGGCCTTGTCGTCCCGACGGCCATGACCTTTGGCCCAGACGGAAAACTCTATGTATCGAACTTCGGCGCAGCTCCTCCGGGAGACGGTCAGATCGTGCGCATCGATATCCCCTAGACCCTAATGCGCATTTCGCGATTCGTCGAACTGATGACATTTGCCTCGGTGAATGGATAAAGACCGGCGCGCGGACTTATCGGATGAACCACTTTGGAGTCTCATGCGACCCCACAGGCCAGAACCTCGTCGGCCCCGCCCGCATTCAGCAATGGCTAACCATAGATCCCAAGGGGATGCAACCTCGGGGAGATTCAGCATCGGTCAGTGGGACGAGGACGGCAATCTGCTCGCTCACTTGGAGGGCAAAATCATCGGAACCAGAGTGACCATGGAAACTGGATTCCAGAAAGTTGAGTAAATTAAATCCTGACTGGCAATCGCGGGTCTCGCTCGGCGCTGACTGCATCGAAGCGTGACCCGCGTTTGCAGATCGGACCGCGAATCGGGGCCAGTTATAGCTTGTTCAATTGAACCGTCGAAAGTCTCGCTTCGCCCATCATCGCCAAAGCCATCACCAAGCCATCCTGGCTGAATTGCTGGATATCCATTGCTCGAAGTGCCGGCCCGATCGCGGCAGACCGAAAGCCGGCCTCCCTTACGCTTGACCCCGTGCCGAAGGTAGCAAACTCTTCTGCGGCCGCCCTCGATCCTCATAGCGACCCAATTCCAGTTTCACACCTCCGCACCCGTTCCAGTTATCGACTTCCATCAGCCCCGTCGCCGATGCTAGCGTAGAGTCAACATGACTTCACCAACAGCCGATGTGCTCGGCGAAATCGGTCTGCCTGTTCCGATCCGCGAACTTGCGGCTAAGACATGGGACGTGATCGTTGTCGGCGCAGGCCATAACGGACTGGTGTGTGCGGCAACCCTGGCGCGGGCTGGGCAGCATGTGCTGGTTGTCGAGAGCCGTGAGCGCGTGGGCGGGGCCTGCACCATCGAGGAGCCGTTCCCAGGCGTCCGCATGTCTCCCTGCGCTTACCTCGCGGGCCTATTGCATCCTCTTGTGATTGAAGAGTTGGAACTGCCGCGGCGGGGCTATGTCTGGACACCCGCAGTGAACGGGCTGTTCGTGCCTTTTCTCGATGGGTCGAGCATCCAGTTGTGGGACGACGACGAGCGTTGCGCCGCGGAGGTGCTTGCGCTTTCTCCCGGCGATGTGACTGGTTGGCGCGCAATGAACGAAGTTATCCGCCGCCTGCGCGACGCATTGCGGCCGGCAACGGCACGCGACGTTTGGATTGGCGAGCCGCCTACTCGCGAACAGATCGAGGAACGGCTTGGCACCGATGCGGAAGCGAAGTCCGTTCTGTTCGACTGGTCGATGGCCGAGTTTGTTGAGCGCTATATAAACGACGAGCGCCTTCAGATTGCCTATCTGGGCCAGGGGGTGATCGGGACCAATGCCAGCCCGTTCGATAAAGGCACTGCTTCGATTCGCTTTCACCACTCCTCTGGACGCAAGGGCGGAATGGCGGGGATGTGGGGCTATGTGCGCGGCGGCATGGGCATGGTGTCGTTTTATATCTGCGACGCTGCGCGCGAGGCCGGCGCGGTGGTCGTGTCCGGCGTGCCCGTCGAGCGGATTGTGCCCGGCAAAGGCATTGAGCTCGAAAGCGGAGAGCGGATCAAGGCGCGCATCGTCGTGTCGAATGCCGACCCGCGGCAAACGCTTCGGCTGTTGGGCGCTTCTGCCGACCCAGGCTGGCGTGCTCAAGTGGAACGGGTCCCCATCGAGGGCTGCACGGTAAAGCTCAACGTGCATCTGCGCGAGCTGCCGAACTTCACCGCGCGTCCAGGAGTGAACGAGCCGCACCACTATGGCCAGATCAATGCGCCGCTCACAAAGGCTGAATGGAAGGCCGGGTTTGCCGCGGCGCGGGGTGGCGAGTTGCCTCAGCATCTGTGGTGCGAACTTTACTTCCAGAGCGCGCATGACCCTTCCATCGTCCCCGCCGGCGAGCACACCATGAGCATATTCGCGCAGTACGTGCCGTACAAATTTGCCAAAGGGAACTGGGACGAGCGGCGCGAGGAAGTGCGCCAACTGGCGATGAAGTCGCTGAGACGATTCTGCTCGAACATCGACGACGCTGTAATTGAGGCGCAAGTTCTCGGTCCGCCGGACATCGAAGAGAAAGTCGGCCTGACGGGCGGCCATATCTTCCAGGGAGAATGTCTGCCACCCTATATGTGGGCCGATCGGCTCTCAACGCGAACACCGATGGACGGCGTGTATCTATGCGGCGCGGCCACCCACCCCGGAGGCAGCGTCATCGGCATCAATGGGCGCAACGCGGCCATGGCGGTACTCAAAGATCTCGGCAAAAACGAGCTGCGCATCGGCGCAGGCTCTGTTATTCTTCGCCGTACATGACCGACACTCCCGCGCTGAAACGAGGAATCAGGTTTCGCGACCTGGTGCTGCTCTACGTAGTGATAGTTCTAACCGTGCGCTGGACGGCAAGCGCGGCCACCGCGGGTCCCAGCATTCTGGTCATCTGGGTAGCTGCCCTAATCTTTTTCTTCATTCCATTAGCGGCCAGCGTCATGGAGCTCTCATCACGCTTTCCCGAAGAGGGCGGCATCTACGTGTGGACCCGCGAAGCCTTCGGCAACTTTTCCGGATTCATCTGCGCCTGGGCATACTGGATGAGCAATCTGCCCTACTTTGCTGCCGTGCTTTATTTTGGCGCGGCTTCTGCATTGTTTGCCTTCGGCCCGCGCGCACAGGCGCTCAATGGCAATTCTCTTTACTACATGACCTTCGCGGTCTTCTGGCTGGCATTCATTACGCTGCTCAATATTCGCGGGGTGGAAGCCGGCAAGTGGCTCAACAATATCGGCGCGCTCGGCAGCCTTCTGCCGCTCACAGTGCTGCTGTTGCTGGGCACCGCATCCTACTGGCGCTTTGGAGCGGCCATTCATGTCACAGCCGCCGGCCTGGTTCCCCATTGGTCGCCTGACAACGCGGTCTTCTGGTCCGGCGTTTTCTTCGCCTTCAGCGCGGTTGAAAACGCATCGGCCATGGGCGATGAGATCCAGAATCCGCGTCGCAATATTCCGCTCGCTCTACTGGTAAGCGGAATCATTATGACCATCGGCTACATCGGCGGTACCGCCGCGTTCCTCTTCACCCTGCCCGCGCAAGCTGTCAGCGGACCCGACGGCTTCGTCAACGGCATCGCGCAACTGGCAGGCAAACTCGGCATGGCATGGATGCTGGCGCCGATGGCTCTGCTGGTGGCGCTCAACGCCGTCGGTGCAGCAGCAGGCAATCTCTCCGCCAGCGCGCGCCTGCCCTTTGTGGCCGGCGTTGATCGCTACCTTCCTCCGGCCTTCGGCCGCATTCATTCCCGCTATCGCACTCCATGGGTCGCACTCGCCATCTTTGGCGCCGCGGGAATCGTAGTGGCCTTTCTCGGCCAGGCCGGAACATCCGTGCGCGGAGCTTACAACGTGCTGGTCAGCATGTCGGTCATTACGCTCTTTCTGCCTTATCTTTTCCTGTTCTCGGCGATGATCCGCATTCAGAGCCGTCCCGCCCCCGCCGAAGCTCGACGCGTTCCCGGCGGCAAACCTGTTGCCATCGCTCTGGCCACTCTCGGGCTGGCAAGCACCGCGGCAACCATCGTTCTGTCCACGATCCCCGGCGGCGAAGAGACCAACAAGCCACTGGCAGTGATTAAGGTAATCTGCGGAACGGCGGTGCTGATGGGTGCGGGCGTCGCCGTCTTTCTTTTCTCACGATTCAAAGCGCGCCATGAGGCAACAGCACTCCCTCATGTGCGGCCCCATCATAGGAGTTGAACATGAACGTCGCAATCATTGGCCTGGGCAACATGGGATCCGGTATGGCAAATTGTCTGCTCCGCGCCGGCCATAATCTGCGCGTGTGGAACCGCAGCGTTGAGAAGATGGCCGCCTTTAAAGCAGCGGGCGCAGTGGCTAGCGCGTCTCCGGGCGAGGCTGCGGAAGGTGTACCGCTTGTCATCAGCACTCTTATGGACGACAACGCGGTTCGAAGCGTATTTGGCGAGGCAATTGGGGTGATTGCCCGCATGGCTCCAGGCACTATCCATCTCTGCGCGTCCACCATTTCTCCGCAATGCGCGGACTGGCTCGCCGAGCAGCACATGAGGCAGGGGAGCCGCTATGTCTCAGGGCCGGTGGTGGGCCGCCCGGATGCAGCCGCTGCGGGAACACTGCTGCAGTTTCTGGCCGGAGATGCGAGCGCAATAGAAGAAGTGCAGCCGGTGTGCAAGGCATTCGTCAACATGCTTGTGCCCATTCCCGGCCCGGCCCGCGTGGCCAATAGCCAGAAGCTGTGCATCAACTTCTTCATCGTCTCGCTGGTTGAAATGTTCGCCGAATGCTACACCTTTGCCGAGAAGAGCGGTGCCTCGACGGAGATCATGGCGCAGTTTTTCGTGCGTGTCTTTGCCCACCCCGGCATGCAGGGCTACGCGCGCAGAATGAAAGACCGCATCATCGATGGAGCAGGCGGATTTTCGATGCGCGGAGGCCTGAAAGATATAGGCCTGATGCTGGATGCCGCGAAGCAGGTTGATTGTCCGTTGGAGATTGCGGCTTTGGTTGAGGACAAAATGCGCGAGTGCATGGCGCGCGGCCTCGGCGACGCAGATTGGAGCGCTATTCAGGAAGTGACCCGCACCCGGGCCGGGCTCGATGCTTGATAATCTGGAGCGGTTGGATAGGATGGTCCCATGGGCTTGAAGGGAAAGATCGTTTTTGTCACCGGAGCCAGCTCCGGCATTGGCGCTGCCACGGCGCTGGCATTCGCTGCCAAGGGTGCCCGTTTGCTGCTGGCCGCGCGGCGCGCCTCAAAACTGGCCCAGGTGGCCTCGATGGCCCTTGAGAGCGGCTCCCCCGCCGTCCATTCCATCAACCTCGACGTCCGAAGCTACCGCGCCGTGCAGGACGCCGTCGACTCGCTGCCCCCCGAGTGGTCGGAGATCGACATTCTCGTCAACAACGCTGGCCTGAGCCGCGGGCTCGACAAGCTCTATACCGGGAAGATTGAAGACTGGGACGAGATGATCGACACCAACGTCAAGGGGGTGCTCTACGTCTCGCGCGCCGTTGTTCCCGGCATGGTGGTCCGTGGGCGCGGACACATCGTCAATCTTGGTTCCACGGCGGGAGAAATCACTTACCCCAACGGAGCTGTCTACTGCGCCACCAAGGCTGCTGAGCGCGCCATCAACGACGGCCTTCGCGAAGATTTGCTCGGAACTCCTGTGCGCGTAACGACCATCGACCCTGGAATGGTGGAGACCGATTTCAGCCTGGTGCGCTTTCACGGCGATGAAGAACGCGCCGCAAAAGTCTACACGGGGCTAACCCCGCTCACGCCAGAGGATGTTGCCGATGCCATTGTCTGGGCCGCAAGCCGCCCGGCCCACGTCAATATCGCCCGCGTCAGCATAACCTCCATCCACCAGGCCAACTCCCTGCTCTTTCACCGCGAGCCGCAGCCATGACTGATTTGTAGTTTGGGTCTGGTAGGCCGGGACTTTAGTCCCGGCGCTGAGCCACCCCAATCACCCCGGGGCCTTTAGGCCCTGAGGCATGCTCTTTTCACCCAATTGGCTGATCTTTGCGATTCGTCAGACACTGCTTTAATCCAGCCTAATTCAAAGCCTCAATCTGGGCCTCGATCTGCGCCAGAGCGGCTTCCAAGGCTGCCCGCCGCGACGGGTTCGAGGTCCTCTGCGACAGAATGTTTTCCCTTTGCAGGTTGAGCGCCTGCTTCTGCCGTTCCTTCACCGTACGGAGCTGGTCCGCCGCCCGGCGCTGGTCCTCGCTGACAAACTCATTGCCGGCGTTCACGTCCGGTTGTTGCAGTGCTGCCTGAGCCATCTGTTCCTCCACGGATTTACTTTCCCAACCACGCGCCATATCTTCATTCTACGAGGGATTGTTCAGATTGCATCTAACGGATTTGAACTTGATGTCCCGTAAGCCTGGAGGAACACTCATGCGTGTTTGGCAGATTTCATCGTTTGGCATTGATTCTTTGGAGTTTGTGGAGCGTCCCACGCCTTCGCCCGAGGCAGGAGAAGTGCTGGTAAAGGTCCGTGCGATTTCTTTCAACTACCGCGATCTGCTGGTCGTCAAGGGCCTGTACAACCCCAAATTGAAGCTCCCCCGCATCCCTGTCTCCGACGGCGCCGGAGAAGTTGTGGCCGTAGGTGAGGGCGTAACTGCCTGGCACCCCGGCGACCGCGTCGCCGCCATCTTCATGCAGAACTGGCTTGACGGGCCGCCCAATGCTGATAAATCCCGGGGAGCGCTCGGCGGCGACATCGACGGCATGTTGGCCGAATACGTCGTCCTCAAGGATTCCGGACTGGTGGCCATCCCCGCGCACCTCAGCTTTCAGGAAGCTGCCACGCTGCCCTGCGCCGCGGTCACCGCCTGGAACGCCCTTTCGGTCGGCGATCTTAAACCGGGCGGCACGGTTCTGATCCAGGGAACCGGCGGCGTTTCCATCTTCGCCCTTCAGTTGGCAAGGCTTCGCGGCGCGCGTGTCATCGGCATCTCCAGCAGTTATGAAAAGCTCGAACGCGCCTTTTCCCTCGGCCTCGATGCCGGCCTCAACTACAAAGAAAGCCCCGAATGGGACCGCTGGGCCTTGGACGAAACCGCCGGCCAGGGTGTCGATCTCGTGATCGAAGTAGGCGGCCAGGCCACTCTGCCCCGCTCCCTGCGCGCCCTGCGCATCGGCGGCTCCATCGCCCAGGTCGGCATCCTCAGCGGAGCCGCCGAGCCCGCAGCCTTACCCATCACCTCCATGCTCCACAAGCAGGTCCGCCTGCAAGGCATCTACGTCGGCTCCCGCAAAGACTTCCAGGACCTCAACAAAGCCATCTCCCTCACCCAGTTCCGCCCGGTCGGAGAAAACTTCCACTGGTCCCAAGCCCGCGAAGCCCTGGCAAGGATGGAAGAAGCGAGCCACTTCGGCAAGCTGGTGCTGACGGTCGGATGAGTCGGGAAATGGTGCGCTGCCCCAATTTCGGTCCACCCACCCGGCGAGCCTTTCGCGCTCCAACAGTCCCGCCGTCACAACCCGACTCCGGCTCAAGGCGGATGTTGTGCTCCGTCCCAGCGTGCCTGCAAAAGCCCCGCCGAGGAGAAAGAAGGCGAGGCGTAAAATGCCGAGGTAGAGGCGATGAAGCCAAATGCTCAAGATTCTTAAGGTTTTTGTTTCGTTGATATTTGCATTGATGGCTGCAATGGTTGGAGTCTTCGCGGTGGCAATGACGAAGGCGATCGTTCCGATATTTTCGTTCACAGAAGGGACGAAGTTTCAAGTTTATATTCAAGATCCTATCGTCTACACTCTTGGCCCCCTGTACTGTGGGTACATGGCGTTCCGAGGGGCGCGGAAGTGGTTTGAGGCGCATCAGGCGAAGCCAAAATGACGGAAGCGGCGGTGCTGGATGGCCCAGGTCTCCCCAACGCGAGACCTGGGGCACCAGGCGCCTCCACCAGCCACCCCGTCGCCGTCACCACTGCACCAGGGCAAGTATTATCAGCATCACCGCCGCCCACAGCAACCCAGCCCACAGCCTTGCGCGCCAGGTAGCGCCGCGAAACCACGCCAGTACGGCGAGCAGAATCGCCGCCAACACCGCCTTGACAAAATAGTCCCCAATCGTCACTGGCTAATCCCATCTTTCACCGGAGTTGTACCTAATCAGTCTTTCCTGGCGGGTGGCCCAGGTCCCGGGGGAATCGAGTTCGCCCACTACGCGTGGGTGCCCCAGGTGCCTCGCCTTTGGGCACCTGGGAATCCTCAGACCTCATACGGCCCTTTCACGATAACGCCGAGTGGCCCAAGTCTGGATCTTCGGACTTGAGACCCCGCACCCCCCGACGCAGAACCCGCGCCCCATCCCACCCCAAAGAGACCCCTTGCAGATAATTAACGCCCAATGGCGCAGACTACAAGCAGGAGAGCCCTCACGACCGAAGAATGAACGCCGAGCCGGTCTTAATCCCGCCCATTTCCAGCATCCTGATAGGCCCGGCAAAACCCGCCCGACCACACGAAAATTAAAAAAAATCTCTCAAAACACCGCTTTCGAGGAGGTCTTCCAGTGGCAAGATTTCTGCAATCAACAACTTAGAAAATCTACCTATTAACTCATCGGTACGATTATCCCTTTGATGTAGGATTTAATATAGAATAGTCTGGTTGGCCGGTTATGCCTTCCATCGTGGCAATAAATGCTTGGGCGGCACGGTCGCATTTGCCGTCCGCGTCACGCTGTAAGATTTTCGCGTTCGCATAGATACCCGAGAAAAGGTTAAAAAAGAATATGCTCTCCTCTTCCGAAGCATTCGAGAAATTCTCAATATGGAAAAACTCTAAGATTTGGCTCAATGTTACCGTCATTGAGCGCGGCCAACCGGAAGACGTTCTCCCGCTCCGCATTATTCGCTTAGATGAAGAATCATCGCTCGTCAACGTGATCGGAAGAGTCGCGCATACGTTTGGACTGTTTGACGTGACGGGAGCGGAGTTCTCTTGGGAACCCGGCAGGATGGTAGTTTCCCGCGAAGATGTGGAATGGCTGATTTTCGAGGAAGAGGATTGCATTTCAGACACCTCCGAGGGAGATTGAAAATGAGTGAAAAAGAGATGCTGCTTGTAATGACTATCGTTCGGCTAATCACAAGCAAAACGCCGAGCGCAAAAGAAGTTGAGAAGGCCCACGAAGAGGCTATTAAGAGCTTGGATCGGCGTGATCGAGGCCCACAAAACGCGCGTTAGCAATCTCAGTGCTAAGTGAACAATCACGCGCCGCATTCATCCATGTAAGCGCACGCATCATTATGGCTTGTTGTTCCGATATGTCGAGATCGGGGAAACGGGTGCAAACGAACGCGAGTAGCGCCTCTACTTCGGCATCTTCAGCTTGAATAATGAGATGGATTGACACAAAAATCCCCCGTGCGCATAATAGCGCTTAGGGAGTTGTGTCCCATCACATCTCAAAGAACTTGAAACCCCGCCTGCCAGCGGGGTTTTCTATTGTCCTATAATAACGCAAATTGAGGGAATCTGGATGGTGACCTTGAACGACAAGCGCGACAAGTTGATACTCCGCTTGGGCTGGATCGTCGTTGTGATTACAGCAACCGCCGGAGTATCCCATTGGCTCTTTGGATTTCCTTCCAACCGAGCGATGCCGATTTTCTACTGGACCTTTATGATCGTCTGCGCGGTTGGCCTTATCAATGCTCTAGGATTTCTCGACCGGAATAAAGGCTAATGCTAGGATATTGCTATGGACACAGACCCTTCGGAACCCAAAGAAATAATGGCAGATAAGGACAGGTTTGATGCTGTACTCAAAAAGATGATCAGCATGAAGCCATTGCCGCTCAAAGATGCAATCGGCACATCTCCACGCAGGAAACGTGCCGAATCCTCCAGCCACTAGAACGGATTATCGCCACCCTTTAGCTTGGCATAGGGGAGCGGTTCGCGGGTCATGTTGGATAGGGCCAGATCGAACATTTCAGGCTGCTGCTTACGCCGATTTTGACGCCAGCAGAACTCGCCCAAGTATGCGTCCAGGTGCTCTTCGCCCAGCTTGTGGTAGCTTCCAATCACGCCCCTTTTGAACAGCGAAAATGCCCCTTCGATGGTCTGGTTTGAAAGCGGATCACCAGCCTTGATTTCTGCCGCATGATTGCCTCTAACGTGTTTTCCACTGGGAATTATGTTCGTATACCGTGTTGAGCCGTCCGTATGGATTTCGCTTGCGTTCGGGCTGATAGTGGCGTTCATAATAGGAACGATTGTGTCTTGTTTCAGGTTCTTAATCTTCCTCAAGTGAACTCGCCCGCCGCGTTCGGCAATCCCAATTATCTTTACCTTGCGGCGCTTGGCTTCCTTGGAACCCTTGTGCTGCGTTGTGCCGCCGATGAAAGATTCATCCATTTCAATTACCTGCCCCTCAGAGCCGAGCGGATCAATGGAATCGTCCGACATAGCCTTGCGGATTCGATGGCAAAGAAACCATGCCGTTTTGTACGTTACGCCCAAGTGCCGTTTCATCTGGTTCGCTGAAATTCCCTTTTTCCCCTCGCACATCAAGGCAATTGCCATAAACCACTTTTGCAGGGGCAAGTGGGAATCGTGGAATAACGTTCCAGCGGTCGGGGAGAAATGTAGCTGGCACTTGCCGCACTCAAAGACAAGCGACGGTTTGCCAGTTTTGCCGATTGTGCGGATGCGGTAGACGGTATCGTGATCGCAGCCTACACACCTAACGCCGTCCGGCCAGCGGGTAGCAATCCAGTATTCGATTGCCGCATCTTCTGTAGGGAATGACTTTGCGAGTGAGAAGAGGTTCATGCATTTATTATTGCCTATTTATTCTCCTATGTCAAGGGGATAATTGTACTCATCGGTAAACAGAACCCCCCTGATTTTGACCTGTTTTTACCCCAAAAATGCCCTCAGAACTGCCCAAAAGAGCGTTTTTGCCCCCGGAAACACTTCGGATTTGAACCCCCAGTCAACGG
>Ga0182024_10015922_pt1 | contig 14327 bp, 10 predicted proteins | sample P32metaG_FD_120480 | JGI IMG/M metagenome (GOLD analysis project Ga0182024, IMG submission 120480) | Permafrost microbial communities from Stordalen Mire, Sweden - P3-2 metaG (Illumina Assembly) | ecosystem: Environmental > Terrestrial > Soil > Wetlands > Permafrost | place: Sweden: Stordalen... | reverse complement strand
TACGCCGGCTGCTTTTCCGCCTCGGCTCGCGCTGCCAGAAAGCGATCCATAAAGCCGGTATCGAACTCCCCGGCCCGGAACGCCTCACTCTCAAAGATTTCCTGGTGCAGCGAAATCGAGGTCTCGACCCCGCGCACGATAAATTGCCGCAGCGCCCGCTCCATTATTGCGATCGCCTCCGCGCGGTCCACGCCGTGCGTAATCAGCTTGGCAATCAGCGAGTCATAATACGGCGGAACCACGCCCTCGGCATACTGCGCAGTTTCCACGCGCACGCCGTTTCCGCCCGGCACATTGAACGCCGTAATCTGCCCTGCCGACGGTGTAAACCGCTGCGGATGCTCGGCGTTGATGCGGCACTCAATGGCATGCCCGCGCATCTCGAGCGTCGGCGGCAGAATGGCGTCCAGCCGCTCGCCGGCGGCGATGCGCAACTGCGCTTTCACAATGTCGATGCCGGTAATCGCCTCCGTCACCGGGTGCTCCACCTGGATGCGCGTGTTCATCTCGATGAAGTAAAGCTGGTGGTTCGCGTCCATCAGGAACTCGACCGTGCCTGCATTCTGGTAGCCGATCTCGCTCAAACAACGGCACAGAGTCTTGCCGATCTCCTCACGCATCTTCGGCGTCACCTGCAGGCTCGGCGCCTCTTCGATCAATTTTTGGTGCCGGCGCTGGATCGAGCACTCGCGCTCGAAGAGCGAAACCACGTTGCCGTGCTCGTCGGCCAGCATCTGGAATTCGATGTGCCGCGGATTCTCGATGTACTTCTCCATGTAAAGTTCGCCGTTGCCGAAGGCGTTGGCCGCCTCGGTAAACGCCGCATGGAACAGGTTGGGCAGATCCTCGGAGTCGCGCACGATGCGCATGCCGCGCCCGCCGCCTCCGGCCTTGGCCTTTAATATGACCGGATAGCCCACCTTCTCGGCCCATTTCTGCGCTTCTTCAGCCGTCGCTAGAATTCCATCCGACCCCGGCAGAATGGGCACCTTGGCCTTCTTCATGGCCTGGCGCGCTTTTTCCTTTTCGCCCATCAGCCGCGTCACTTCCGGCGGCGGCCCAATGAATTTGATATTCGACGCGCGGCACACCTCGGCAAAATTCGCATTCTCGCTCAGCAGGCCGTAGCCGGGATGGATCGCTTCCACGTCGGCAATCTCCGCCGCCGATATCACTGCCGGCACATTCAAATAGCTGTCAGCCGCGCGCGGCGGCCCGATGCAGATCGCCTCATCGGCAAAGCGCACGTGCAGCGAGTTGCGGTCGGCCTCGCTGTACACCGCGACTGTGCGAATGCCCAGTTCCCGGCACGCGTTCAGCACGCGCAATGCGATTTCGCCACGATTGGCAACCAGAACTTTACCTAACATGCATGACCTTTGGGAGGAGTCTTGTCGGAGCGGGTCCGCAAATCCGCTTCGCCCGGCTACGCAAGCCGGATCGCAAACAACGGCTGGCCAAATTCAATCGCCTGCCCGTTCGAAACCAGGCACCGGACCACTTCGCCCGAAACATCCGCCTCGATTTCGTTCATCAGTTTCATGGCCTCCACGATGCAGATCACCTGGCCCTTCTCCACGCGATCTCCTGGAGAAACAAAAGCCGCAGCGCCGGGAGAAGGCGAGCCAAAAAACGTGCCTACGATGGGCGATTTGACCTGGTGCAGCCCGGCCTCGGGATCGGCAGCCGGCGCCGCCGCTGATTCCGACGCCGTACCGGCCGCAGCCGCCCCGGCGGCCGGCGCTGTCCGCAGCAGCCGCGCCAGGTCGCTCAGTGAGGCTGGCCCGCTCTCCTGAGGATTGAATTTGAGCCGAATCTTCAGGTCGCCGCGGTCGATGTCGAACTCGGCCACCTGATGCTGCTTCAAAAACTCAATCAGCTGTCGCAAATCTTCAATGTCTTCTTGTTTCATTCGTCCCTTTGACTCTCCACGCACGGGTGTCAACTTTCTCAATCTGCGAGTTTCTAATCCTTGCGTTTCAAAGCCCGCGTTTCACAACCCTGCCGCTTAACGCCCCGCGTTTCACAATTCAATCAGCGCCTTCGGCGCCGCAGCGGTCAGCACCTGGTTCCCGGTGCGCGTTACCGCCACCATATCCTCAATGCGGATGCCGAACTGGCCCGCGAGATAAACGCCGGGCTCAATCGTCACCACCATGCCCGGCACGAGGCGCGTGGACTGTCCCGCGCCAACTCGCGGCGGTTCATGAATCTCCAAGCCGACGCCGTGGCCGGTGGAGTGGGAAAAGGCCTCGCCTAAACCTTCCCTGCGCAAAACGCTACGCGCGGCTTCATCCACTTCCGCGCAATTTGCGCCCGGAGCTACCGCGCCGACCGCGTTCTCCTGGGCTTCCAGCACTGCCTCGTACGCCTTCCGCTCACCGGGCCTTGGCTTGCCCAGATAAACGGTTCGCGTCATATCCGAACAGTAACCCCTCAGGATTATACCGAAGTCGAGCGTCACAAACCCGCGTTTCGGCAGCAACGCGGCCGTCGCGCGCCCGTGCGGCATCGCCGAGCGCGCACCCGACGCCACGATGGTCTCAAACGACATGCCTTCGGCGCCCACCATCCGCGCCTGGTGCTCCAGCTCCGCAGCCACGGCCAGCTCCGCGATACCTGGCCGCATAAATTCCACGATTCCTCCGAACAAGCGGCAACCCACGAGCGCCGCCTCGGCCATCACCGCGAGTTCATCCTCGTCTTTCACCATGCGCAGTTGCTCGACATAGGGCGCCGGAATGGCCTCAAGAAAACTGCGCCGCAATTGGCCGGGAAGTTCATTCTTCCACCGCGCCAGCTCCGCCACCGTGGTGCGGGCGGGGTCAAATCCCGCGCTGCTCGCGCCCGGCTGCGCGGCCAGCCACTGCACCGCCGCCACAGCGGGCGAGCCCGACACAATCTGCACCTGCGCGGTCTCGACCTCTTCCGTGGCCTGCGTCGTATAGCGGCTATCGGTAAATAGACGCGCCGTCCGCCGCGTCACTGCCAGTGCGGCGCTCGAACCGGTGAACCCGGAGAGATAGCGAAGATCGGGAAGATACGTTACGAGGAGTCCGGGAAGCCCGGCGCGAGTCAGCTTGCGGCGCAGCGCGCCAATGCGGCGGAAGTGGTCCACGCGGTTAGTTTTATCATGGCAGGGGCATGGAGGCGCTTGCAGTCTCTAGCCCGTAGCTTGTGGCCTTCAACCCTTGCGCCCGCACCAGAAATATTCCGTCACGCAGGACTATCACGGTTTACCTCCGGCGTGCCGTCGGCACGCCAACCTGCTTTCAATTTCCGTATCGCCCGACATCCAACCGCAATGCGGTCAGACCGCCGTGAGGTTTGAACCAAGAGGCTTCCCGAAGGCATTTCCTGACCTGCAAGGGCTATTGCGACAGAAATCCGATAGAGTCGCGCCGCAGACCAAATGTTTTCGATCGCTCAGATATATTCCTCAACCGCTTCGAACCCCGGCATCGACCACCGCTCTTCGAGGGGTACTTGATAGCCGTTCACTGGCAATGTTCCGTTCGCCATCAAGGTGCGCAGAGCTTCGTAACATTCGCCGTCTAGTTTAGCCGGAATATCCCGGTCCATGATCGCGGTAATCTGCGACGGCGGGAGTGCTTCGCGGTAGGGGCGCTTCTCTGAAAGCGCGCCATAGACATCGGCGACCGCCAGCAGTCTCGATTCAAGCGAGAGATCCTTTCCGCTAAGCCCGGTCGGGTAGCCGGTGCCGTCAAGCTTCTCATGATGTTCGCCAGCCATCACGGCAATCTCGCGAAAGACCCCGATGTGGCCCAGGATCTCTGCGCTCAGTCCTGGATGCTTTTTCACAATTTCCAACTCGCCCTCTGTTAGCCGGGTCGGCTTGTCGAGAATCGTGTTGGAGATGCCGAGCTTGCCCAGGTCGTGAAGCAAAGCTGCCCGGCGCAGCGTTTGCATGCGCTTCGCGGGTAGACTGAGAGCTGTGCCAATCGCCACGGCCGCGTCCATCACCCCGATCGAATGGCGATAAGTAAACGGGGACTTCGCATCCACGACGTCGGCGAAGGTCTCGCAGATAGAGTCGATGTCCAACGCGGAAAGGCGCGCTTGGCCCTCGGGCGCTTGGCCCTCAAGGTGGAGGCGAAGGATCGCAGCCCTGGTTTCGTCGATGGGATCATCCGGCAGACAAGACTGAAAGAGCCTCCGCGCCTTATCGAGCGAGACTGCTGCCGCGGTGAGATCAGGATCGAACCAGCGGCCCGAGCGTTCCACCAGGGTATCGATCGCAGCCTGCGGACCCTGCTCCATGCAGAACACGTCGAGATGCTGGGCGATGCCCATGAGCCGGGAGATGACTGGAATACTCGAGGCCTTGAGCCCGGCGGGATAGCCGCCTCCATCCCAATGTTCATCCAGGTACCGGACACCGACGGCGGCTCCGGCGCCGAGCCCCAGCTTCTGCACGATCATGGCTCCGCGGTCGCAGCGGAGCTCGATTAGTTCACGATTGTTCTTGTGCTGGTCCGCCGTAAGCTTCAGGATGCGAGCACCCTTTTGCAAGAACGAAGCGTCGGGCAGCACCTGCTGCCAAAGCAGCTTGACGGTCGAAAGTTTGGGCCTCAGAGGGCGCGTCCAATCCGCAAGCTTTGCGCCCGCCTTGATCACGCGGTCGTCTCCGCCCACGATCTGGCACATGCGCGCCGAGTTGCTGCTGCAGCCCACGTCCTTCAGCAGGCAAGCGTAGTAGAGGTCCGAACAGACTTTCTGATCCAGGCCCGCCGCAAGGGCGATACGAACCGCGAGCAGGCACGAACGGATCGCGTGCCCAGGAACCGCGCCTTCCGTCAGGTCCAGGGCGAATGAGAGCGCGACGAGGATCTCCTGACGGGTTGGATCGTTGCACTCAACTTCTTCGTACGTTGCGGAGGTCGCTGGCATGGTCGCCCTTTCGCAGGACGGGACGAGGATTGCTGGTCACCGCCGAATCAAGTTCGCTTGCGGTGCGCCAGCGATGCCGGCACGCGAGTCACGAACCCGGTACATGCTGGATCTAGGATGATATTTTTCCGGTGATTCACGGCATCCCTAGTTGGTTGTAGGGTGATAACACTCTCTCTCGATGCTCGGCAGCGATCGCAACGTGAAGACGCGCGTCTGCACGGACAAATGTTGCGCGCGGAAACCCTTTTGAAACAGGCGTTTCCCGAGAGTAAGCCGCGATTATTCCCGCGCCGGGGCCCGGCAACCGGCCCAGGAAAAGCTGGCTTGCCGCAGCGCTCGAATTCCACCAAAGTCATTGCGTGTTATCACAAATGGGGAATGGCTGATTTCGGACTCCTCGCCCACCATCATCAAGGATCGGTGCGCGATTGATTCGATCCGTACGCTCAAGTTCAACCCATCGTACTGTCGATCCGCCCCTTCTCCGTCCCCTCGCGACCTGAAAGTAAAACCGGATTTGTGGAAGAGACGAGCGACAGCGCGTAGAAGGAATCCAAGTGCTGATCCAGAAAATCTCAATGCTCCGCTACCTCCGTCCTTACGCACTGCCCGCCATCGTGCTTTGTGGGCTTGTATGCGGAGCCACAGCAATTCACGCTCAGGCAACATCGTTCGGCAACGGCTACAGCGCCGCCGCCGAAGCGCGCGGCGGAACTCTCGCCGCCCAGCAGGGCGATCCTATCGACGCGGTCGAGGGCAATCCCGCGGGCCTCGCGGGCATCAAGACCCGCGTTCTGGAAGCGACCGGAGTCGGCGTCTTCGGTTCGGGATCCTTCCAGAACTCAGCGAACAGTAACGGACGCATGGGCGGCGTAGTCGGCGCCATGCCTTACGGCGCGTTCGTCACCCCGCTTGGCGCAAGCCACTGGAATCTGTCTGCAGCCGAGACTCCCGAAATTCTAATGCGCGCCAACTGGAGCTACGTCGATGCGCCGGGAACCTTGGGCGTCACCTATGGCCTCCAGACCAACGAGACCGAGATCATTGCCATGCGCTCTTCGCTCGGCGTGGCGCGAACCTTTGGGTCGAAGTGGTCCGGCGGAGCTGTGCTCGGACTGGTCTACAACACGAATAATCTGAACGCACCCTATATTTTTCAGCAACAGCCTGCGCTGGCGGGCCTCAAGGTTCTGCTCAGCCTTCAGACCCACGGCTACGGCTGGAACGGCAACGCCGGTTTCCAGTTCCAACCCAACAGCCGCGTCCGCATCGGCCTGGCGTGGAAGAGCGGAACCACGATTCACACCAGCGGCACTGCGAATGGATCCGCCTCGGCGTTGTTCACCGCGCTGGGGGTTACGCAAAGCCCAATATTCAGTTACCAAGCCCAGGTTCTCAACCATCTGCCGCAGGCATTCGATGGAGGCTTCTCCTGGAGAGCTGACCGGCATATGACCTGGCAGGCGCAAGGGGACTTCGTCGCATGGGGCCAGGCGTTTCAGCAGCTCCCGGTCACCCTGACCGGTGGCACGAACGCGGTGATTAATAGCGTAGTAGGAAGCAACGCCATGCAGGATGCGGTGCCGCTGCACTGGAACAACCAGGTTGGAATCCACTTAGGCGTCGATTCGCCGGTGGGTGAGAACTGGGTGCTGCGCGCGGGGTACGGCTGCATGTCGAATCCGGTGCCAAGTGCAACGCTGCTTCCCCTTACCGCGTCAATCATGCGCAACTCCATCGGAACCGGAGCCGGTTGGACCCACGGGCACATGCGTCTGGACGCAGCCTACCAGGCATTGCTTCCCAGCTCGGAGTCCGTGGGCACGAGCAGCATCCTGGCAGGCGAATACAGCAACAGCACGGTGCGGATCTTCCTGCAATCGGTCACCGCAACGGTGAGGGTTAATTTCTGAGGCGGCGCGCCGGCACTATGAATCATGAAGTCTGGTTGCTGCAGATAGGCGTGTGGAGAGCTAGAGGCCGCCGGCAGCCTCTCGCTGCACCGGCTTCTTCTTGCTCGCATCCACCTCGCCGCTCGCATGCAGTTCGCTTTGCCGGTCCATCCACTCGTCCATCCGCGAGCGCTTGAAGCGCCAGCGATTGCCCAGCTTGAACGCCGGAACAAAACCCTCCGAGGCGTACTTGTACAGAGTGTCAGGCGAGATGCCGAGGTAATTCGAAGCCTGGCGGATATCCATCACCTCGCGGACTTCGGGAACCAGCAGGTTGGAGCGGACTGCGGCGCTGCGCATGATTGCCTCCGGACAGGGCTACTTGTTCTAGCTGCTTTCCGGCAAACTTACCGGTAGTTTTGTATTTAACGCGACTTCATCAGGATATTCAAGGAATTTCCGGAAGTTATAGGAAATTCATAGGCTTTCGCCCGGAAGTCTCCTTCTGGAAATCCTGTGGAAAACCCATCCGGTTGTGCGGTCGCCGACTGGTCGCCCCAAGAGATTGGGTTCTTAGTGCAGATGGTGCTCTCAGGTGGGAGGACCGACGGAGCGCTGGCTCGAGCCTGCGGGGGTCGGGAGACTCCCGCTACAGCCCACAGGCTTCTGCGGAAGTTTGTGACCTTCTCCCTACTGCTACTCCCTATTCGCTGTTTTTTCAGTTTTGGTTGTCGTCGCGGCGATGGAGCGTTGGCGGTCCGTCACCCGAATCTGAGCCATCGCTGGCCTGGGTGCTCGAACCCGAACCGGAACTCGATCCCGAACCTGAGCCTGATCCCGATCCCGATCCGGTCCCATCCGGACCCGTGCTCGCCCTGCGCAGCGACGGCCTGGTCACGCCCTTGGTGTCGGTCAGGCGGCGCTTGTTCTCAATGCGCGCCAGGCGGGCCTTCACGTCGTCAAATTCAGAAGTGGTGACGAGGTAATCCTGCTTTGCCGGCAGGATGCGCGCAATCTCCTCCTGCGAGTGCAGAATGCGATCGGGCGTCTGCGGGTGGTCGCTGAACGCCTTGGCCACCAGTCCCGGCTTGCGCTTCTCGAGCGCCTGGATCTTCTCAAAGAAGGTGATGAACGCCTGCGGATCGTATCCGGCGCGGTACATGTACTGCACGCCGAGGTAGTCGGCCTGTGCCTCAAAGTCGCGCGAGAACTGCAGGAACGTGATGGGAATCGCGAGCTGCGCCGCTTCGTAGATGCCGTATCCCGTCCAGTCGTAGGGAAGCATGATCATCAGCGGGATCATGCTGATCTGCGCGATGTTCATGCGCGTCATTTCGCGCGCGGCATGGTGCGCGCAAACGTGCGCTGTCTCATGCGCCATCACGCCGGCCAGTTCCGCTTCCTCGTCCGCAGCCAGAATCAGGCCCGAGTTCACATAGAAAAACCCACCCGGCAGCGCCATGGCATTGATCTCATCGGAATCGATCACCTTGATCGTGAAGGGCACTTTGCAGTCGGAGTTCTTTACGATATTTTGGCCGATGCGGTTCACATACTCCACCACCACCGGGTCGGTGATGAACTTTGTGCTCTTCTCGATTTCGTCGGCGTACTGCTTGCCCATCTTGATCTCGCCATCGGTCGAGTACCAGTTGCCCAGGCCGCGTTTGCCGATTTCGCGATTGCCGACCGCGCTCACGTCCTCAATGCTGCCGGACTTCACCTTCTGCATCTCGCTGCCGGGATCGACCACCTTGTCGGGATCAACCTTCACATTGCAGGGATCGGCTACTGGGGTGGTCCCGGGCTCCGGATCATCCTCTTTGGCGCTATCGTTTTCCTTGCCCTTTTTCTTCTTGTCCGTGTCCGCTTGGCACGGTGCGGAATTTCCGCTGGTCGACGCCGTAGTCGTACTCCCCGATTTCGGAGGCAGTGGCTGATCTCCGCCTACTGGCTGGCTCCCCGGGGCCGGCTGCGCAGAGGGCGTGCCGGGCCGAGTCGTGGTTGGTTGGGTTGCGCTCCCGGAATTCGTGTCTGAAGGAGCCTGCGCGCCGGGCGTGCTTGGTCGAGTCGTGGTTGGTTGGGCTCCGCTGCCGGAATTCGTTCCTGAAGGCGCCTGCGCGGCGGGTGTGTTTGCCGGAATCGGGCTCGATGCCGTTCCGCTCGACTGTGCCCATACTCCCGCAGAAAGCGCCAGCGCCAATCCTGACAGAACCGCTAGCCTTGAACCGATGCGATCCGTTACCCTCATGACCTCTCCTCCGACGCGGTGGGTGGCCGCGCAGACTTGCCCCGCTTCGCTCCATCTCTTAGACGCAAGTATCTGCTCTTTTGGCAACAATGGGAAGCGGGATTTCTGCCAAAGCCGTCAGACTAACCCAGGTTTTCTGACTGGGATCGCCGCTCCCCCTTCTTAAGAATCGACCCTCCGCAGTTTTCTTTGAGCTAGCAACGTCTGGGCTGTAAAGTGAAAAACACAGGATTGGGAGGCGGCTTGCGGTTCAGAGTCCTAGCGGCTGTGTGGTTTGCGGTCTGCGGCGCATTGCCGCTGCTTGCCCAGGCTCCCACCCATCTTGCCCCGCCGCCCGCTCCTTCTGCCCCTGCGCCTCTTCGGCCCCACAGTCGCGCCAAAACGGCTCCGCCCGCACCCCCGGCTCCTCAGGCCATCTTCGATGCCACCGGCCTCGGCTCCCCGCTCAAGCTCCAAAACGACTGGCGGGTCGGCATTACTTCCGATCCCGCCGCGTCCTCACCCAACTTCGACGATTCCAACTGGGCTATTCGTAATGCTCAGCCCTACATAATCGATGTTCCCGACGATGAGGATGAGGGCTCCGCTCCTCGATCGCAGAGCGGATCAGCTTCAACCGCGAAACCCGCCACAGAAGCCGGCTCACAGCGCTACGCCTGGTTCCGCCTCCACATCAAGCTCGAGCCTAACCACGGCCCTGTCGCGCTGCTCATCGAGTTGCCCGTCTCCACTAATGCATCCTTCGGTCTCGGCGCCACGGGGCCCAGTCCCGATGTCTATGCCGACGGCCGCCATATCCAGCCCGATGGCCCGCACGGAGACGCACCCCAGAACTATCAGCCCATCTCGCGCATCTACAGCCTGAACGTGCCGGCCAATGAAACCTCGCTCACCCTCGCGGTGCGCATCTACTACAGGGCCTTCGGCTACGGCGCATACACCGGCTTCTTCTCTAATCGCACCCTGTATCTCGGCAACCCCGGCGATCTGGCACGCCAGCTCAATCTCTGGTCGAATCGCTCGCTGTTCGAACGCCTGCCGCGCCTCATCTACTCCATCCAGCTTGCGATTCTCGCCATCTTCCTGTTCGCGCTCTATCTAGCGCAAAGAGGCCGCACCGAATATCTCTGGCTCGCTTTGCATGAGCTTGCTCAGGCGCCCATCGGCTTTATTGAACTGGCGGGCAGCTCAGCCCGCATCGATTCACTGTGGTACGCAGCGCTCGTTTTCCAGCTCATCCTCGTCTCGGCCTATTTCTTCTTCGAGTTTCTCGTCGTCTTCCTTTCCTTACCGCGCCCCTGGTACACACGCTGGCTCCGTTACACCGCGCCGGTCCTGGCCGCGGTCGGACCCACCCTGTTGTTGGTCGGCCACGGCACCTCCGCCGCCATCGCCATCCTTCTCGCCTGCGCCTTCCTCTCGAGCGCCGTTTGGATGCTGAGCTGGGCCATCTTCGTCTTTGTCACTCTTTTCGCCGCAGCCGTCCGCCGCAATCTTGAAGCCGGCCTCTGGCTCATTCCTCTCATCCTCAGCGTCGTCGGATTCATTGAGCCGATCGTCACCTCCGTCATCAGCGAAGAAACGGGCGTCGTCTACCGTTCGCCGCTCACTATCGACGCAGGCCCCATTCCCGTTCACATGTCTTCCGTCGGCGACTTCGCCGGAATCCTCGTCATTCTCCTCATCCTCTATTTGCGTTTCATGCACATTTTTCGCGACCGGGAGCGTGCCGCCGGTGAGTTGGCCGCCGCGCGCAGTGTGCAGGAGCTCCTGATTCCACGGGAAAAGATCGCCACACCCGGCTTCGAGGTCGACGCCGTCTACAGCCCGGCCAACGAAGTGGGCGGCGACTTCTTTCACCTCGAATCCGCCGGCCTTGACGGGCTGCTGGTGGTTATTGGCGACGTGGCGGGCAAAGGGCTGAAAGCCGCCATGAACGTATCCCTCCTGATGGGCGCGCTGCGCCGCACCCAGGAGCGCAGCCCCGCCAAAATCCTCGAATCTCTGAACAGCGTCCTTATCGGAACCGAAAGCTTTACCACGTGTCAGGCCATCTGGCTTGATTCCAATGGCGAGATGGTTATCGCCAACGCCGGTCACCTTCCGCCCTATCTCAACAGTCAGGAGATCGACTTGCCCGGGGCCTTGCCGCTCGGCGTGATTCCGCACGTGGGATACGAAGAAGAACGCTTCTATCTTCATCCCGGCGATCGCATTTTGATGCTTTCAGACGGCGTCGTGGAGGCGCGACAGCCTTCCGGCGAGCTCTTCGGCTTCGATCGCGTGCGTTTCCTCAGCAACCAAACGGCGTTTTATCTCGCCGATGCCGCCAAAGCCTTCGGCCAGGAAGACGACATCACCGTGCTTACCGTACGACGGCAGGCGCAGGTTGTTGCCGCCGCGTAGCACCAGGATGCATTCTCGAGGTCGCATGCCCGCCAATTCGCCCGCTCCCGCCCCTCACTCCTTCAGCGCCGCATCCCTCACCCTTGAAGCCACGAGCTTCATCGCCCTTCTTGTCGGCACGGTCTACCTCTTCGCCACCAACTCCGCCGGTGCGCACTGGTCCCAGGGCTACAACCCTGCCGGTCTCTGGCAACTCTCTACGCTGATCGCCGCACTTCCCATCGTGGTGCTTCTCGGCGCTATGGCCATCTTGCGCCTCAAGGCTCACATCGCCGCTATCGCCGGTCTCGCGACCGCGCTCCTCGCCGCCATCGTCCTCTTTCACATGCCCGTGCGTCTCGCTTTCACGGCCGCCGCGTTCGGCGCGGGCTTCGGCTTCTTCCCCATCTGCTGGATCATTCTTCCCGTCATCTTCCTTTACGATCTCACCGTCCAGACCGGCCGCTTCGTCACTCTTCAGCAGAGCCTCACCGGCATCACGGCCGACAGCCGCCTGCAGCTTCTCCTCATCGCCTTCGCGCTCGGGTCGTTTTTTGAAGGCGCCGCCGGCTTTGGCACGCCGGTCGCCATCTGCGCCGCCATCCTTATCAGTCTCGGTTTCCGTCCGCTGCAGGCTGCTGCGCTTACTCTCATTGCAGACACCGCTCCAGTCGCATTCGGAGCCATGGGCATTCCCATCATCGCGCTCCACGGCGTGACCGGCCTCGATCTCTTCGCGCTCACGCGCACCACCGCCATCATTCTCGCGCCGTTCGATGTCCTCCTTCCCTTCTGGCTCATCTGGGCCTTCGCCGGCTTCGCCGCCATGATTGAAATCTGGCCGGCCATCCTCGTCGCCGGTGTCACCTTTGCCCTCGCCCAACTCCTCATGGCCTTCTGGAGCGGCCCCTGGCTCGTGGCCATCGCCGCCGCGGCGGCCACCATCGTCGCCCTTGTTATCTTTCTCCGTTTCTGGCAGCCTAAGCGCACGCTCAACGTCAACCGCGAAGACATCACGGGACAGGTGCGCCAGTCCCACGGCCACACCAGCTCCAAAATTTTTCACGCCTGGCTTCCCTGGCTGGTCGTTAGCCTCGTTGTCTTTGTCTGGGGTCTTCCCCGCATCTCCGTCTGGATGGACGCGAAGTCCACCATCAAGATCCCCGTCGCCGGCCTGCACAATGTGGTGCTCCGCGTGCCGCCCGTCGTGGCCGCGCCCACCCCGGAGCCCGCCGTCTTCAATCTCAACTGGCTCTCCGCCACGGGCACCGGAATCCTGCTCGCCGCCCTCGTCGCCGGCCTGCTCATGGGGCTCAGCCCCGCCGAACTTGCCCGCGCCCTCGTCCGCACCGTCTACAAAATCCGTTTCACTCTTGTCACCATCGCTGCCATGATGGCCATCGGCTACATCACGCGCTACTGCGGTCTCGACGCCACGCTTGGTTTGGCGTTTGCGCGCACCGGGCCACTCTATCCATTTTTCGGCACACTCATCGGCTGGCTCGGCACCGCCTCCACCGGCTCCGACACTTCGTCGAACGTCCTCTTTGGCAGCCTGCAAACGATGACCGCCCGCCAGATCGGCGTCGCCCCCATCCTCATGGCCTCCGCCAACACCGTCGGCGGCGTCATGGGCAAGATGATCGCCGCGCCCAGTGTCGTTGTCGCCAGCACCGCCACGCAAACCTACGGGCAGGAGGGCTCCATCCTGCGTTTCGTTTTCCTGCACAGCCTCGCTCTCGCCGCCCTCGCCGGAATCTGCGTTTCTCTCCTGGCGTACGTTCCCCTCCTCGCCGGCTTCGTCGCGCATTAGGTCCGCATTAGATCTCCGACCGTTTGAGTCGGATCCTCAAGTTCCTCAGGTGATTTTTTCGCTTGCCCCTCTCTCGCGCCTGATCTACGATGTTGGCGATAGGATTGAAATTGTTTCTTATGTGAAAAGGTAGACGATGCGCGCTTGTTTCCTGCTCAAAGTTCGCCCTGAAAAATTGCACGAGTACAAAACCCGCCATTCCCAGGTCTGGCCGGAGATGCTCGAGGCCCTCCGCCAAACCGGCTGGCGCAATTACTCTCTCTTTTTAGAGCCCAACGGTGTGGTCGTCGGCTATGTCGAGACCGACGATTTCGAAAAGTGCCGCGCCGCCATGAAAACCCACCCCGTCAATGCGCGCTGGCAATCAGAAATGGTGCCCTTCTTCGAATCTTCCAACGGCCATGGCCCCGACGACCTCATGCTCCCTCTCGAAGAGGTCTTTCACCTCGACTGATCTCCCTTGCTGCACTCGCGCCCCAAGTCGCATAATGCCCTGTCCGCGCCAAACTGCGATTTCTTGGGGGCAAAAAAAGTTCGCCCACCTCGAACCAGCTAAAAGCTAAGAGCTAACAGCTAGGAGCTATTTCATGAACCCCTTCAATTCCGTGCGCCGCGATCTTCTCCGTGTCGGCAGTCTTGGCATGGCCGGAGCCGCCCTACCCGCCCTCGCCGCCGCAGCCGGCAAAGACAAATCACCAGCCCCCGCGCCCATCGTCTTCAACGTCCGCCAGTACGGCGCCACCGGCGATGGCAAGACCCTCGACACCGACGCCGTCAATCGCGCCATCGCAGCGGCCGCCGCGGCCGGCGGCGGCACGGTCCTTTTCCCCGCCGGCGTTTATCTCAGCTTCTCCATCCATCTTCAGAACTACGTCCACCTCTATCTCGACGCCGGCGCCACCATCCTCGCCGCCGAATCGCCCAAGCCCGGCGATACCACCGGCTACAGCGGCGGCGCCTACGACGCCGCCGAGCCCAACACCGCATGGGACGCCTATCAGGACTACGGCCACAATCACTGGCACAACTCGCTCATCTGGGCTGAAGACATGCACGACTTCTCCATCACCGG
>Ga0182024_10015921_pt1 | contig 14327 bp, 10 predicted proteins | sample P32metaG_FD_120480 | JGI IMG/M metagenome (GOLD analysis project Ga0182024, IMG submission 120480) | Permafrost microbial communities from Stordalen Mire, Sweden - P3-2 metaG (Illumina Assembly) | ecosystem: Environmental > Terrestrial > Soil > Wetlands > Permafrost | place: Sweden: Stordalen... | reverse complement strand
TAAGCTTCTGAAAAGAATGGAGCCGACGAGCGGACTTGAACCGCTGACCTGCCGATTACGAATCGGCTGCTCTACCAACTGAGCTACGTCGGCCTGTCCTCGATTCTAAATGGGAGGCCGGAAAGCGTAAAGCAGCAAGCCCATCGGTCACGATCAATGATCGATGAACAATGATCGATGAACAATGATCAATAATCAATGATCAATGATCGGCGATCGACGAAGATGAACCAGGCCGGCGTGCATTTGTGAAGATCGGCCCGAGGGTCTACTCCCTCGGTTACCTTCGCCTCTGGCTACTATGCTGCTAGCGTTCCATCAGAACGACATGTGCAGGCACATGGGCTGTTAGGGATGCCGCCGAATAGGAGCAGAATCAGGCGGGGACGCCCCTCCGTGGGGGATGACCTGCGAGAATCCTTCGCTCGACCGGAAACAGCCCACGCCTTCTCTGAGCGCGACCTCACTTGGTTGCGACTCAAGTCTTCAACCGACCATTCCCCTGTCGCTCTTCGCCGCTTTCGCTCGCCTGATCGTGGAACCTACGCCGCTCGTGCCTCGACTAGCGCGTCATATTCCTCTTCCGATTGTGCGGGGAGTAATACCCACATGGTGTAAATGCCGAGCGCCGTTCCAAACGGAATGTTGGTGAACAGAGAAATGAAGGCCAGGACAAGAGCGATCACCCGCGCCCAACCCTCATGCTGCAACAAACCCCATCCCGCAATGAATCCGCACGCGGCCTTGGCCAACAGCAGCAGTGCGACTACGCTCAGCAGCGGCCGCAGGAAAGAGGTCGGCGCATCCGGGGCTCCCATGGGACGAAAATGAGCGAACAAACTATTCGCCACGACAAAGAGGATAATGCCACCGATGGTGTTGAATGCCGACAGCGCCAGCCAGAACAGCCCGAGCAGCCGAACATGCTCCTGCACTCGCCCCGGGCGCGGCTGCATCAGCGAGATTGATCCGACGATCTGCTTGCCGCACTTGCTGCAAAACCCCTGACCAGGCTGCACCACCGCGCCGCATCCATCGCAGAACATGAATTCCTCCTCGACGCTTTCCCTCTGAAACTGCTCTACAAAATACTTACAACCGATGATACGCGGAAAATGCGAAACAGTTCCCGCGCGCGCGCTCGGACAATTCGTCGGAGGTTATTTTGCGGCCGCACTAGGAAATCCAAAACAAAGAGGCCACCCGGCAACAGGGTAGCCTCTTTTTCAAGGGAGAATAGTTCCAACGGAGCTTTAAAATCCGTTAAAACTTTCTGCGACAAATCTTATGAGTCTAAAAACGGGGGTGTCAAGGGATTTTTGTTAAATAAATGTCTTTGTTTTCAATTAGTTACATAACCAATCAATATCAGCCTGGAGTGTAGCAAATTGAGACAAAAACGCCGATTAAATCTCCTAAGCCAATCTATCTAAAGCCACTTACTTGAATCAGGCTGGGTTTTGGGGGGCCTGCCGACCGCCCTCAGTCCCGCTTTGGGAGGCGCTTTCGACTACCGTTTCTGTGAGACGCAGCGAGATGAATTCCATCTGCTCGGGCCGGTCAAAGACCTTGTCCGGATACCAGCGCTTCATCAGAATGCGGATTCCACCGAAGGCCACTCCGGCCACGATTGCGAAGCCTGCGAGAATCGCACAAAGGATCACAATGTTGAGGAACAGCATGTACAGGTCGTGCACTTGCTTGTTATCGGTGGGCGCATTCCAGGTGACACTGGCTTCGTAATTCACCATTCCCAGGAGCGACTTCGCATCGCTATCGGAAACCGGTCCCGTAGCAATCGCAAGGATGGGCCCCGTGCGCTTGTCGAAAAACGAACCTGCATTTTCGATGCTCGAAACCCCGGCCTGCGGTTGCGTCATCTGATGCGCCGCATCGATGCGACGTAGATGCTCGGCAGCCAGTTGCGGCGTTGGGTAAGAGATCAGCATCAACGTCGCTTCTCCGCTCGACGTGTCGTAGCGGGCCAGACTCACTTCGGAACTGGCATTGAAGTCCACCAGGTCGGCGGAAACCGGCGGCGCCTGCGCGGCCAGGGCTGCCGGCCCCATCACATATTTTTGCGTGTTCGCGACATAGCCCCGGCGCGGCATGAATTCGATAAATGTGGGCAGGTTGGCGGCATTTCCGTTGGGTCGCGGCAGCGCTCCCGCCAACTCGCGCAACTCCGCGCCGGCCATGGCCGATTCTTTGCTGAACTGCGCGTCCACCAGCACATTCCCACGATAGAAGAGCACGCGCTGTCCTAAAGACGCGCCCTGATCGCCGATCTGCTCTTTCGTCATCTCCGGCTGCAGATAAAACGTGTAGGCGCCAAACGCGCCTGAAGCGTCCGCGAAACGCGCCGCCCGGATCTTCAACGTTCGCCCGTCATCCCGTATGTAAGTGGACGAAGCCAGATCCGAGAAGCGGTACTCTTTGAGAACCGCGGCATTCGTAGGATCCGCCGCCGAGGCATCCGTGCTCATCTGCGCAGAGCCCTGCATCTCCCATCCGCCAAATTGTTGCGGAAGCAGCGCGGGTTGCTGGATCGAAGAATGAGATGGGTCTGCCTTCTGAGGCGTGTTCAACGCAAAGGCAACGCTCAGCAGACATGCAATTGCAATAACCTTGCCTACGGAACGGGAAAAACTCATGAATGAACTCGCAGTGGAGAACTCCTCTACTAATTAGACCACAGAGCAGGCTGAAAGGTTTCACCGGTCCCACAAGCCATGCGGCTCGAGTCGTGCAGTTTGAGTCTAGACCGGCACCCTACTCATGGGAGCCACCCTGAACGGAGCCGTTCTTCCGGCGTAGTGAAGAGCCTGCCCTGCGCGAACTCGAAGGGATCTCGCGCGCAGACCAGCCACGCCCCCGCCAGATCCCTCCCCTGGCTGAAATGCGCCGGGGTTCGGGATGACGCCTCCGAGGGGAGCCAAAGGATCAAGGCGTAAGCGCTTGAGTAGCGGAATTCAGGCTGCCATGACCCATGTTACCTTCGTGCCTCCCTGACTACCCGTCAGGGCCATTCCTAAAAGGTCAGTCCTGCGGCAAACTACTTTGGGTAACAGAATGGGATCAGTCAGTATGGACACGGATCAGCGACGAGGGAATCGCACTAAGGCAGTGATTCCCGTTCGAGTGAAGGGCCAAAACAGCGCCGGGAAGCCTTTTGAAGACCTGGTGCACACGCTGGACGTCACCCCGGATGGAGTGCGCTTGGGCTCAGTGCGGCAGGAATTGAATGTGCTCGATGAGATTACGATCTTCTATCGCAAGCGAAGAATCCAGTTTCGTGTCATCTGGACGAAGAAACTGGAGGGCACATCCGAGTTTCAAGTCGGGCTGGAGGCGGTGACTCAGGACAGTGAAGCATGGGGACTGAATTTTGCCGACTACAAACGCCAACTGGCTTCACAGCCGGCGGTTGCCAAGCTGTTAATGCCTACTAAAGAAAAGGGAACTAATGGGATATTCAATGTGGAGTCTTTGGTCAGATGAAGAGGGTCAGGACGTTGCCGAATACTCTGTAATGCTGGCGGTGATCCTCGTGATTGTCGTCGGCACGGTGCGGCTGATCGGGTCGAACGCTGGAAACGTCTTCTCGCAAGTCGGAAGCGCGATTCAGTAAGCGCGAGACCCACGCTCTGAACTCTAAGACACCTTATTGGCCGGCGGCTTTGTCCAGCTTGCTGGCCACTCTCACTCCGCTCAATCCATCCACATACTTCGCGATTCCACGATAGAGCGACTCGGCGATGCGCTGGCGGTATTCGCTGGTTTCCAGGCGATGCTCGTCGGTCGGATTGCTCACAAACGAAATCTCCGCCAGGATCGACGGCATGTTGGCGCCAATCAGCACGATGAATGGCGCCTTTTTCACTCCGCGGTCGCGGATGGCCGGACTCTTGGCCGCCAGCCCGCTGTGCAGCGACTCCTGCACATCTCCGGCGAATTCGCGCGACTCTTCGATTTTTTCCTTCAGCGCGATTTTCTTCACCAGATCCTGAAGCTCGTAAATGGATTTTTCCGAAACTGCGTTTTCCCGCGCCGCCACTTCCAACGCCTCTGGCGAAGACGTGAAGTTTAGGTAGTACGTCTCGACGCCCCGCGCGTCAGAATCATGGCTTGAGTTGGCGTGAATGGAAATGAACAAATCGGCGCGCTGCTGGTTGGCGATGGCGGTTCGAGTTTCCAACGGAATGAAGGTATCGTTCTTGCGCGTGTAGACCACTTCGGCGCCCAGCCGTGCCTGCAGCAGTTTGCCGAGGCGGCGGCCAACCTCCAGCACCAGATCTTTTTCTTGCAGCCCGTCGGGGCCAATGGTTCCCGTATCGTGGCCGCCGTGACCGGGATCGATCACGATCTTGCCGATCTTCAGACCCAGCGCGCGGATCAGCGACCGGTCGCCGCTGGACGTGGGCTTGGCCTCGCGCATATCCAGGTCTCGATCGTTTGCCCGGCTCGAAGCCAGACGCGATGAAGTTTTGCCGCGCGCACGACTCGGCGACGGAGGAGCATCGTCGTCATCGTCCGCATCGACCACGACCTTGGTGACCGCGGGCGTCGTACTCTTATCTTTCGCAGAAGCGTGTTTCGTGGAATTGGACGAATGCGCCTTAGAACCGGCGTCGACGCCCTTAGATGCGATCTTCGTTTCGTCGCCTACGTCTTCGGTGGTGACGGGAGCCTTCCCGGCCTCGGCACGCAGCTCCCCTCTCACCTTTGCCTCCGCTGCCCTTAATGCTTCTTCCGGTGTCAATTCGTCAGTCGTTGCACCCTCGGCGTCCGATCCCGCCGTCGGCGGGGCTTCAACGTCAGCCATCGCCGCACTGTCTTGCAACAACTTGGCGTGCATGTTCTTTCGATTATTCTTGCCGTGAATATCAATGATCAGACGGTAAGGGTCAGGCAGCAAAAACGCTTCGTAATCCGAGAGGTTGTCCACCTCGAGCACAACCCGAGTGCGCCCGGGTTGAAACTGCGCCACGCGGATCTTCTTCAGGAATCCGTCATCCACGTCGAAGCTCTTGCCCACCAGCGTCGAGGCCAGCTTGGTGCCGCGTAAGTCAAAGAAGATGCGGTCGGGATGCGCAATGCGCTGCGAACCGAACTTAATCTCATTCTCCAAATCAATGGCCACGCGGGTGTAATCCGGTGTGGACCAGTGCCGGATTCCGGTCACGCGCGCCGTGCGTCCGGAGTGGGGATCAGAGGATCCCTGTGCAGCTGAGGCGGTCTTGAGGTCGGTCTTGGAATCGGTCTTGGAATCGGCTTTGGAGCCAATCCCAAAACTAACGTCCTTGCCCGCCGAATCGTCCGCCCCCTTGGTCTTGTCGGCAATCTCTTTGCCGGCTTTTTTCTGCTTCCGCGCCAACGCCTTTTTCTCGCGATCCGCTTCGCGGTCGAGATCCGCTATTGCGCGCTGGGCATCTTCTGCCAGGCGATTCTGCGGATAGCGATGCAGAAAATCCTCAAAAATGCCGCGCGCCTGCTCGGAATCGTTGAGATCGTCTTTATAGATTTCGCCTATGGTGAACAACGCGTCGCAACGGTATTTGCTGCCCGGATACTCCCGCCGCAGGAACTTGTACTGTGCAATCGCCTCATTCAGGATCTTGTCATCGCCGAAGCGCCGTCCCATCTCCACCAGCGTCTCCGCAACGGCAACCACGCTGGGATCGGCCTTGATAGAGGAAGGCGCCCCGTAATAGACGTTGCGATAAGCGTTGATGACCCGCTGGTAGTCGTGCCGCGTGCGGTCTGCTGGAGGACGTCCGTTGAGCGCTTCCCGCATGCGCTCGGCACTGGCAAAGCGCTCGCGAGCCCAGGCGTCGCTGTGATGCGCGCGGGCATGGGCCGGCACTCCGGAGAGAGCCATCAGCAACAGCAGCGCTCCCCAGCGCACGCCGCGCTGGCTGGTTGTCAATTTCAAAGTCGTCGGTCCGTAACTGTCTCGATCCGCCGTTGCAGTTGAACTGCCCTTGGTACCTGAGAGATTCCAATAACTTCTTAAACAGATGCCGTAATCCTAATCGGTGTTGCTGATGTAAAGCACGCCCCGCGCATCTCGTTGAACGCGCACGGGATCATGCCTGGGGCCCGACGGAGAAAGATCAAATCCCCCATAGTAGAGATTGGTAATCCGCCGCACATAATTCTGGGTTTCCGCAAAGTGTGGGACACCCGCACTGCGTGCCACCGCCCCCGAACCCGCATTATAAGCGGCCAGGGTCAAGTCCACGTCGCCGCCGTAATTTTCCAGAAGTTGCTTGAGATGCCGTACGCCGGCATCCACGTTCTGGTCCGGGTCAAACGGATTCTTCAACTTCAACGACCGCGCCGTCGATGGCATCAACTGCATCAGGCCCATCGCTCCCTTGCGCGAAACTGCATTGGAGTTGAAATTCGATTCCACCTTGACTACCGCGCGCACCAGGTTGGGGTCCACATTGTGCCGGGCGGCCGCCATCACGATTGACGAGTCGATTTCCTCCTGCGAAGCCTGATGTCCGCGGGCGTTGGCAGCCACGATCTTCGCGTTCGCCGACTGCGCCGACTCGTGCCCGAAATATTGGCTGACCTCCGCCGCGGCCGAACGCGCCGCCTGCATGGAGGCCGTGCCCGCCGAAGCCACTGGCTTCCACCGGGTTTCTTTGCTGCTCCAATAGACCAGTGACGAGCGCTTGGACTGTACCGGCTGCGTGGCATGTTTCTGCGCTGGCACGGGTTCGTTCACATACACCTTGTGCCCGTTCTCACTGGTGGTGGTGATGGCCTCGGACGCACGGTCGCCCTCCGCCGCCCACGCATGAGAAGGAGCTAGAGATAAAGATAAGGAGGTCGCGATTGCCGTCGTGGCCGTCATCATGAATGCGACTTGCAGGCGCTTTCGCATAATCCGGGCGTTTTCCTTTCCCTGAACCTTCGCTGGGGGGCATGCAAACAAACTTCGCCCTCCCCACGTTCTACCCGGAACCTGACGGAGAATTCTGAACCAGAGTAGGACGATTATAGGCGGGCACCCACGGTCGGGCAATCTATCCGAAGGGAGTAGAACCACCAGAGTAATCCGGATAACTTATTGAATATAAGAATCTTAATGGTTCTCTGGCGATCCCAGCCCCGAATCAACAGTAACCGTGGAAAGGTTACCAGCGCCGCTGCCCCAGTCCCGGAGGGGCGACAGATGATAGCCCAGGACGGAAGTCCTGGGTAGGCGGGCAGGATATGGAACAAGTCCCGTTAGGGACGGCACAACTCGCTAGCTCCGGCCTCACCCCTTCTCCAGCGCCGCCGCAAACGCATCCAGCGAAAGCGAGCGCAATAAATTGCGCCGCATCCCGCGTTCCACTTCCGCCAGCCGGTCGGACGCCGCCGTGATCCACTCGAAGTCGGCCGCCTCACCCAACCGCTTCAGCTCGGAAGCAATGTCGGTATTCCGAATCAACTCCGGCACACCGGCTTCAATCGACGTCAGATCGCGCAACAAAGAATAAAGCGTCCGAATCAACCGCTCAAGCTTCTCCCGCCCTTCCGCGCCGGGCCTATACGACTCGGTGATCTTGAACAGCTCACTGTGCTCTCCACCCCCCAAAGCAGATTTCAAAATTGCAATCGCATGCCCGCGCGCCGCCACATAAGCCGCAAGATCGAAACTGCGCGCGCGTCCCACCGCCCCTTCGCAGAGCCGTGCGACCAGCGCCCGCTGCGCCGCCTTCCACTCTGGACGATGCTCGGCCAAGTACCGCTCAATTTCCTCCGCCGGCAATGCGCCCAGCTGGAACACCATCGACCGCGATCGAATCGTCGGCAACAGCTCTCCGGGATTCTCCGTCAGCAGGAAAATCGTCGCGAACTCCGGCGGCTCCTCCAGCACCTTGAGCAGCGAGTTCGCCGCTTCTTTCATAAACGCCGAGTCGGTGAAGATGTAAACCCGTTCCTTGCCCTCCGCCGGACGGTAGTAGATGGTCTCAATCACCCGCCGCACCTGATCCACTTTGATCATCATCTGCGGCGGATCCGGCGGAATCACCAGCACATCCGGATGCGTCTGCACAAACAGCCGCGTCTCTTTCTTGTCGGTTTCGCGCAGATTCTCGCGTGCCTCAACCGCCTCGGCAAAACAGGCGTCCAGATCCGCTGCCTGTGCAATGCGCATACAGTTGGCGCACTTCCCGCAAAAATCGGGCAGGCCATCGGTCGTGGTAGGCGCCAGGCAGTTCAGTGCTTGCGCCAGCATCAGCGCCAGCGTGTACTTGCCCGACCCCTGACCACCCGCAAGCACCACTGCATGCGGAAAGCGCTCGCGCGCAAGCATATCGCGCAGGCGACGAATGGTTTCCGCGTTGCCATGAAAGTCAGAGAAGGACATCGCAAGGCAGAATCTACCACAGAGACACAGAGGCCCAGAGAGGAACAAATTCGAAGAATGATTCTAAAAGCCTTCTCTGTATCTCTGTGACTCGGTGGTGAAATGACTTTCCTACAATCTCAACTTACGCTGAACAACCTCCACAATCCGCTCATGCGTCTGCCGCGGCGTCCCGCGCGCATCCACCACCGCGACCCGCCCGTGCTCTCGCGCCGCGATCGCCAGATATCCTTCATGGACCCGGACAAAGAATGCCCGCGTCTCCTGCTCGAACCGGTTCTCGTCGTGGCCCCGACTTGAACTTTTTGAGTCTCGTTTATTCCGCAGGCGCGCTCGAGTCACGCTGGCCGCGGCGTCCGAATCGAGCAGAATCGTCAAATCCGGCTGCAGATTCCCACACAACACGCGGTGCAACTCGCGGACCGCCTCACTCCCCAGCTTGCGCCCGCTCCCCTGGTAAGCCTCGGTCGAATCCGTGAACCGGTCGCAAAGTACAATGCTGCCCTGCGCCAGAGCGGGCTCGATCACTTCGGCAATGTGTTGCGCCCGCGAAGCGAACATCAGCGCCATCTCCGCCAGCGGCGAAAGCCCCGCCGTGCCGGAATCGAGCAGCACCTTGCGAATCTTTTCTCCCGTGGACGTCCCGCCCGGCTCCCGCGTCTCAACAACTTTGTATCCCGCCGCGCGCACCACCGCGGCCAGCTTCCGCAGTTGCGTGCTCTTGCCAGTTCCGTCGAGCCCCTCGAAAGTAATAAATTTTCCGCGCCGCGGCATCTGCGGAATGATATCAGTCCGCGGCCATTGCAATTTTCAGGTCCGCGCCACATCCTGCTCTGCGAGCTTAGCGGGCAGCTCTCTGCGAACTTTGCGGCAAAAAAAAATTTAACCGCCAAGACCGCAAAGGATTCGCAAAAAGCAAAGAGCGTAAAGTGATCGGTGCCAAACCGCTCCCGGACCGTTGCGTCCCTGTACCGCCATCCTTGCCGACTGCTATAGTTTTAAATTCTGCAATCGAGTGCATTTCATCACGAACATGGGGGCCCCGAAGGAATGAAACTCTCCAGAACCTTGGGAGTAGTCTGCGTCGCCGTGTTGGCAATTCCGGCTTGGTGTGCCACGCCGCCCACCGTCACTATTGCAGTCGACGCAACCGCGGCACCCCGCAAAATCTTCCATGCCTCGCTGAAAATTCCCGCCACCCCAGGCGACCTCGTACTCTATTACCCGAAATGGATTCCCGGCGAACACGCGCCCGACGGCCCCGTCATCGATCTCGCCGGCCTGAAGTTCTCTTCCGGCGGCAAGACTCTGAAATGGCGGCGCGACCTGCTCGACGGCTTCACCCTCCACGTCGACATTCCGGCAGGCGCGAATGAAGTCGCTGCCGAACTCGACTTTCTTTCTCCCGCGACCTTCGAAAGTGGCTTCTCAGCAGGCTCCTCCGCCACCGACAAGCTCGCCATCATCAGTTGGAACCAGGTCTTGCTCTATCCCAAAGGCTGGATGTCCGACGACATCAATTACAGCGCGAGCCTGAAGCTTCCCGACGGATGGAAGTTCGGCACGCCCCTTCCCGTAACCAGCCAGAGCGGAAACGAAATCAAGTTCGCCACGGTTTCCCTGGCGACGCTGGTCGATTCTCCCGTCATCACCGGAGAATTTCTGAAAGTCGTCCCGCTCGCCGCGGATCCTCTCACCGAAATGGACATCGCCGCCGACAGCGCCGCCGCGCTCGACGCTCCCCCGGAAGTGTGGGACCATTACAAGAATCTGGTCGAGCAGGCGCAAAAGCTTTTCGGCGCCCACCACTACCGCGACTATCACTTCCTCTACACGCTCAGCGATCACGTCGCGCACTTCGGCCTGGAGCACCACGAGTCCGACGACAGTCGAGTGGACGAGCGCGCCCTGGTCGATGACGCCGCCCGCAAAGTGTCGGCCAGCCTGCTGCCCCACGAATATGTCCACTCGTGGAACGGAAAGTTCCGTCGTCCCGCCGACCTCGCCACGCCCGACTACGAGCAGCCCATGCAGGACGATCTGCTCTGGGTCTACGAGGGCCTGACCAATTACCTCGGCTTCGTGCTCACAGCCCGCAGCGGTCTGCTTACTGCGGAGCAAGATCGCGACGATCTGGCCGTAACCGCCTCCGCCCTCGATCACACTCCCGGCCGCGAATGGCGCAACCTGCAGGACACAGCCGACGCTGCGCCAGAACTTTATTTTTCTCCACGGGCGTGGGAGTCGTGGCGCCGCAGCACCGACTTCTACGATGAAGGCACGCTGGACTGGCTCTGGACCGACGTGATCATCCGCCAGCAAAGCAAGGGCGCGAAGACTTTGGATGATTTCTGCAAACTCTTCCACGGCGCGCCCAGCACCGGCCCCACGGTCAAGACCTACACATTCGAAGACGTGGTTGCCGCGCTGAATCAGATCGTCCCCTACGACTGGCGCGGCTTCTGGACCGAACGCCTCACCAATCACCGCCCCGGCGCGCCTCTCGGCGGCATTGAAGGCAGCGGATGGAAGCTCGTCTACGACCAGACTCCTTCGGACATGATGAGCGGCCTGGCAGGCATGTACCACGTGGCCCCCGCCGCGCTCGCGTTCGGCCTCCTATTGAACGACGATGGCACCATCATCGACACCACCGAAGGCATGCCCGCCGCGAAAGCCGGCATCGGCCCCGGCATGAAACTGGTCGCCGTCAACGGCCGCCGCTTTTCTCCCGAAATCCTGCGTGACGCGGTCAAGGCCACGAAGACCAGCAACTCTCCGATCGAGTTGCTGGTCGAAAATACCGACTACTACAAAACGTACAAAATCGACTACCACGGTGGCGAGAAATATCCGCACCTGGTCCGCGACGAATCAAAGCCAGACTTACTGACCGACATCCTGAAGGCGAAGTGAGCGTCTGCGGTGTATAACGACTTGTCGTTCTAAGATGGTTGTCATCCCGAGCAAAGCGAGGGACCTGGGTTCTCGCCTGCACGAACTGCGGTGACCGAGCACCCGCAAACCTCGCAAGAGGAAAACTTGGAACAAATGACTTTCTCCCGCTGTGCGGCAGTCTCGACTGCTCTCGCCACCCTCTGCGTTCCTTTCTGTGCGAGTCTCTCCCTCTTCGCGCAAACCTCCATCCTCGGCTTCGCTCCCTCCTCCTCCGCCCGCCAAACCGAAATCGAATCCCAATTCAAATCCATCCCCAACCCCGACGAAGAACGCCGCCAGCACCGCGTCTTCACCTCCGAACCCCACGTCGCCGGATCAAAACGCAATAACGAACTAGCCGACTACATCGCCAGCGAATGGCGCAAGCAGGGACTCGAAGATGTCATCATCCGCCGCTACGACGTGTACGGCACGAACCCGAAAAGCGCCTCGCTGGAAATGATCGCGCCCACGCACTATCAAGCCACGCTCCGCGAAGCCCCGCTCGACGCCGACCCCGACTCGAAGAATCCCGCCATCAGCGGCGCCTGGAGCGGCATGTCGATCTCCGGCGAAGTCACCGCGCCTGTAGTTTACGCGCACAGCGGCAATCCCGAAGACTACGACCTGCTGCGCAAGAACGGAATCAGCGTCAAAAGCAAAATCGTCCTCGTGCGCTATTCCAATCCCTACAGCTATCGCGGATTCAAAGCCCTCACCGCACAGCGCGAAGGCGCAGCCGCGATTCTCCTTTACAGCGATCCCGCCGAAGATGGCTACAAAAAAGGCAAAGTCGATCCTGACGGCCCCTGGGGCCCGGAGTATCACATCCAGCGCGGCGCCATCACCTACGATTTCATCGTCCCCGGCGATCCGCTCACCCCGGGCTGGGCTTCGATCCCCGGTGCAAAGCGCATCCCAATTGAGCAGGCCATGTCAGCGCCAAAAATCATGTCCCTCCCGCTCTCCTGGCACGACGCTCAGCCTCTGCTCGAAAACATGGATGGTCCGTCGGCTCCAACGGACTGGCAAGGTGGACTGCCGATCCAGTATCACCTCGGCGGCGACCGCGTGAAAGTTCACTTGAAAATCGAGATGGACAACGGCACCCAACCCTACTACGTGGTCGAAGGCCGCATCCGCGGCGCGGAGTTACCCGACGAGTGGGTCGTCCTCGGCAATCATCGCGACGCCTGGGTCTTCGGCGGCGTCGATCCCTCCAGCGGCACCGCCTCGATGATGGAGCTGACGCGCGCCCTCGGCCAACTGACGAAAGAAGGCATGCGCCCCCGCCGCACGATCGTCGTCTGCAGTTGGGACGGCGAAGAAGTCGGCCTCACCGGGTCCACCGAATGGGGAGAGCAGTTCGCCGACGAACTCCGCAGCAACGCCGTCGCCTATCTCAACGTCGATGAGGCTACCTCAGGACCAAATTTCCACGGTCAGGCCGTAGCTTCCCTTTCGCCCATGCTGGTGGAAACCAGCCGCACCCTGCAAGATCCCTCCGGCAAAAGTCTCTACGAAGCATGGAAGGAATCGAGCACCCGCGAGCGCCGCGAATCGAAGATCGCAACCGAAGTCACCGACGCAAATCTTGCCGACACGCGCATCGGCAGCGGCTCGGACCACACCGTCTTCCTCAATTTCGTCGGCGTGCCTGTCATCGGCCTGCAGTTCGATGGAGACTACGGCGTCTACCATTCTGCCTACGACGACTTCTATTGGATGAACCACTTCGGCGATCCCGGCTACCGCTACCACGCGCTCATGTCACAGCTATGGGGCGTGACCGCGCTGCGCTTGGCCAACGCCGACCTGCTCCCCTTCGATTTCGCCAGCTATGCCAGCAATGTCCGCCAGTTCGTCGACGAACTCACAAAAGGCAAGGACATGAGCAAGCTTGATCTGACGGGAGTGCAAAAAGAAATCGACGCATTCGAAGCCGCCGGCAACCGCCTGAATGAATCACTGCATCACAAACTCGCCGCAGGCCCCGTCAATCCCAAGCTCGCGCTCACTCTGAATCACGGCATGATGCAAGTCGAGCGCAACTGGCTAAACCCTGACGGCATCCCCGGGCGGCCGTGGTTCAAACACATCCTCTACGGCGCCCGCTTTACTTACGCCCACCTGGAATTACCAGGCCTGACCGAAACCGTCGAGAAACAAGACTGGCCCACCGCCCAACAGCAAGCCGAAATCCTGCAGCGCGCTCTGGCGAACAACACCAGACTCCTCGATCAACTCAACTCCTCGCTTAGGCCGTAGCCTTCCAACGCTCAGGCCGGTGAAACCGGCGCGCCGATCGCATACTGCTTCGTTGCGCCAGATGAAAATCTTTTCACAGTATCGTGAACGGCGAGGTGAGGTTATGATCCCCACTGCTTTTGGAGTCAACCGGAGATTCCGGCTGGAATTTCTGCCGCGACCGACTCTTACCAACTAACACGCAGGGCTATTTCGGGTAGGTTATCCCTGCTGGGCCATATCTCAACTCGATGTCAAAAGTTCACTACGAGAAAGAGAGAAGAGACGTTCTGGTACACGAACCAGTACTACCCTGTGGACGGCTCGTTTGCCTGGTCCACATGGATCGCGTCGCTCAAATTCCGGCACTGCCACTAGATCGGTAAGCGAGGGTACCCCACCCTTGTCGCGTCCTTTGCGACAGGGTGGGGATTTTGATTCCAGGTTTCATCGTAGGCGAGTGCCCCATGTCGCGTTCTTCGCAAGACGTTGCGATTTTAAATCGAACGCAGGCTAGCAGCTACAAATAACTCTGAACCGGAACATCAAAAGAGGAGCATCAAAAGAGCGACCGCTTCATTCCCCCGCCTCTTTCATTCCCGTTCCGCCCCTCCTCCACAGCCTGACCGGCTTCTTGATCGGTTTCTCAACAGCGGAGGGCCCGGCCTCCGGTCGGGGCAAAGCGGGAAGGAACGTCAATTCCATAACCTGCTGTTATTACTTGAGGTTACGCGTGAGTTCCTTGGAAGCTAAGAAACCGCTAGGGCGG
>Ga0182024_10015920_pt1 | contig 14329 bp, 13 predicted proteins | sample P32metaG_FD_120480 | JGI IMG/M metagenome (GOLD analysis project Ga0182024, IMG submission 120480) | Permafrost microbial communities from Stordalen Mire, Sweden - P3-2 metaG (Illumina Assembly) | ecosystem: Environmental > Terrestrial > Soil > Wetlands > Permafrost | place: Sweden: Stordalen... | reverse complement strand
CGAGAAGACCATGCCCTCGCGCAGCTCGACGTCGATGCCCTCGCCGATGCGCGGGTGCTCGAGCATCGTCATCCCGATCGAGTGCCCGGTGACGTGGCCGAGCGGGTAGCCGCGCTCGTGGAACGGCGCCGAGACGGCGCGGTGGACGTCGTGCGCGCTCGCGCCGGCGCGCATGCTCGCGCGCGCCGCGGCGTGGTACTCGCCGTAGGCGTCGAGCATGCGCCGGGTGTCCTCGGAGATCGGCCCGCGCGTCAGCGGCCGCGAGAACTCGACCCAGTGGCCGCCGGGCCCCGCAACCTCGAGCGAGTACAGCAGCAGGTCCGTGGGCGCGATCGGCGCGAGCGGGTCGGGGATGCGGAACTCAGGCGTGGCGGCGCCGTCGGGCCCCCAGACGACCATGTCCATGGTCTGGCGGCCGGTGCCGGCGCGGGCGAAGAGCTCCTCCGCCGCCGCCATCAGCTCGGCCTGCGTGCGCCCTGGCTCATAGGCCTCGTGCACGGCCCAGAAGCCCGCCTCGTTGATCGCCATGCTCTCGCGCACGAGCGCGAGCTCCTCGGGGCTCTTGACCGCGCGCGCGAGGTCGAAGGCGACGTCGAAGTCGACGAGCTCGAAGGCGCCCGCGGCGAGCGCGCGGTAGTCGCGCACCGCCATCACGTAGTCCAGGCCGTAGACGCCGAGGCGCTTGACGCCCTGCGCCGCGAGGTGATCGGCGAGCCAGGCGCCGGGGTGCTCGGCGAACACCGGCTCGCGCACCCAGCCCTCGGCGTGCTCGCCGACGTAGCGCGCCTCGCCCGGGAAGATCGTCAGGGGGTCGCCGCTCTGCCCGAGCAGCACGTAGGCATAGCGGTGCACGATGCGAAAGCCCGACAGGTAGCGCACGGCGCCCTCGAAGCCCGAGTACTCGCTGCCGCTGACAAGCAGCGCGTCGACGCCGTGCTCGGCCATCGCTGCGCGCATGTTGGCGTAGCGGCGCTCCACCTCGGCCGGGCTGGGCTCGCGTGGCGGCGCGCTCACGCCTCGAGCTCCCAGGAGCGTTCCATGCCGCTGATCAGCGCGACCATCGCATCGTTGAGCGGCGTCGGCACGCCGTGGCGGGCGCCGAAGCGGGCGATGCCGCCGTTGAGCGCGTCGACCTCGGTGCGCCGGTGCGCCTGCGCGTCCTGGAGCATCGACGCGCGGTGGTCGTAGGCGACCCGGGCGGAGTGGTCGATCAGCGCCTCGGGGTCGGAGTCGAGCGTGATCCCGAGCGCCGACGCGACGGCGACACCCTCCGCCACCAGGCCGCTGATCAGGGCGCGCGTCGCCGGCAGCTCGCACAGGCGCCCCTGCGTGAGGCCGGTCAGCGCCCCGAGCGGGTTGCTGGCCGCGTTGAAGATCAGCTTGGTCCACTGCGCCCCGCGCGCGTCGGCGAGGGCCTTGGCCGGCATGCCGCCGCGCGTCATCGCGTCGGCGAGCGCCGCCACCTCCTCGCTCGAGGCCGGCCGCTCCTCGAACGGCCCGATCCAGGTGTCACCGGCGACGTCCATCTGGACCACGCCGGGGGCGGTCACGCGCCCCGCCGGGAAGGTCGTGCCGCGGATCACGCGGGGCACATGCTCGGCGATCAGCTCCTCGTTGCCGACGCCGTTCTGGACGCTGCAGACGGCGCCGTCTGAGAAGGCGTGCGCGGTCGCGGCGATCGCCGCCGCCGTGAACATCGACTTGGTCGCGACGATCCCGAAGTCGCAGGGCGGGATCGCGCCCGGGTCGGTGCTCGCCTTGACCACCGCGAGGAGTTCGGCGCGGCCGGTCAGCCGCAGGCCGTGGGCGTTGATCGCGGCGACGTGCTCCTCGACGACGTCGTAGGCCCACACCTCGACGTCATCGAGCGTCGCCAGGTGCGCAGCGAAGAGGCTGCCGACGGCGCCGCAGCCGACGACGCAGACGCGCATCAGGACACCACCGCCGCCGGCGCGCGCCCCAGGCTCCAGGAGGCCTCGCGGGCGCGGACGAGCCGGTACATGGCCGTGCTCAGCGGGACGGCGACGCCGACACGCGCGGCCTCGCGCACCAGCGCGCCCGTGATGAACTCGACCTCGGTCGGGCTGTGGGCCAGGACGTCCTCGAGCATCGAGGGGCGGTGCGCGTAGTCGCTGTGGGCGCTCTCGCCGCGCGCGACCGCCAGCTCGTTCATCTCCCAGGGGTCCTCGTGCAGGCTGACGCCGGCGGCAGTTGCCACGGCCACGCCTTCGTCGACCAGCCCGTGCACGAGCCGGCCAAGGTCGCCAAAATCATCCTCGCGGGCGAACAGCGAGACGTGCGGCAGCTCCGTCATCGCGGCGACCGTGTTGATCGCCGAGTTGAAGATCAGCTTCGACCACTGCGCGGGCAGGAGATCCGCCATCGGCTCGGCCGCAAGGCCCCCGGAGACCATCAGCGCGGCGAGCTCCTCGACCGTCGCGTAGGGCGTCGCGGTCTGAGCCCACGGCCCCATCCAGGTCGCCGTGTCGAGCTCGTACTCGACGTGGGCGTCGCCATGGCGGATGCCGCTCATGAAGGTCACGGCCGAGATGATCGGCCAGGAGCCGTGGCGGGCGAGCACGTCCTCGGCGCCGAGGCCGTTCTGGACGGTCATCATCGTGGCGGCGCTCGCGCGGCCGGCCAGGCGCGCCGCGCTGGTGTCGAGGTCGAGCGCCTTGCAGGCGAAGATGCCGATGTCGAAGTCGGGCAGCTCGGCCGCGTCGGCGGTCGCGAACACGGCCGCCACCAGATCGTGCTTGCCGCTTATGCGCAGGCCGTGGTCGCGCAGCTTTGCGGCGTGCTCGTCGCGGCGCGTCAGCACGCTGACCTCGCAGACGCTCGCGAGGTGCCCCGCCAGCAGGCTCCCGATCGTGCCCGCCCCGATCACGCAGACGCGCTCGATCATGCGGTGCGGAAGTCGTCGGGGTAGCGCGAGAGCTTCTCCGAGCCGCTCGCGGTCACGAGGTAGTTGTCCTCGAGCCGCAGGCCGCCGCCGCCGGGCCAGTAGACGCCGGGCTCGATCGCGAGCACCATGCCCTGCTCGATCGGCGTCGGCACGGCGCGGTGGGCGAAGGGGGGCTCGTGCGCGCGCGCGCCGATGCCGTGGCAGATCGGATGGCTCGGCTGGCCGGGGTAGCCGATCTGCGCGATGCCTTCGCGGATCAGCACGTCGAGGTCGGCGAGGCTCGCCCCGGGGCGGACGTGATCGACCGCGGCGGCGTAGACGCCGAGCAGCCCGTCGAGCAGCTGCTCGTACTCCGGGCGCAGCTTGCCCGGGCAGGCGTTCTTGGTCAGATCCGACCAGTAGCCGTCGGCGCAGACCCAGATCTCAAGCAGCGTCGGCTCATCGGCGAGCACCGGGCGGTCGCCGGTCGCGCTGAAGGTGCGGATCCCGGGCCCCGCCCAGACGAGCGTGAACGCCCGCGCGAGCGCGACCTTGCCCTCGTAGCCGGTGCCGATCGCGTGGACGTGCCCTTCGAACATCGCGCCGACCTCGCTCTCGCGCATGCCCGGGCGGATGTTGTCGCGGACATGCTCCATCGCGAGCGCCGCCAGCTCGTTGGCGAGGCGCATCCGCTCGATCTCCTGCGCGGTCTTGATCATGCGCGCGCGCGCGATCAGCGGCGCCGCGTCGAGCACCTCGCTCGCGACCGTCGCGAAGCCATCGAACCAGCCGCTCCAGAAGACCGTCGGCTCACCGACCATGCGGTCGCTCGCCTGCGTGCCCTGCGAGTGCTCGAGGCCCACGGTGCCGCGGTCGCGCTCGCGCAGGAACTCGACGCAGCGCTCCTGAGCACGCACCGCCGGCGGCCGCGGATCGGCGGGGTCGTAGAAGGGAAAGGGGCGGACGTCCTGCGTCCAGGCCGTGCGCTGCGCCTCCTCCAGCTGGGGCTCCATCACGATCAGCGTCGGCTCGCCCTCGAGCCCCAGCACGGCCACGTCGTAGCCCTTCATCGGCCAGTAGTTGGTCAGGTAGAGGACGTTATCGGGGGAGCGCACGACGAGCGTGTCGACGCCCTCCGCCGCCATCAGCGCCCGCACGCGCTCGAGCTTGGCGCCGTCGCGCGGCCAGCTCACGCGCTCACCATCGCTGCCGCGGAGGGGCGGGCACGCCGTAGGCGTCCTGCCAGGAGATCACCGGGTTGGCGAGCGTTCCGATCTTCTCGATCTCGCACTCGATGCGATCGCCGGGGCGCAGGTACAGCGCCGCGGCGTTCTCGCTGAAGCCGGCGACGCCGGAGACGGTGCCGGTCGAGACGACGTCGCCGGGGCTGTAGCCGAGCGGCGAGTAGTGGGCGATGATCTGGGGGATGGTCACCGACATGTTGCCCGAGTGCGACTGCTGGCGCGGCTCGCCGTTGACGCGCAGCTCCATGCGCAGGTTGTGGGGGTCACCGATCTCATCGGGGGTCACGATCCACGGGCCAAGCGGGCAGAAGCTGTCGATCGCCTTGCAGAATGAGAAGACGCCGGAGCGCATCTCGCGGCGCTGGATGTCGCGCGCGGTGATGTCGTTGAAGATCGTGTAGCCGGCGATGTAGGAGGCCGCCTCCTGCTCGTCGAAGTGGCGCCCAGCCTTGCCGATGATCACCGCCAGCTCGAGCTCGTAGTCGAGCTCCTCGGTCAGGTGCTCCGGGTAGATGATCGGGTCCTCGGGACCGATGATCGCGTCGACGTTCTGGAAGAACATGATCCAGGGCGCGATCTCGTGCGACCAGTCGACGTTCTTGGACTCCTCCTCGTGCTCGCGGAAGTTGCCGGCGGTGTGGAAGAACTTCTTGGGGATGATCGGCGCGCACAGGCGGACGTCGGCCAGTGCGACGGCCTCGCCGCCGGCCGCGCCCACGGCGGCCTCGACGCCGCTTTCGAGCAGCGCGCGCATGTCCGCCGCCGCCAGCAGGCCGACCTGGTCGTGCTCGAGCACGCCGACGCGGGTGTCGCCGTCGGCGGTCCTGACCGTGACGAGCTTCACGTCGCCACCCCGCAGATGTCTGCGGCCACCAGCGCGTAGACCTTGGCGATGTCGCGCAGCCCGGCGATCGCGAGGTTCTCGCCGTCGGGGTCGGGCAGCCCGCTCGAGGTTCCGTAGTTGACGGTTTCGATGCCGTAGCGCGTCAGCGCGGAGGCGTCTGAGAACCACCGCACCGTGTCGCGCGCGGGCGGCTCGCCGAAGACCTGCGCGTGGCCGGAGTCGATCGCGGCGATCAGGGGGTGGCCTGAGTCGATCTGCGCGCCGGGCGCCGTCACGAAGACCTCGAAATCGATGCCGAAGTCGGGGTAGCGCTCGCGCAGCTCGCGCACCAGCGCAGCGAACTCGGCGCGGGCCTGAGTCATCGGCATCGTCGGCGGCACGCGGATGTCGAGGAAGAGGTCGGCCGTGTTCGGCGTGCGGCTGACGCGCCAAGGCTGCCCGCCGCGGATCGCGCCGACGTTGACGACGCCGTCGATGCCGCCGTAGGCCGAGCGGCGCTCCCACTCCGGGATCCAGGCCAGCACGTCTTTGAGCACCTGCTGCATGCGGACGATCGCGTTCTCGCCGAGGCGGCCGCTCGAGAACGCGGTGTGGACGAACGGCCCCTGCGTGGCGATGCGCGCCCACATCGTGCCGTAGTGGCCGAGCACGATGCGCTGCTCGGTCGGCTCGCCGAGGATGCACATGTCGGCGATGCCGCCGTGGGTCGGCAGGTAGCGGCTACCGGCGGCGTAGCCGCGGTATTGCGCGCCGGCGAACTCCTGGCCCCACTGCGTCTTCTCGATCTCGCCGACGACGGCGGCGATCACGATGTCGCCGTGCAGGCGCAGCCCGGCGTCGGCGATGGCTCGGACCGCCTCGAGGTAGCACGCGAGTGCGCCCTTCATGTTCGAGATGCCGAGGCCCCAGATGTGATCGTCGCGCACGAACGCCTGCGGCTGGAAGCCGGGCTTCGAGCGCAGGTGCGGCTCGCGGCCGGAGTAGGAGGTGTCCATGTGGCCGTTGAACATCAGGCTCGGGCCGCCGCCTGCGCCCTCGAGGCGGCCGACGACGTTGGGGCGGCCGTCCTCGACCTCCTGCCAGCTGACTGCCAGGCCCATCGCCTCGAGCTCCTCGCTGACGGCCCGCGCCATCTCCTCCTCGCTGCCGGTCGGGCTCGAGATGTCGACGAATGCGCTGGCGGTCGCCACCAGGCGCGCCGGGTCGACGGCCTCGGCGAGCCGGGCCCGGCGCTCAGCGGAGTCCATGGGACGCCGCGCTAGAGATGGGGAAGCACCTCGCTGGCAAACAGCTCGATCTGGCGCTCGCGATCCTCGCCCCACAGCTCGAGCATGATGTGGGTGCAGCCGGCCTCGCGGTACTCCTCGATCGCCGCGATGCACTCGGCGGGGGTGCCTGCGATGGGCTTGCACTTGGCCAGGATCTCGTCGCTGACAGCGGCCGCCGCGGCGAGGCGGCCGCCGCGCTCCATCGCGTCGGCGATCGGTTGGATCTCCTCCTGGCTCAGGCCGGCGAGCTCGAGCAGGACGTCGGCTGAGCCCTGGATGTTCTGGACCTTGTTGGCGAGGTACATGCCCGCGATCTCGCGGGCTCCGTCGCGGCCCTTGGCGGGGTCGGCGTCGATCGAGGCGACGATCGTGGCGCCGAGGTCGATCGCGGCCGCGTCGCGCCCCGCCTTGGCTGCGCCCTTCGCCATGTTGGCGCGGCTGTAGCGGACGAAGTCCGGCGTCGTGATCGACGCCGTCAGCAGGCCCTCGGCCTCCTCCCCGGCGTACTCCTGCATGCGCGGGCCGGTGCCGGCGACGTAGATCGGCACGGTTCCGCGCGGCGTCTGCGCGTCGTCGGAGAGCGCCGGCACGTGCGCGCTGAAGGCCGGGCCGTCGTAGTCGAACTGGCTGCCGCCGAGCACGCCGCGCACGATCCGCACGGCGTCGCGGGTCGGGTTCAGCGGCTTGACGTCATCGGCGCCGATCTCCTTCATGAAGATGCGCGAGGCGCCGAAGCCGAGCAGGAAGCGCCCGTCGCCGGCCGCCTCCTGCGTCACGCGCGCGTCCATCGCGACCTGGATCGGGTGGCGCGTGAACGGCGAGATGATGCCCCAGCCGACCGTCAGCCGCTGCGTCTCGCGGGCGATCAGCGCCGAGATCGCGGTCGAGGAGCGCGCCTCCATCGAGTGCTTGCGCCACCACGGGTAGGCCTCGGCCAGCCAGATCGTGTCGAAGCCGTGGCGGTCCAGCGCGCGGGCGTGAGCCAGGATCTCCTCCAACGGCTCCATCGTCAGCTGCATCACGCCAATACGAAACGGCACTCCCGGCACGCAGCACCCTCCTCGATGGCCAAACGCCGGGCTTCCGGCTCGGTTTTGGATATTTGATCACATCTGGGGTGCAGCGCGTCAGGCACTACGCTGCCGTGCGTGGACGCTCGGGCAACAGGCGGCAGCGCGGCGGCGGTCAGCGTGAGGGACGCCGTCGAGGGCGACCTCGGCGGGCTGCTCGCCATCTACAACGAGGTGATCGAGAACTCGACCGCGGTCTTCAGCAACCAGCAGGTGACGCTCGAGGATCGCGCCGAGTGGCTCGCCGCGCGCCAGGGCGAGGGCTTCGCCGTGCTGGTCGCGACCGATCCCGGCGGCGTCGTGGCGTTCGGCAGCTTCGGCGCGTTCCGCAGCTGGCCGGGCTACCGCTTCACGGTCGAGCATTCCGTGCACGTGCGCGCCGACCGCCGCGGGGAGGGGATCGGCACGCTCGTGCTCGTGGAGCTGATCGAGCGTGCCGGGACGCTCGGCATGCACGCCATGGTCGCCGGCGTCGAGGCGCAGAACGCGGCGTCGATCCGCCTGCACGAGCGGCTCGGCTTCAGCGTCGTCGCCAGGCTCCCCGAGGTCGCCTGGAAGTTCGACCGCTGGCTCGACCTGGTGTTCCTGCATCTGCTGCTGGGCTGATCGCCGCGGCTGCGGCGCCGCCGCGGCGGCCTGCGCCGTCTGGGTCCGGCGCCGGCGCTGCGATCGCCAGCAGCGGGATGAAGAAATGGGCTAGCGGCCCGATCGATGCCGCGTAGACGAGGGTGCCGACGCCGATCGTGCCGCCGAGCGCCCAGCCGGCCGCGAAGACGGAGATCTCGAGCGCGGTGCGCACGCGCCAGATCGCGTGGCCGCGGAGTGCCAAGCCCGTCATCAGGCCGTCGCGCGGACCGGGGCCGAGGCCGGCCCCGATGTAGGCGCCGGTGGCGATCCCGTTCAGCAGCACGCCGCTGATCAGAAGTGCGATCCGCAGCGCGAGCGCGTGTGGCGGGGAGACCGTCGCGAGTATCAGATCGATCACGGCCCCGACCACCAGGACGTTGCTGACCGTGCCGATGCCGGGTCGCTGCCGTAGCGGGATCCACAACAACAGCACGGCGAAGCCGACGAGGATCGCCCACGTTCCGACACCGAGTCCGAGCTGCCGGGAGAGACCCTGGTGCAGCACGTTCCAGGGGTCGAGGCCGAGGCCGGCGAGCAGCAGGAATGACCCGCTGAGCCCGTAGAGCCCAAGGCCCAGGTAGAGCTGGACGAGGCGGCGAAGGCGCGGCGCAGGCACGCCGCGACGTTCGCAGATAGGCGCCGGCGAGGTCGGCTCGGTGCCGGCGTGCCGCGCTAGGTCTGCGCGAAGAACTCGACCGGCAGGCCGAGGTGGGCCTGCGCGATCGAGGCGGCGCGGAAGTCGAGCTGGTGGATCCCGTTGGTGCGAAACGCGCAGAGGTCGCGCCAGTAGCGCTGGAGCGTCGCACCGTCGCGGGCGCCGGTCGTGCTGCCCGCGCGGAAGACCGTGTCGCCGGCCTCCCAGCAGAGCTTGTGCGCGGTCATCAGCTGGCCGTAGAGGCGGAATGTGCGCTCCTCCCCGAAGCGCTCGCCGCCCTCCATCGCCTCGCGCGCGTACTCGTGGTAGAGCTCGCCGCAGCGGATCAGGATCGAGTGGGCGGCGTCGGTGTTGGCGAGTGCGAGCCCGAGCAGGCGCTGGAAGTTGGGGTCCGCGGAGCGCAGGCGGCCCTCGGCGGCACCGGCCTCGCGCGTCGGCCGGGCCAGCAGGCGCTCGTACTCGTCGATCGCTCCCCGCGCCGCGCCGACCTGGACGGAGTTGAGCTCGCCGAGCGCCACGGCGAGGAAGGAGCCGCCGTAGAGGGGGTTTGAATGCAGGCGGTAGCCGGGCGTCGAGCCGACCCCGATCGCCATCCACTCATCGAAGCTGATCGTGCGGTGGTCGGGGACGAAGGCGTCCTCGATGACGACGCTGTGAGAGCCGCTGCCCTTCAGGCCGATCAAATCGCCCCAGTTGTCGAGCATCCGGAACTGCTCCCGCGGCACGACCGCGACGATGCTCTCGGCGCCGTCGCCCAGCGGCACGAGCGGCATGTGGTGGGTCGCGTGCGGGACGCCCGAGCAGAAGTGCCAGGTGCCGCTGATGCGGTAGCCGCCGTCGACGCGCGCTGCGGCGGCGTCCTGGAAGGCAAAGCTGGCCGACGACACGAAATGGCCGCCCTCGAAGAGCTCGTCCTGGGCCTGCTCGGGCCAGTAGGAGGCCAGCTGCAGCGAGTGAGCTGTGCCGAGCGCGAGCATCCAGCCGGTCGAGGGGCAGCCACGCGAGATCGACATGACGATCCGGTAGAAGGTCGGCAGGTCGAGCTCGAGCCCGCCGTAGCGGCGCGGGGTCAGCACGCGGTAGAAGCCGGCGTCCTTGAACTCCTCGTGCAGCTCGCGCGAGTAGTAGCCGCGCTGCTCGGTCGCGGCCTGCTCGGCGAGCAGCCGCGGGCGGAAGGCATCGGCCCGCGCGACCATCTCAGCGGGCGTTTGGGTCAATGCACTGTCGGCGACGTCCGTCATCGTCCTCCCGTCCTCAGCGGTGCCGCGATGGCCGCAGCATAGGCCCGATCGCGCGTGCGGTCGCGGCGCCACCGCGGCTGGGTGCGATCGACTGGCTCCTCGAGGGCTCCCGGCGAGCCGCTTCGATCCGCGGCGGCGCCGCATCGTTCGCTGCCGGCTCGGGTTAGGGGCTGTATGTGCCGTGGGAATCGCGGCCGCGGACGACACGCCGCCCCGACGGTCGGGCGAAGATCAAGGGAAGCGAGGTCGCAGATGCAGCAGGGACCGAACAGCAGCCGACGCTGGGTGTGGTCGCATGGCGCGATCGCTGCGGCGATCCTGATGATCGCCGCGGCCGGCGCCGGCTCGCAGGCGTTTGCCGCCGCCTCCCCCAGCGCCACGACGGGCAACGCGCAGCAGGTGCAGTTCGCCTCGGCCACGGTGACCGGCACCGTGAACCCGGGCGGCAGCGCCACGGACTATCACTTCGAGTACGGCACATCGTCGACCTACGGCCTGCAGACCTCGGCGGCATCCGCCGGCGCGGGTACCTCCAACGTGGCCGTCCAGCAGTCGCTGAGCGGGCTGACCCCCAAGACGACCTACCACTACCGTCTCGTTGCGAGCAGCGCCGGCGGCGCAACCACCTTTGGGCTGGACGCGACGTTCGTGACGAGCGCGACGCCCGCTCCCACCGTCGCGACCGGGGCAGCCACGTCGGTGGGCTTCGCCTCCGCCACGGTGGCCGGCAGCCTGAACCCCGAAGGTGTCCCGACGACGTACTACTTCCAGTACGGCACGACACCGGGCTATGGCACCAAGACCGCCGTCCAGTCCGCTCAGCCGGGCACCAGCACGCAGGCAGTGAACGACCAGCTGACCGGCCTCGCCGCCGCCACCATCTACCACTACCGGCTCGTCGCCACGAGCGCCGGCGGGACCGTCGTCGGCTCCGACGCAACCTTCACGACCACCAAGACGCCGGCACCGGTCGTCCTCACGGCCGCGCCGACGAGTGTCAGCACAACATCTGCCACCGTCAACGCCACCGTCAATCCGAGCGGCGTTGCCACCAATTACTACTTCCAGTACGGGACGACGTCTGGCTACGGCCATGACACGACGACCCACTCGGCCGGATCGGGAACCACGGCGACGGCGTTCAGCTCCGCTGTGAGCGCCCTCACCCCGGGCACGACCTACCACTACCGCGTCGTCGCCGTCAGCGCCGGCGGCACCGTGGTCGGCCACGACGTCACGTTCACGACCGCAAAGACACCGCTGCCGAGCGCCGTCACCGGCCCGGCGGCCGCGATCACGACGACGACCGCGAGCCTGACGGGCACGATCGACCCGCGCGGCGCCGCCGCCAGCTACTACTTCCTCTACGGGACGAAGTCACCGACGGTCCGCACGGCGAGCGCCTCTGCCGGCGCCGGGAGCAGCGGCGTGGCGGTCAGCGCGGCACTCGCCGACCTCGCTCCCGACACCACCTACTCCTACCGCCTTGTCGCGGTCGGCGCAAAGACCGTCACCGGCTCCACGCGCCACTTCACGACCGCCAAGATCCCGCTCGTGCTCGCGTTGACGGCGAGCGCCAATCCGGTGCTCGCCGGTGCCAGGGTGACCTTCAACGGCGCTCTGACCGGCAGCGGCGCGGGGGTTCGCACGGTGGTCCTGCAGGTCGAGCCCTACCCGTTCCAGAGCGGCTTCACCAGCGTTGGCGCCCCGGAGGAGACAAGCGCGTCAGGGACGTTCGCCTTCACGCTGTCGAGCCCGACCGTCAACACGATGGTGCGTGCCGTGACCGTCGGCGGCTCGCCGGCGCTCGCCACGGCGGTGACGCTCGAGCGCGTGACCGTCCGGGTCAGCGTGCACGTGCGCCGCCACGGCCGGTCGGCGCGCTTCAGCGGCGTCCTCGCACCGGCCGGTGCGCCGGTGGTGATCCAGATCCAGCGCTGGCTGCGGGGCCGCTGGATCACGATCGTGCGAACCACGGCCCACTCGATCCCGGGTGGCGTCAGCGCATACTCGCGCACGCTCAAACGCCCCTACCGCGGTCGCTACCGCATCGTTGCGCACGTGCGCGACGGCTCGCTGCTCTCAGGGCGCAGCCGGGTCGTGAGGCTGGAGTAGCGCCGAGCGAATGTCCACGCCGGCGGGGGAGCGACCTGCGGCAGCGGCCTGAGCGGAGAGGGAGGGATTCGAACCCTCGGACGAGGTTTCCCCCGTCACGCGATTTCCAGTCGCGCCCGTTCAACCGCTCCGGCACCTCTCCGTGGGTGGGCGGACTGGAAGGCTACGCGACGCGCTACTCTCCCGCTGACCAGCGAATCAAGGAGCGGCGTGCTCGCATTCGGCAGGGCAGTGGTTGAGACGTTCGGACTGCTCGTCACCTTCGGGGGCATCGGCGTGGTCGTGAACGTGATCCTCGTCTACATCGCGATCCAGGTTCGCGGTGAGCATCTGCAGAACGAGGAATACCGCGCCGAGCGTCAGCGGCGGTTCGGCTCCTAGCTGACGTGCCCGCGGCGGTTGGGAGCGCGTCTCAGCGCGGTGTGACCGCGTCGCCGACGCGGACCGTGCCCGGCTCGAGCACGGCGCCGTAGATGCCGCAGGCGAGCGGCTCCGTCGTGCCGGCTGCGCGGCGGTAGCTCGCGAGCGCGGCGAGGGTGTCGAAGTCGCGCCGGCCGCTGTCGGGGTCGAGCGTTGTGACGGCGCAGCGACCGACGTGGCCGCGCGCCATCACCGTGGCAGCGCCGATCGCGAGCGCGCGACCGACCCAGGCGTCCTCCGCGTGGGCCTCGACGCCGTCGATCTCGAACAGCATCCGGAAGCGGCGCGGGTCCAGCGGTTGTTCGCGATCGGCCTGCTGCGCGACGCGCTGAACGCTGGCGCGCGCGATCAGCGAGACCGGCCCATCCGCGCCGCGGTCGACGGCGCCGTAGGCGCCGGTCGCCTCGACGAGCCGAAGCGCCATGCCGGCGTGCTCGGACAGCGCTGCCGAGAACGGCCCGAGCACCTCTGCGACGTCGAGCGGCTGCGAGAACATCGTCGCTTGCAGTGGCGGGCCGAGCTCTACCACGCCGAGGAGGGGCGGGCGGCCCGGGAGCGTCAGCGACAGCGTCCGCTCGGCGTCTGAGTACTCGGCGAGCGCCGCCTGGAGCGTCGCGATGCGCTTGCCGTTGGCCATCTGCCCGTGCTCGTCGATCAACAGGAAACGGCGGTTCTCGCGGACGCCGCCGGGGCCGAGCTCGACCGACTCGCGTTCCAGTGCGCGCAGCCCCTTCACGGGCGCGACCAGGATCGCGCTGACGCGCGCGCCGCCGGCGCCTGCCGGCGCGCTCACGGACCCGTGCGTTTGATCTCGTAGATGCTCGCGAGCGGCGCCCCGCTCGAGCCGGTGCCGCCTGCGACGATGATCGTGCCGTCGCCCTTGACGGCCGCTGCGTCGGCCAGCGCGACCGGCAGGATCCCGGCGAGGGTGACGGTGCCGCTCGCCGGGTTGATCGAGTAGATCGCCCGCGAGCGAGTGCCGCTGGCGCTCTCGCCGCCGACCACGTAGATGCGCCCGTCGAGCGTCGCGGCCGTCTCGCGGTCGCGCGCATAACGGAGCGCCGTGAAGCTCGTGACGGCGTGGGTGCTCGGATCGAAGCGGTAGACGGTCGCACTCGGCACGCCGGCGGTCTCGCCGCCGATGATGTAGACCTGACTGCCGAGCGCGGCGGCGGTGGCGTAGCGCAGCGTCACCGGCAGCGTCGCGACCGTCTGGGGCGTCGAGCCGGGCGTGAAGGCGACGATCGTGTTCAGCTCGGTGGTGCCGCTGATGCCGCCGATCACGTAGGCGGTGTCGCCGACCGTCGCGACAGCGGCGTCGGCGGTCGCGGCCGGCAGGTTGCCGGCGATCTCGAAGCTTGTGCCGCTGAGCTGGTAGATCGTCGAGGTGTCGCCGCCGAAGAGGTAGACGGCGCCCCCGAGCACCGCCGCGACGGCGGAGGCGTCGGGCACCGGCAGGGTGCCGGCGGCGGTCACGTTTCCGATCTGGAAGTTCTGAACCCCGTCGGTCGGGTTGCCGTTTGCGTCGAGCCCGCCCAGCAGCAGCGCCCCGCCGCTGCCGTACGCGACGGCGGCGACGCGGGAGAGCGGCGCACTCAGCAGCCCGGCAGCACTGGTCGCCACGGTCGTCTGCGGATGGGAGCTGGTCGGCTTCGTCGGACCGGTTGGCCCGGTGTTTGTGTGCGTGGGGGTGGTGACGCCGATGCTGAACGGGTGCAGGTGCAGCGAGGCGATCACGACCGCGGCGACGGCGACGACGATGGTCAGGAACACACCTAGCGCAGCGAGGCGGCGACCGAGCCGGCGGGGTCGCGGCGGACGGCGAGCCGGCTGCTCGCGCGCTCGCCGGATCTCGGGGTCGGTGCCGCTCATGTCGCGTGCCGCAGGCGCGGCGCGCCAGAGCCCCCCGGGAGGGCTAAGCGTTCCTTCCGGCAGGCTCTGCACCGTTGTTCAGGCTGTCG
>Ga0182024_10015919_pt1 | contig 14330 bp, 16 predicted proteins | sample P32metaG_FD_120480 | JGI IMG/M metagenome (GOLD analysis project Ga0182024, IMG submission 120480) | Permafrost microbial communities from Stordalen Mire, Sweden - P3-2 metaG (Illumina Assembly) | ecosystem: Environmental > Terrestrial > Soil > Wetlands > Permafrost | place: Sweden: Stordalen... | reverse complement strand
GTCGCGGGCATTGAGAACCAAGTTGAGCAGCGCGCTTTCGAGTTGGTTCTGGTCGCACATGGTCGACCACAGGTCACCCGCGAGCTTGGTCTCGACCCGGATGCCGGGTCCCACGGTCCGGCGGAACAAATCCTCCATGCCGCCAACCAGCCGATTCACGTTCGTTGGCGTGGGGTCGAGCATCTGGCGCCGCGAGAAGGCAAGCAGACGGTGGGTCAGCGTAGCCGCACGCTTGGTCGAGACCATCGCGGCGTCGATGAAGCGGCCGAGCTCGGCCGTGCGACCCTCGGCAACGCGGGTATGGATCAGCTCCAGGCTGCCCGAGATGGCCGCCAACAGGTTGTTGAAGTCGTGCGCCAACCCCCCGGTCAGCTGGCCAACCGCCTCCATCTTGTGCGACTGGCGCAGCGCTTCCTCGACCCGCTCGCGCTCCGCTGCCTCAATTTGCAGCTTGGCATTCGCCTCGGTCAGCTCGCGGGTGCGCTCCGCTACGTCCGCTTCCAGGGCAAGACGAAGATGGGCCTCCTCGTCCCGCGTCTCTGCCAGGACGCGCAGGCGGTCCACCGTCGCCGCGAGCAGGTTGGCGTAGCTGCGCAGGAAGGCAGTGTCATTCTCGGTGAACTGGCGGGGTTTGCGGCTATCGACCTGCAAAATGCCGAACGGCGGTTTGCCCTTGCCGCCGATGATAACGACATTGGCGACCGCCCTGACGCCGTTCTCGGTCAGGAAGGGCGGATACGTGAACCGCGTTTCCGTCGCGATGTCGGGGGAGATCATCGGCTCCCCGGTCTTGAGGGCGAGACCCTCTGAAGTATCGTCTGTTGCTTTGATGGTGGCCAGGCCGACGACGCCAGGTTTCCAACCAACGCCTGCGCGCACCAGCAGGGTATGGCCATCCTCTTGCAGTTCGACGACCTTGGCGAGGTCCGTGCCTAGGGCCTCTCCCGCTAGGCGGCAGGCCTCGGTCAGTATTTCATCAAGGTCGTCGGACCTCAAAGCGAGTTCGCCGAAACGCGCTAGCGTGGTCTGCTGCCTAAGGAGCTCTTGGTGATCGCCCTTTTCTGCGTCGCTCAAGACATCAACTCCGCGTCCTTGCCCTTCCCACCTGGCAAGCTTCTTTCCGGTGACCAGCGCGTGCAGCCACAGAAGCGCTCGCTAATTTGGCGCTGGTCGGAGGGAACAGACCTAGCCAATATTTCAGAAAATCGCATATGAAACTCTAGGCGTCCACAGCGACGCCGGTAGCGCCGATGGTTAGGCTTCCCCAGGCTCCTTCTGCCGATCGGCTGCCTGAGTCGTCAGCATAGCGTCCCCGCGAAAAATGTCTCAGTCCCTTGCCTCCGGCGCGGCCGCCGCGCGTGCGAAGACAATCGTCACGCGCATGCCGCGCCCGGGGCTTGACTCGACCTCAAGGCCTGCCTTGGCATTCGTACGCAGAGACTGGACAATCAGTGCGCTGAGCTTTCCACGCTTGGGCCACTCGACGCCGTCGGGAAGCCCAACGCCGTCGTCAGCGATGACGACGCGGCAACCATTCCCATCGGCTAGGCTCTGCAAAGTGATCGTGCCGCCGTCACGGCCGGCAAATGCATGCTTGAGCGCGTTGGTGAGCAGTTCATTGACCACCAGCCCGGCCGGCATGGCGACATTCACCGACACCGAATAGGTATCCACTTTGAGATCCAGCCGGATGCCCTCAACCGCATGCGAACGCATCACCGCGGAGGCGATTTGACTCAGATAGACGCCGAGGTCGATCTCGTCGTCTTGCGCACCATCCGACAACGACTGATAGAGGAGCTGCACGGATTCGATGCGACCGGCGAGCCGGTCGAACGGTGCGGCGGCTGTTCCGATGGCCGCGTTGCGCGCCTCCAGGCGGATCAATGCGGTTATCATCTGCAGGTTGTTCTTGACGCGGTGCTGAATCTCGCGAAGTAGCGTGTCCTTCTCGCGAATCCGTTGCTCGAGCTCTTCACGCTGTGCCTTCTCGTGCGCCGTGACATCCACCAGCGCGACAAGTCGGAAGGCTGGTATTCCGTCATCGTCCTCGATGACGTTGGAATAGGCATCGACAATCGACGGTTGGCGTCCCGGGCGTTCAATCTCGAAGGTGCCTACGCGATCACTTGCTTCCACGACGGCGTCCCCGAGCTCGCGCTTCACATCTTGCACGTCCTCGTGACCACGGAGAGCACTCCACGGCTCTCCTTCGAGCTCGGCGGCGGTCTGCCCGGATAGTTTCTCAAGCTCGGGATTGGCATAGACGATTCGCTCGCGGCCCCTCAGGTCTGAGACGACGATGGCGATCGGCATCTGATCGAGAAAGTGCCTGAACTGTTCGCTTTCAAGGGCGTCAGCCAGGTGCGGTGTGTCGAGTAGGTCCTGCCCCGCCTTCTCGTGGTTTTCGGTCATGACCGTCCCTTCATTACAGCACTATTAACCGGACAGCAGTGTTCAATCTCATAGACGCTTCCGAGGATTTGCAAGACGCCCCGTTTCGGAGCTGTGCCTGAGAGCGCTGGTGCCTTACGGAGCCGAACGGACAAACGAAGCCGCAGCGAAGTTCTTCCGATCCGAAATTCATTCCATCGCGAAAGGGCTTGATTATAACTTCCATGACTTCCGTCCGGCTATTGGCGACGCCGTCAGGCCTCAGGTCCTTCGCCGCCCCATTTTTTAAGCGCCGAACTATGTCGTGCTCACGTATGGCCGAGATCAAATCTTGATCCGCTCGACCTCATCGAGCGTGATCGCGTCGCTCGTGCGGTCGTACAGCTTGGTTGTGCGCGGGCTTTCATGTGCCGCCATCGCCTGCGCGTTCTCAAGCGAGCCGCCGCCTTCGAGATAGGCGGTGATGCCGGTCGCGCGGAACACGTGACAGCCGAGCCTCTGCGTGAACCCTGCGTCGGCGGTGCGCCTGCGCACCATGCGGTAGGCATCGATGCGGTGCATCGGGCTGCCGGTGAGGGCGTCGCCTCTGCGGACCGTAGAGCGAAAGAGGGGAGTTTTGCCGTCGTCGCGGATGCCCGCCGCGGCGATGTACTCATCGATGTAGGTTTCGAGGTTGTGGTGCGCCGGCATCTCGTGACGCTTGCCGCCCTTCTCGTGGAGACGCACCCACCAGCGCTTGCCGACGGGGTAATAATCCTCAACGCGCATGCCCACCACGGCGCCGACGCGGGCGAGCGCGAACGTCATCACCGCGATCAGCGCGCGATCGCGAAGGCCTGCGATGTCCGGCATCTCAATCTCAGAGCCGTCCGGCTGCTTGACCTTCCGGGTAATGCGAATGCTGTTTAGCAGCGTGCGTGCATCGTCGACGACCAGCACCGGCGTCTTGCCGCTTTTGACCACGTGCTTGGGCCCGCGCACCGCGTGCGCCGGGTTGATGGCGAGGACCTGGCCGACGACAAGGTAGTCGAACAGCATGCGCACCGCGGCCAGGTGCTGCTTGACCGTCGGCTTGGCATTCTTGGCCAGCATCGCCTCGATATAGGCAGCGACGTGAATCGGCTCGATTTCGTCGAGTTCGGTGATGCCGTTCATGTCCAGCCAGGCGAAAAAAGAGCAGCAGGCCCGATAGTAGGCCATGCGCGTGTTGCGGTTGCGGATGGTCGCGGCGAAGAACTCGAGGAAGCGCCGGGTCGCGTGCTCGCCGGCGCCGGCGATCGCCGCCGGGACGACAGTTGTCGGCCGGGCGACCGCGCCTGTCCAAAGCGTCGCCGGTGCAATCACCTCGTTCACGTGATCGTATCCTCAGGCGCCGGCGCCACGCCGCCGGCGCGGTTCAAGAGGCGGTCGAACGCCTCGAAGTCCGCGCGGTCGCGGCGCTCTGCAAAGAACTCCGCCGTGTTCATGGCGGCGAGCTTTTCGGCGACGGCGGTGGCGACGAACTGATTGACGCTGGTGCCCTCCGTCTTGGCACGGCGCTCGATCTCCGCCTTGACCGAGCGTGGCAGGCGGAGCGGGTAGGTACTGTGCTCCTTCATGACGTAATCCTCCTTAGGGCCTCGACGGGTAGCAGAACATCGACGCCGAATTTAGCGGGAGCGACGGCAAAATCCCGCCGGTTGAACGTAACGATCGCCGCGGCCTGGCCGTTGACCGCTGCCTCGAGCACCAACTCGTCGCAGGGATCGCGCAACTGCGGCCGCCACATGAAATGCGTCTCGATCGGCTCCGCCATGGCGACGACCGCATCCAGGAAGATCGCGACCTGGCTCTGATCGAGCCCGGCAGCGAGCCGATGCTCGGCAAGCTGGCAGGTGGCTTCATACTCGAGCACGAGCGCTACGTTGGCGAGCATCGTCAGCCGCGAGCGCCTCGCCATCCGCAGCAACTCGGCAGATGCTCCGGTCGGGCTGCGCATCGCCGCCACGATGATATTGGTGTCGAGCACACATCTCACATCTCATACAATATCATATTTCATATGATATTACAAGTCGTCGACGCAGATTGGTTACATGTGTAACATAACGTCCTTTATGTTACACGTACTGATTGACCTCCGCACTTGACAATTATATATATTTTCATATAATTAGATAATGGATGAACCCGAGCCCAAGGAGCTTATCTGGGTCGGATCGAGCCGCAAAAATCTCCGAGCCTTTCCGCCGGAGGTTCGCCGCGCTTTCGGTCTGGCGCTGTTTGCGGTCCAGCTCGGCGAGACGCCGACCGATGCCAAGCCGCTGAAGGGGTTCGGCTCAGGTGTTCTCGAGCTGATCGAGGACCACCAGGGCGGCACTTACCGGGCGGTGTATGTGGTCCGTTTCGCGACCAAGGTCTATGTGCTGCATACGTTTCAGAAGAAATCGAAGCGTGGCATCGCGACCCCGAAAAATGAACTCGATCTTATCCGCGAGCGGCTGAAATGGGCCGAGCGATTGTACACATCAAAGGAGAGTTGACCATGATCCCCCATTACGAAAGCAGCAGCGGCAATGTCTTTGCGGATCTCGGACTACCGAATTCCGAACAGGAGCTGCTCAAGGCGAAACTGACCGTGCAGATCTACAAGCTCATCAAGGGCAGCGGGCTCACCCAAGGCAAGGCGGCCCAGCTTCTCGGCACGACGCAAGCGCAGGTTTCCGCACTGATGCGTTGCCGGCCGGTGTCAGTATCCGTCGGCCGGCTGATGGAGTTTTTGACGGTTCTTGGCCAGGACGTAGAGGTCACGGTGCGGCCCTCTCAGACCGCAGATGCGGGGCATATGTCCGTAGTCGTACAGCCATGATGAGCTCCAACAGGGGCGAGTGTCATATGCCGCTGCGGTGCAGATGACGGCAATATCTTGTTGATGGCCTCGATCAACTCGGCGGGTCGGAATGGTTTTGGCAGGGTCGCGTCGGCGCCGAGCTTGCTCGCGAAATCAAGATTAGGACACGCCGTTGCCCTGACCGCCGCCCGACATGGCGATAATCGCGAGGGTCGGCGCCTCGCGGCGCAACTCCATGATCGTCTCAATCCCTTCCTGCGCCGGCATCACAATGTCGGTGATGACGCAGAAACGTCTCATTTAGCAATGCAGGTTACAGCATTTCGGCCCGGCCGTGACTTTCCGGCAACGTTCTCCGACTCCGTCTCCCCTCTGGGGTTACGGTCTACGGCCGACGCATCGGCACCCCGAGATAGCAGCCGAATTCCTTAGGGAAATCGACCGACACGCGGGCGTGGACGCGGCCTTGGCGGTCGAGGAACTCGGCGTGATCGTCGCGCGGCACCAGCGCGCCGTGCCAGATATTCGGGTGGATATAGAGGCCGGTCTTGCCGTTGCACCAGAAGCTGGTGAAGTGCTCCGGCGTCACGTCGTCGCCGGGCAGCGCGAGCGGGACAAGGAAACTCTCGCCGTAGAGCGGATAGAAGAGCTGGCCCCCGTCCGGATGGTAGTTAGCTCGCCAGACGAGCGCTCGCTCGCGGGGTTTTCCCGGGTCCTCGGTGGTCGCCTGCTCCGGCCAGTTGCTCCACCCGAACAGGTAACTGTCGCCGACCGCGTTGTTGCGCGCGTAGAGCGTCTCGCCCTTCCACCAGAATTCGAACAACCCTTCGGTGATGCCGCCCTGGTCGCCCGAATTGTCGTCGATCGGGCGCCATCCCTGGGCCGGCCAGCGGACGATCTCGATCGGAAAGGTCTTGGGTTTTTCGACGAGACAACCATAGCCCTTCAGCGTCTCGTCGGTTGCGGCGACTAGCGGCGTTTCATGCACCCGCCGGACGCCGGTCGTCGGGACATAGGCGATCTCCGCCGTATCGAAATCCATCAGGACACCTACGCCAGACGGGCGCGGACCAGCGCCGAGAGCCGCTCGGCACCGATCACGAGCACGAACGTGACTATCAAATAGAGGGATACCAGTCGATACTGGAACAGGCTCATCGCCGACAGCAATTCGAAGCCGATGCCGCCGGCGCCGACAAAGCCGAGGACCAGTGACGAACGGATGTTCTCGTCGAGCCGATAGAGCGTGATTCCGAGCAAGGCGGGCAGGACCGACGGAATGACGCCGTGGGTGAAGACTTGCAGGCGGCGGGCGCCGGTCAGTGATAGCGCGTCGATCGGCGCCATCTCCATATGCTCGATCGTCTCGGCAAAGAGGCGTCCGAGCATTCCCACCGAATGAACTGCCAGCGCAAGGGCGCCGGGAAACGGCCCGAGCCCGACGGCGGTGACGAACAGTAAGGCCCAGACGAGGTCTGGAACCGAGCGGGCGAAGCCGATCACCCCGCGCGCGAAATAATAGAGGTAGCGAGACGGCGTCACATTGATCGCGGCGAGGATCGCCAGCGGGGTGGCCATGATCACACCGCCGACCGTCCCGAAGATCGCGATATCAACGGTTTCGAGCGTCGGCCACCAGATTTTGTTAATCTCAGCGAAATCGGGCGGCATCGCGCGGCGGATGATATCGGCCATGCCGTAGGCGCCGGTAACCAGATCCTGCGGCCGCGCATGCACGACGAGCGCCGATTGAATGACGATCAGAATGAGCGCCAGCAGCAGCACCAGCCGCAATGCTAGGCTCAGCGCGCCGCCCCAGCTGCGCTCGATGAGGCGCGGTACAGCGGCATCAGCGGTCACGCCGCTTCGCTCAGATAGAGCCGGCGCACCGCATCTCGCGGCAGCTCGCTGCACGGCAGATCGAAGACGATCCCGCCGCCGCGGAGGCCGACAACCCGGTCAGCATATTCATAAGCCAACTCGACTTGGTGCAAGACGCACAGCACGGCAAGGTTTTCCTCAGCCGCGAGCCGGCGCAGGAGGCGCATGATGTCGTCAGCCGCCTCGGGGTCGAGGCTTGCCACGGGCTCGTCGGCGAGCAGCACCTTGGGATGCTGGGCGAGCGCCCGGGCGATCGCGACGCGCTGTGCCTGTCCGCCGGATAAGGTGCCGGCGCGCTGCAGGGCAAGCTCGCCGAGCCCGACCTCCTCAAGATAGCCATGGGCGGCGCGAAGTTCCTCCGCCGGCAGGCCGCCGAGTGCCGTCCACAGCCCGCTATGACGGCCGAGCGTGCCCGAGGCGACATTGCTCAATACGCTGCGCCGCCGCACCAAATTCGCCTGTTGCCAGATCATCGCCAGCGGTAGCCGCGCCTGGCGCAGCCGTTCGCCCGACAGCCCGACGAGGTTGGTGTCTCCGAGCCAGACCTCGCCGGCAGTGGGATCGAGCATGCGGGTGACGCAACGCAGTAACGTCGTCTTGCCGCTGCCATTGCCGCCGAGCACGACGACAAGCTCGCCCGCGTTGACAGTCAGGCTGAACCGGGCGAGCGCGACCTTGCCGTTGGGATAGCGCATCGTCAGATCGCACACCCGCAACATGACGCTACCCTGGCGGCCGGCTGTCGTCAGCTCAGCTTTTCGAGGTTGATGTTGAGCGTCTTCACCAAGTCGCGGATGCCGTTATAGGCACCGTCGCTCTGCGGCACGAGCCGGGTGATCCCGGCGCCAACCATGATCTTGCGGTCGGCCGGGTCGAGGCCCGACAGATCAAGATTTTGCAAGACCTCGGTGACCCGCTTCTTGAACGCATCCGGCAGGTTGCCGCGCACGCTAAACGGATCGGTCGGGATCGGGTCCGACTTCCACAGGAAAACGAAGTCGCCCTCCTTGTAGTGGCCGCGTTGCGTCGCGGATTCGACCTGTTCGCTGTTGAGTTCGCCCGCATCAACCTTATGGTTGTAGAGCGCCTCGAACGACGCGGTGTGGCTGCCTGCATAGACGGCGTGAAGGTCCTTGTCCGGATCAAGTCCGGCCTTGCGCAGCCCGTAAGCCGGGAACAGATGACCTGACGTCGAGGCCGGGTCGGAGAACGCGAAGCTGTGATCCTTAATCTGCGCCACCGTCTTGATGCCGGAATCGGGGTAGGTGACGATGCTCGCCCAGTAGCTGTTGGGCTTGCCGTCGTCCGTGCCGAAGGCGGCCACTGCCTCGGCCTTCGCCACTTGATGCGCCAGCACATAGCCGAGCGGCCCGAACTCGCCGATGTCGAGCTTGTCGTTGCGCATAGCCTCGATCTCGGCGTTGTAGCTGGTCGCGACGAACACCTCGACCTTGCAGCCAAGCTTGTCGCCGATCAGCTTACCGACTTTCTCATAGATCGGCACGAGGCGCGCCGCAGTGTCGTAGGGCTCGATGCCAAAGCGGATCGTGCCGCCATTCGGGCAATCGTTGGCGTCGGCCGCCATGGCGGGGTTTAACGAGGCAAACGCCAGCGCGATGCCGCCAGCCGTGATCCAAAGATGCCTTCGGCTCATCAGGTGCTCCCGGGTGAACGCGCGTGGGGGTAGGGGTCGGCGCGGCCGGAAATTAGCCTTCGCTAGATAGCGGTTTGATGACCCTTGCGTGACGCTTTGATGATATTTCGGGGCCGCTGTTCCCGGCCCGAGCTTGCGGTCTAAATGCTCTTGGGGCGCTGCGCGCTTCGGGACGCTCCGGGCCAGCGTCCGCGCGGTGCCCAACGCTGCGACGACGATACCGCGCTTCATGGGGAGAGGCGGCCCTCATACCAGCCGCGGGTTCGCAGCACGATCCGAACGACCGAGAGCATGACCGGGACTTCCACGAGAACACCCACGACCGTGGCAAGCGCGGCCCCCGACTGAAACCCGAAGAGCGCGATCGCCGCGGCGACCGCGAGCTCGAAGAAGTTCGATGCGCCGATCAGCGCCGACGGGCAGGCGATGTTGTACGGGACGCCGAGCGCCCGGTTGAGGCCGTAGGCAATCCCGGCATTGAGATAGACCTGGATGATAATCGGCACCGCAAGCAGCGCGATAATCAGCGGCTGGCGCACGATCTGCTCACCCTGGAAGCCGAACAGCAGCACGAGGGTGGCAAGAAGCGCCACGAGCGAAACCGGCTGCAAGGTGCGAAGCGTCCGGGCAAGCGCGCCCTCGCCGCCGCACGCCAGCAGCATCCGTCGCCAGAGCTGCGCCGCGATCACCGGCACCAGGATGTACAGCACGACCGAGAGAAAAAGCGTCATCCACGGCACGGTGATAGATGAAAGGCCAAGCAGCAGGGCGACGATCGGAGCGAAGGCCAAGACCATGATGGTGTCGTTGAGCGCGACCTGGCTCAGCGTGAAATTCGGATCGCCGTCGGTCAGGTTCGACCACACAAAGACCATTGCCGTGCAGGGCGCCGCGGCCAGCAGAATGAGGCCCGCGATGTAGCTGTCGATCTGCCCGGCAGGAAGCCACGACCGAAACATCCAGCCGATGAATAGCCAACCGAGCGCGGCCATGGTGAAGGGCTTGACCAGCCAGTTGATGCCGACGGTGACCGCGATCCCGCGCCATTGCTCGGCGACCCGGTGTAGTGCGCCGAAATCGACCTTCAGCAGCATCGGCACGATCATCAGCCAGATGAGGACCGCGACGGGGATGTTGACCTCGGCGATCGTCATGCGCCCGAGCGACTGAAACGGCCCGGGCAGCAGGCGACCGAGGATGATGCCGGCGACAATGCAGAGCGCGACCCAGACGGTAAGGTAGCGCTCGAAAATTCCAAGTGCCGCGGAGGGGCGACGCCGCGTGTCAGCAACGGATGTCATGAATGCTCCTGGTCGGCCGACATTGCGTCCGCGCCGATCTCCTGCAGATGTTGTTTGATCGTTTCCGGTCGGAGCGTCTCCACGGGGAGCGCGACGAGTCGCTTGATCCTGGCCTCGAGTACGCGCAGCGCTGCGCTGACGGCTTGCCGCTTTTGTGCGTCGCTGCCTACGACCGAAGCCGGATCCGGCACGCCCCAATGGGCCGTGATCGGATAACCCGGCCAGATCGGACAGACTTCGCCAGCCGCTTGGTCGCATACGGTGATGACGAAATCCATCACCGGCGCGCCGGTGCGGGCAAATTCCTCCCAGCTCTTCGAGCGCAGCCCTTGCGTCGGAAGGCGCAGCTTTTCCAGAAGCTCGATCGCGAGCGGGTGTACGGCGCCCCTGGGGAAGCTACCCGCGCTATAGCCGTTAAACCGGCCCCCGCCCCAGTGATCCGTGAGCGCCTCGGCGAGGATGCTCCTCGCCGAGTTGTGCGTGCACAGAAAGAGGACGTTGTAGGCCGGTTCTCCCATCCCGCATCCCTTAAGGTGCGCAGCAGGCGCCAGCGGCGGCCTGCTCCGATAGGGGTTGCTGAATCTCGGGCAGTTCACAGGAGATGGCGCATCCCGCCTCCCCGGCCGTCTTAGCCTCGGCGTCTTCGGCACAGCACGCGTCGATTTCGGCCGGAGCCGGCCCGCCGCAGCAAGACGCGGCCTGCGCTGACACAAGCGGCACCGCAAGGCGAGCACCGAGCGGCCGGGTAACGCAGACACCCGTCTCAGGCAGCTTGAGCTCGACGCGCGCGGCGGCTTCCATGTCGCCGGTGAGCGCAGCTGCGACCGAGCGCGCCTGCTCATGGCCGGTTGCCAGCAGGAAGGTCGGTGCCCGCCCGTAGCTCTTCATGCCGATGATGAAAAATCCGGGCTCGGCATGGGCGAGCTCGCGGGCGCCGTGCGGGCGCACCGAGCCGCAACTGTGCAGGTTGGGGTCGATCAGGGGGCCGATCGTGCCGCTGCTTTCGAGCCACGGATCAAGCGTGAGGCGTATCTCGCGCAGCACCGACAGGTCCGGCCGAAAGCCGGTCGCGACGATCATCTCATCGGCCGGGAACACGCGTTCGGTTCCGTCCTGATCGCCGGTAACGGAGAGCGATCCGCCGGCAGCGCGGTCGATACGCGCGATGCGGAAGGGCGAGAGAACCCGCACCGTCCCACTCTCGACAAGCTCGCGCGCCTGAGTTCCGAGCGCCCCGCGGGCGGGCAGCGCATCACCCGACTCGCCACCATAGGCAGCGTCGATGTTTGATTTGCGCATGACCCAGACAATCTGCGTCGCCGGGAAATCGCGCTTGAGCATCGCGAGCTCAATGACGGCATTGATGGCGGAATGCCCGCCGCCCACGACCATTACCGTCTTGCCCGCATAGCGCTGTTGCAGGCCGCCCAGCACATCGGGAATGCCGTAGAAAATACGGTCGCTGGCAGCCCCCTCCCCTGGCGCCGGGAGGCCATCAGCCCCGGCCGGATTGGGTGACGTCCAGGTTCCCGAAGCGTCAATTACCGCCTTAGCTTCGAAGACCTGCTCTTCTCCGTCAGTGCCGGCGACCCGCAGAACGAAGGGTTGATCGGTGCGCCCAACGGTACGCACCTTGTCGTAACCCTTGCGGGTCACGCCGGTCACCCGGGCGCCGTAGCGGATATGCGGACGCAGCGCCGGCAATCCCGCGAGCGGTTCGAGATAGCGCTCGACCAGTTCGCCCCCGGTCGGGATCGCGTCCATGGGCGGGTGCTGCCAACCGCTTGCAGCAAGCAACGCGACCGCCGCCTTATCCGTACAGATCTCCCAGGGGGAAAACATCGGCACATGCGCCCATTGGCGGATGCTGTGACCGGGGTTTTGCCCGGCCTCGAGCACCAGCGGCGTCTCGCCGCGGGCCAGCAGACGGGCGGCAGCGGCAAGGCCGATCGGCCCGGCGCCGATCACCGCAACCGGCAGATTATCGTGGTTCATGGATCGCTCCCGTTGGTGCATGGGGTGTTACTTGCTCGCGACACGCCGGACCGGCTTTGCCGCGTCCGTTACCGCCGCTTCCGATTCGCAGCCCGGCAGACCAGCAGTGCCGCGCCCGCAGCAGTTTTCGGTGAGGTAGCCCAGCAAATCGTTCATGGCCTCGTACTCGGCCGAATAGATTTGCTGGCGGCCGAGCCGGCGCTGCGTGATAAGGCCGGCATGGACGAGCTGCTGCAGATGGAAGGTAAGCGAGGCCGGTAGCACGCCGAGGGTATCGGCGATAACGCCGGCGGGAAGGCCGGCCGGCCCCTGCGTCACCAGCAGCCGAAACACGTCAAGCCGGGTTTCCTGCGCGAGCGCGCCAAGTGCAGCGATCGCATTTTTCTTTTCCATCTCGCGTCCGCGTCCTCATTTTGATGATCACCAAAATAAGGAGTGCGAAGCCCGCCGTCAAGATGTTTTGCAAAATATCAAAATAAATTCCTGTCCGACGCTCACAAGCGCCGCGGCCCGCGATTAATTTTGAAACAGCATCAGGAGCGCGGCGCAAGGCCCTGCGATCAGACCGAGCAGGAGCGGCGACTGGCCGACAAACGGCGCGAACAGGGCCATGCCGAGGCCGACAATCAGACCTATCGCTGCGGCGCGCAGCCGCCGGTCAGGGTGCAGCCGCCGCCGCAAATCTCGATAGAGGCGCATGTATCGATTTGGCCGCAGATGAACGCTTCCCCCCGCCCGCGGGGTTTCATCAATTGCGCATCACCGGTTCAGTCGGATAAGCCGCTGGCCGGCACGCGCCTCCCCTCGTAACCCGCGGGCAGCAGCAAGGTCAGAGCGAGGCAGACAGCGAGCATCGCCGCCGAGCCCCACAGGCAGGCTGGCAAACCGCCATATTGAGTGAGGAGGCCCGACATCAGGATACCGAAGAGCCGCCCGCCGGCGTTTGCCGCGTAATAGAAGCCGACATCCTCAGCGGCCTTCTTCGTCCCGGCATAGGCAAGGATCAGGTAGGAATGCAGCGACGAGATCACCGCGAAAGCAAATCCGAAAATGCCCAGACCCACGACCACCAACCATGCGGGGCTGAGCGGAAGCCGCATGTTCAGCATTAAGGCCAACAGCACGGGAATGGCGGTGAGCGCCGTGCCCCAAACCCGCGCTTCGGGGATCTCGCGCGATAGCCCGTCGGTGCTGCGGCGCAGGACCGATGGCGCTACCGCCTGCACCAGCCCGTAGCCGATCGTCCAGGTGGCGATAAAGCCAGCCACCTGCATGTATTTCCAGCCATTGGCGTAAAGAAACACGGGCAGCCCGACCACGAACCACACGTCGCGCGAGCCGAAGAGAAAAATGCGCGCAGCGGCAAGCAGGTTGATCGGACGCGACTTGGCGAACAGCTCTCGAAACGACTTTGACGCCTTGGCCCTGCCCAGCTCCCTCGGCAGGCTGAGAAGGACATTGACGAGCACGATCGCGAGCATTGCGGCCATCAGCCAGAGTGCTGCCTTGAAGCCGACGAGCTCGAGGAGCGCGCCGCCGGCGAAAAACCCGAAACCCTTCATCGCGTTCTTCGAGCCGGTGAACCATGCGACCCAACGGAAGAGCTGACCCGCACCACCTTCGGAGGTCGCCTTGATCGCCGATTTGGAGGCGGTCTTGGTGATGTCTTTGGCAACACCCGAGATGCCTTGTGCCATCACCACCCAGACGACGGACAAAGTTGCGCCCCACGCCGGGTCGAGAGCGGAAAGCAGCAGCAGGCCGCCGATCTGGAGCACGAGGCCGGTCGCCAGCATGCGCGGAATGCCAAAACGAGCGGCCAGCCAGCCGCCCCCAAGATTGGCGAAGATGCCGGCCGCCTCGTAAAGAAGAAACAGCGAGGCCAGCATGAACGGCGTGTAGCCGAGCGAATAGAAATGCAGCAGCACCAGCATGCGCAGGGCGCCATCGGTCAGCGTGAAGCTCCAATAGCTGGCAGTCACGATCAGATAGTTGCGCGCTCCGGCCATCACACACCCCGCTCGATGACGATGTTGGCCAAATCGACCATGCGGCAGGCATAGCCGACCTCGTTGTCGTACCAGGCATAGACTTTCAGCAGCGTGCCGTCGGTGACCATCGTGCTCGGGCCATCGACGATCGAACTGCGCGTATCGCCCTCGTAATCGGCCGAGACCAGCGGCCGCGCCTCGAAGCCGAGAATCCCGGCGAGCGGTCCTGCGGCCGCGGCCCGGAACAGCGCGTTGACCTCGTCTTCGCTGGTTGTCCGCTCCAG
>Ga0182024_10015918_pt1 | contig 14330 bp, 12 predicted proteins | sample P32metaG_FD_120480 | JGI IMG/M metagenome (GOLD analysis project Ga0182024, IMG submission 120480) | Permafrost microbial communities from Stordalen Mire, Sweden - P3-2 metaG (Illumina Assembly) | ecosystem: Environmental > Terrestrial > Soil > Wetlands > Permafrost | place: Sweden: Stordalen... | reverse complement strand
TGACGTCCTGCATCTCGTCGACGTAGAGGTGTCGGAACCGCCACCGCACTCCCTCGGCGAACGCGGGGTTCTGGTCCAATGCGACGGCACTCTCCAACAGGAGGTCGTCGAGATCGAGGACTCCGCGCCGCCGCCGGGCGTCCTCGTAGGCGGCGAACAGCTCGGCGATGAGTGGCATCGGCACCCGGACTATCCGGTTGGCTCGGCGAGCCGCCGCCTCGTACTCCGTCGGTCCGATCATTCTGGCCTTCGCCCACCCGATCTCGGCTTCCAACTGCAGCGAGGTGGCCCGACTCGCCTTGTTGTCTGCAAGAACCGCCTCGAGGAGGCGACGCCGATCGCCGATCACCGTCGGGACCGGGCCACCGCTGCTGTCCCGCCAATCGCGCAGGATCCGAAGGGCCGCCCGGTGAATCGTCCCTGCAGTGACGCCGACCACGCCCAAGCGGAACAGGCGCACCCTTAACTCGTCGGCGGCCTTTCGGCTGAACGTGCACACGAGGGTGTGTTCCGCGCTCGCGCTGCCATCGACGGACCGCCTGGCGACCCGCAGGGTCAACACGCCGGTCTTGCCGGCGCCAGCGCCAGCCAGGACACACAGGACGGGGTGCTCGATCATGATCGCTTCCCGCTGGGCCGGCGTGAGACCGGGGGGAAGGGTGTCCTCGAAGGGCGTGGCCGTCCGTGGTGTGGTGACGCGGCCGGGCATTCCCATCGGTCCAACCGTACCGATGGGGTGGGACAGCCATGTCGATCGTCGCTGCCGTACCTCCCCGGGCCCGGCGGCCCGCCTCGATATGGTGGCCGCCGACGCACAGTGCCTGGAGGAGAGCGGTTGGCGCCGTCGAAGGTGATCCAGTCGGTGGGGAAGACCCGGTCGCTCGACCAGGGCGGGCTGCCAGTCGGCGAGCCGCGTCCCGGCAGTTGTTGAGGTGCTTCGCGCATTCGCGGACGGCCGACTCACTGGGGAGACCTTCGGAGCCGGACGGCCGAGCGTCCTGGCGCTGCACGGCTGGGAGAGGTCCCATCGGGACTTCGGGGCGACCCTGGCGCCGCCGGGGTCCGCACCGCTTAACGCGATCGCCCTGGACCTCCCTGGCTTCGGCACCACCCCGGCACCACCTGAGGCGTGGGGAAGCCGCGAATACGCCGAGCTCGTCGCCGAGGTCCTGGCCGAGATGGACACGCCGGCAGTGGTGTTGGGGCACTCCTTCGGCGGGCGAGTGGCGATGCAGCTGGCGGCCCAGAGGCCGGACGATGTGGCGGCCCTGGTGCTGACGGGCGTGCCGCTCGTCCCTCTGGGCCCCGGGCGCAAGACGCCCCTGGCGTTCCGGGCCGGCCGGTTGCTCCATCGGGCCGGCTTGGTCTCCGAGCCCCGCATGGAGGCGTTGCGCCAACGGTACGGATCGGCCGACTATCGGGCTGCGCAAGGGATCATGCGGCAGGTCCTCGTGCGTGCAGTCAACGAGCGGTATGACGACGTGCTCGAGGCGATCCGATGTCCTGTCACCCTCGTCTGGGGAGATGACGACAGCGTCGTCCCGATCATGGTGGCGCGATCAGCAACGGTCAACCTTGAAAACGCACAGTTGGTCGTTTGCCCTGGAGCCGGCCACCTGACTCCGTTGTCGGCGCCAGCCGCCTTGCGCGGCGCGGTCGACGAGCGCCTGGCCGAACGAGGCTCGAGATGATCCGATGACCCTCAGCGTTTCGGGTTGGGTCGCAGCGGGTCTTGGTTGGGCCAGCCTCGTTCCGGCGGGAGCGCGGTGGCTGCGGGTGGGGCAACGAGAGCACTACCTTGCCGGCTCGACCACGCGCTTCGCCTTCCGCTGGTGGATCCGAGTCCGTCGCAACGCCCCCCTCCTCGTTCTGGCGCTCGCTGCGACGGCCCTGTCCTGGTGGTGGCCACTGAGCGCGATCGGCGCGGCCACAGTCGCAGCGGTCGCTCCGTTGGGGCTATCTGTGCGGGGTCGGACGTCTCCGCTCGGGGTGACTCGCCGACTGGTCACGCTGGCGGCGATGTCGCTCGTGGTCGAAGCGGCCATTGTGGCGCTCGGCTTCGTGCTCCATCGGGCCGTGTTCCTCACCGCCGTCGGCGTGATCCTGGTTCCCGGGGTCGTAGATCTGGGATGCCTTGCCGTTGTCCCGATCGAGCGGAGCCTGGCTTCCAGGTTCGTAGCTCGGGCGACCCGTCGACTCGGGTCGGTTCGCCCGCTGATCGTCGGCATCACCGGCTCGTTCGGAAAGACGTCGACAAAGAACTACGTCGTCCATCTCCTGGGCAACCAGGTTCGGGTGGTCGCTAGCCCGGGATCCTTCAACAACCGGGCCGGGCTTGCCCGGGCGGTCAACGAGCAACTGGTCGACGGGACCGAGGTGTTCGTGGCCGAGATGGGAACCTATGGACGCGGCGAAATCGCCGAGCTGTGCCGGTGGTGCCCTCCGAGCGTCGCGGTGATCACGGCGATCGGGCCGGTCCACCTGGAACGGTTCGGGTCCGAAGATGAGATCCTGGCTGCAAAGTCCGAGATCACCGTTGCGGCAACCACGATCGTCTTGAACGTCGACGACGCTCGACTGGCTCACCTCGCCGACGATCTGGCGCAGCGCGATAACCGTCGCTCGGTCGTTCGATGCTCGAGCGTGGACCGAGGCGCAGACGTATGCGTCATTGAAGAACATGGATCGTGTGAAGTGCTCGTCGGTGGGCGCACGATCGGCGCGGGGATCACGCTCACCGCTGGCGCGCAGCCGGGCAACGTGGCCTGCGCGGTGGGAGTGGCCCGGCACCTCGAGGTACCCGACGCCGAGATAACGGCGCGTCTGGGCGATCTCCCGGCTGTGCCTCATCGGCTCTCGGTGGCGACAGCACCGAGCGGAGTGATCGTCATCGACGACACCTACAACTCGAATCCGGCCGGAGCCCGGGCCGCGCTCCGACTGCTGGGAGAGTCGGGCCAAACGGGGAGGCGGGTCGTGGTTACCCCCGGAATGGTGGAGCTGGGTCGCCGCCAAGCGGAAGAGAACCGGGTACTGGGCTCAACCGCTTATGAGATGGCAGCTGAGTTGGTGGTCGTCGGAGAAACCAATCGGTCGGCGCTGGTGGCTGGGGCCGAGGGCCACAAGCCCGTAACGTTCCGGACCAGGGAAGGGGCGGTTCGCTGGGTGCGAGAGAACCTCGTGAGTGGCGACGCCGTCCTGTACGAGAACGATCTTCCCGACCACTACCCTTAACCGGCACCGGGCCGACAGAATGGTGGCGCCTGGCTGACGCGAGGGGGCTTCGAGCTTGCCTGAAGTCGGTGTGATCTTTGGCGGGCCGTCCCCCGAACACGACGTCAGCATCCTGACGGGTCTGCAGGCGGCCCGGGAGTTGGGGGCGGCGCCGGGGACCTCGGTCCGAGGCCTCTTCTGGTCGAAATCCGGCGACTGGTTCGAGGTCGAGCCCACACTCGAGGGCACCGATTTTCTGAACGGTCCACCCAAGGGTGCCGCTCGGCTTCAGTTGGTCCTGGGGCAAGACGGTGGCTTTGTACCGCACGACCGCAAAATCGGACGAACGCGCCCACTCGGATTGGACGTGGCCCTCGTCTGCTGTCACGGCGGGCCCGGGGAGGACGGTTCGCTCCAGGCGGCCTTGGATCTCGCCGGAATCCGTCATGCGGGCCCGTCGGTTGCCGGGGCCGCACTCGGGATGGACAAGCTCGCCTTCGGGGCATTGGCTGAAAGCGCAGGCCTTCCGACGCTGGCGCGACGCCTGCTCGATCCCGATACGACCGACGTCGGGTTCCCGGGGCCCTACATAGTCAAACCTCGATTCGGCGGATCATCGATCGGCATCGAGGTCGTAGAGGATCTCGCCACCGCACTAGTGCTGCGCAAGAACAGCGTGCACCTGGCGAACGGGGCCGTCGTTGAGCCATACCGGCCTGAACTCTTCGATCTCCAGATCGCTGTCCGGTCATGGCCTGAGCTCCAGGTTTCGGCCATCGAACGTCCGCTAAAGGCTTCAGGAGGAAACTCTGGGATGGAGTCCGAGATCCTGAGTTACCGCGAGAAGTACGCCGGAGGACAGGGAATGGTGAGCGCTCCGAGGGAGCTGCCAGCCCAGCTGGCCTCGGGACTCGAAACCCAGATCCGTGAAGCCGCAGAGCGAATCTCTTCGTTGCTGGGGCTCCGAGGCATCGCTCGCGTCGACTTTCTCTCTGACGGTTCTGAGCTTCGGGTTAACGAGCTGAATACGATCCCAGGATCCCTCGCCAAATACCTTTGGATCGACCCAGCGATTCCCTTTGGGGTTCTGTTGAACGATCTGTTGGCAGAGGCTGCGTCTCGCCCGTCGCGTTCACTGCTGTTGGCTGGAGCCGATGGATCGATCCTTCAAGGAGCTTCGTCCATCGCCGCCAAGCTTGCTTGATGGCGATAAGAAGTTGTATTCGCACGGCCGCTCAGGTGATCGAAGAGTCGCTCGGTTTCCTGCGATGGATGTCCACCCGGATCGAATTCACTGATGCGCCTGCGACACTCATCCCACTCGCGGCGGAGCCGAGTCGTGTCTCCAGACGCAGCCGCGGTCGCCATCGCTGCTCGGCTAAGTAGCTCGCTGTAGGGATCTACCAAGCGGGCCTTGTCGAGGACCCACGCAGCCAGATCAAGAAGTGCCTCGCCGATGGCCAGATGAACGGCGCGACATGCCGCATCAACGATCATCGCATTCAGCCGAGCTTCGTGACCCTCAGAACTCCACCATGAGTAACCAGCGAGCGCTCCAGCGAGTGGTTCTCCTTTCACCAGGTCAAATGCACCCCGATACAGAGCGATCGATTCATCGACGGAGGCAGCGTTGCGCGCAGCGGTCACGAATTGTGCGGCTCTGGTCACGTCGACGGTGACCGATTGCGACAGCTTGTAGTGGCCATATCGAGAGGCATTGGGGAGATACAGCTGACCTTGCGAGTTAGAACCGAGTGCTCTCCTGGCCGCGCCGACGGTATTAAACAGTGTTTTGGCGGCCGCATCGAAGTCAGGAGTACCTAACACCCGGGTCCGGAGTCGATCACTACTGATTGGGTCTGGGTGGTGAAGAGCCAGGTAGGCGACCAACTCGGTGGCGCGTCGCGCCCTCTTCGTTGGGAGAACACCTTGGAGTCCGTCTATCCAGGGCACGACCGTCAAGAGCTTGACGTCCAGTTCGCCGGCGGGCGATCCGATAGCACTATGGTCCCTAACCTCGACTCGAACGGTCTCGTCTCGCGGGGAATCCTGATCTGTGTTTCGTCTGGAAGCTGACCCAACATCGACCGAACTGTCAGGCCGAAGAGACAATCCCTTGGGATGAATGGTAAGCCCCTGGTCGTCGACGACGATCGTCAAATCGACTTCTTCATTGGGTCGAGCTGTCACTCGAGCTCGTCCTTCGGTAGCGCCATCGGCAGTTCCGCTGAACCATGTCAGATCGATCCCATTGGACGTCGAACGGACATCGACCCGACCGGACCACGGCTCTTGGCGCGCAAGAGAAGCAAACGAGGCAATCAATGGTCCCGCCCTTTGCCCCAGTACAGCGAGAGACGATCGCGGGCTCAATGAAACTGCCCAGCTATCATTCGAGTCCCTTCCAACCGGAAGAATGATTGGGCAGCTGATTGGATCGGTGGTTGCAAATAACGGCGCTCTACCATCGATTCGCAGGATCCACGATGTTGCCCGATCACCGAGCTGCCACCCTTCCGGAGCCCAACTCACCTCTCGAGACAAGAAAACTTCGACGACGTCCAACCGAAATCGCACAAGACCGATCCGAAGGCCGTCTCGAAGGTTCCCGGTTGATTCAAGTGATGCAAGTAAGTGACAAAGCGAAACAAGCGACATGCCGTCGACACGAGGATCGGCTACATCGGAGGACGCTGGCTTGGGCGAATCGTGGCTCGTCCGGCTCTTAGCGTCCGGCAACCATCTGGTTGCGCATGCTTTTCGTTTGGATCGCAAGCGGCGTCCAAAGGCTGAAGCACCGAGGCCACATATTCCGATTGTCGCGAGGTCGGAAAACAACATTGGCAGATCAACCAGAGCCGTGGTCGGGGGATGTTCTTCATTCGTAATGAAAGGTGCTCCGCCCGACTCTGCGGAGTTGACCGAGTGTTTGTCATCTGCGTCCCAGATATTTTGCGAGCCACCCTTGCCTGTCTCAAAAGCATCTCCGGCGGCCGAACTACCCCCGTCCTTGCCGGTCGAGTCGTACCGATCGGGACTGAGTGTCAAATGCAACGTGGCTGAAGAGGCTTGTCCAGAATGCGAGCGGTCAGAAGGTTCTTCGGGTGACTGTCTCCCAGGAACCGACCAGGTCCCACTAAGTGATGGAGTCGCGGGATGGAGATAGCGGACGCCGAGCTCGGTGGCACTTTGATGACGTGTGGTCGCACCATCCACTGCTGTTATCGATACGGCTGAAGCTGGAATGCTCGCGAGTACGACTGTGGCGATTCGAGCTGCGAGCCAGTCGATGCGTCCGTCGAATTCGGAGCTGGTGTTTGGATAGCGCACTCGTTCGACGACCCGCTTGCACAGTGGAACAAAACAAGCAATCCAAGCAACCCAGGCCGATGTGGTTGCCAGGTCTAAGAGCCCGCGGGACGACAAAACCGCTCGGGTTGTCCAGGAGGAAGGAACGGGCCATCCGGTCGTCGACGAGAGGAGAAAGGGAACGACGATCAATACGACGACAGCGATTCCGGCAGACGCGATATCCAGACGGTTTCGACGCAAAAGGCTCCAATCAGGCGTTATGGGCGGATTACGCGGCCGGGCTCATCGTGATTGTCAGGTCGAAAATCACCGGTGTCGTACTTAAGCCTTCGTCGGTGAGGTTCACCGTGCACGGAGACGTTGCGGCAATCGAAACAGACGCGGTCGACGTTCCACTGGCTGACCGTTGGTCGTCGGAACAGTTGATCGATAGATCGAGGGTCGTTTGACCTGACCATGTTGCAGAGGCGGTTACATCTCGTCCGGTGGCAACTATTGGGTACGAACTAACGACATTGTCGGGATAGGTGAGGTATCCCTGAAGTGACTCGATCGTCGGCATCATGGTGGTGGTAGTCGGCAAAGTGGGCATCGCAGATGCTGGGGGTTGGCGTCCGGTGCTACTTGACTGAGACGGAGCCTTACTAGAGCTGCTCGGCAATGCGTTTGGTGTTGTCGCAGCTCTCACGAGAGCAGGGGTTCGTGGCGTCTTGGGATTGGGTGCTGTGGCGCGACTTCGGTCGCCGGATCGTTCTAGAGACTTCGAGACATCGGCCCCATGAGTTGTCCCGCCTGAACGCGAAAAGATCAGGGCCATGACTGCCATTGATACGGCCAGTAGGACCCACCAGGTGGGTCTTGTTGATACACCACCTTGGCGGCGGTGACGGCGCCGTTCCTCCATGGATGCCACAATCTCACCTTTTGTTGGCTAAGCGCAGAACTGTTCCTCGGCGCGTCGACGCCTGTCGGCCAGGAATCGTCTGCTCCGCCCCGTCATTTGGGCCAGTTCTGTCATTGTGAGCCCGAGAACACGGGTTCCATACAGAACGGCAGCGTCCGTCGAGTTCAGCTGATTGCCTGCCAAATCCTCAATCGCTTGAGCTAGGACCTCAAGGTCACTGACCTGGGTTGAGGTCGATACTTGGAGTCGGCGATCGAGTTCCGGCCCGACCGCGATTTCCCGCGATGACCGACGCGTCAAGATTTGGCGTCTCATCCGACAACGAATGGCAGACAGAAGGTCGAGAAGAGCATAGGGACGGTCTTCACCGTCCCATTCTGTGATTACTTCCCATGCGGTTGTGATCAGGTCCGAGAAGAACGTGCCGCCATCGATCCAATCTCCGCCCGAACCCCATGACAGACGACGCGCCACAGTAACGAGGCCTGGGAGGAGGGCTTGGAGGATTGCTCTAGGGATCAAAGGGTGAACTGACTGATTGCGGAGCATCGCTTGAACGACCCGCGGCGCCCAGCCTCCCTGGGGGTCTCCAATGGCTCCACGAAGCAAAGCGACGAGTGCTTCCAGGTCGGGAGCGTTGGTCGCGGCAACGTCGGGCTCACTTCCGGCCAGAGCTTGGAGAGCCTTTCTGGATTCCGGCCCCCGACTCACGGCCCTCCAGTCCAGCGTCAGTTGATCGATTGGTCTTGACGACGTTCGGCGCATTTGCGGATCGTGTAAAAGGGCGTTCCCCCCATGGTTCCCACCTGATCCGACAACTTTCTCCAGCGTCGCTGCTGCCATCGATGAGTAGCAACAATGGTTGAGCACTACAGTTTCGGCGTGGACATTGGTCAGTTCTATGACGCTGATGATCGGCGGAGGCAGTCCGTCGAGGTCGAGCTTGGTACTGAGTGGCGAGACGCCCAAGCCGTTCGGTACGAGCTGAATTGGATTGAGGCCACGGGCGAGCTGTACGTCATGGTCGAACCCGCGCCCCCGGTTTGGGAGGACCCGTTCGGCGACATCTACGTCCAGACCAACGAGAAGGCGCCCATAACGGGGATGACCGTCCGCGTCATCGCCCACATGGAAACGCACGACCGGCTGGAACAGGTCCTGGACGGGTGGCAGACCGCAATGGCAGAGCCCGACGGCATCCATTGGCTTGCCGACCGGCTGAAGGCGCAAGGCGTAGCCGACCCGAGTTGGGCCGGATCCACGTAGCACGAGCCAGGATCAGGCGAGCGGCGACACGTAGCCAGAAATGCGAGCATCGCGAGCGCCGGTGTCAGCGAAGAGCTGGTCGTTTGCGGCCTCGACCAGGCTGAAGCCTGTCCGGTCACCGTCGCCGTTTACGACGCTCGGACCGGTGTCGCCCGATGAGATCGACGTGACGATCGCTACGTGATCGGCGGTCAAGGTAGTCCTGTCGAGGCCGTAGACGGCGACATCTCCTGGCTGGGGGACGTATCCATCGTCAACGGGATGCCAGGTGCCGTGGGCAATTCCCCACTCATAGAAGCTCGCCGATGAAGAGTTGATGTCCCCGTTGATGAATTGGTACGTGAAGCTCGCTCCGGCTTGTCGCCACACCCACGCGGCAAAGTCGGCGCACCACTCCTCGTTCAAGTTGCCGTTGCCGCAGTCGGCAGTGCCCGAAACCCAGAACGCGCTGTACCGGTTGCAGTAGGTGTTGGCGGGGTCGGTGCGATAGCCAACTTGACTCTGGGCGATCGAGACGATCCGTTGCTGCAGCAGAGTGAGTTGCGCCCCGCTGCTCCGACCCGGCCCGATGAGCGCCGGATCGACTCCAAGAACCACGAGCGCCAAGGCAAATGCTCCCAGAACGGTGAGCCTCCGGCGGCGGATCCGACGACGCGGCGATCCGCGGGGACGGCCGTAGCGGATCAATCTTGGCTGAATTGGTTGCGGCACCAAACTCCCGACAGACGCCGACTCGCGGTCGCGGCTGGCAAGTCGCGCGACGCCGCCATTCTACGGAGACCGGTTCGGGTTCCAGAGGACACCCTCTCAGCTGGTGGTTGTCGTCTGCTTGCCACTTGATGTAGTTCCGATCGGCCGGTCCCGCCGAAAATTCCGTGAGCGGGACCGCCGGGGATCAAGTCGGTGGCACGTTGGGGATCTCCGATTGGGCGCTGTCCGCCACGGCACACTGGGACCGGAGAGCGGCGATCAGGTGCTTCTCGTCGACCTGGCCGATCTCGTTGAGGGTGGTCATGAGGGCGTTCCACTGGCCATCCGCCGAGGTGGCCTGGGCGGCCAGAGGTTCGGCTTCCTGAAGATCGTTTTCCGCTTTTTTCAGGTCGCGGGCTTTGGTGTATGGATTGCGGGCTTGGGTCCCCGCGTCGTACGAGACGACCGACGCGTGGACCTTGCCACATGCTTGCTGTGCCAGCGCGAGCGCAGATTGATCACCGCAAGCCGAGAGGGCGAGAGCCGAGAATGCTGCAACCGCAACCATCGTCGCGACTGGCTTCCGCACTGGGATCAGCCGAGCCAGCCGACGGCCGCCTCGAGAAGGAAACGGCTGACCGCCAAGCTACGGTCGAAAACGTCGCACAGCAGTTCCTCACCCGCAAGGATCTTGGCAAGCGAGACCGGATAGCGCGCCAACACGCTCAATCGACGCTCCGGCCCGTCCGTTGCCGAGGCAAACGAGTCGATCGCGGACACCTCGAGCGGCAGTTCGATACCTCCGATCCCGGCCAGGTCGATGGCCAGACGTAGGAGATCAGGGCCGTGCGGCAGCGGTGGTAGGGCCCAGGTGAACGTCAATGGGAAGTGGTACTCGTCGGGAGGCTCTTCGTCGTCGGAGAGCCCGAGCACCGCATCCTCAAAGGAGAGCAGCACTCGCGGGTCAACATCGAGAGCTAGGTGTAGGTCGACGGGTCCGCCACAACCCTCTTCGGGGTGCAAGTCGACCTCCCAGACCTGGCGGAGGGAGTACGTCTCGACGAAGTGGCGCTCGTCGTGCACGTGAAAGCCGTGGTCAACCGAGTGATCCTTCAGATCGGCTACGTAGCCGGCAACGTCAATGGCTGCCACAGGGAGGCCAGCCTAGTGGTCGTCGAGCTCGGCCTTGGCCGGCGATAGGGTCGGCCGGTGGACGACGTTGCCCTGCTGGAGGTCCTCTTTGAAGCTTCGAAAGCCGCCCGCTCAGCGCTCGCGGAGCTCGACGATTGGGGGCCCAACGGTTTGCGTCCGGGCCAGTATCGGCTCGATGTCGCGGCTGACGATGCGGCGGTCGCGGTTCTCACGAAAGCGGGATTGTCGATCCTCTCGGAGGAGTCCGGCCCGACCGAGGGCCGGCTTCCTCTGTTGGCCGTACTGGACCCGATAGACGGCTCGACGAACGCGCACCGCGGCATTCCGATCTACTCCACGAGCATTTGCGTGTTCGACACCGAGGGCGCACGGGTTGGCGCCGTTGTCAACCACTGCACCGGACAGCGATTTCACGCCGTCCGCGGATCGGGCGCTTGGAGAGACGGAGTGACGATCTCGCCCTCGAAATGCGAGGTCCTCTCAGAGTCGGTCATCGGCTTGTCAGGGTTCCTGGCGGGCGGCGTCGCGTCCTGGCAGTACCGAACTCTTGGGTGCGCGTCACTGGAGTTCTGCGCAGTCGCCGACGGTAGTTTGGACGGATACTTGCTGGGACCTGGGTATTCCCTCCGACCGTGGGACTACCTGGCTGGCCTTCTCATCTGTGTTGAGGCGGGCGCGTCTGTGTCCGAACTCGATGGGCTGGACGCCTGGATCCGCTCCGACGATCCTCGGCGTCCGGTCGCCGCAGCGACGGACGGCCTGCTTCGGACGATCATGTCCGGTGCGGGGGCTTGACCTAGCGTTCGGTCACGAGGTGTCACCTCTCGCGAATGCCGCCGCGCCGGTGCCGGCCAGGCGCCCGAAGACCGCACCGCTGGTCAACCCGGTGCCGCCTGGATAGTTGAAGTAAAAAAGGTCTCCGACCAGCTCGCCTGCCGCGTAGAGGCCTGGGATCGGTTCCCCGAAGACGTCGAGCACTCGTGCCGTCGGGTCGATCCGAAGTCCCCCGAAGGTGAAGGTGATTCCGCATGTGACCATGTACGCCTCGAAGGGAGGCTCCGAAATCGTGGTGGCCCAGTTCGACTTTGGCGGGTCCAGGCCGACCGTGCTGCGGCCGTCCTTCACGTTGGGGTTGAAGTCAACGTCCTGGTCGATAGATGCGTTGAACTGAGCGATGGTGCTGAGGAACGCAGGACCGTCGACTCCATCAAGTCGACGCGCCAGTTCTTCCAGGGAGTCGGCTCTCACGGCGGTCACCTGGCGGATCCGATATTCGCTTCGCAACAACTCGGAGACCGTCGAGTCGAAGACCTGCCAGGCGAAGTGGCCCGGCTGCTCCAGGATCCTTCGGCCGTACTTCGCGTAGGTGAAGTTGCGAAAGTCGGCTCCCTCGTCGACGAATCGTTGACCGTGTGCGTTGACCATGATCCCGAGCGGATAGCTGTGCTTTTGAAAGCCGTCGCCAACCGCAAGGTCCCCGAACTCGGGGGAGTTCATGTCCCATGCGACGGCGTGGCATCCCGACCAATGTCCGGCCGAGCTCGCGCCGATATCGAGGGCCATCCGAATCCCGTCGCCGAGATTGAAGCGGGTGCCCCTCACCTTGGCGAGATCCCAGCCGGGCCCGAGATAGCGGGTTCGCCACTCTCGGTTTGCCTCAAACCCGCCCGAAGCGAGGACAACGGCTGAGGCGGGAAGGTCAAAGGTCTCACCACGGCGGCGAACCTTGACGCCGCGCACCGTATGGCCGTCGAATAGCAGTTCGATGGCGCGGGCTTCGTACTGAATCTCGACGTTTCGCTGCTCAACAGCTGCCGTCAGTTGTTCGATCAGACCCGGCCCACCTCCGTTGATCTCGACGGCTAGACCACCCCAGAACTGGAACTTCCCGTTGATCTTGAATGCCTGCCGTCCGTAAGAAGGTTGAAATCGAACACCGTTCTCGCGCATCCAACAAAGAGTCGGGAAACTTTCGGTGACCAACACCTCCACGAGATCCGGGTCGGCGCGGCTTTCGGTCACTCGAGCCATGTCCTTGAAGAACTGTTCTTCGGAGTAGGTGCCAAAATCGGCGGCATCTTGGTCCTCCTGCGACAGGTCGGGCATGAGCTCCAACAGATCAGTCGTGCCCTGAAACGGCACACGCATAGCCCCACCCGTGAAGGCCGAATTACCTCCCCGTGCGGCGATTGGAGCGAACTCCAAGACTCGAACCGAACTGCCGCTGTCAGCAGCTGCAAGAGCAGAACAGAGCGCGGCATTCCCGGCACCGACGACTACGACGTCCTGTCCACCCATCTCGGTATCGCAGCATACGATTCCGATCCCCAATGATGACTTGGGGAAGGCCGCCGTTGGTGCACGACTTCAACGGTGCGGCCGGCCACGGTGCCAAGATGGCCCAGAAGGGCGCTTAGCTCAGCTGGTTAGAGCAGCTGGCTTACAACCAGCAGGTCGGGGGTTCGAGTCCCTCAGCGCCCACCATGGCGGAATTATTAGAACTGTAAGAGTTCGCCACGTCTGTCCCACTCTGGCTCCGGCACCTGTGTCCCACATGTTCCAGGTGCTCGGCCCGTTGATGGCCTCTGACCCCAGCCCTAACGGCTGGCGACCGATCTTTCGCCCACGACGAGTGAACATCGCCGGTTTCTGACATGCCTGTCGGAAGTCAGTTGTCGCGTTAGACCGACCGTCCTGAGAGCTTTGCCGAGCGATCAGGAAGTTCCAGCGGCGAGAAGACGATAGAGGTCATCGGCGACTTGAAGCGAAAGCTCAGTCAAAACCGAGACCCGTTCGCGGGCGTCGACGATCTCGAGCAGGCGCTGGCGATCCATCGGGCCGAGAGGAGCAGCCGCGCAGAGGCGCCAGATCGGAGCATCTGGGTCGTCCGGTGCGGTCTCCATCTCCGGCGTCTCATTCCAAGGGGGGACTCGACCCAGCTCGGAGGCGAGCGCCAACGCTCGGCGAACCGCGGCAGCCGCCGCGTCGATTGCGACAGGCTCAACACCAACCGTCGCCACAGGCAAGTTCCGCACAGTGGCCAAGGGGTACGGGTGATCCGATAGCCAAGACTCAACTATGAACCGGCGGGAACCAACCGCGAGCACAGCCCATCGGCCGTCAACGAAAGGAGATGCTTCGTGGATCCGTGCCTCGGTGCCGATCGCCACCCGCTGGTCCCCGCCACCCACTTCCGAGCCCCGGGAGATGAGAACGACACCGAACGTGCGATCCAAACTCACGCAATCGCTGATCATCTGGCGATACCGCGGCTCGAAAACGTGGAGTGGCAGCGTCGCTCCTGGAAAGAGAACGGTCCCGAGGGGGAACATCGCCAAGCGGCGACGGGCCTCGGACGCACTGGGCACCAAGTGTTTGTACCAGAACGTCCAGCCAGCCAGCGAACGGGCGCCGACGCCGATGCCGTCCTGACTTCTCTTTGATGTCCCACCCCAAAGTGTTTCGCCAGCTTGGCCAAAAACTGACCATCCCCGGGGAGGCCAGCTGGCGAGGCGCCGGGACGAGGAGTCAGCGCAGCGAGTTTCGTCCCAGACCGGGCGTGACAATCGAGGTTGCAGTCGTGGCGGCACTTCAGCCTGCAGCACCTAGTCGTTTTTCAGCTCCGGCGAACCTGCCACCGGCTGCTCCAGCACCGCAACGCCCAGCAAGGAAATGTTGGCACTCGGGTCGATCGGCGACCTAAGTCGAGATCTCCTGCCTGAAAATGTAGAGACGACCGTTACCGTCGAACGCGGCCTGTTGCTCCACGAGTTCCCAATTCTCCTTAGCCTTG
>Ga0182024_10015917_pt1 | contig 14331 bp, 12 predicted proteins | sample P32metaG_FD_120480 | JGI IMG/M metagenome (GOLD analysis project Ga0182024, IMG submission 120480) | Permafrost microbial communities from Stordalen Mire, Sweden - P3-2 metaG (Illumina Assembly) | ecosystem: Environmental > Terrestrial > Soil > Wetlands > Permafrost | place: Sweden: Stordalen... | reverse complement strand
TTCCTCGCCCTGGGGGCGGCGACGGTTCTATATCTGGCGATCCAGTGGGTCGCGCTCGGCATCGAAGGCGCGCGCCTGGGCACCGAGACCGTCACGCCACTGGCGCAGGCCGCGGCCGTATTCAGCGGCGCGCCCGGCCGCACGCTGATGATCGTCGCTGCGACCATCTCCATGCTCGGTTACCTGAGCGCGAATATTCTGTCGACACCGCGCTCCATTTTTGCGTACGCACGCGACGGCTTTCTGCCGGCTGCGCTATGCGCCGTGCACGAGCGCTACCGCACTCCGCACATCGCGATCATCGTGCACGGCTGCCTGATCGCGGCGCTGGCGCTGACCGGTACCTATGAGCGGCTGGCGATCTTTTCGAATCTGAACGCCTTCGTGCTCTACATGCTGTGCGCAATCGCGGTGATGGCGCTGCGGGCACGCGATGTACACAGCGACGGCGCGCCGTTCCGGATACCGGGCGGGCCGTTGGTGCCGCTCGCAGCCCTGGCTGCCAATGCGTGGCTGATGTATGCAACCGCTGCGCGCGCCGACCTGTTTGGACTTGGCATCATCCTCGCGCTGGCACTGCTGCTGTACGCCGTGCGGCGCTGGCGGCTGCGGCCCGCCAGTCGGGCCGCATAGCCCCTCAGGCCGGCAGGATCGTGGGGTCGAACCCGGCTGCGCGAATGGCCGCGACTATGGCCTGGGCGTGCTGCGCATCCCGTGCCTCGAAGCTGAGCTCCAGGGTCGCCGACTTGGCCGGCACATTGGTTGACAGGCGGCGGTGAAACACATCCAGAATATTGCCGCCCTGATCGCCCACCGCCTGGGTCACCCTGGCGAGCGCACCAGGCTGATCGAAGATCGGGATGCGCAGCGTGACGATGCGCTGCTCGCGTACCAGCTCGCGCATGATCACCGAGGCCAGCAGCCGTGGATCGATATTGCCGCCCGACAAAATCAGCCCGACCTTGCGGCCGCGGTAGCGTTCCGGCTGCGCCAGCACGGCAGCGAGGCTTGCGGCTCCGGCGCCCTCGGCCACGGTCTTCTCGACGTTGAGCAGCAGTGCCACGCTGTGTTCCAGATCGTTCTCACCGACCAGCACGATATCCTGCACCAGCGCTCGCACCACCTCGCGCGTCAGCACACCGGCGGACTTGACGGCAATGCCTTCGGCAATCGTATTGCCATGGCATGCGGCCTCTTCGCCCTTGAGCGCCGCCGACATCGACGGATAGCTCTCGGTCTGCACGCCGATGATCTCAATGCGCGCTGACAGCGCCTTGGCCGCCACCGCGATGCCGGATATCAGGCCGCCGCCCCCGATCGGCACCACCAGCAGGTCCAGCTCGGGTACCGCGGCCAGCATTTCCAGGCCGATTGTGCCCTGCCCCGCCATCACCGCCGGATCATCGTATGGGTGCACGAACGTGAGCTGGCGCTGCGCCATGATCTGCTGCGCATGCTCGAACGCCTCGCTGAGTGTGTCGCCTTGCAGTACCACCTGCGCGCCATGCGAGCGTGTGTGCTCCACCTTCACAAACGGCGTGTGACGCGGCATCACGATGGTGGCGGGAATGCCGAGCCTGTGTGCGTGATAGGCCACGGCCTGTCCATGATTGCCGGCGGACATGGTGCACACGCCGCGCTGCCGCTCTGCGGCCGACAGCTGCAGCAGGCAATTGAGCGCGCCGCGCTCCTTGAACGATGCCGTGAACTGCAGGTTCTCGAACTTGATGTAGAGCTGTGCGCCGGTCAGCTTCGACAGCGTGCGCGAATGCAGGCACGGCGTAGCGTAGAGCTGATCGGCGATCCGGTCGTGCGCCGCACGCACATCTTCGAGCGAAATGCACAAGCTCATGGCGGCCCGATTGTCGCCCAAATCCGCCGGCGGCGCTCTGTAAAAAAGCGGCCTTCGACTAGGGCCCGAGCGACTGCAGATAGGTCGCCACGGCCTCCATGTCGTTGAGCTGCAGCCCACGCGCCACGCCGTGCATCACAGCCACGTCGCGCATGTTGTTCTGGAATGAGCGCAACTGCTTGATGAGATATTGCACGTGCTGGCCGGCGAGTCGGGGAAAGTCGTCAGTGCCTGCTGCCGTCGGTCCATGGCAGGCGACGCAAGGCGGTATGCCCGCGCTGGGATCGCCGTTCTGGTAGATGTCTTTTCCGCGCGTCGTCAGTGCCGCGGCGCCCTTCGGCCCGGCAGCCGGGGTTTGCCGGCTGTAATAGTCGGCAAGCAGGCCCATGAGCTGATCATCCAGTGGCGCAGCCATTCCCCACATATAGCCGAGCGCATCGGGATCGCCGCGCGTCTGCGCCTTGAACGCCTGCAGTTGCGCGGCCAGGTATTTCGCGTGCTGGCCAGCCAGCACCGGGAATTTGGGCGACAGGCTATGGCCCTGCGGGCCGTGACAAGTCGCGCAGGTTCCGATCGCGACGCGCTCGGCCGCGGTGCGGCTGACGGCATCAATGTCCTCGGCATGCGCCAGGCCCAGGCCCAGTCCCAGTCCCAGTCCCAGCAAGATCGCGCTGAACCGGCTGATGAGACGTCTTTTCATGGTTGTCTCTTCCTCTTCGATGGATCCCACGAGGCTTCGGGTGCTACACCAGGCAGCAGAGCTTCGCGATTCCAGCCACGGTCAGAACGTAAGCCACAACAGCAGATAGGCCGAACCGTTGGCGGAGGCGTTACGGCCGAAGCCATCGTAGTTGCTGCTGCCGCCATTGAATTGGCTGTAGGTGGTGTACTGCAGCGAGAGTTTGGTATTGAGCCACGGCAGATAGTTCAACTCCGCGATCCAGCCTTTGGTGTCGGGGCTGCCGTTCGCGCTGCTGACCACGCCGGGGGCCGGTCCAGCCGGATACAGTCCGGGGTCGCCACTGCCGGTGGTGGCGAAGTAGCTGATCGATCCTCCATATTTGCGGCGGAAATAGTAGGTACCGGTCGCACGCATGGTAGTCAGGTCGTCGCTTGGATTGCTGGCTGCTCCGGCCGCAAAGCTCGCGTCCAGCCGCATCGACTCGTGAATGCGCGTCCCGGCCACGGAGAACAGGTTCTCATCACCGATGAACTGGTACTGAAAGTCTTCGGCTATGTCCCTGAACTGGTTCACCGGCCCGCTCAATGAGGCCGGGGTACCGACACTGCCACCGCCCGGGAAGAGCTTGAAGCTCGCGCCGTAGACACCGACCTGCAGATTGTGGCGGCCCCATTGATATTCATAGGCCACGCGCCCATAGGGCGCCGCCCCGCTGATGACATTGGATACCGTTCCGTCGAGCGGTCCGGCCGCCCCGGTGATCGGATTGGTCACACCCTGCTTGGCCGATCGATATACGCCGAGCTCCCCATAGAGGGCCTGATTCCACATGACGTAGGCACTGATGCCGGCGACATCCTGCGCCAGCGCACCGTCGATCTGTGTGCCCGCCAGCGGCGACACGCTGGCGTTTGAGCTGGCATAGGGGAAGCCCCACGCCGGCACGGTGTTCCACAGATCCTGAACGGTCGGATTGTTGTTGACGGTGACGCCATAGATCAGGCTGCGCTCATGGTCCATCACCACACTGTTGGCGTAGCGCAGATCGGTGTTGTCGATGCCGATCGTGCCCGCGTCGTTCGAGTAGGTCAGCTGAATGAAAGCGCCCACGTGCGGCGCCACTTTGCCCGCATAGAAAAAACTGAACTGCTGTGGGAAGCCGACAGTGCTGGTCTGCGAATGCCCTGGACCACCGGTACCGTCCGGCAGCGGCGAATTGAGCCAGGTTTCCGACACCTGCACCATCGCCCCGAGCGGTGGCAGCGTCGCCAGGGACAACATCTCCTGCTTGCTGGCGTCGATGTCGCGCACCTGCTTGAGGTTGTCGAGCGTGTAGGCGTTGGCCTTGAACATACGCCCGAAATGGGTGAGCTCAGGGAACACGGTATGGCAGGCCTCGCAGGCCATGCCCGTCTGGCGGGCAAAACTCGGTACCGCATGCGCCATCGGCGCGGCCAGACCCGAGCTCAAGAGCAGCTGGAGAATCCAGGCTCTACGTATCCATAGCGCGTAGTACATAAGGTTTCGCATTCCCTGATCATTTCTCTTCCGCCGCCGGACGAGGAGCACGATTGTCGATATTACATTTGTTTGGAGCGCTTGGCCCCAACGGTTCCGCACCAGGCGATGCATGCGCACCGCTGCACGGTATCGCGCCAGGGCTATTGGACGGTAGTTTGCTTCGGCAATTGCGTATTTCGCAAGCTGTGCAACCGCGTAGACTCACTGGATGGGTGACTGTGTGCCCTGGTCGCGCGGCGCCTGGGTAGATGGCGTGTGCCTGCTCCAGCGGAAACCGGACCAGAAGCGCAGCTGGCCGTTGTCAAAGGGAAGGCTGACATGAAACTCACATTGACGTTATCCATTGGTTTGATTGGGTTCGTGTGCGCTGCAGCCAATGGCCAGGAAGTGTGGCGTTCGCTGCCGGCGCACGCCCCGGAACCGGCTTCCAACCCGGGTACGCCCGCCAAGGTGGAGCTGGGGCGGCTGCTGTTTCACGACAAGCGGCTGTCGGAGTCCAACACCGTTTCCTGCGCGAGTTGCCACAGCCTCAGCGATGGCGGAGCGGACCACCTTGCAAGCAGCGTCGGCGTGCACGGCCAGAAAGACGGCCGCAACGCGCTGACCGTGTGGAACGTGGGATTCCTGACCTCGTTGTTCTGGGACGGCCGAGCCGCCAGTCTTGAAGAGCAGGCCAAGGCACAGCTGCTCAATCCGCTCGACATGGGAATGAAGGACCTGGCCTACATCACGGCGCGGATCCGCGGAATTGCAGGCTATAAGACCTATTTCGAGCAGGCATTTGGCCAGGGCGACGTGGTCACGGCAGACAACGCTGTAAAGGCTATCGCCGCTTTTGAGCGCACGCTGGTGACGCCGGATGCGCCCTATGATCGCTACATAAACGGCGATAAGAATGCATTGACGGAGGAGCAGTTGCGCGGCATGCGTGATTTTCACGAGTTTGGCTGCACCCGCTGCCATCAGGGCCCGGCGTTTGACGGTCCGGCGCTGCGTGCGGGTACGCCCTTTGTGATGAGATTTCCCACCTACCCGCATAGTCCTTTCGTCGCAAGCTACGAGCTGACGAAGGATCAGGGCCGCTTCGAATGGACTGGCAAAGAAGCGGACCGCTTCCAGTGGCGAGTCGCATCACTGCGAAATCTCAAGTATACGGCTCCCTACATGCACAATGGGTCGGTGCCAACACTGGCCAATGCGGTGCGCGTAATGGGCAGCACGGAGCTGGCGCAGACGTTTACCGACAACGAGGTTTCGGAGCTGGTCGCATTTCTCGAGTCCCTCTCAGGTCCGCTGCCCGATATACCAGAACCGACCCTGCCGAAGTGATCTGCGCTGGAGCGTGGGAGCAACCAGCCGCTCGCCCAGGCCACCGTGTCGAGCTTTACCGTGACGCCAAAGCCAGCCGATTGTCCGGCAGAAAGTAAGGACGCGCGTAGCCGGCGCGTTCGGCGCCCCGAGTGATTGCGTCCGCTGTTCCTCAACGGCGAAATCCTCTGCATCCTTCGTAGTTTTTACACGATTGGTAAGCAGCCTCCTATGAGATATAAGTACTTGCCGCCACGGCGTGCAAATGCATTGTCATTTATATTCCTCCCTGAATAACAGCTAAGCAATATTGTGGAGTCTCCCCATGCGCACACCTGGTTCCAATGTCGGAGAGCCTGAGCCCCATCACCTTGCTCTGGCCCCCGTAATCCAGTCACGCTACCTCAGGCTCGGGCATCCCAATCTCTCAATCTGCCGCACATCGCCGCCCAAAATGAGGGCGGCCTTGTTTGTGTACATGCGTTCCGGCTTACTGGCTGCCGCCGCTGCGCTCAGCTGCCTGATCGCTGTGCCGAGCATCGGCGTGGCCGCAGATGCAGACGCCGCACAAATGCTCGCACGCCAGAACAACTGCTTTCGCTGTCACAGTGTAGAGAAGGCCAAAGACGGTCCGGCGTGGAAGGACGTTGCCAAGAAGTACAGCAGCAAACCCAAGGAGGAAGCCGAGAAACGTCTGATTACCCATTTGACGACTGGCGAGATGGCCAAGTTCCCGGACGGGCACGAGGAAGAGCACAAGATTATCAAGTCCCCGGGTGATGCACAGACTTTGAATCTGATCGATTGGATACTGTCGCTGCCACACGATTGATTCAGGAGCCGTTGCATCGCAGTCGGGAACAGACAGTTTAGGGATGCGATACTAGGGGGAACGCGTCATGAGATCGTTGCGGAACCGGTTGATTGCCTGTGTTTTCATACTCGGTGCCGGAGCAGCGGCGACATCCCGAGCGGCGGCAGCACAGGATCCAGCTGATGCCGATCACTCCGTTGCACCTCCAGCCGCTCTCACGGCTGCGCAGACAGATGCGCAGGATAGGCTCAAGAAGGACCAGACCTGTACGCGCTGCCACGATGAGAGCGAAACCAAGCCGATTCTCTCAATCTATCAGACCAAGCACGGTGTCAGAGGCGACCCGCGCGCCCCGACGTGCCAGTCATGCCACGGTGAAAGCGAGAAGCACCTGCACGCCGATCCAAACACCCACGGTCGTCCACCTCCTGATGTCGTATTCAGGAAGGGAACTTATGCGGCGACTGATGAGAATGTGCGCGCCGGGCAGTGTCTGACCTGCCACAAGGGCACCAATCGCGCACGTTGGGAGGGCGGTCCGCATCAGGCCAACGGCATGGCATGCAACGACTGCCACACGATCCACATGCCGACCGACCCATTGCTGTCGAAGGGCACACAGCCTGAAGTGTGCTTCACTTGCCACCAGGAGCAGCGCGCCGACACCCTGAAGGTATCCACGCATCCGATCAATGTTGGCAAGATGGCCTGTACAGATTGCCACAATCCGCACGGTGCGGCCGGGCCGAAGCTGCTCAAGATGAACACCGTCAACGAGACCTGCTGGCAGTGCCACGCCGATAAGCGCGGCCCGTTCCTGTGGGAGCATCAGCCCGCGGTCGAAGACTGCACCAACTGCCATACACCACATGGTTCCAACATCACGCCGCTGTTGAAGTCGCGCCCGCCATTTCTGTGTCAGGAGTGCCACGACGGCCCGCACAATTCCAAGAGCCCTGTCGGGCCCAATGCGGGCGGCTTTAATAGCGGCCTGTCGCGGGAGAACGCCGCCGGCACCGGGTTGATCTTCCCGAGTACGCAGGCAGCGGCTCGCGGGTGCATGAACTGCCATGCCATGGTTCATGGTTCGAATGATCCTGCCGGTGCGTTCCTGCACCGCTAGCAAGGAGCTGAAAATGAATGCGCGAGACCGTAGATTCCCCGTCAATCTGATATCGCTGGCGGTGCGCGCGGCGCTGGCGGCCGCGATGGCTGCGCCGGCAATCACATTGGCGCAGGACGCGGGCAACGGCGATGTCACCGCGTTGACCATGCCGACGAACTACCTTCAGGTCGGGGGCGAAGACACCTCGAATGCATCGGACAAGTTCGGTGAGTACAACGGGCTGTACAAGAAAGGCGCGACGTTTCTGGGCGATTTCAGCCTTGCGGGTGGTGACGCCTACGGACTCGGCACCGGAACCATGCGCTACGGCCTGAGCGGTAGCGACCTTGGAACGACGTCCGGTTCGATTAGCGGCGCGATCAGCGACCAGGGCAAGTGGAATCTCGGCTTTGGTTATGACGAGCTGCGCCACCAACTGACCGACAGCTACGAGACGCCGTTTCAGGGCAGCGTCGGTGGTAACAATTTCACGTTGCCCGGCAACTTTGGCGTCATCAGCAGCGCCCATAAGCCAGCGGGCTTCGCGACCGCCCCGGGCAGCAATGATCTGAATGCGGTGCAGCAGAGCGAGTTTCATTCCGAGGATATCTACACCGACCGCAAGAACACATCGTTCGCGGCCGGCTATCGCTTCGATTCCCGGTGGGATGTGAAGTTTGACTTCAATCATCTGGGCCAGGACGGAGCGAAGCTGCTTGGGGTGGGTGGCGATCAGGTCAATAGTCCCGCCGGCTCCACTTACACCTGGGCCGGTCAGACGCCGCTGGTCATAGCCAACCCGATCGACTATACGACCGATACCTTCAAATTCGCGGCGAACTGGGTGGCAGGCAGGGGGTTCGCGACCTTGAGCTATTACGGATCGATCTTCTCCGATAGCTACAGCAGCGTGTCGTGGAACAATCCGTTCATCAAGGCGCCGGGGACTGTGGCCACGGGGACCGTGTCAGCCTTTCCAACCGACGCGATCAGCACCTTTCCGAGCAACATGCTCAATCAGGTGAACCTGACAGGCGGGTATGCCCTGCCAGCGAGCACCAAGATCGCCGGGGGATTGTCCTATGCGCGCAACCAGCAGGACGACACCTATCCGGGCACCGGCAACATCGGGTTGACTCCATTGGGACTGCCGGAGGCCTCGCTGCATGGCGTGGTTGAGATCGAGCACCTGGATCTGAGGCTGACGAACCAGTTCTGGAGGCCGTTGCTGCTCGAGGCGGGCGTGAAATTTAATGAACGTAACAACGAGACCTCGTCCAATGCCTATACGTTCAACACCATCAACGAGCCGGCCACCCAGACGGAGACATCAATCAATGCGCCGATGAGCAACAAGAAGACACAGGTGGATGTCAGCGGCGATTACCGCTTCTTCGGCCGCCAGCATCTGACGCTCGGATATGAATACGATGACACCAAGCGCTGGTGCAACAATGCCCTGGCGAACAATGCGCAGGGCAGCCTGAATGCAGCGGCGACCGGCGGTTGGGCGGCCTACACGGCTGCCACCTGCGCCCAGGTGCCTGACACCAAAGAGGACAAAGTCACGGTCAATTATCGACTCGGCCTCAGCGGCGGCTTGAACCTTAATGCCGGCTACAGCTACTCGTGGCGCAAAGCCGATCTCAGCCCGACGTTCTACAATCCGATGCAGGCGGTCGACAACCCGGCCGGGTCCGGAGCCGGCGGAGAGGGCTACGAGGTGCTTGGCTTCGTGTCGTTCTTCGAGGCATCCCGTCACGAGCAGCTCGTCAAGGCGGGTGCGAACTGGCAACCGACCGATAAGTTATCCCTCAGCGTCAATGCTCGCTATCGCGACGACCGCTATGCCGATCTGACGTACGGTGTGCAGCGCGGGGATACGGGGAGCGCGAATATCGACTCCAGTTATAACTTCAACGATCGCAGATCCGTGTCGCTGTACGCAAGTTATCAGGCTTCGTCCAGGTTTCTCACCAATCTTTATAAGGTCACGGCCAGCGCCGCCAGCGCTACCGCTCTGAACGGAGGCGCCGGAGAGCTCTGGTCCAATAGCCAGCAGGAATCCGACACGACCATTGGCTTCGGCGCCCGCCAGGATGGACTATTTTCCGGCAAGCTGGATCTGTCGGCGGACCTGAGCTACTCGTTGGGAAACAGCTACTACAACACGTCCCCATTCTCCGGCGCCGATCTGGAAGGCAATACCTGCAGCGCCATCTTCTACGAAACCTGCGGCTCGGTGCCGACGATCAAGAACAGCACGCTGCGATTCCAAGCCAACGCCAGTTACCAGCTCAGCAAGGCCGGCAGACTGATGTTGGGCTACACCTTCCAGCGGCTTTCGTCGGATGACTACTTATACAATTCGTATCAGTACGGCTACACTCCGGCCACGCTGCTGCCGACCAATCAGCAGTCGCCGAGCTACGAGATAAGCGCCATATTCATCGCCTATCGCTACAGCTTTCGATAGGCCCTGGCTGTTGCGGAGGAGTTGGTTGACATGAGCAAAGACAACCCTGGATTTCTTCGCCGCAGCTGGGCGGTATTGCGCAAACCGAGTGCGAAGTACTCGGTGTTGACACTACTGGTGCTGGGCGTGATCGGGGGCATTGTCTTGTGGGGCGGCTTCAATACGGCGATTGAGCAGACCAATTCGCTGGAGTTCTGCACCAGTTGTCACGAGATGCGGGACACGGTCTTTCCGGAATACAAAGAATCGAGTCACTACAAGAACAAATTCGGCGTTCGGGCGATCTGCTCGGACTGCCATGTGCCGCACGACTGGCCCCACAAAATGCTGCGTAAGGCCAAGGCCAGCCTCGAGGTCTGGGCGAAAATCACGGGCAAGGTCGACACGCCCGAGAAGTTCGAGAAGCATCGAATGGAACTGGCTACGAATGAATGGGCGCGCATGAAAGCGTCGGGTTCACGCGAGTGCCGCAACTGTCACAGCTTTGAAGCGATGGCCTCGGCCAAACAGAAGCCCAGCGCGCAGAAGAACCATGCCGAGGCACAGGCTGCCGGCAAGGTCTGCATCGATTGCCACAAGGGCATCACTCATCTACTGCCGCAGGAGTACGTCGAGCCGGATCAGCAGTGACGGGCCGACGAGAGAGCTGCGCTGGAGCTCGATTTGCGGGGGTATGGCGAAGCTGGTAGACGCTCGGCGCGTGCAGCGGCAAGCCGTCATGCCAGGATTCGGGCCGCGTCAGCGAAAGCTATCAGCCGATGACCCGGTCAATGACGAGCCGCACTGACTTGTGCTGGCTCGGGTCGACCGAGGTCACCGCACTCTGAAAATCCCCGCTCGCGGGCGTCGCCATGCCGCTGCGCGAGATCCTCGCTTCGACGGTCACGCGTCCGGCCTTCGACAGCGTTCGTGTCGGGAACATGGCCAGCGAATCATCAAGCAGAAATTTGACCGGCCATTGGCCAGTGCTCGTGCGCACCACCGCGACCGGAGGGCCGGGCGAGGCGATCGATTTCGCGACAATGAACAGCGTCCAGCCGGCCGCAACCTGGTTCTTGAGCCTCTCATCGAGCGCGACTTCACCGCTGATCTGCACCGGCGCAGTACTTGCCGCAGGCCAGCTTGGCATCGCTGCCGCGTTGCTCGCAGCGGGCGTCTCGGCTGCCCCTGCCAGGGCCTGGGGACTCATCGGCGCGGGTTGATTGGGAGCGGCAGGGCGTGCCTCCCCGGCCACCTGATGCCGGGATCTGGCATTGGCCGCGTCTGCTTTTCGGCCGACGAAATCGTAGGTCTGGGCCAGCAGCTCCCAATCGGCATCGCTTCCACCCTGAGCGGCGAGGCGCTGTTCCAGCCGCGTGAGCGCGGCCTCCATTGAGCTGGCAGCGTTCGTGCCCGTGCTCGGAGCGCCAGCGATCGGCGTGGCGTCGCTCGAGTCGGGACGAACGGCCGCGAGCTCCGCACTGGGCAGATTTGGGCTTCCGCGCAAGACATAAAAACCGATCGCCAGCGCAATCAGTCCCGCCGTCACCACCAAAGGCCACCTGGCGAGGCGCAGGCGTTCCCGCAACGCCAGCGCCGACGGCCATAGCGGCGCCAGCACAAAACCCGCCGCCAGAGCGGCGAGTAGTCCGGCGGCAAACCAGAACAAATCACGCGCACTGACTGGCATTCGACACCCCGTTACCCCGCCCGCTGCGTGCGTGGCCGCGTTGCCGAATTATGCGCTTTCAACGCGCCTGTCGGTGCCCCTATTTGCCGCCAGTTTTGCGTTTCTTGATGTCAATCGTCCGCGTCGAAGAATCGGTGATCAGCGCGCTCGTTGGCCGACGCGAGCCTGCTCGAGCTTGATCTCGGCCACAGAACGGCGACCGCCGCCGATTTTCTCGAACACCCGCTGGCGGTGAAAGTGCAGATAAACACGCTGCTCTGCCGTGAATGCACGCGGCGGCGCCGGCTGCTCCAGGCCCCAGGCCTTGCGCACGTAGGGATTCAAGTGACGGGAGATCAACAGCGTGCCGTCGTCGGCGAAAGAGATGTGACCGCGATCGAACAGATGGTGAATATGGGGCGAGAGCAGCAGGCCGTTGGCGCCATCGAGCTTCTCGCGATCGTCGGCGTCCTTCCAGGGCTTGACGTGGGTCGCTCGCAGATAGCGGCGATCCAGGATGCCGGTCACCCGACACGCCGTTTCAATCCGCTCCACACGTTCGCGAAAAATGCCCTGCCCGACCCGGGCGCTGACCAGCTGCCGCCGATCCCTGGGCCCGATATCGGTCCGCCGCCAGATGTGTTCCTCGATCGCCTTCTGGGTCAGCTTGCCATCCGTCTCCGTGCCGATGCGGACTTCACAGGCCTCCACCTGGCCGTTCAAAAGCCGGCGCAGCCCCGCGGCCATCGGCGGCGCAATCTCAGCGAGGTAGACGTTCTGATTCGCTTCACCGGAGAAGCGCAGCGGCGACTGCCGGGCCGGCAGCAGCGGCTTTATCTCGGCCAGGTGGTCCTTCGGACGCAACGGCAGCGCCAGGTCCACAAAACGGATCGGAATCAGCCAACCGTCATCCGTCGGCGCTGACGACGCTGGGTCGCCCGATGGCACCGGCATCGGTGCGCTGCGAGCGCGCTCCAGCGCGAAGCCAAGGGCGGCGATGGTTCCGGCCGCGCACGAGAACACGATGTCGCCAGGGGCCACGCGAGTCATGTTCTGATGCGATTGGTTTCGCGAGCCGTTGCTGTTCTTCTTCGCCAGCCACAGGTAGCTGCCATCGACTTGCGCACGATCGCTGTGCGCGTGATTGACCCACCAGTGCCGCAGCAGCGGGTCCCCGGCCAGCCGCACAGGAACATGGCCTGAAGACTTGTTCTTCATGGATCAGAGCGCAGCATCGTATCGGCACCGATGATGCCTGCGATCCCGCTTGCATGAAAGGGCCTTGCGCCATTTCGGCTCAGTTGAAGGACGCTACGCCCGGTTCGCGCTCCAGATCGCAGCTAACTGGCGCGCGGGGGCGCCGGTCTGGAAGGCCCTTGGCTGCCTCTGTGGCCATGGAAGGACAATCGAGAATGAAGCAAGCACGACCTACGGTACATTGCGCTCGGCGCGCTATTATTTTTGTAATCACCGGGGGCGGCCTGCTGCGCCGCAAAATGGACTGATGTTGGCCCGCAACAATTGCCCGCTGACGATCGCGCGTGCCGCGGCCGTGCGCCCTGTCGGATAAGCCGCACGCCATCTCGCGGCCTGCGGGAAGGCGCTGGCGATGGTGCGAACAGCTATGAGGAAATCATGAGCAGCTCTCAGTACCTGGTGCACATGGCGAACGACATCGGCAACTTCTTTCGCGGCCAGCAAGAGCGCGAAGGTGCGATTGCAGCTATCGCCAATCATATAAAGAGTTTCTGGACGCACCGAATGCGCGAGAAACTGCTGTTGCAGCTGGAACACGGCGAGCAGGGTCTGGATGAACTGCCGCGCGAGGCGCTGCGCTTTCTTGCGAAGCATCCGGCCTTCAAGGCGAAACACCAGCCGGGCGGCGACGCAGGATAGACCGGGTCAGGTCGATTCCAGGTTTCAATTACCTGCTGGTTGACGGAGCATATGGCTGCGAAAAGCAAAGGCACAACGGACGAGTCCATCGGACGACCCGACGCGTGGAAGGAAGGTCGATATCAACAATCCGGTGAGGCTCTCGATAACTCAGTGGCACCGGCTCAGCCGCTCGACTCGAAGAATCCCGTCAAGACGCCTACCGAGGCGAAGGTTCCCCGTGGCCCGGTGAGCACGCCCGTTCATCTGGATGAATATACCGCCGTCGGCAGTAAACCGCCCGATGGGGATGAAAAACTGAAACGTCCTTGAGTTTCGTCGGGCAACGCGAGTCACGAAGCGCCGCAATGCCTGAAGCACTCTTCTCCTTCGCGATCCGCAATCTTCTCACTCATCATTACATTGGCGGGTGCAGTTGGCACCATCTCGAAGATCCTGAGGAGCTCCGGCACCGAGGCGGGCATCGACATCGAAGTGACCGAGTCGATGATCATGGACGATATCGTCGACAGCACCGGAAAACTGGCGACCCTCCGGGACCTGGGCGTTCGTGTCTCGATCGACGATTTCGGAACCGGCTATTCTTCCCTGGCGTACCTGGCGAGGTTGCCGGTGGGAGAACTCAAGATCGATCGATCATTCGTCGCGTCGATGCTGGATGATTCGAGTGCATTGACGCCGGTATCGACAATTATTTCGCTCGCCAATGCACTGAAGCTCGAGGTGGTGGCCGAAGGCGTCGAGACCGAGGAGCAGGCGAAGATACTGCATCTGCTACGATGCGATCAGATGCAGGGCCATCTGATCAGCAAGCCCCTGTCGTTCGACGACATGACGGCCTACCTGGCCAAGAGTCGGAAATAGTAGAGCGCCGTCACGGAGCCGCCCGCGCCAACGCATCGGTGCCCGCCGGTCGCGTCAGAGCCAGCAGGTCACGCAGTGCGAGATCGAATTGCCCGGCGTGATCGAACCGAGGCCATTGCGCCAGCAGCAGCTTGCGTGCCTGCGCGCGCTCTCCCATCCGCAGAT
>Ga0182024_10015916_pt1 | contig 14332 bp, 11 predicted proteins | sample P32metaG_FD_120480 | JGI IMG/M metagenome (GOLD analysis project Ga0182024, IMG submission 120480) | Permafrost microbial communities from Stordalen Mire, Sweden - P3-2 metaG (Illumina Assembly) | ecosystem: Environmental > Terrestrial > Soil > Wetlands > Permafrost | place: Sweden: Stordalen... | reverse complement strand
TCCCTATCTCCGCCCGCTCTACGACGCACTTTACGATCTGCTGGAGCAGGACCGCGTGGATAAAATGCTGGAGCGAAACGTGATTGAGGTCGCTCCGCTGGCGTTTATGCGCGGCCGAACGCTCAACGATGCTTTCATCATCATGGACGAGGCGCAGAACACGACTAGCGAACAGATGAAGATGTTCCTTACCCGTCTGGGCAGTAATTCCAAGGCGGTGATCACTGGCGATGTGACCCAAATCGATCTCCCTAATCCCAAGAAGAGCGGGCTGGTGGAGGCGATTGAGATTCTGCGCGGCGTGGACGGCATCCGTTTCTGCCATTTTGAAGACGGTGACGTGGTTCGCCATCACCTCGTACAACGGGTCATCCGCGCGTACGATAGCTTCGGCCGGGCGCAGAGGGAACTACCGCTCAATCTGCGTGAAGGCCCTTCGGCGAAATCGGCCGCGAAGCCCCAGTAGGCTTCGGGTACCGTTTAGGTGCAGGAGAGAGCGGCTCAGGTTTAACCTGGGCCGCACGCGCTTACTGTCCCATGGTTGATGTAACCAGATCGTCCTCTCTGGCAGAAGAAGCGGCAGCGTAGCTGGTCTCGGCGCTCACCCAGTAGGCGGATTGACAAACGAAGCGGTCGGCGAAAAACTTATTCCGGCCAGCCAATTCCGTAAGTACTAGAGAGAAAAGCACTTCCGAGACCAGAAGTTAGGGAAGCCGAGTCAGTCGAATTGGAACTGCGCAGAGAGGCGTCATGGAGACCAGCGCACAGGTCGCCGATCGCAATACCCTTGCACCATCGTCTGTCCCCAACCCCTTTCCCAGGCGGCTGGCAAGGAGTTTACTGAGTCGCGCGGCCTACCAGGTCCCTGGCAGCGAACTCGGCCGGCGTGCGGTTGTCTTCTCACCCCATCCCGATGACGAGTCGCTGGGTTGCGGCGGAACCATATTGAGGAAGAAACAAGCTGGTGCGACCGTCAAACTGGTCCAGGTTTCCGACGGTGGCGGCTCGACCACGCTCATCCCCAGGGACGAACTGACGGCCATGCGGAAACGAGAATCGGTCAACGCTGGCCGGGTTTTAGGGGTAGACGACATCTTTTTTTTGGAATTTCCGGATGGGCACCTCGGGGAACACATGGCGGCGGCGATAGAACGAGTGGACGAGATCTTACGCCAGGAGTCTCCGGAAGAGGTCTTCGTGCCCTACAGGCATGAACCCATGAAACAGGCTGCCGACCATGTCGCGGTCACCAATATTGTGCTGGCTGCCCTCCGCCGCCAACCCAATCCGGTCACCGTCTGGGAGTACCCGGTGTGGTTCTGGCTCCACTGGCCATGGGTCGGATTCTCACAAAACACTCCGCCCTTGCAGCCTAAACATATATTGAAGAATTCGCTGCTGGCTCGGTTTGGAGTGCGCGCCTTTCTGGATCTCAAACATAAGGTCAATATCGCCGATGTGCTGCAACAGAAGCGCGAGGCGATCGCCCAGCATAAGTCGCAGACAGAAAAGCTCATCGACGATCCCAGCTGGGTAACGCTTGAAGAGCTCTCAAATGGGGAGCTCATGGACTGCTTTTATCAGGATAGCGAGTTCTTTCGCTGTTATACCTACGGCGGAGTTAAAGGCGCGACCGGTTCTGGTAGCGATACCACATAGTGGTCGCGAGTTCGCTCTATCGCCTCCCACGATCTTCGCGCCGATTAGGACCTCAGGCCGCGCAACTGCTTTGTAATGAGCGATGAGGCATGATTTCCCGAAAACTTGCAGCAACTGAAGCCTGCCGGACCAGGGTGCGATTCCCTTCAGAACACACAAGTTCTTTCGCAGCCATGAAAACCGAGCTCATTTTGAAGCGCTTACGGACGCCCATAGGCGTACCCTCGGAGACAAGGCTTTATGCAGCCAGCCAGGAGTTGCCGCTTGCCCCGTTAGTAACATAAATCGTGATTCCTCGGATCTCCCAAGCGGCACAATCCATTGACATGGCTGTGGGCTGCGGCTAGATTACGAGAGGACGGAAACGTTCCCGCAGGCGCCTAGGAAAGAGTGTGTTGCCGTGGCAGTTTCTGTAGTATCCGTGAGACGGTGCCTTTAGATACCGTAACGGAGGAACGGCGCTAGATCTACAAGAAATCTAGCGACCATATTTTTACTGTTTTTCAGGGCTCATCTAGCGCGCTGAGAAGCAGGATTTTATAGACGTTTTGGCTGCGTGGTTTTTTAAGGGAACCGCTTCTACCGGAGGAAGGTTCCAACCCCGCCGAATAAGTAGTTTCATGGCTGAGCAAATGCTGTGGTTTACGCTTCGATCCGTGGAGTTACTAAAGTTTTTGTGTGCAAAAGGGGTTCATGTCACCTTTACCGTTACAGGAAAGCCGTAGTGCGAATCACATGCTGCAGACGCTCAAGCAGTCATTGAATGTGCTCGCGCTGAAGTCTTTCCTCACCAAGAGGCATGGGAATGCCGGCCGGGAGCGTTATCGCCGGGCCAGCCTGACCGCCTCCGCGTCTTTTATCTCCTGTGGTTTGGAGCGGGCAGACGTTTTGGCGTATTCGCTTTCCCTCTGTGCAGTTTGCACCATCGGATTAGGAATTGTCTTCGCCCGCTGGTGGGGCGTGGGTGGCGTAGGTCTCGCCATGGCACTCAGCAAAATTTTCACCTCTTCCCCCATACAGTTGTATAAAATCCGCGGCATTTTGCGCGCAAATCGGGCGCCGACCCTGGTACATGAGCAGCTCGCCGTCGCATAAAGACGGGCTTCATACCAGGGACAAGGCGGGAAGGGTCATATGAAAGTAGCCTTCGTCAATCAGGCCATCGATACTATTATTCCTCCCGGGCAAAACTCTGTGGGAGCGTGTACCTATGGCGTCGCCAACATCCTGGCCAAGTCCTGTGATGTTGTTGTCTACGGGGCGAAATACAGCAATCAGGCGCAGGGGACGGAATTCTCAGCCCAGGGGGTGAAGTACAAGTTTTTTACCACTGCCCGCAGCGATCGATGGCTCTATGAGGCGCGGACGAAATATTCCTGGCTGGCTCCGAGCGCTCCGCCCATTTCAACTTCCAGCATGCTTTATCCTTCTTTTGCAAAACAAGTCGCAATGGACTTGCAGCGGCAGGCCTGCGACGTGATTCACATTCAACACTGTTCTCAATGTGTGCCCGTCATTCGCGAATACAATCCAACGGCGAAGATTGTCTTGCATCTCCATGCAGAGTGGTTTTCCCAGGGCGACTCCCGAGTCTTCGAGCGGAGGCTCAAAAACGTCGACTTGGTAACCGCCGTCAGCGGTTATGTTGCGGAGAAGACGCGGCGGGATTTTCCGTCGATCGCCGACCGCTGCGAAGTGATTTACAACGGTATCGACTCGCGCGAGTTTGTACCTGGGAAAGACTACCGCGTCGCACTGGACAAGCCGAAGCGCATTTTGTATGCGGGTGCGATCTCCCCGCATAGGGGATTGCACGTTTTGCTGGAGGCGTTCAAGATCGTGGTCCAGCGATACCCCAACGTCCGGCTCGACCTGGTCGGCCCTGAGGGCAATTACGCCCTGCAGGACACCTTCGACATCAGAGATGGCGCGTTGCGGCAGAGCGTGGCCCCGTACTACGCATTCAGGCCCATGTCGTTGCTCAAAGCTAAACTTTTCCCGTCGTCTCTCAACCGGGCAACCTATCGGTCATATCTCGAGGGTATGATGCCGGCCGAGGTGTCGGAGAGAGTCAAGTTTCACGGCTTGGTTCGCCATCGTGCGCAGTTGATTGAGCACTACTATGCCGGTGATATCTTCGTGCTTCCGTCCATTTGCAACGACAGTTTTGGCATACCCGTAGTGGAGGCGATGGCGGCCGGCTCCCCGGTAGTAGCCAGCCGGTCAGGCGGAGTCGTCGAGACGGTGAAAGACCGCGAGACCGGCTTCATCGTCGAGAAAAATGACCCGCACCAGTTGGCGTATATGCTTCTAAGGCTTTTGGAAGATGATGAGCTGCGGGAGAAGATGGGAAGAGCCGGACGGGAACGGGCAATGGCAAAGTTCACCTGGGACATGGTGGCCGAGAACATGCTGACGCGTTATCGGTCGCTTGCTGGAACTGGTCCTTCGATTCCAACTGAGGAGTCGCTGGCGCCATTGATGGAATATGCGTCCGCGAATATGGCGTCGTAGAGTGAATGAAGTCTGGTGCCGAGGACGGCTCTCACGCCGTCCACAAACTCGCTCTCAAGCACGATCGTCTAACTAGCTTGATCGTTGGCGTCGTCTGCCTCCCTGTTACCTGCTCGTACAACTGCAAATTTATAATTCCCGCCTGAACAGGAATGCCCCGGTTCCTCTCGAACCCACAACCGCGCCGGATTTAAGCCGAGGTGACATACAATGAACCTTGCACTCTGCGTCGAGAAGGTCGTCGAGATGGATTAGGTCTTCTTCTCTTTGATCCTGGACACGGATCCCGACACGCAGAGGGCACGGCAAGATGATTGTTATCGAAGCTGCCCGAGCGAAGACCTTACCGGCCGCCTCTGTTCTCGGTAAGCGTGACCTGAACCGGTTTCTTGCCTGCGCTACCAAAGCGCTCGGTCTGGCCGGCGAATTCTCCGTCCTTCTGACGGGAGATGAGCGACTACGCGCGTTGAATCTTCAATTTCGAGGCAAGGACAAGGCTACCGATGTACTCTCGTTTCCCGCCTTGCCGGAGGCCGCAAACGGCAAACAGGGCGGCGATCTAGCCATTTCTCTGGAGACGGCTTCGATTCAGGCAGCAGCCTACGGGCATACCTTGCAGATGGAAGTTAAGATACTGATCCTGCACGGCCTGCTACATCTGGCCGGCTACGATCACGAACGCGATCAAGGGCAGATGCGGCGCCGCGAAAGCCAGCTGCGCAAACAGTTCGCTTTGCCTGCCGGCCTGGTCGAGCGCAGTAAGGCGGCTGATCGTCAGCGGCCACGGCGGGTCAGCCAGCCATGAGCCTTGTTTCCGCAATCGCCATCGCCATTCTGCTGGCGATCCTGACCCTGTCGTCCTACATCGCCAGGCTGTACGCGGAGATGGGCAAGTTTCTCTCCGGTGAATTCCAGGAAAACATCGACGTATGGGAGCTGAAGGTGGAGCCGCGGCTGGGGCTCAGCCGGGAGCGGATCGCGCTTTCTGCCGCTGTCTTGAGCCAATTCTCCCTGGCTTCGCTGGCCCTCTACTTTGGGGTGCTGCTGTTTGCTGGGAACAGCGGAGCCACGCCCAGCGTGGCAGAGGTGGCTCAGGCGGTGCTCGGCGCCGTGCTGGTCATCGTTCTTTTCAACCAGTTCCTGCCTTTCGTTTTTTTCACCCGCACGGGCGGTCTGTGGGTCGTACGCCTGACGCTCGTCATCCGCATTCTCTTCTACCTCGTCCTGCCGGTGACTATATTGCTGGCGTTCCTGCTTTCGATCGCAGCCCTCGCGGAGCCCCGTCCCGGCAACCTCGAAGAGGATCCCAGCGAGGCGGCGGTTGAGGCCCTGATCGAAGCGGGAGAGGAAGAGGGAATCATCGAGGAGAGCGATCGCGATCTGGTCCGCTCTGCGGTTGAGTTCGGCGATAAAGTGGTGCGTGACGTCATGACCCCGCGGCCGCATGTGTTTGCTGTCCCGGCTGAAATGACGCTGGAAGATTTTATTTCCGGGTTGAAGAAGCATCCGTACTCCCGCGTCCCGGTGTTTCAAGGCTCGCTCGATCACGTTACCGGGATCGCCTTCGCCCACGACCTGCTCCATATCGCCGATGCTGCCGCCGGCACGCAGACTGTGGCCAGCATCCAGCGGCGGGCCGCGCTGGTGCCGGAAACCAAGCGAGTCAACGAGCTGTTGCGGGAGATGCAGCGCGAGAAGCAGCACATGCGCATTGTGATCGACGAGTACGGCGGTGTGGCCGGCCTGGTGACGATCGAAGATCTACTGGAAGAAATCGTCGGCCGCATCAGCGATGAGCACGAATATGACAGCGACCAGGATGCCCCGATGCACGAGGCCGGTGGCACGTGGCTGGTTTCAGGGAACCTCGAAGTATCGCGGCTCGAAGACCTCTTGAGCGGTGGCTCCCAGGTGGCGCAGGAATACCAGGCGGCGACCGTCGGCGGACTGGTAAGCGAGATCGCCGGACGCATCCCACTGCCGGGAGAGGTGATCGTTGCCGACTCGTTGCGCTTTGAAGTGGTCGCCTCGACCGACCGCCGGATCGAACGGGTGCGTGTATCGGCGATTGAGAACGCAGGCCGCTTAGGGATGCAGGGACTACACTAAGTTGTGCGATCTGGTTTCGTCTCCATCCTCGGCCGTCCTAACGCAGGCAAGTCGACACTGCTGAATGCGCTCATCGGCGAAAAGATCGCGATCGTCAGCAACAAGCCGCAGACCACACGCAACCGAATTCAGGGCATCGTGGAGGTGCCGGCCCGCAAGGGCCGCAACGCCGCTCAAATAGTTTTTGTGGATACGCCTGGCGTCCACCGGCCGGGCTCTCAACTGGACCGGCGCATGATGCAGGAGGTGTACGAGGCCCTGGAGAGCCGGGACATCGTCCTCCTGATGGTGGACGCGGCCCGGTACAGCGAACCTCTTTCACCCGGGAAGAAACCATCTCCCCGCGCGGAACGCGAGAGTAGTGAAGACGCGTTTGTCTTGCAATTGATCCAGAAGCTCGACTGTCCTGTGTTCCTGGTGATCAACAAGATCGACCTCGTTCTGCGGTCGAAGCTTCTCCCCCTCATCGAACGATTCAGAGCTTTGTATCCCTTTGCCGAAGTGATCCCCATCTCCGCCAGCAAGAAAGATGGTCTGGACACGTTATTGATGAAGTTGGTCGAGTATCTGCCAGAGGGCCAGCGATACTTTCCCAAGGAGCTGTTCACCGATCAGCCCGAGCGCTTCCTGGTTGCGGAACTCATCCGCGAGCGGATTCTGCTGGAGACAGGGGAAGAAGTTCCCTACGCTTCCGCAGTGGTGGTGGAGCGCTTTGAGGAGCCGGAGGCGGTCGTCGGCAAGTCAACGAAGTTGCCTCTGACGCGCATTTCGGCCGTGATCTACTGCGAACGCTCGGGGCAAAAAGCGATTTTGATCGGCAAAGGCGGAAGCAAACTCAAGAGCATCGGTGCCGCTGCACGCAAGGAAATAGAGTCCCTGCTCGGCACCAGGGTCTATCTTGAGCTGCACGTGATCGTCGAAGAGAACTGGCGGGAATCAAGGTATTTTGTCGACTCCCTGGACTGGCGCAAGCAGCTGGAAGACCTGGCGCAGGCCATGGCTAACCCTGAGGAGAAGGTGAGCGTAACGACGAAACCGGACCGCAAAACTGGAAAGAAAACCGGACGGTTAGCTGGACGGGTGCCCCAGGTTCGCCCCAGCGTACCTGGGCCGAAAAAGAAGGGCGAAGCCCGACCATCGCCTTAGTCATAACGTATATGCGGTTCTCCTTTCTATTCCCGCACACTAATACCCAGGCTCTTCATTTTGCGGTACAGGTGACTGCGTTCCAGTCCCAGGGTCTCCGCGGCACGGCTTACATTCCCGTGGCACTCATCGATCTTCTTCAAAATGTAATCGCGCTCGTAGGCTTCCCGCGCCTGGTGCAGGGTGCTGAATTCCTCTCCCTTGCGGCCGCTGCCGCGGAACACCAGCATGGGCAGGTGCTTGCGCTCGATGCGTATGGTCTGCGGGTTCAGGATCATCACCCGCTCGATCACGTTCCTCAACTCGCGCACGTTACCCGGCCAATGATATTGCTTGAGTACTGCGATCGACTCATCACTCATCTCGATACGCGGACGGCCGTACTGGCGGCCGAACTCTTGTAGAAATTCGCGAACCAGCAGTGGGATGTCTTCCTTCCTGTCCCGCAAGGGCGGTACGTAAAAAGGAATGACATTCAAGCGATAGAAGAAATCCTCGCGGAAGTTGCCCTTGGCGATCTCCTCTTCCAGGTCTTTGTTGGTGGCGGCAATGACCCGGACATCGACCTGGATGGTCTGCGTGCCGCCAACCGGCGTGAAACGCTGTTCGTCCAGCGCGCGCAACACCTTGGCCTGCATTTTGAGGCTCATGTCACCCACTTCATCGAGGAAGAGGGTGCCCTCGTCGGCTCGTTCAAAGGTTCCGAGCTTTTCTACCGGACCATTCGGAACGGCGCCATGGCGATAGCCGAAGATCTCGCTTTCGATGTAGTCCTCGGGAATGGCAGCACAATTCAACTCCACAAACACCCGGTCGCTGCGCAAACTCTCGCTGTGGATAGCGCGGGCGATCAGCTCCTTCCCGCAACCGGATTCACCGTAGATGAGTACCCGTCCATTGGTGGGCGCCATCAGTTTGATCTGCTGGCGCAAGGCCTTGATGGACACGCTCTCGCCGGTGATGGGCACGTGCATCAGCAGCTGGCGCTTGAACTCCTGGTTCTCGCTGCGCAAACGCCGGGCTTCCACGGCATTCTTAAGCAGGATCAGGGTACGATCGATGGAGAGCGGCTTCTCCAGGAAATCAAATGCACCCAGCTTGGTGGCGCGCACAGCGGTCTCGATGGTGCCGTGACCGGAAATGATGATGACTTCCGGCGTACTCTCGATGGCCAGCGAACGGATCTCCGTCAGCACATCCAGGCCATCCCGGTCGGGCAGCCAGATGTCGAGCAGCATAACGTCGTAGGAGGCGTCGCGCAGCAGCACCATAGCCTCGGAAGCCGTGGCCGTGCTGGTGACGGCATAGCCGTCTTCCTTCAGGATTTCGCCCAGCGACTCGCGGATCTCCGCCTCGTCATCGACGATCAGAATGTGGTTCATGACGGTAGCCTGCCGTTAGCCCCTGCCAGAGCTGCTTCATGCGTGCTCTTGGCATCGGCCAGCGGCAGTTCAATGAGGAATCGCGCCCCGGTAGGACTGTTTTGCTCCGCGCGAATGGCCCCGCTGTGTTCCTGAATGATTTTCGAAGCAATCGCCAACCCCAGGCCGGTCCCGCGTTGTTTGGTGGAGAAGTAGGGCAGGAAGAGCCGCTCCCGCATTTCGTCGTTCAGGCCATGGCCGGTGTCGGCGACCACGATCTCCGCAGTGGTGTGACCCTCAATCAGCCCGGTTTCAATCGTCAGTTCACGCAGCAGGCTGCTTTGCATTGCTTCGGCCGCGTTGTCGATGAGATTGGCGAGCGCGCGCTTCAAAGCCTCCGGGTCGGCGAGCACTGGCGGTATGCCGCTGCCCAGTCTCTTGACGATGCGGATATGCTGAATTCTTCCGGCGAACAGGGCAAGGGAGCTCTCCACGATGGAGTTGAGATCGCACACCTTCGGTCGCGAGGTGGGGAACTGGGCCAGCGAGGCAAACTGGTCGACCAGCCTGCGCATGGTCTGCACGGAGCCCAGGATGACATCGCTGCATTTGCGAATCACAAAGTCAGAGTCTGGTGTCGGACGGTCGACATGCTTGCGGATTCGCTCCGCGGAAAGGGCAATCGGCGTCAGCGGGTTTTTTATTTCGTGGGCCACCCGTTGGGCTACTTCCTTCCAGGCCATCTGCCGCTGAGCGTGGAGGAAGTCGGTGACATCCTCCAGTACCAGGATGCAACCCTCGCGATCCTTGTCCAGCTCCAGCCGTGCGATGGTTGCGGTTACGTTCAGGGGGCCGCGGGGTCCGGGCAGCTCGATTTCCGTGGCCGCTAAGCCCATGCGCTTGCTGCGGCGCAAAAGTACGATCAGCTCGTCCGCGATTTCGCGGGGCAAAATCGACTCCAGCGGCATGCCTGAAAGGTCGTAGTGGTCGCGCGGGCTGAGCAGGTTGCGCGAGGCGCGATTTGCCTGCAGGACGCACATTTGGGGGTCGAGTGTGACCACCCCGCTGGGGATCGTCTCCAGCACCGTTTCCAGTTCGCTGCGGCGCTCTTCCAGGGCGCGGTTCGCGGCGGAGAGCTGGGTGGTGGAAGTTTCGGCCAAGGCGCGGCTCTCTTCCAGGTCCTCTGCCATGCGATTGAACGATCGCACCAGCTCACCCAATTCCTCCGTGGCCTCGATCCTGACCCGGTGAGTGTAGTGGCCGGCGGCGACGGCATCCATGGCATCCGCCAAGGCCTCCACCGGCCTGGTCACTTGTTTGGAGAGAAAAAGCGCCAGCCAGCTGCTGGCGAAAAAGACCAGCGTGGTCATCAGGAACAGCAGCAGTAAGTAGGTGCTGCGGATGCGGTTGCGCGCCCGATACAGCGTCTGGTAGTCGCGGGAGCCGGAGCGAATGTCCTGAACCGTGGCACTCAGCCCTGCCGGGAGAGGCAGACCGGCGACCACGATTCCCCCGTCTCCGGTGCTGGCGTCACCCAAAACGTACTCGTCTTTTCCGGTCACCAGCATGGGCACATCGCTGCGCTGAGCGGCGTGCAAAACGGTGGTGGTTAACGGGTTCTGTCCCTGGGCGACATCGCTTTCCGTTTCATCCATCCAGGAACGAATGATCGCCCTGCCATCATCCCGGGGCAGCTGATATTGTCCGATCGCCGCGCCGTTACGGAAGACCACCGCGAAACCACCCTCCAGGGTGATGCGGTGCGTCCCTATTTCCCGTAGCAGAGCTTCGGAATTACCGGTTTGCACGGCATGAAGCAAGCTGGGGGAACTGGCCAATGATTCCGCCTCAGCCCTGGCGTTGGCAGCTGCGTACTCAGAAAGCTCGAGCGAGACGCGGGTCGAGTCCTGGCGCAATTGTGAGGCGGGCTGCGAGAACCAGCGCTCGATGGAGCGATTGAGCAGCCCGAAGCTGAACAGGAACATGAACACGGCCGGCGCGAATGAAAGCAGAAGTGCTCCGACTAACATCCGGCTGCGTATTCTTGAGCCGAGCACCCGGCTGCGCTGGTCGGCCAGCAACTTCACGATGTTCCGGAAGAGCAGGACCAGCAGCGTCAGCAGGAGCAGGAACGCCAGCACGGAAAGTGCGGTAAACAGGAAGATCTGGCCGGTGCCGTGAGGACGCAGAAACGGCGGCAGGGGATTGAAGGCGTTCAGAGCAGCCAACACGAGCAGAAGCAGGAACATACCTCCGCCGAGCGCTACGACCGCACTCCTGCGGTGCTGGGATTCTGTTCCCATGCGTGCCCCCTGTGTTTAACAGATTACAGGAATGGTGCAATAGAAAGAGAAAACTGCAGATTCCCCGCCATGCGCACGTCGCACTGACGTGGTTTCAAAGCGCGAGTGAGAACTTCGTTTCCCAACTCAGTCCCGCAGGGACGGCTGAGCTTAGCCCAGGACGCTAGCTAGTCCTGGGTACCGTTTAAAAGCACCATCCAGTCCCGTACGGGACGGCTGAAATGGCCCAAGCAATCGCTACAGGGAGTTCATCTTGAGCAGGAACTCGGCGTTGTTGCGGGTCTTGCCCAGCCGGTCGACCAGCAACTCCATGGCTTCCACGGGCGAAAGCGGGTTGAGCACCTTACGCAAAACCCAGATGCGTTGCAGATCTTCCTTGGGGATAAGCAACTCTTCCTTACGCGTGCCGGAACGCTGGATGTCGATCGCGGGAAAGACGCGCTTGTCGACCAGTTTGCGGTCCAGAATCACTTCCATGTTGCCGGTACCTTTGAACTCTTCGAAGATGACTTCATCCATGCGCGACCCGGTATCGACCAGGGCGGTGGCGATGATGGTGAGGGAGCCGCCTTCTTCAATGTTGCGGGCCGCGCCAAAGAAACGTTTTGGGCGCTGCAGTGCATTGGAATCGACACCGCCTGAGAGTACCTTACCGGAGGGCGGAACGATCGTGTTGTAGGCGCGTGCCAAGCGGGTGATGGAGTCCAGAAGGATGACAACATCGCGCTTGTGTTCGACCAGCCGCTTGGCCTTTTCGATGACCATCTCGGCCACTTGCACGTGGCGCGCTGCCGGCTCGTCAAAGGTGGAGCTGATGACCTCACCCTTCACTGACCGCTGCATATCCGTCACTTCTTCCGGGCGTTCGTCGATAAGAAGAACGATCAGAGCGACCTCAGGGTGATTCGTGGTGACGGAATTAGCGATCGATTGCAGCAGCATCGTCTTGCCGGTGCGCGGAGGAGCGACGATCAGTCCGCGCTGACCTTTGCCCACTGGGGTCAGTAGATCCATGACCCGCCCACTGGTGTTTTCGTGGAGGGTCTCCATCTTGACCCGTTCCTGGGGATAGAGAGGCGTCAGGTTATCAAAGAGGATCTTGTTGCGAGTCTCCTCGGGAGACTCAAAATTGATGGCCTCGATCTTCACCAGGGCAAAATATTTCTCCCCCTCATGAGGAGGACGCACGTTGCCACTGATGGTGTCGCCTGTCTTTAGGTCGAATTTGCGGATCTGCGACGGCGAGACGTAGATGTCGTCTGGGCCGGGGAGGTAGTTGTAGTCAGGGGAACGTAGAAAGCCGTATCCGTCGGGAAGGATTTCGAGCACCCCTTCGGCAAAAATATGGCCTTCTTTTTCACTCTGGGCCTGAAGGATCTTGAAAATAAGATCCTGCTTGCGGAGGCCGCTGGCACCGGGGATTTCGAGCGTGCGGGCGATCCGGCTGAGCTCCGTTATGTTCTTTTCTTTTAACTCTGAAATGGTCATTTTCACCTACGGGAGGTAGCTATGGAGGGGTTTATCGGGAAGGAATCTTGCTGGTTTAAGCAGGTTCGAGTTGTCTTAGGAAGGGGTCGAAAAGGCCCAGAACAGGGCCGCGCTTAAGCTGCGCGGCGCTGCTGGATCTGAGATGCTTCCGGGGTAACGGCGGCTGATGCCGCCGGGCTTTCATGGTGGAACCGAACGAGAACTTCATTAGTGGTGTCTTGAAGACGGGTATTGGGCTTGTGCAGCTTACGCGTCGCCTTCGAGGCCAGCTGACACAGTGTATAGCGATTCGTGACGTGGGCAAGTGCCCCAAAGATAAGATCAGAGCGCATCTGTATTCTCCTTCATCCTTTGACCGTCCATGTGCGCATTTTCAGACGGCAAAGGGTCTGCCTAGCGCGGCGTCGGTCGATTTTCTATCTGTTAGACGCGAAAGCTCCCTTGCGGGAACAATTTTTTCGTCTGGGTTTCTTGTTGTCCAACCGGTTACTGGAAAGATTCCCTGCGTCGTAAGTGAACGGCGCTTCCGGCGGAATTCCCTCGCGCGGAACCCTTATGCAAAGGCGCTTTTGAAATCCGTGGCCTCTGTCTCCAGGTTGCGCATGCGTCTAAATGACCTGCATGTCGCGCTGCTATGACCTCTACCGCTAATAGAGTTCCGTCTTCCGGATGCCCGATACCCTGCTGAAGCTGGACAATCAGAGAAAAGAGCCAGATCGCTAAGTCGATGCCCGAAAGGCGCGCTCTCATTAAGCCAAATAGAACTTATCGCGATCGAAAGTGGGGGTCAACACTTTTTTTCATAGAAATTACTCGAATGGTTCCCAAAAATGGAATATTCGAGAAAGCTAGCTCGCAACCCTTCATTTTCGCTGGGAACCCCTATCTAGGCAAGTTTTGAGCAACTGCGTACCATGGGCGAAGGCGGGATCCTGCCCTGCCACCACGTTGATGACGAAAAATCAGAACCCTGATCCCGCTGCCGAAGCTACCCTACCCCCACTTGCGCTCGAAAAAGCAGAGAAAGGCTCGCACCGCTCTATGTGGGAACTCTTACTTCAGTTGCGCGTTCTGCTGCCCTACCTTGCCCGCCTGGTGCCGCTGCTCGATCGAGGGATACTCAAAGCCAACCCGGACCTTACCGAACTCACCAAGGGCGTCGCCACCATGCAGACCAGCAGCCGTGATCTGGAAGTACAGGCCCGGAATCAGGCGCTGCAGCTGGAACGCATTGAACAACAAATGGGGCGACTGCGTGTGGTTCATGAGAACAGCATCGAAGAGAGCCGCAAGCTCTTTGCCAAAATCCGCTCACTCCGCCATGTTTTGCTCGCTGTGGCGATCGTGGTGGTTGTGCTTCTTTTGGCTATGGTGGGAATGGTTATTTACCTGGTGATCCATTCCTAGTCTCGGCCGTTACCGCCGGCTTTTCCTCAGTTGTTGATGGGGGAAAAGAGAATGTTCACATTACAAATTCGATTTATCGTAGAGACCAATTTGTACTGTATCGGAGCAGGCTTTCTGTTGCCAGTCGTTCTAATCCGGGACTAGGATACGCGATAGTTCGGTGCAGTCCTCTTCCTTGGACGTGCCAGATCTCCCCTACGAAGTCGTTCCAGGCCTCACGATAGCAAAGAAAAGCTGGCGACTTCCTTCGTCAGCATGTGTGGAGTGACTCTCTATGGCATGGTATGCCTATTGTATTAGTGAAAAGCAGGCGTTTCCTGAACTTAGCCGCCACCGAAAACCCGT
>Ga0182024_10015915_pt1 | contig 14332 bp, 11 predicted proteins | sample P32metaG_FD_120480 | JGI IMG/M metagenome (GOLD analysis project Ga0182024, IMG submission 120480) | Permafrost microbial communities from Stordalen Mire, Sweden - P3-2 metaG (Illumina Assembly) | ecosystem: Environmental > Terrestrial > Soil > Wetlands > Permafrost | place: Sweden: Stordalen... | reverse complement strand
GGGATTTGCGAGCGGAGCTTCGACCTTCTTTGCGAGCGAGCCGCACGCCGCGACCTGGCTCCGGGCGACAAGCTGGGCAGCCGCCAGACAGTTCAGAACTGGATCGCCGAATGCCGTGCCGAGATCAACGCTGCTCGGCTGATGGTCCTGCAAGCGGCGTGGAAGATCGATCGCGAGGGCGGCAAAGCGGCCCGCGAGGAGATCTCACTCATCAAATTTTATTCGGCCGACGTTCTCATGCGCGTGATCGACCGTGCGCTCCAGGCGCACGGCGCCTTGGGAATGACGGATGATACGATCCTCTCCTACTTCTGGCGGCATGAAAGGGGGGCGCGGATTTACGACGGGCCGGACGAAGTTCATAAGAGTGTCGTCGCTCGACGGATCCTCCGCCGCTATGGGACTATCTGAGAATGCTCCCGACGGCTTTCGGCAACCCCTGCTGTTCGGTATGCTGTGTCCGGCCCAGCAGGGGTTCGGTCTCGCAGCGAGCGACAGGGAAGCAAATCTGCATGATTGTTGCCTGGGCCAATCGATGGACTTCGAAACTCCTGTGAACGACCGAGCGCGTCGCGAACTCACGGACAATCCGAGTCGTTTCGGGGAGGGCAGGGATTGGCAGGTCGCTTGCTGACGATGGTTCTGCTGGTGGGCCTAGTCTTCAGCTCCCTGGTCCTGGCCAGCCGACTGAAGAGTTATCCGATGCCGGGCAACCAGCAAGGATACGCGCCCGCGCAGCCGATCAACTTTTCGCATCGGCTGCATGCCGGAGAAATGCAGACATCCTGCTTGTACTGTCACTACGGGGCCGAGAACAGCCGCCATGCGGGAATTCCGCCGGCCAATGTTTGCATGACGTGTCATCGGTTCGTGACGGCTCCTCAGAAGGATTTGCTTGCGGAAATTCTCGAGGCGCGCAACGCCAAACGAGCGCCCCACCCGGTCGTCTCGCCCGAATTAAAAAAGCTCTACGACGCCTTGGCTCTGGACGGCAAGCTGGAGCCCGATCCCAGCAAGCAGCCCAAGCCGATTTCTTGGGTCAAGGTGCACAACCTGCCCGCTTTTGCCTGCTTCGATCATCGGTCGCATACGCGTGCCGGCGTCGCCTGCCAGAAATGCCATGGTCCCGTCGAGACGATGAACCGTGTGCAGCAGGTATCCGACTTGTCGATGGGGTGGTGTGTCAATTGCCACCGGGAGGCCAGCCGAACTGGCGTCAATGGTAAGCCGGCCAAGCCGTCCGTCGATTGCGCCACGTGCCATTATTAACCGGAGCGGGAATATGTCTGATCACGAGTCTCCGCGCCGAGAAAGCGTGCACGAGCACGACGCAGGCACCGATTTCATCAACGACGCGGACATCGAAGCGGGCCAAATCGAGGCGGCCCAGAGCGAGGGTCGCAGCGCTCCGAGTCGTCGCGATTTTCTGAAGCTGGCGGGGTTTGCCTTTGCGGGAACGGCTTTGGCCGGCTGCGAGCGGGCCCCCGTGCAGCATGCCGTTCCCTATCTGATCGCACCGGAAGGAATCGTACCGGGCCGATCGTACAATTACGCATCCACATGCGGAGGCTGTCGCGCAGGCTGCGGAGTTCTGGTCAAAAACCGCGATGGCCGACCGATCAAGCTCGAAGGAAACCCGGACCATCCGCTATCGCGCGGAGGACTGTGCGCGGCGGGGCAAGCCTCGCTGCTGGGACTTTACGACCAGCAGCGGCTGCAACAGCCTTTGCAAGGGGGGCGACCGACCGGATGGCCCCAAGTGGATCGCGAGATTGCCATTCAACTGGCCGCGATCCGAAAGCAGAAAGGGGCTGTGCGTTTTCTGAGCGGACCGGTGCTGAGCCCGACCACCCGCGCGACGCTGATGCGGTTCCTGGGGACATTTGACGATGCCCGACACGTCGTCCACAACCCGCGCTCTTATTCCGCCATCCTCGACGCGCACGGCCGCACGCATGGGGCTCGCCTGCTGCCCCATTATCGCCTGGAAAAGGCAGCCGTGATTGTCGGTTTCGATGCCGATTTCCTCGGCACCTGGCTGTCTCCAGTGGAATTCACGGCCGCCTATCAGCGTGGGCGGCAGTTGGGGAAGCCCGAGCCCGAATTGTCCCACCATGTTCAGTTCGAGTCCGTGTTGTCGGTCACCGGCAGCAAGGCGGATCGCAGGGTGTGCGTCACGCCGGGACAGATGGCAGCGAGTCTCAACCATTTGACCGCCCGACTTGCCGACAAAGCGGGCGTCCCGTTCCCACGCGCGAGCCAAGCAGAGCAGACGGACGTCGAGTCCGCCCAACTGCTCAACAACCTGGCCGACCAACTGTGGCAAAACCGCGAGCGCAGTCTGATCCTGTGCGGAAGCCAGGATGTCGAACTGCAGGTGCTCGCGAATTTCCTGAACCATCTGTTGGACAACTACGGCAGCACGGTCGATGTCGGCCGGCCCTCCAACCAAGGGGAAAGCGACGACCACGGATTACAGACGCTGCTTCAAGAGCTCCAGGCCGGCAAGGTGGCGGCATTGTTCATCGACCAGAGCAATCCCGTCCACGATCTGCCGTCCGGAGATAGCATCGCCGAAAGTTTGAAGAAAGTTACACTGATCGTCAGCCTGGCTCCACGGCTGGATGAAACGTCAGAACTGGCGCACTTTGTCTGCCCGGTCCACCACTACCTCGAGACCTGGAGCGATGCGGAACCCGTCGACGGAGTGGTCAGTCTGGTGCAACCCGCCATCACCCCGCTCGCCAATACGCGCTCGGCGCTCGAGAGCCTGGCGGCGTGGAGTGGAAAGCCGCAAGCAGCGGTCGACCTGTTGCGCGAACATTGGGAGAAAGAGTTTCTTCCTCGGCAGCGGGACCATCTCGGTTTTCAAGACTTCTGGGAGCGCACGCTCGACAAGGGATTTGCGGTCTTAAGGCCCCGGCCGATCAACGTCGCGGCGTTCAATGTGAAAAGCGTTCATCCCGCGTCTCGCGCCCCAAAGGCGACACCCGGCGCTTATAGTCTGATTCTGTATTCCAAGGTGGGGATGCTCGAGTCGGCCGATGCTTACAATGCCTGGCTCCACGAGTTGCCCGACCCGATCAGCAAGGTCGTTTGGGACAATTATGTGTGCGTTTCGCCGACGACCGCAGCCAGTCTCGGCGTGGAGGACGGAGACGTCGTTCGCCTGGAAGCGTCCGCTCCGGGCGGACAGCCCGGCGTGTTGGAGCTGCCGACGTTCGTGCAACCGGGCCTCAACGGGAACGTGGTGGCGGTGGCGCTCGGTTATGGAAGCGTTCTCAGCCGACGTTTTGCCAACATCGGCCCCCCCTGGCTGCAGGCCCGGCCGACCGTTGGGTCTGACGGCCTGGTCGGAAAAAATGCGGCTGGCATGCTGCACTGGGTGGGGGGCAACCTGTCCTTCGTTCGAGACGGCGTGCGGTTAACGAAGACCGACCGGCAGCACCCGTTGGCCTCGACGCAAAGTTATAACAAGATCACGGTCCCCGCACACTTGGCGCTGCCGGGTCAAGAAACGCGGCCCATCATCCGCGAGTCAACGCTCGCCGCTTATCAGCAAGAACTGGCTCACGAGACCCACGCGACACCCGCCACGAAACCGGGCGAACCGGTACCGGGAGAGACGAAGACCGATTTGTGGCCCGCGGATCATCCGATGAATGGACCGCGGTGGGGCATGGTCATCGATCTGAATGCCTGCACGGGTTGCTCCGCGTGCGTCGTTGCCTGCCAGGCGGAAAACAATATTCCCGTAGTCGGCAAGGACGAGGTTCGGCGGAATCGCGAAATGCATTGGCTGCGAATTGACCGCTACTACACCGAACGCGACGGCGGTGTGGACGTCGCCCATCAGCCCATGTTGTGCCAGCATTGCGGCAACGCGCCCTGCGAGGTGGTCTGCCCGGTATTAGCCACCGTGCACAGCGACGAAGGGTTGAATCAGCAGGTCTATAACCGTTGCGTGGGCACCCGCTACTGTGCCAACAACTGTCCCTACAAAGTGCGGCGGTTCAATTGGTTTGATTATGCCCATGACGACCTTCTCCAGAATCTCATCCTCAATCCGGATGTCACCGTGCGTTCGCGGGGCGTGATGGAGAAGTGCACGTTCTGCGTGCAGCGGATCCAGGAAGCCAAAAGCGAAGCGGGCGAGCAAGTCCCGCGCGACGGCGCGATCGAAACCGCCTGCCAGCAGTCGTGTCCGGCCCACGCGATCGTGTTTGGCAACCTCAACGATCCGACCAGCCAAGTGGCGCAGCTCTCAGTCGACCCGCGTAGCTATCAGGTTTTGGGGGAACTCAACGTTCGGCCCGCGGTGAGTTATCTCGGGCTCGTGCGGAATCGTCCGGCGGAAGGCGACCAAAAGCATGGCTAGCGTTTCTCTCCCCTCGCAAGCGTCGTGGATTGCCGGCAACAAGACGGCCGCGCAGGTGACCACGGACATTTGCGCTCCCCTCGAGCGCCGCGGGGGCGGGTTGTGGTGGCTGGCATTTCTGCTCTCCTTCAGCCTGCTCCTCTTGGGAGTGGCGGCCGTCAGCTACCAACTTGTTGTGGGTATCGGAACCTGGGGACTCAATCGATCGGTCGGCTGGGCCTTCGACATCACCAACTTTGTCTTTTGGATCGGCATCGGGCACGCCGGGACCCTGATCTCGGCGATTCTGTTCCTCTTTCGGCAGAAGTGGCGAACTTCGGTCAATCGCTCGGCCGAAGCCATGACGATCTTTGCCGTGATGTGCGCCGGCACGTTCCCGATCATCCACATGGGACGCCCGTGGTTGTGCTACTGGGTCATCCCTTATCCGAACTGGCGCGGGCCCCTGTGGGTCAATTTTCGTTCGCCGCTCGTGTGGGACTTCTTCGCCATCGGGACCTATTTCCTGATCTCTCTCACGTTTTGGTATGTGGGACTGATTCCGGACGCGGCCACGCTGCGCGACCGCCTGCGGCCCGGCTGGTATCGCCGCGCGATGAGCCTGTTGAGCCTGGGCTGGAACGGCTCGTACCGGACTTGGCGGCGCTACGAAATCGTCTACCTGCTGCTAGCCGGGCTGGCCACCCCCCTGGTCGTGTCCGTGCACTCCGTCGTCAGCATGGACTTTGCCGCCGCGGTCTTGCCGGGCTGGCATTCCACGATTTTTCCGCCGTACTTCGTTGCCGGTGCGATTTTTTCCGGCATGGCGATGGTGCTGACGTTGATGCTGGTGGTTCGCAAGGTCATGCATCTGGAGGATTACATCACCCACCGCCATGTCGACGCCATGGCCAAGCTGGTGCTGACGACCAGTTGCCTGGTGGGGCTCTCTTACACGATCGAGTTCTTTACGGCTCTCTACGTCGGCAACCAGTACGAGTCGTTCACGTTCCTCAATCGGGCCTTCGGTCCTCTGGCTTGGGGCTTTGCGGTCATGGTGGCCTGCAACGTCCTCATTCCGCAACTGTTCTGGTTTCGAGGCGTACGCCACCAATTGTTGGCCGTGTTTGTGATTTGCATTCTGGTGAACGTCGGTATGTGGATGGAGCGATTCGTCATCATTGTCACGTCCCTGGAGCGCGACTTTCTTCCTTCGACCTGGAGCAGTTACGTTCCGACTCTGATCGAGCTGGCCACGTTGGCCGGAAGTTTCGGCCTGTTTTTCACCTGTTTTCTAATCTTCTGCCGTGTCTTGCCCGTGGTGGCGATGGCCGAAGTCAAGGGAGTCTTGCCACGCAAGCACAAGTGAGTTCTCCGCTTCCCGGTGCAAGAGGGAGCGCCACGATGGGCCGCAGACTGATCCTCGCGAGTTTCGCCAACGAGGAGGATCTGATTGCTGCGGTGCGCGCGGTTCAGGATCACCGCTGGGACATTGCGGACGTGTACGCCCCCTATGCCGTGCACGGCCTCGAAGAGGTCCTGGGCTGGCGCCGCTCGCGGCTCCCGGTGGCCTGTTTCCTGGGCGGGGTCACAGGGGTCGGATTCGCCTTGTGGCTCCAGTTTTGGACCACGGCGTGGAATTGGCCGCTCAACGTCGGAGGGCGTCCCTGGAACTCCCTGCCGGCCTTCGTTCCGGTCGCCTTTGAATGCATGGTCTTGTTGGCGGGATTCAGTCTCGTGTTCGCATGGTTGTTTCGCTGCGGGCTTTACCCCGGTAAACAGGCCCAGCTGACTCTACCCGGTTCGACCGACGATCGCTTTGTGCTGGCCCTCCACGAACCGAGGGCCGGGGACAGTGCCCACGCAGTCCTGCAGGTCTTGCAAGAATGCGGCGCCACGGCCACTCACGAGCGCGGCGAGGAGGAGCAGACGTGAGGAGCCGATTGTGGGGCAACTTGCTGCTGTTCCTGGCCTTCGTGGCGACGGCCGCCCTTTGCTGGTTCGTTCCAGAGAGGGACGTGAGCCAGCCCAACTACGATTTCCTGCCCGAAGCGCAGATGGTCTACTCGCCGGCGTACGACACGTTCTCACCAAACCCTAACTTTCCGGACGGTTCAACGCTCCGCCGGCCTCCGCCCGGAACGATCGCCCGCGGTCATTTGCCGCTGCACTATCAGCCGACGCTGCAAGACGCCGTGCGCGCCGGCCGCGAATTGCGTAATCCCTTCTCCGAAACCGACACCGTCCGTCGAGAGCGCGGAGGTTTCGTGTTCGCGCAGTATTGTCAAGTCTGTCACGGTCCGCTGGGACAGGGGAATGGTCCGGTCACGCAACGAGGATTTCCGCCGCCGGCCTCGCTGCTGGCGGACCGGGCCGTCCAGATGAAAGACGGCCAAATGTTCCACGTGCTGACTTACGGCCAAGGGAATATGCCCGCATTCAGCACCACGCTTTCGGCCGACGATCGCTGGAGCGTGATTTTGCACGTCCGCCTGCTCCAAGGGCCTTACACTCCGGCCTCTGGTCCGACGCGTTCTCAGGGTGTGGCCAAACTGTTTCAAGAGAACTGCGCGGCCTGCCACGGGGCGGACGGGACCGGCAACAACATTCGGGCCGTCCTGCCTCTCATTCCGGATTTCACGAGTCTGGCCTGGCAGATGTCTCAAACGGAATTCGCGATCGTCAATCAAATTGACTATGGATCGCATCCTCTGATGCCGTCCTTCCGTTATAAGCTCCCCACGGACGACATTCTCAAGCTGGCCGTGTATGTGCGTTCCTTTGCCGGCCACCCGGGGAGCGCTCAACTGCCACTCTCTCCGGGTTCGACGTCCCACATCACGGCAGCCAACGTGTATGGCACTTTTTGCTTCGCCTGTCACGATACCAACGGCAAGGGCAATCCGACGATTCGCGCGTCGATGCCGGAACTTCCCAACTTCACTTCGGCCGCCTGGCAAAAATCGCGGACCGATGCCGATCTTTCCCATTCCATTCTGCGCGGAAAGGGAAAGTTCATGCTGCCGATGACGGACAAGCTGGGCTCGGTCGACGTCAAACAAATGGTGGCCCTGGTGCGAGGCTTTAACGGGGGCAAACAGGTTATTCCCTTACAAGCCCCCAAGGCTCCAGGCCCGCCCGCACCCCTCGTCGTGACGGCCCCCACGGAGATCCTTTCGACTCCGGGAGGTACGCGCGCCATGGTTGAGGAGCCGCTTGTGGCGCCTTCCGGCGATGTGGCGGCTCGAATCCGCGTCGGGGCGAACATTTTCCAACAGTACTGCATTGTCTGTCACGGACCGGACGGGACGGGTTCGATCATGCGGCCCAGGATGCCGCCGATCCCGGACTTCACAAGTGCGGCCTTTCAAAACAGTCATTCGGACGCGCGGATCCAGATCAGCATTCTCGACGGCAAGGGAACTCTGATGCCGGCCAATCGCGGTCGCGTGACCGAAGAACAGGCTGCCGACTTGATGGTCTACCTGCGAGCTTTCGGCCCGAAGACGTTTAGCGCGGCGCGTGTCCAGCCTTCGGACACGGAGTTCGACAAAGAATTTCACCGGCTCGAAAACCAGTGGAATGCGCTCGAAAACCAATTGCAAAAGAAATGAACGCTCCGGAAGCTCCCGCCTGCGTGGGCACCCAGCAGTCGTCAGGTCACGGGACCGGCAGGAATTGAGTCACCCGAGCGAAAGGGCCGCCGATGACGGCGTATGAGGGGATCGATCGTCTACCGACACGGGCGCCGCAGGCGTTCTGGATCCTGGTACTCCTAGGGGGCCTCGCGCTGGGAGCAGGCTTGTTTCTACAGCCCGAGCACACCTGGATCGATCTGTTCGTGGTCAGCAATTACCTGATTGGTCTGGGATTGAGCGGGTTGCTTCTGATTGCGCTGCACTACGTGACGGGCGCTCGCTGGAGTTTTCCGTTGCGACGGGTGTACGAGGCAATGACCGCAATTTTGCCTCTGGCTGCAATTGGATTGGGTGCGGTCTTGTTATTCCGGCCCAGCCTGTATGCCTGGGCCGTATCGCCTGCTCCTAGCGGCTCCGAGTCGCCGCTGCGGCATCTGTGGTTGAACCGACCGTTCTTTCTAATCCGGTCGGTGGTTTACCTCGGCCTGTGGCTGGCCTTCGCGGCGGCCGTCGTACGTAATTCCCGCCGCCAGGACAAACAGAACGACGCGGCGCCAACGGTCAGGAACATCCGCCTCTCCGCCCTGTTTTTGGTCGTTTTCGGCATCACCGTCTGGCTGGCCAGTTACGACTGGATCATGTCTCTGGAACCGGAGTGGGCCAGCACGGTTTTTGGGGTCTACAGCTTTTCGAGTCTGTTCCTCAGTGGCTTGGCTGCCTGCATTCTCTTGGTCATCTGGTTACGGCGAAACAGCTCCCTGCGGTCGGTCCTCACCCAGGATCACTTGCACGATCTGGGTACGCTCTTATTCGCGTTCAGCAGCTTCTGGATGTATGCGTGGTTTTGTCAGTACATGCTGATCTGGTACGTCAACCTTCCCGACGAGACGATTTATCTTCGACAGCGCCAGCAAGGCATCTGGCAGGGCTATCTGTTGCTTGATCTCGCTCTCAACTGGGCCGTCCCCTTCGTTGTGCTGCTGTTCCGCTCGGCCAAGCGAAGCCCTCGGATCCTGGGGATCGTCGCTCTCATCGTCCTCGCGGGACGTTGGGTCGATCTATGCGTGATGGCCTTTCCTTCGCAGCCGAATGTCGCACCGACCCTGGGGCTTATCGAAGCGGGCGTGGTTTTCGGCACGGCCGGACTCTTTGTCGTCACGGTCTTTCGAGCGCTCGGCAAAGCCGCCCTTGTCCCACTCCGCGAGCCCCTCGTTCTCGAACAGCGATGACTCTCAGTCGATGACGTAATCTGCTCAAGCAATCGCAGCTTGTCGCCGCAGATTAGCGAAAATGCCGCAAACCGGGATGGTCGCGATTGGGCGGAGAGATTCCGAGCTGCCGATAATACGCGTGTCCGATGTTCTCTTCTGGAGATCCCTTAAGAGACGAGCTGCGCAACTTGGAAAAGCTGCACAAACTCGCGAAAGAATAAGGCATGAAAACAAGACCCGGTTCCAAAGCGCGCGTCCTTTTGACCGGTGGACTCTGCGTTTTTCTGGCCGTCGCGGTCGCAGTCCTGCACCCGTCGTCCAACGCATTCGGTGACCCGCCCGCTTGGTATTATCAAAACTTTTGCGGATGCGGCGAGGAGACGCCGAACTGCGATGTCGGCGGGTCCTGGTACTGGTTGCGCAGTCCGGAACAGGAAAAACGAGTCGTGATGGCCCTGTTCAACCGCTACTGCATCCGATGCCACGGTGTCGATGGGCGGGGGGTCTGGGACATCCCGGACGTGCCGAACTTTGCGAATCCGCGGTGGCAGAGCTCGCGGTCGGACGGCGAGTTGGCACGCGCGATTCTGGAAGGGCGCGGCTCGGTCATGCCGCCCTGGCGGGGCACTTTGAGCTTAGAGGAAGCGTGGGCCATCGCCCGCTATGTCCGCACGTTTGTACCCGGCACAGAAATGTCCCGACCGGATTACAGTGCGCCGGCGATGCAGGCCCCTGCAATCCCGCAGGCGCCGCCGGTTAAGATCCCGCCGGCCCCCGCACCGAGTCCGCGGGCGGGTAACCTGCATTCCTTTGCGCCCCAAATACACGGGCCTTCTGACCCGCAAATGTCTGGGCCTTCGTTCCCGCAGTCCCTGCCACCGAGCGCGCCGCCCGCTTCGTGAACTCTTAAAGACAACCGCACTAAAACTAACCGGCAAGGAACTCCATCCTGGCCGGTTTGTCTTTTGCCCCACCCGCCCCGCCCTTCCGGCGGGGTTTTTCATTTTGTTGCAAATCACAGTGACCTCTAATTGCCACTTTCATGGTGTCAGTCCCGCGGCGGATTGAGTTGCGACCACGTGCGGCCCAAGCCCTTCTTTGCCATTCACTTCAAATCGACTCGCAGCCCCTACCTTCGGCAAAGTTTACCTCAATGGCAAACTTCGCGCCGCCGATACTACTGATACGTTCAGCAAAGCCGCTGGCGATGCCCGCCAGTTACGCAGCAGCTGCGACGACAGAAGCGGTCCAGTACCTCGACGAATCGGGCTGCACGGCGGAAGGGACCCAAGAGGGGGGGGCCAAGTGATCTGGGCAATTCTTAAAAGCAGCACGGCCCGGTTCTGCTTCCGGATTGTGCTGGTTGGCGCACTGCCGCTGGGCAGTTCGACCATTGCGAACGCACAAGCTCAAGACCCTGCGTCCTCGGGATGGTCGGTGACTCCGGGAATGGGAACTCCGCCCGACCGGGTCTTCTCCGACGCGGAGTCGGACGTCGATCGTCAGATGACGGTTCTGGCCCAAGCCGCCGTGGACCTGCGGATGCAGCAGGCTGCCGTCCAGGCGAGCGGGGCGGCGGACGAATCCAAAAAACTCGACCTCTTGCAAAAACAAGTCGAGACCCAACAGAAGATGATTGAGCTGTTGATGCGGCGGATCAAGCAGCAGCCGGTCAGCGGCGGATCGACGCAAAAACTGGAATTGTTGACGGAGACTCTCCAGTCCCGTGCACTCCAGGCCGCCCAGCGCGACGACGAATTGGCGCATGCGGTCGACACGATCATCGAGCACCAAGATGCCCAACAACGCTACGGACCCGACTTGCCCGCTCAATTGCACGAGTTGTACTTGCCGAGCGGAAACAACGAAACGCCTTTGACCATTTCCGGCGCGCTCGCGGTGGGTTACAGCAAGATCCAGGGAATTCCGGGCGGATTCTACTACGGCGAGTTCTCGCCCGACTTCTTCGTCAAACTTAACGATTGGATTCTGTTAGAGGCGGAGATTGGCCTCGGTTCAGACGGATCCGTTAGCCCCACGTTTCTTCAGGCCGATTTTATGGTCAACGACTGGCTGACGATCGTCGCCGGCCGTTTCGTAGCACCGATCGGCTTTTTCAACGAGCGTTTGAATAACCCGTGGATCAACAAACTTCCCGCGGATGCGCCCGGCAGTGCGCCGCTCCCCTGGATGCAGGTCCTGCCGGCGATGTCGTTGATGGGCGTGCAGGCCCGCGGTGCGTTCTATCTCGGAGCCTCTCCGGTGAAGATGGAATACGCCGCCTATGTCTCCAACGGATTGAACGTGACGCCGGCGACTCCGAATGCTCCGACCGCCGACGAAGTCGCCAATCTCGAGAACATGACCGACACCTTCACCATTATCTCGAATAACAAGGCCTTCGGCGGCCGGCTCGGGCTCTGGTGGCCCGAAGTCGGATTGGAGGCCGGCCTCTCGGGCATGTACAGCGGCGATTATCTCGCCGTCGATTCGGACTACTCGATGGCGCTGTGGGCCCTGGACGTCAACTACCACAAGGGCAACTGGGACGCCCGGTTTGAATACGGCTCGACCTATCAGCAAGCTCCCCCCACGGTCGTGGACGCGAATACGATGGCCACCATCCCGCAGGGCAACATCCGCCGCGAGGGGCTGTATGGGCAGGTCGCCTATCGTCCGTGGGACGCGCGCAACAAGTACCTGCAGAGGACCGAGTACGTCTATCGCTTTAGCTGGGCCGAATTCCACGGCATCAACGCGTCCGCTCTCGATTTGTCGACCTATGACACGCCCATCGACGCGCCGATTCGCCGCTACCAGAACGAGTTCGGCATCAACTACTACTTCTACCAGCGGATGGAGCTGAAATGTGCCTACCAAATCAACACCGAGCCCGGCAACCCGCAACGTGACAACCAATTCATGACCGAGTTGGCATGGGGGTGGTAACCGGTCGAAGCGTTTTTCAGGGCCACTCGCCGACGCCCGCGACCAGAACAAGAAGAGACGAAGATCCAGCATGCTCTTCCGCCAAAGAACCAAGAGGGAGAATGGGGTCATGCGAAGCATGCGAACCCCCGGCTTAGTGGGCTCAGTCATCGTTCTCGTCGGCGCGCTGTGGGCAGGGGCCGGTTGTCAGAACACGGCCGTCGACACGTCCGACTACGCGCTGGGACCGGCTCCTAGGCGGATGCCCTCGCCGGCCAAAGAAGCCGATCCCTGCAAGACCTACGAAGATTCGCTCACGGGCGGCCAGGTCTTCACGATGTACTGCAGCTACTGTCACAACGCGCCGAGCCTGGCGGAAAAACCCTACTCCCAATTCCGGAACATCGCCGCTCACATGCGGGTCCGCGCCAATCTGACGGGCAAGGAATATGCGAAGCTGATGGAGTTCCTCCGTCGCTGGAACGACGTTCCGCCACCGACCGCACCGGTCGACCCGACGCCCAAGCGATTCTACTTCTCGCAGCCAATCGCAGAGCTGCGCGAGCAAACGGAAGGGCCCAAACCCGCGCCTGCTCAAACGCCTCTTCCGGCGCCGCCTCCAGCGCCTCTTCAACCGCCGGCTCAAGCGCCTGGCCAAGCGGCGGCTGCTGAGAACACAGTTCCCAACTGGAGCGATCCAAGGTAAAGCGTAGCGGGACCGCGTCGAAAAAGTTGCGCGCAGCGCGTGATCTTCAACGCGACGAGTACCGCGAATTGCAACGAGCAGTTATCGGATTGATCCGGCCTCGTCCGGGTGCTCCGTTCGGTTGGTAAACAGTTGTGGCCGATCTCGAAGAGCCGATCATGGGCGCAGGGATTGGCGACCGTGCCCGGCTCTGACAGTTTCGCCACTCATCCGTTCGCCGTGCCGGAGACTGTTTGCGTCGCCGGACAACTTGCAGCCGTCTTGGGCCATGTCCACAAGCCGCTTCGTCGCGTCGAAGCGACGCCCGAGCGGGGCAAGGCGATTGAGCCGGTCGAGCACCTGTTGCAGCCCGATCGCATCAGACCAGCCAAGCAAACCCCCGTCTGCCCGGGAAAGCCCCAGGCCGTGCTCAAGGGCCAGTTCAATTGAGTGCGGGCCGTCCACGACGCGCTCTTCCAAGAGGCGTGTTGCTTCGACGACCATCCGTAGAAAGAGGCGATCGGTGATTTCGGCCCGCGTCGCGCGGACCGGAGGCCGCATCAGTGCCTTGACTTCGGCCTCCATCTCCGGCGACAGCGATCGCCGATCGACCGACGTCTTGATGCCGAAGAGGCTTCGTCCCGATTGCTGACCCCACACGCGAGACTCGTACAAGTGGACCAAGAGCAGCGACGGTTCAACGCGGTCTAGAAACGCACGACGGAGCATCGCACCGCAACGCAGGCTGACGTCGACTCCGAATTCATCCAGGCATTCGATCGGCCCCGCCGGCATACCGAAATCGACAGCCGCCGATTCGATGTCGTCGACGTCCACGCCGTCGAGCAGCAGTTCGAGCCCCTCGTCGAGGTACGGCCAGAGCATGCGGTTCACGAGGAACGCAGGGCTGTCCTTGACCTCGATGGAAAACCGGTCCAGCGCGTCCGCATGGGCGATGACCGAATCAAGTACTCCGGGACAGGTCCGATCGCCGCCGATCACTTCCACGAGCCGACGCGCGCGGACGGGATGACAAAAATGCAGGCCGCAGAATCGCTCGGGAGCCTGCAAGCACGCACCGAGTGCGGCGATCGGAATCGTGGAGGTGTTGGAGGCGATGACCGCCGTCGGCTCGACCGAGGATTCGAGCGAGGCGAGCACTAGCTGCTTGACTCGACGGTTCTCGGTTACCGCCTCGATCACGAGGTCGGCTTCCGCGAGACCTTCCACCGATTCGACGACCTTAAACAATGGCCCGATGGTCGACGGATCCGTCAGCCGAGAATGGAATTGTGCAACTGTGGTCTCGAGGTTCTCGGCTGCGGAGCGTAGAGCCTCGACGGAACGATCAGTCATCGTGACGGGGATGCCGCGCGCGACGTGCAGTGCCGCCACGCTCTGACCCATCCGCCCCGCTCCAACAATCCCCACGCTCCGAAACGGTGACGGCGGTGACACGAAAGAGGTGTTCGTCGGAATCATCGCATCGTCTGGGGGGCAGGCATTCTGGACG
>Ga0182024_10015914_pt1 | contig 14333 bp, 11 predicted proteins | sample P32metaG_FD_120480 | JGI IMG/M metagenome (GOLD analysis project Ga0182024, IMG submission 120480) | Permafrost microbial communities from Stordalen Mire, Sweden - P3-2 metaG (Illumina Assembly) | ecosystem: Environmental > Terrestrial > Soil > Wetlands > Permafrost | place: Sweden: Stordalen... | reverse complement strand
CCTCAATTCAGAAAAGGGGGTCTCAATTCGTGGGGCAGGTTGCCAACCTGCCGTTCGCCAGGCAGGTTGGCAACCTGCCCCACGAATTCGGACCCCCAATTTTGAAGTGCTGTACTTAGCGTTCGCCCCGCGCTCGCCAGAAGCGAGCGGCTAAACGCCACGCAACGCTTCCCACATCAAAACGGTGTCCCTTGTCGCTGCCACGTCGTGGACACGAACGATCTGCACGGCCTGCTGGGCAAGGGCGAATGATACCACGGCCAGCGATCCGCTCAATACCTGTTCCACGGGCCGGCCGATGATCTTGCCGATGAACCCCTTGCGTGACGCGCCCAGACAAAGCGGCACACCGAGACTGCGGAACTCGCCGAGCCTCGCCAGAATCTCCAGATTATGCTTGAATCGTTTGCCGAACCCCAGGCCCGGATCGATCGCCAAACACGACCGATCCACCCCCTGCCCGGTCACTTCCGCGATGCGCTGCTCCAGAAAGCGGCGAATATCGTTGACGACATCGTCGTAGCGCGGCTCAAGCTGCATGGTGGCCGGCGTTCCTTGCATGTGCATGAGGATCACGCCGGCGCCCGATTCCCGCGCCACGGCCACCATGTCCGGATCGCCCAGGCCGGTCACGTCATTGATGATGTGCGCCCCCGCTTCGAGACACGCACGGGCCACGGCTGACTTCGACGTATCCACGGAGATCGGCGTCTTGACCTGGCCGGCTAGAGCTTGCACCACCGGCAGCACACGGCCCATCTCCTCAGCCAGCGCCACCGGCTCGGCGCCGGGGCGCGTCGATTCGCCGCCGACGTCGAGGATGTCCGCCCCTTGCCGTTCGAGTTCCAGGCCGTGGGCGATGGCTCGCTCAGGACTGGCGTAGTGGCCGCCGTCGGAGAAGCTATCGGGCGTGACGTTGACGATGCCCATCACCAGGGGACGGGTAGCGATCGACAATACCCGGCCACGAATTTGCCATTGGAACATGGCGACATTTTAGTTGAGTTGCTCGCCTCTGTCGCGAACGTCCATGCCGAAGTTGGCGCTGTCACGGCCAACCCCAAATTGGGCTCGTCCAAATAATACCATTTGTCGAAAGTTCGTCATTTTGAGAGCGACCTTTTTATTTCTCTTTATATCGGTTTCTTCAATCATGCCTCTCTTCTTAATCGGACTTGTATGGTAGCTGATGTGCAACTCGGCGCTTCCATGACCAATTAGAGGTCGGCGTCCATGCCGAAGGGGGGGGCCACCCAAGGGTGGCCGTGTCTGAACGTACTCGTGAAGCCACGGGAACTGTGCAGAATCATCATTCCCTGTCGGCGACCTGAGGATATGGCGTCTCCTGGCAGCATTGGTCACTTCGGGCGGGTGACTCTTTCGATCATTCACGGTCATGCCAAAACGGCAGAATGGGGCCGTCGCGCAACGGGGCCTAATACACACGCTACTTTGCGCGACGCCCCGACCGATGTCGTAAAATCAGCACCAAGTCGGCTTTATGCCGGCGACCCGTCGCGCAAGCCGTTTTTTGCCGTTTGCGCGACGGTCCCCCGACGTCGAGGATGTCCGCCCCTTGCCGTTCGAGTTCCAGACCGTGGGCGATGGCGCGCTCGGGACTGGCGTACTGCCCGCCGTCGGAGAAGCTGTCGGGCGTGACGTTGACGATGCCCATCACCAGAGGGCGGGTAGCGATCGGCAATACCCGCCCACGAATTTGCCATGGGAACATGTCGCCATTTTAGTTGAGCCGCTCGTCTCTGGCGAGGAACGTCCATGGCGACCTCACTCTCGATTGCGCCGTCATTTTGTCGTAGTGGTCGGTTTCGCCTTAACCATCTGCACAATAATCATTTATGGGCAAAGACCACTGCGACAGCTCGTTTCTTCATTTTGTCGCAGCGGTCATTTGTCGGTTGTTCCGTCGGGTCCCCAGAAAATCTCATTGGACCCGCGGGTCGGGCGCGGAATAAGAGAATAAGAGAAGATTATTTGACACCATGCCGATAACGAGTATGATTAGAGAAAATATGGCGATGGGGTTCGCCGATAACCGCTGTTCGTTCTTCGCGTAACGAAAAGCTGATGACCCCTACTTCGAGGATTATTCCTTGACGTAGGGGTCTTTTTTTTGCCCCCCTGCGGCAAGGTTGGCGCCTTGGGGGCTTTTTCATGAATTTCATCCATTTCGCCTTGCACCGGCCGCGCACAGTCATGGTCGCCATGGTCGCCGTCGCCCTGGGCAGCGTCTTCGCTGCTCAACGGATGCGGACCGACGTTTTTCCCGACCTGAACATGCCGATCATCTACGTCGCCCAGGCCTACGGCGGCATGGACTCGGCCCAGATGGAAGGACTCATCACCAACTACTACGAATATGCCTTCCTCTACATGAACGGCATCGATCACGTCGAAACCAAGAACATTCAAAACATCGCCCTGGTCAAGCTCTACTTCCATCCGGGCACCGATATGGCCCAGGCGATGGCGGAGGCCGCGATCTATGCCAACCGGGCCAAGGCGTATTTTCCGCCGGGAACCGTGTCGCCCTTCATCCTTCGGCTCGATGCCAGCAGCGTGCCGGTCTCCTACCTGGTGCTGTCGAGCGAGACGCGCAAGATCAGCGAACTGTCCGACCTCATGCTGTTTCGCGTGCGTCCTATCCTGGCCAGTCTGCCGGGGGCGTCGGCGCCTCAGCCGTTCGGCGGCAGTCTGCGGACCATCGTCGTCCATCTCGACCCGGAGCGGCTGCGCGCTTACCGCTTGTCGCCTCAGGAAGTGGCCGAGGCGCTCGCCAAGGGCAATACCATCACGCCCTCTGGTGACGCGCGCATCGCGGACAAGATGCCGATCGTGTCGATCAACTCCCTCGTGCTCGATCCGAAGGACCTGGGCAAGATCCCGATCAAGCCGGGGCAGAGCATCTACTTGCGCGACCTCGGCCGGGTGGAGGACGGCTCGGACATTCCGTTCGGCTGGGCCCTGGTCAATGGCCGGCGTTCCATCTACATGCCGATCAACAAGACCGCCGACGCTTCGACCCTGGCGGTGGTCGGCGAAATTCGTCAGAGCATGGACTACATGCGCAAGGTGTTGCCCAAGGACGTGAAGCTGACGCTGGAGTTCGATCAATCGCCCTATGTGTCCAACGCCATTCGCGGGGTCATCGACGAGTCCGCCCTGGGCGCTTTCTTGACCGGGCTGATGGTCTTGCTCTTCCTGCGGGACTGGCGCAGCGTCGTGGTGGTCGTGCTGACGATCCCGCTGGCACTGATGGGGGCCGTGTTTGGGTTATGGCTCACCGGCCAGACCATCAACCTCATGACGCTGGGCGGGCTTTCCCTGGCGGTCGGCATCCTGGTGGATGAAGCGACGGTCGTCATCGAGAACATCCACACGCAGATGGGCAAGCGCAAATCGATCGCCCGCGCGGTGTTTGTGGGCACGGCGGAGACCACCGTGCCGAACATGCTGGCCATGCTGTGCATCCTGGCCGTGTTCTTGCCGTCGTTCATGATGGAGGGGGCGGCCCGCGGCTTGTTCGTGCCCCTGGCCATTTCCGTGGGTTTCGCCATGGTCACGGCTTTCGTTCTGTCGGTCACGTTCGTCCCCGTCCTTTCGATCTGGCTGCTGCGTCATGCCCATGCCGACCACCATGGCCGGGTTGATGTCCCGATCAAGCGAAGACACTGGCTGCAGCACGTGTTCAACTTCGCTCACTTTCAAGGCCGCTATTCGATGATATTGTCCTGGCTGCTGGCGCGGCGCTGGATCCTGGCTCCCGTCTATGTCGTGGTCGCGGGACTGGTGCTGTGGTTGGCGGGATCCCAGGTCGGCAGGGAAATCGCTCCGCAGGTCGATTCCGGACAGTTCCAGCTGCGGATTCGGGCGCCTTCCGGAACCAGGCTGGAGGTCAGCGAGGAGATCACGCGCAAGGCGTTGCAGGTTGTCAAGGACGTGGCCGGGCCGGGTAATGTTGCCATGTCGGTGGCCTACGTCGGCGTCACGGCTCCCACCTACACCGTCAACGCCATTTATCTGTGGACCGGTGGGGTCGATCAGGCGGTCATGCGCATCTCCCTGAAGAAACACAGCGGCGTACGCGTCGCGGAGCTGCAGCAAAAGCTGCGCGACAAGCTGCCCGAGTTGCTGCGCCCCTGGCTCGCCGAGCTGCTGGAGCGCGATTTTAAGTACTCGCCGGGGCGGGCGGCGGCGCGGGCTTCGCAGTTGCGGTTCTCCTTCGAACCGGCCGACGTCGTCAACCAGGTCATGAGCTTCGGCTCGCCCACGCCGATCGAGGTCGTGGTCAGCGGGCCGAACCTCGCGGTCAACCATGAATATGCCAAGAAGATCTACGCGGAGCTGGACAAGATCAAGTCCCTGCGCGATCTGCAGTTTTCGCAGGTCATGGACTATCCGCGCATTAGCGTGGCGGTGGATCGGGAGCGAGCTGGGTTCGCCGGGGTCACGATGGCCGACGCCGCCACGGCGCTGATTGCCGGCACCTCGTCGAGCCGTTACGTCATTCCCGTGTTCTGGGCCGATCCGAAGAGCGGCATCGGCTATCAAGTGCAACTGGAAGTGCCGCCCCTGCGCATCAATTCCGTCGATGAAGTGGCCATGATTCCTATCAAGCAGCAGGAGGACGGCGGGCAGATGCTGCTGCGCGATCTGGCCCGTATCCACTCCGGAACGATGCCGGAGGAATACGACCGGCTCAATCAGATGCGCTACGTCAGCCTGGTCGCCAACATCCACGGCGAAGATCTGGGGCGCGTGAGCACTCGGCTCAACAAGGCGCTGGCCGACGCCGGCGAACCGCCGAGCGGCACGAAAGTGGCCATTCGCGGGCAGGTGACGCCCATGCTGGAAATGTTCCACGGATTGGCGGTCGGGCTGGGTTTGGCGGTGGTGGTCGTGTTTCTCATGCTGGCGGCGTATTTCCAGTCGGTGCGTCTGGCCCTGGTGGCGACGGCCACGGCCCCCGCGGTGGTCGCCGGCGTCGCCCTGGCCCTGCTTGTCACGCGGACCACGCTGAACATTGAGTCCTTCATGGGCGCGATCATGGCGGTCGGCGTCGCCGTGGCCAATGCGATTCTGCTGGTCACCTTCGCCGAACGCAGCCGTCTGCAAGGGGCGACGGCGCTCCAGGCCGCCCTCACCGCGGCCCGCGAACGCTTGCGGCCCATCCTGATGACGAGCTGCGCCATGATCGCCGGCATGGTGCCGATGGCCCTGGGGCTGGGCGAAGGCGGTGAACAGACTGCCCCGCTGGGCCGGGCCGTCATCGGCGGGCTGGCGGCGGCGACCTTCGCCACCCTGCTGGTGCTGCCGGCGCTGTTCGCCACCGCCCTGGGCGGAGCGTCGGTGCGGTCGCCGTCCATCCATCCGGATGACGCGGCGAGCAGTTATTTTGATCCCAATTCCGCGCCAGTGCAACTTCCCTGATTCTTCGTTTAGCGTAGGCAGGATACTGCGAACGTGAGGTATTTGGTTATGAATAATGCGACGATTTCGGACCCATGCCGTGAACGATTTATTCGGGCAAGTATCGGCGGATTTCTCGGGTTTACCCCGAAGGGGTTCGATCCCAAAGCCCAGGGTTGCGTACTCGCAACCCTGGGATGGAAGGCGAGCCGACCTGTGTTTTACCCCGAAGGGGTTACATCAATTGGCCGAAGCGGACAACGATGGGGGCCTATGATGAAACCCCTTTGGGGTAATACAGCGTCTTTTGCTGTTCCACCCAGGGTTGCGAGTACGCAACCCTGGGCTTTGAGATTCAACCCCTTTGGGGTAAAAACAGGCAAGCAATCATTCACGGCGGTGCCCGAAGGAGTCCGAAATCCGAACGGCAAGCCATGCTCTCGCCTATCGACGCGCTTCGTGGTGCATTTCCTGGCCGGATTATTCCTGGCGCAATTGGCTGGCTGCTCGCGCCATGCGGATGAAGGCCCGGCTCCCGAGCCCGCCGCATCCGTCACGGTCGAGCCGCCGAAAAAACGCGACCTGGAGCGGACGATCTTGCAGCCCGGCTACGCCAGGCCGTATGAACAAACGCCGATCTATGCCCGCGTCCAGGGATACGTCGATGAGGTGGCGGCGGACCTTGGCGATCATCCCAAGGAGGGCCAGCTCCTGGCCCGGCTGCGCGTTCCGGAACTGGAGCAGGATTGGAAATCGAAGTCAGCCCGGGCCGAACAGGCCATGGCCCAGGTCAAGCAGGCCGCGGAAGGACTCGAGGCCGCCAGGGCCAATGTGGAAACCGCCAAGGCCTCCATCCTCGACATGGCGGCGGCCATCGCCAAGGCGGACGCGGAACAACTGCGCTGGCAGACCGAGTACGAACGAGGCCAAAAGTTCCTGGCCGAGAAGGTGTATGACAAGCAAACCCTCGATGAGGTGCTGTATCAATGGCGAGCCGCGCTGGCCGGGCGCGAGCAAGCCAAGGCCAAGCACCAGTTCGCCAAGGCGGCGCTCATCGAAAGCCAGGCGCGGGCGAAGAAAGCCGCCGCCGACCTGGAAGCCGCCGAGTCCAGCGTCAAGGTGGCGGCGGCCGATCGCGATCAGGCCAAGGTCTGGTACGACTACCGCAACATACGCGCCCCCTACGCAGGCGTCATTACGCAGCGCAACGTGCATCCCGGCCAATTCCTGCAGGTCTCGTCCTCGGGCAGCACCAACAAGTCGGCGGAACCGCTCTTCAATCTGGTCAATTTGAAGGTCCTGCGCATCACGGTGCAGGTCCCCGAGTACGACGCCTCCCTGGTCAAAGCCGATTTTGATGCTCCCACCGTTAAGGGGTACGGTTCGCCGGCGGTTGTCACCTTCCAGGGCCTCAACGACCGGGAGATCAAGGGAAGAGTGACGCGCAAGGCGGACCTGCTGGACAACCAGTCGCGCACCATGAAGGTCGAGATATTCCTGCAGAACCAGGGCGAGAAGCTGTTGCCCGGCATGTACGTGAATGCCGCCATTCACGTCGTGGTGCCCGACACGTGGACGCTGCCTGTCGATGCGGTCTTCACCGACGGCGAGAAAACGTATTGCTTCATTGTCGAGGGAGGAAAGGCGGTCAAGACGGCGCTCCAGACGGGGGTCCGCAATGATTTTTTGGTCGAGATTCTGAGGAAACGCAGCCACGAACGGCATGAATGGGTGGCGGTCACGGGGGGAGAGCAGGTTGTGTCCGCCAATCCGGAATCGCTGATCGACGGTCAGAATGTGACGATTGCACCGGCGAAATAGCCGTGTGGGTGCCGACGCTCGCCATGGCCGGCACTTTCGGTTCGTGCCTCGCAACCGGTAAAGTCGATGAAATTGGCGTAGTGCACTTCACGGTTGCAAAGCGACACAATGGGGGACGGCCTTCCAAGGCCGTCCGGACGGGCTAGGAGGCCCGTCCCACGAGCTAAGTGCAAATACGCAATCGTGAAGTGCTCGCGCCGCGCCACTGGCGCAGGAGATCCGGGACATGGAGCGTCCGACGATCTGTGGGCGATACTGCATGGTGCTGACGGCCTCGGCCATCTTGCTTGCCCTGCTCGTGGGGCAAGCACCGGCGCTGGCGCAGCAATCCGAAGCGCCGTTGGCCGAGCTGGGCCCTCCCGAATTCGTGGGGCAGGTTGCCAACCTGCCTGGCGAACGGCAGGTTGGCAACCTGCCCCACGAATTCGCGCCCAAGACGGAGCAGCTGCCCCAACCGCGAACTGAACCGGCGGAGTTACCGGCATGGTCGCTGCCCACGGTTCGAGCGGGCGAGGAATTGCTGCCGATCAACCTGCCCGCGGCCCTGAAACTGGCGAACGTGCGCGCCTGGGACATTGCCATCGCCCAGCAGCAACTGCGGCTCGCCGTCGCCCAGCATCAGGAGTCGAAGGTCCTGTGGATTCCGAGCTTGATCGGCGGCGTGGTCGGCCTGGAACATCAAGGCCCCATCCAGGCCAACGACGGCTCCATTTCGAACACCACGCGCAGCTCGGTGTCGAGCGGCATCGCACCTTTGGCTCTCTTCAACATAACCGATGCTGTTTTCACTCCCCTGGCCCGCCGTCAGGATGCGCGCAGTCAGCAAGCCGGCGTGCAAACTTCAACCAACGACACGCTCACCGCGGTGGCCGTCGCCTACTTCGACGCCCAGGAAGCCCAGGCCGACCTGGCCGCGTTCGACACGGTGCTGCGTTTGATGGATGCGCTGGTCCGCAAGACCGAGACTTTGGCGCCCGCCTTCATTCCCGATGTGGAGGTGGCCCGCATGAAGGCGCTGCAAGCCAACTTCGAACAGGCCCGCGAAGTCGCACGCATGCAATGGCGGCTTGCCAGTGCCGAACTGGCCCGCGTGCTGCGTCTGACGCCCGAGGTGGTGGTGCAGCCGCTGGAGCCGCCCAACCTGAAGCTGACGTTGATTCCGCCGGCGTGTCCCGCGAAAGATCTGATTTCCGTGGCACTCCGTACTCGTCCCGAACTGACCGCCTATCAGGCGCAAATCGCGGCGGCCCAGAACCGGCTTCGCCAGGAACGGTTTCGTCCGTTCCTGCCGAACATCGTGGTGCGCGGCAACTCGACGCCGACTCCCTACCCGTTGGGCGTTGTCGATTTCGCCGCCGGCCCTGGCGGCAGCCTGGCCAACAACGGCATGCGCATGGATTGGGACCTGGAAGCGATCTGGGAGCTGAAAAACCTGGGTTTCGGCAACCTCGCCCTGATTCGTCAGCGCGAGGCCAGCGTGGGCCTGGCCCGCGATCAGGAGTTTCGCTTTCGAGACTACGTCGCCAAGGAGGTGGTCCAGGCCTGGGTCGTTCTGGACGCCGCCGACCAGCGCTCGGGGCAGTCCGAACGCGAATTGCAGCAAGCGTGGGTCTCAGCCACCAAGAACCTGAAGGCCCTGGGCGAAACCAAGCGACCGGCCGGGAACATCGTCATCCTGGTCATCCGGCCCCAGGAAGCGTCCTCCGCCATGCAGGCTTTGGTGCAGGCCTTTTACAACTATTACGGCTCCGTTGCCGACTACAATCGCGCCCAGTTCCGGCTGTACCGGGCGCTCGGCAATCCGGCCCAGGAGCTGTTTGACCATGATGGTCGCCGTTGCCCGGCGCCCGCTAGCGCAAATCGACACGTTCAATGACGAAGCACCTCAATTCAGAAAAGGGGGTCTCAATTCGTGGGGCAGGTTGCCAACCTGCCGTTCGCCAGGCAGGTTGTACTTAGCTCAGGCCGTGTTTGAGAAATGCACAACCGCGGTTATAATAGGAGAGGAATGAAGCTATTTCTTGGCCAGTTGAACAGGTGAGTCATGAGCCTTATTGTGCGCCGGTGTTTCAGCCGTTCCCGCCTCGTCGAAGAGTTGGTGGAGGCGTGGCAAATTGACCACACGATTGCCATGCTTGCTCATGACGCTGAGGAATTGGTGCAGGAATGCCTTGGACTGAAAGATCTCATTCATGGCGACTGGATATCGATACGCGACTCCGTTTTGACCGGGGAGGTCTGCGATGAAGCGGTTGGCCGAATGGGTAAGATGGCTGTCGAGAAAAGCCTTCTGGCAATGACGGAGGTGAAGAATCTCGTACTGCACGCGGAATCGATGGGTTTTCACGTCGAGGGGGCGCAAAAGCTTACTGACGGAATTGTGGAGACGGAGAAAATAAGGACCAATATGTTGCGCCTCTGGCCGGAAATCGACAAGGCCGCGATTGAGGCGACTTTGGAGTGCTACAAACGGGGAGATTTCAAGACCGTTGAGGATCTCTTGAATGAATCGCAGGGTTGTGGTTCGGGGATCTCCGCCAGCAGCATTTACAATAGCTGAAACTGCTGACTCGAACGAGTTCGAGCCGGAAAAAAGGCCAAGGCACATTGGCGGAGACTAGATGATGGAGGAGACACTTGAGGATCTCCAGCGTCGCATCTGCAAGGCCTACGGCGCAGAGTACACGCCTCCCATCGGTGGATCGAAGGTCGGAATCGCTCTCCAAACGATGGGCTTTTCACCGATTCACGCGGTCCGCCACCGACCAACCGAAACGACTTGCGGCTGGTACATCTTTGCCGGTGACGAATGGTCTGATGACCCGAACTTCTACCAACCCGTCTGCGTCGAACACATGGCAGACTACTGTCAGTTCGCGCTCCCGTTCTTGGCTTTACCGCCCGGATGGTGGTTCCACACGGACGGCAAGGGGAGCTATGGGGCGTCGTTCGACGAGAAGTTACTGCTTGACCCCGAATGAGCTTGCGAATTGAAGTGTGATCTCAACAGTTCGTCCATGCTCTGCGGCTGAATCGATCCGCCCTCTTCCCAACGTGCAAACGTTGCTGGCGCGATTCCTAGACGGCTAGCCAATTCTTCCTGACTCAAACCAAGCTCCTCTCGACCGACGCGGATTTGTTCCGCAGTCAGCAGTCCAAGGTGAGAGCGCAACGCCGTGCGGATCTGGTGATCGGCTCCATGGCTAACAATCAATTCCTTGCAGGACTGGCAACGCGGAACTTTGAACTGAGGAATTTCCAAGTGGTAAACTTGCCCGTCGTGCCCAATCTCAGCGGTATAGGCAATGGTTTCGATGTTGACGGCATCGGTGGCCAGGCAACGAGGACATCGCCACGGAAAGGGCCTATCGGCGGGTGTGCGCTTCGGTTTTACTTGGGTTTCAGGCATCATGGATGTTCACCACGTCTATTTGAGAATCATCTGGATCATCCGGATCGCCAGCGATGAGGCGGGTTTCAAAGTAGATCAATCGCCCCTTCATCGGAATTCTGATGTCGTAATGAAACTCATGGAGGTTTCGCCAGTGCGGGCGAGTCTCAACCTGCTGATCGATCTCGCCGCCGGCCAACAAAAACTCAAGAAGCAATTTGCCAATGTCTCGGGTCGAGTACTCTGTCAACTCAAGATGCAGCCAACGCAAAGCGTCCTTCGCAAAGGTGATGAATCCCTCATAGCGCCAATTGGCCAATGCGTTGCGATAACATTGCAGTTTTTCCGGATCGGTCAGCGGTGGCATGGACCACCTCCGCGAGGGGCATGATTCACCGCTCCGCCGCTTTGGGCATGGTAGCACCCTGGTATTTCATGTCAATATTTCTTCGTACGACTTCACCACTCACACCGCCCGCACATATTCCTCCAGCATCCGGAACTGCTCGAAGAAATCGTGTTCCTCCACGCCCATCGGGCTCTTGAAAAAACACGCCAGCTGACGCAGCACGCCGACCTCGCCGCGCCGATGGGCAAACAAGGTCAGCCTAGCAATGTCGAGCACCAGGGGGGCGGCCAGGATCGAGTCGCAGCCTTGCCAGATGAATTGCATGATCATCTTGGTGCCGAGGAAGCCCTGGAAGTGGATGTGGTCCCAGGCGGTCTTCCAGTCATCCAGGGATTCGATGTACTCGATGGAGACGTGCGTTTGCGGCTTGTAGCCGACGATCTGCTGAATGAGCTGGTCCTTGGTGCGGATCTTGGATTCCTTGTTGGCGGGGTCGTCGAGGACCAGGCCGTCGCGGTTGCCGAAAATGTTGTGGCCGACCCAGCTCAGGATGCGGAAGTTGCGCAGGGCGAACATGGGGGCCAGCACCGACTTCATGAGGGTTTCGCCGGTTTTGCCGTCCTTGCCGCCGGTGACGGTTTTGCGTTCCTGCACCAGCTCCAGGGCGGCGACGAAGGAAGCACCGAGCGACGGCGTGAAGTTGATGTAGGGCATGCCCAGATCGATGGCCGCCCAGGCGTACATGCTGCTGGCGGGGATCATATTTTGACGTGCTTCCAGGGCGCGCAGGAACTTGGGCATGCTCTGGTGCGACTCGCCGATGGCGAAGGGCGGCTCGGTCGAGGAGACGTTGAGCACCAGCACCTGGTCGAGCTTGTTGTCGGCCTTGAACTTTTGCAGATCGGCCTGGATGCGCTCGATGACGGCACGCGGCGTGTCGGCGAGGTTCGCTTCGGGATTGTCGGCCAGCTTCGCGATCGCCGCCCCCGCATTCAAGATGGTGCCGGGCCGTACGTTGGCGCCCCACTCCTCAAGTTGTGGCTTGCAGGCGTCGATCAGGGACGCGTCGAAAACGTTGGAGCGGCGGTGCAAGTCCTGGACCGCATCGACGAAGCTCGACTGGCGAATATCATGGCCGCCGACGACAAAGGCGTCAGGACCGTCAAGATCCAGGGCGTCGAACAGCGGCAGCATGGTGACCATGCTGGTGCCGTCGGTGAGGTTGCGTTTCCAGGCAGCGAGGCCAAGAACGGCGGTGGCGGACACTCCACCCCAGGCGCCGATCAACCAGAGACCAACACGACGATTTTTCATGGATGCCGTTTCAAGTAAAGGGAATTCCGTTGAACCGTTCGCCTCAGGCGAACGCGATCCGCCTGCCTCGCCACACCTACGGGCAACTCCCATGCCACATCGACCGGAGTCGGCAAACCGCGGTTTTTGCGGGCATTGCACGGACGTTAGCGGAAGGGCGCTGGCGGAGCGATGCATGTCGCTGGGCAAAAAACAACCACTGTGGAGGAATGATTCATCGGCTCACCAGGGCGGGTTCTCATTCCATCCATTCTCGCAGCTGCATTGCCCGCGGTCAAGCGCCGTAGAATAAACGTGGGTGAGAGTCGTGCATCACCGGTATGTCCGTAGCCGCGTTCGCAAGAACGCGGGTGGCGCATCACCGGTAGAACCGATGTCGCTCACCCGCGTTCTTGCGAACGCGGCTACAACCGGAACCACGGGAGCGAAACCATGTCCACCACCGCCGACTTTTGCAGCATCGACGAAGCTCTGGCCGAGCTACGCGCCGGCCGCATGATTGTGCTCGTCGATGACGAGCATCGTGAGAACGAAGGCGATCTGGTCATTCCCGCGGAGAAAGCCACGCCGGAAGTCATCAATTTCATGATGCGCAACGGCTGCGGCATCGTTTGCCTGGCCATGTCCGCGGACATCTGCCGACGGCTGCACCTGGAGCCGGCCGCGGAAAGCGGTCTCGACGCCCAGGCGACGCCGTTCACGCAGTCGATCGATGCCCGCACCGGCATCACCACCGGAACCTCGGCATTCGATCGGGCCCACACCGTGGCGGTGGCGATCGACGACGGCTCCACCCCGCTCGACTTGAATCGGGGTCATGGCCACGTTTCGGGATTGCGCGCCCGGGAAGGCGGCGTGCTGGTCCGGGCGGGGCACACCGAGGGCAGCGTCGATCTGGCCCGGCTGGCGGGGTTCAAGGAAGCCGGCGTCATCTGTGAAATCGTTCGGCCCGACGGGCATATGGCCCGCTTGCCGGAGCTGCGCGGCTTCTGCACCGAGCATGGCCTGAAGATGTGTACCATCGAAGATCTCATCAAGTTCCGCCGGCAGCGTGAACGTCTCATTCGCCGGGAGCTGGTGGTGAAACTGCCGACGCGTCAGGGCGATTTCAACTTGATCGCCTATTCGTCGCTGGTCGATCTCGAACCGCACCTGGCCCTGTGCATGGGTAACGTCGGCCTGGAAGTCGAAGGCCAGGTTCCCGTGCAAACCCAGCCGATCCTGGTGCGCATCCACAGCCAATGCCTCACCGGCGACATCTTCGACAGCCTGCTCTGCGATTGCGGCTCCCAGCTGCACCAGGCCATGGCCCAGGTTAGCCGGGCCGGCAAGGGCGTCGTGCTGTACATGCGGCAAGAAGGGCGCGGCATCGGCTTGTTGCCCAAGCTGCGAGCCTATCAGCTGCAGCAGCAAGAAGGGCTCGATACGGTGGAAGCCAATCGCCGGCTCGGCTACGGGCCGGATTTGCGACATTATGGCATTGGCGCCCAGATTCTGTTTGACCTGGGCATTCGCGATATTCGTCTCTTGACCAACAATCCGCGCAAGGTAGTCGGACTGGATGGATACGGATTGCGCATTGTGGAACGGGTGCCGATTCAGGTGCCGCCGAATGAATGCAATTTGAAGTACTTGAAGACGAAGAAGGATAAGCTCGGGCATTTGCTCGATGCCATGGAGTACCTCACCCGCGCGGCGTGGGCAAGGAATGGTAGCTACGTCGCGTCGAAAACCTCATCCACACTGATCTCGAACCCGTCGAGAGAAGACGACCGAGCCACCTTGCCGCGGCCGAAGACACCGAATCGGCGATATCTCTTGCCGTGCAGCTCGAGCACTGTGATCTCGTCGGTCATGGGATTGACGATCCAGTACTCAGGGATGCCTCCTTCGGCATAATCACGACGTTTCTCGACAAGGTCGCGGCGCGAACCGTCGGGACTCACCACTTCGAGGACCAGGTCCGCTCCACTCCAGAAACGATTCTGCCGCTTCGGATCAGATGCGGAACGAACCAGCAGCAAATCAGGT
>Ga0182024_10015913_pt1 | contig 14333 bp, 9 predicted proteins | sample P32metaG_FD_120480 | JGI IMG/M metagenome (GOLD analysis project Ga0182024, IMG submission 120480) | Permafrost microbial communities from Stordalen Mire, Sweden - P3-2 metaG (Illumina Assembly) | ecosystem: Environmental > Terrestrial > Soil > Wetlands > Permafrost | place: Sweden: Stordalen... | reverse complement strand
GGAAGCGGGCCAGGGCCTGGATCTGGGACTTCTCGTCCACGCACAACACCACGGCCCGCTCGGGGGGATCGAGATAGAGCCCCACGATGTCTTTGACCTTGTCCACGAACAGCGGGTCGGTGGTGTAGGGTGCCACCGCGGAATCGGTGCCTGAGTCCGGCCAAGGATCGTTCCTATGGTCGTGCGAAGAGCGACTCCGTCGCACTCCGAGCAAACCGGTCTTTCCCGGGGCGCGACCGATCCTCATTTCGGGGATCTCCGATGGCTTGATCGAGGCTGACGGGTGCCCCGATCGCAGCGGTCTACGCCGCTCTTCGGTAGTACTCGTGAATCAGGCCACCCAAGAGATCCCGACGTTTGACCGAGTCGTCGATGGTGAGCGGCGAGACGTCATTCTTTCCCTCCGGCGCAACAAGGTCGAGCCCGCGATGGGGTCGCTCGCAGTTGTAGTGCTCGACGTACGTCTTCAACACCGAGCGGAGATGCCGTTCGCCCAGAAGGAGCACCCGATCGAGGCACTCGGTGCGGACCGTCCGGATGAACCGTTCGGCATAGGCGTTGGCCTTCGGTGCCCGCCACGGAGTGCGCAGTATCTCGATCCCCTCGGCCCGGAACACCTCGTCGAAGACTGGGCAGAACCGTTTGTCCCGGTCATGAACCAGGTAGCGGATCGGTCCATCGTGGGCTTCTCGCGCCTCGGTCAGGTTTCGGGCGATTTGGGCGCACCAAGCGGCATTGGCGGCGCCGTCGGTCACCCCACCGATAAGGACCTTCCTCGTGTGCAGTTCGATGAAGAAGAGGACGTGGAGAGTCTTCAAGCGAACGGACTCGACGGTGAAGAGGTCACAGGCGATGATCGACGAGGCCTGGGTTCGCATGAACTGACGCCAGGTCTCGCGCCCTGCCGGGGGTCGACGTTTCCCGGCCAGGATTCGCCGGATGCTGGTCGTCGAGATCTCGGCTCCGACCTTCTTGAGCTCTCCTCTCAGGCGGCAGTAGCCCCAGGTCGGGTTCTCGGTGGCCAGACGCCAGACGAGAAGCCGCACGTGGTCGGGGATCCGCCCTCGTGAAACGACCCGATGACGGTAGTGCCACTTGGCGCGGACCATCTCACGATGCCAGCGGCGGATCGTGTCGGGCGTGACGAGGGTCGACAGACGATCCCGGACTGGTCGCAGACGCTGGAGAACGGTGAGCACCCATCGCTCTTCGGGTCGGAATCGTGGCCGGGGCACCTGACGGTGGAGTACGTCGAACTCTTGGCGCAAGACCAACAGCTCGAGGTCCTTGGCCCGGGAAGAGCGACACCTGAGCAAGAGCAGGCGAAGGACCTGTCGGAGACTGATTGCGGCGAGACGGAAGGCCATGGGGTCATTGTCGCGGTGCGACGAGAGGAACGCAGGGGAGGAAGAAGTGCCTGGTAGAGAGCCGACCCTCGGGTGGCACCCTTCAGGTCGCCATGAAGTGGCGAAGATCATGAAGACGACAGTCGACCTTCGCTACTCGGCGATAGGCGATGAATTGTTTGGTCACCCAGTTCGGTGGCCACGGGGTCCGGCCGTCCTCAGAAAAGACGAAGCTCAAGCGATCCATGGCGACTCCGGAGCTGAATGCCCGTTGCATCGCCCGGGCGTGGTGAGCGGCCAGGATCTCAAGACTGTCAGCGTCGAGATTGACTCGGTAAGTCCGGCCGGTCTTCGTCGGGCGTAGTACCGGGCCGCCCTGGGCATCAAGGAGCGCTCGGAGGAAGCCGATCTGTCCGCGCTCGAGATCGATGTCACCCCAACGCAGCGCCCCGAGCTGGCTCCGACGGGCTCCGGTCGAAACCGCCAGCGCCAAGAAGGTGTGGAAATCGGGATCGACACCGGCGACGTGCGAGAGCAGGCGGACGACCTCTTCGGGACTGGGGGGATAAATCGGTGCCGGCTCACACGACGGAGGCGACGCCGTGCTGGCCGGATTGACCCATATCCATTCCCAGCGAAGGGCCTGGGCCAGAGCCCGGTGGAGAACCACATGGATCCGGTGCACCGTCCCGGGTGAGAGCGGCTGGCCGTATTTTCCGCCACCCTGGCGTAGCTCGCCATAGAGGGTGTCGATGTCCTCGGTGCGAAGAGTGGCCACCTTCAAATGCCCGAGTCGGGGTGCGAGGTGGCGATCGATGACGCTCTTCGTCTGGCGTGTCGTCGTCGGGGACCAGTTCGGTGACAGCGCCGCATACCAGTCGTCGAGAAGATCGGCGACGGTCGCCTGAGCGGTCATCCGGCGCGGATAGTCAATGCGGGCTGCGAACTCGGTGAGCGCTCGCTGAGCAGCCCGGCGCGTACCCTTCGTCGTGGCGCTCCTCCACTGCCGTTTGCCGGTTTCGGGATCGTTCCCGGCATAGACCCGCAACTCCCAGCTGTCGCCCCTTTTGCGCATTGATCCTGGCATGGCCCCTCTCCGTTTCGCTCACCCGAGCCTCGACGTGCTCGGACGGATCAAGCGTTGCCTGCCGTACCGGATTCGCGCCAGGATGGGCAAGGAGCCGAGGGGGGTTTGTGGCGAACCGGAAACCCTTGGCTGAGGATGGTCCGAAATCGAGCAGATCGACATCCCTGACGCTGTGGATGTCTTAGGGACGTGGCAAAGGAACGCTGATGCTGCTTTGTCCTGGCTCAGCGCCCACGGCCAGGGTTACGGCTTAACGTTCGCTTCTCGCCATCCAGTAGCGGATCTTCTCCTCGAGTACTGGCATCGGTAACGAGCCGCTGTCAAGCACGGCGCCGTGGAAGTCCGGAAGGGCAAAGCCACCACCCGAGGCGCGACGCGCCTCGTCGCGCAGGCGGAGGATCTCGAGTTTGCCGGTCAGATAGGCGAGCGCCTGGCCTGGCAAAATGATGTACCGGTCGACCTCGTTGGCGAGGAATGCGACCGGCATCGGTACGTGGGCGACGTAGAAGTCGACTGCCTTCTGGCGGTTCCAGCCGAGGGCGTGCAGCCCCGTGTCGATGACAAGCCGAGCCGCCCGCATGAGGGAGGCCGCCAGTGCTCCGAGGGCGCCCTCGGTGCCGCTGTAGAGGCCGATCTCCTCGGCCAGCTGTTCGGCGTACAGCCCCCATCCTTCGGAAAAAACCGTGACCGAGCGCTGGCGCTGCAGGGCGGGCAGGTCGGTGAGCAGTTGGATGCGCGAGAGCTGAAGGTGGTGGCCGGGCACCGCCTCATGAAAGGCGACCACTTCAAGGTCCCAGCCGGTGCCGGCCGTCGGGCGTTCGGTGTTGAACCAGAAGGTGCCAGGGCGGGATCCGTCGAGCCGGGGTGGAGTGTAGTGCGGCGCCATTCCGCTCGACGCCACAACCTGTGGCATCGGGGTCACGGCACAAGCAGGTGGGAGAGGTTCAGGAAAGACCTCCTTCGCACGGGCCTCGGCCCGACGGATGGCGGCGGAGGCGGTCTCGATCGCCTGGGCGGCGCTTTGTCTCATGGATGAGGCCCGGAGCGCCTCGTGCACCGCGGCGAGGCCCGATAGACCGATCTCTCGGCCGAGCTCGATCGCCCGCGCCTCCAGTTCGGCGATCTGGTCGAGCCCGGTCTGGTGGAGTTGTGCCGCCGTGCGAGGAAGCGTCGTGTGCGACCAGATGGCACGTGCGTAGTCGGCATCGCCTTCGGGGAGGTGGGTGAGCCCCGGCTCGCTCGCGCTGCGGGCGCTCGGGAGGACCTCTCTCAACAGATCCACCCAACGACCGATGGCGGGCTTCACGACGTCACGGGCGATTCTGTCCCTCTCCCCCTGCCACTCCGTAGTCCCGTCCCAGTCTTCGGGAGGTATCGGCGCCGTGAGCGCAGCCGGCACGTCGGCCGAGAGGGCGGATTCGGCCCAGGCGATCGCCTGCTCCACGAGTGGGGCGACGGGGAGCCGTCCCTTCTCGACCCCCGTGCGCAGGCGTTCGGAGACCTGGTCGATCCAACGGCCGCTCTTGTGCAACCGCTCGAGGTAATCTCCGGCCGCCTCGGCGTCGGCGATGACGCTTCGCGCTGCTACGGCGAGCAGCCATGCGGGGCCGCTGAATGGCATGGGTGTGACGGTGTGCTCGACTGCTTTCGAGTCGACCATAGCGATCTCCTGCTCGGCCTCGATGACAAGGCAGCTGAGCGTGATCCTGTCGGCTTCGCTCATTCTCGAGGTGTCGACGGCGTTCGCTTCTCCGAGCAGCTCTTCGACACGATCCCGCCACGCGGCTTCCCCTGCCTCACTGGCGTCGGGTACTCGGTCGTCGTAACCGGGGATGCCGTAGTTACTGGCGTCGAACGGGTGCATCTCAAGCCAGTCCGAATGGAAGCGGTCGGCGAGCTCTCTTGGAGAAGTCATGACTGACAGTTTGCCGGACCGGCCTGATCATTGCTGGGCCCCGCCTGCGCCGCTTCAGTAGCACAAACCACGACCGCGCGACCGGGATTCGGTATGGCTCTGAGCTCCACTCTTGCTTCGGTGAGGATGGCCAGCGTTAGGTCTTCGATGTCTGGGACAGCCAGGAGGCGTTCGATGAATTCCTAACGTATCTCGGGCCGGTTATGGAGGGACTAGGCATCGAGCTGGCGCAGCAGCCCAGCATCATGCCGGTTGTGGATCTAGTCCAGCATAGCGGCAAAGCACCTAAGGACCACGAATTCGGGCACAACGAATTCGGGCGTTATGTATGCCGGTGTTGCACTGGTCCCTTCTCGCCGTCGGTGACCGCTGACGTCGTATGGTGCGGCGTCAGCGATCCCAAGCGGATCGCGGTCGGCGCCGGGCACTCTCGTACTCCACGGTGCAGCAGGTGCACCCACATCGGCTCACGCCTCTACGCTCCAATGGCGTGGCGGGCGGCAAGGGCGGCACCGACCTGGTCTGCGAGAGCAGAGGCCACAATCCTGCGCTCACGCGAGATCGGATGTCCGGGTGTCGGCACCATCACGAAGCGCCCGTAGAACCGCCCCTGGTACTTAATGGGAAGTTCGACCTCGCTTCCGGGAAGGCCCATCTTGTCCACCCCCCAGCGCATCCCGCCTAGAAAGACGTCTCCGTTTTGCCTCAGTTGAGTGACGTTCTTGTCTGATCCGGCCGGGTCAAAGCGGCAATCGCGTAGAAACAGGAGATCGATCAGTTGGGCGGCGACCTGCATGACGACGAACTGCCCCGATTCTCCTGTCGCCACCGCCGCGGCGGCGGAATGGATGCGAGCGACGAAGTTCGCCTCCTCGTTCGCCATCATGCGGTGCCTACGGCTGCGTGCGGCGATCTCCGTGACCGCCACGCCCACCATCAGCAGCAGCACCGTGGTCTCGATGTCGGTGCGGCCATTGATGGTGAGCCGCTCATAGGGCCTGGTTAGGAAGAAGTCGAACCACACCGCCGTCGAGACAGCGGCAACGAGACCAGCAGGACGATGGCCGTTTGCCGCCACGCCGACGATCACCACCACCAGCACCAGAGCGGCGTCCGTGTTCGGAAAGCTGGACCGGAACGGAACGAGAACGGCCGAGACGGCACAGGGCAGTACCAAGCCGGCAAGGACGATGACTTTGTCGTGGCGAAGCCGCCTCAGGAGCGCCATCCCTCCTGTCTTACCGCTCGCAACGCCCGCCCGTCAATGGTCCGCGGGCCTCGCTCGAGGTCCTCTCTGACCACAGCGATCACCCGGTTCCAAACCGCAAATGTCTGACACAGCGGTATCTCGGCTTACCGACGTGAATCCGACCGACATCTCGTGTGCCAGGACGGTCCTGGCAACCTCCTTAGCGGGGCTGACGCGACGGTCTGATCGACATTACTCAAGCCATTTCGTCGCCATCGATTCGGTGACGCAATGCTTCGACTTCGTCTGGTCGGGCCAGCGCGCTCACGCGATCACCCGGCTCGAATGTGGTATCGCCATCGGCGAAGATGAGCGCCCCCTGGCGTTCGACTGTCACGATCATCGTCCCGGCCGGAAGCGCGGCGTCGCGAATGGCCATGTGGGCCGCTCCGGCGCTCGCGTTTACGCACAGCTCGACGGGCACGGCATTGCCGGCGATCCTCGAAAGGCGCTCGGTGTTCACGGTCAGGGCGCGCCGGTATCCGGCGATCAAGCGACTGGCGGTGACGATCCCCACGGCCCGCTCACTTGAGTCGGTCACGGTCACCCACGACTCGGTGGTCGTGCCCAGCGCCTCCAGCGCGACGTCGAGTGCCGCACTCGCTTGCACACTCGGAGCGGTGACGTCGGCCAGTCGTCCGAGCGCTAAATCCGGCTCGGTCGATGTCGCCTCTCGGACAGCTCCGACGGTCGCTGTTCCGAGGAAGACGCCCTGGGAGTCGACGACCGGTGCGCCGGGGATTTCGGCATTGAGGAGCTCGGCCAGGCCATCGGTGGCCGGTCTCTCGGCGTGCAGAACGACCCGCAGCGGGGCCATGACCTCCGAGATGGCCACGTTGGCGAGCAACGGAAGCCCCAGTTGCAGGCGATGTGCGGGGGAGTCGTTGCGGGTCCGAGGCTGGCTGCGGTAGATGGTGGCATCGCTGCGCCGGACGATGAGGGTGGCGATCCCCACGGCGATCATGGCCGGCGCCACCACCTCCAGGGATCCGGTCATCTCGGCCACCATCAAGATGACAGCGATAGGAGCCCGGGAGATGCTCCCGAAGCAGGCCATCATGCCCACGATCACGAAGGTGGCGGGGTCGTGGGGTATGCCGGGAGCGAAGGGTTCGAGCAGGCGCCAGACCCCGGCCCCGAGGAATCCCCCGATGACGAGGCCGGGGCCGAAAATTCCTCCCGAGCCCCCCGAGCCGATGGACAGCCCGGTGGCCAGGATCCGGGCGAACGGAAGCAGAAGCACGATGACGAGCGACATATGGAGAAGGCTCGAGCGTCCGAGAGTCACCTGGACCCACCCGTAGCCGGTGCCGAGGACCTCGGGGATGGCCAGGGCCAAAGTGCCGACGAGCAGGCCGCCGAGAGCCGGCTTTACATAGCGGTTGACGGGCAAACGCTCAAAGAGGCCGGCGATGCCGTAGAAGCTCCGGGCGTAGAGGAGACCCACGAAGCCGCACGCGATCCCTATGGCGGCGAACCACACGAGTTGAAGCGGGGCGAAGTGATAATTCCGGGCGTAGCCAAAGACCGGGGTGTACCCCTCGATGGCGCCGAACACCGCATAGGAGATGCCCGAAGCCACGATGGCGGGGAGAAGGGCCTCGACCTCGATGTCGTCGCGATAGATGATCTCGGCCGCCAGCACCGCCCCTCCGAGGGGGGCCTTGAAGATGGCACCGATGCCCGAGCCGATGCCCGTCGACACCGCTATTCGACCGTCGGCGGGCGACAGGTTGCAGATCCTGGCCAGGAACGACCCGAAGCCGGCGCTGATCTGGGCCGTGGGGCCCTCGCGCCCGCCTGATCCGCCCGATCCGATGGTGAGGGCCGAGGCCACCAGTTTCACGAGGACGACCCGGATGCGGATGCCCCTGGGGTTCTCGTGCACGGCGTGAATGGCGGCGTCGGTGCCATGGCCTTCGGCCTCGGGGGCGAAGCGGTAGACGAGGAATCCCGACAACAACCCCCCCAGGGCGACCACCAGCGGCAGAGCCCAGGGGCGGGAGAACCCCGAGGAGCCCATGCCACCTCCCTCGGCCACGGGGTTCGGGACGTTAAAGGCGGCCATCAGATGGAGAAAGAGACGGGTGGCGAGCTTCAATGCCTCGAAGAAGGCGACGGCGGCCAGGCCGGCGATTACGCCGATCAGAGCACCCAGGAGTGCCCACTTGCGCAAATACGAGGAGGTGGCCACGGCGTGGCCGGCCTTCGTCCGCAGCCCCCGCCACCGAGCTGATAAGGACGTGATCACAGCTCCCAGCTACGTTGCCAACCGTCCTCGGGAACCTCACCGGCGGCCGCACCGAATGTGGTGAAGGCTCGCACCAGAGCGCTGTGCTCGCCTGGGTCCACGGCCTCCAGGATGCGCCCGATCTCCCGACGCCGCTGGCGGGTGACACGGTCGACCAGGTGACGGCCTGCGGCGCTCAGGTCCAACAGCACGACACGCCGATCGACGACATCGCGCCGCCGGGTGATGAGGCGCTTGCGCACGAGACGATCGCACATCCTGGTGGCGGTCGACGGATCCACACCGAGGGCCTGGGCCAGATCGACGGGTCGCTGCGCACCTCGGGAGCCGAGGACCACGAGCGCCCGGTACTGGGGCAGGGAGACCTCCGACTCGTGCTCGGCCAGGGACCGGGCGGCCACGGCCACAAGGACTCTGCTGGCGGTGAGGACGGCATCGGCCAGCTGGTCCGACTGCGTTTTCGATCGGACCCCGGGGCGGGTAGCGGTAGCCATACAGTCATTGTAGCTCTACAATGTTCTCGGAGAGCCCATCCCAGATCCGGGCGCTGTCACCTGGTGGACCTCGTGTGATGAGTCGAGCGAAAGGTCTTGGTTGTCGTGGTCTTGGTGTCGCCGACATTTCATCCCGATGCAGATTCGGTCGAACTACACCGCCATAAAGACGGATGGTCGCTATCGTTCGTCCGTCCCCATGGACGGGAGCATCAGCTCTTCACCAAGAATGAGGTTGGCGAGGATATCGGCGAGCGTGCCGTCAAGAACGAAGGCAACGTCGTCTGGTACGTACAGTCATGTTTGAGGGCGGCAGGCTATAGGAGCATCAGCCGCCGACCTATAGATCTTTCTGGTGAGGTCGTTGCTGTCTGGGATCTGACTCCAGTAGTAGCGGCGTAGGAGCGACTGAGTCTCGCGTGGACCAGACGGAAATTCCTCGATGCCCTCAATGCGGACATGACTTGACCAGTTCCCTCATGAACCCCCAAGGCACCGATACTGCCGGGGTCCTCTATCAGGCGAAGTTCTGCGGCGACCAGGGCTTGCTGTTCGGGCAAGCAACTGACGGTTCGTGGACCGTACCCCTGAGGCCCTTGGACCCTGGAAGAGAGACCAACTGAATCCAGTCATTCATAATCGTGGCCACACGGTTGGCACCCATCACGTGCGAGCCGGAGCGATTTGGGCAGATGCTCTGCGACGGGCGCACCGAGGTTGGTGGCGACGTCCGCCTCGGGCCAGTCGAGTGAGTCCTCTCATCCCATCCGACCGTCCTGCCGCCGGCTACCTACTCGAATTCGATGCCGCGGCCAAGGATCTCGCCCACAGTCGAGATTTCTGCTCTTGTCTATTCGCTTTCTTCGGTCGCCGAGAGTTCGAGCGGAGCGCCCTTCTCCCACGGTCGGGCATAGACGATCCACGCCACCGCGGCTCCGAGCAGGACGGTGCAGAGGATCCAGCCGAGGGCGGAGGTCCCCACTCCGACGTACTTCAACCCGGAGGCGAAGATCACGAAGGTGATGACCGGGCGGATGTACCGATCCGGAGCTCTCGACGAGATGAACGACCCCACCACCACCGCCGGCACGCTCCCGATGATGATCGAGGAGGTCACCGGCAGCTCGACATGGCCGAAGGCGAGGGCGCCGAGGGCGGCGGCGATCGTGAGCGGGACGGCCTGAGTGAGGTCGGTGCCCACCAGCTGATTGGCGCCGATCATCGGGTAGAGGAACAGCAGGAGCACGATCATGAGGGACCCCGAGCCCACCGACGTCATGCCCACGATGACGCCGCCGATCATGCCAGTCAGGACCGTGAGCGGCGGCCGTACCATGAGGGCGTGGACCACGGCGTCACGTGTCTGACCCTTGCGGCGGTCGAGGTAGAAACGCAGGAGCATGGCCGCCGCTCCAACGAGGAGGGCCGCCCCCAGCGCCGTCTCGATGGTGTTCTGGGAGGACTTCGAGTGACCCAGAAGGCGCAAGAGAAAGGCGCCGAGGAAGGCCATGGGAACAGACCCGAGGACCATCCAACCGACGAGCTTGAGATTGACCGTGCCTTTGCGCAGGTGCACCGCGGCGCCGAAAGGTCTCATGAAGACGGCGGCGACCAGGTCGCTGGAGATGGCGGAGGAAGGGGTGACTCCGAAGAGCAGGATCAACATGGGCGTCATAAGCGCGCCCCCACCGGCGCCGGTCATGCCCACCAGAAAGCCCACGACGGCACTCCCGAGCACGATGTACGGATCGATGTGCATCAGCACCCCCTGCGATCGACCGCAACGGGCCGATCACTTACTGTACGTGGCCACACCTCAACCTCGTTGCCCGCTCGGACTCGGGCCGTGCCACGGGGGTCGAACTCGACGCTGCGCTGCGACAGTACGAACGCCAGCGCCACCGGCAGGGACTGGGATCGGCGCAGCCAGATCGGCGGCCACCTCGGACCACCGCGTGGCGCCTGGCGATCTGCCCCACTGCCTTGGGTACCGATCACTGATGGTCGATCCGGATAGTCCGCTGGGAAGATCGTGAACCGATGAGACCAACGGCTGGCGACCGATGCCCATCGCAGAAAGCGGTGTGCATCGCGGATCTCGAGGTCCCGCCAAAGGGGAGCACCAAGGACCACCCCACCTCGTGGCTCGCGGCAGGTTTCTGCCCGATGTTTGCAAGTGCTTATCAGATGCCATTCACGTAGCCGACAGTCGAGCGGAGTAGATCGAGTAGCCGTCGATCCGACGCGCCACTGCGGTGGCGGTGACGGTGGCAGCCATCATCGGAACGACGATCTGGAAGCCGCTGTGTGTGAGTTCGAGAATCAGAGCGAGGGCGGTCAGTGGCGCTTGCATCGACGCACCCATCATCGCCGCTGCCCCCACCATTGCGTACGCACCGACCGACGATCCCGGCCATGCCAACGACCAGGCTACGCCGAGGAAACCGCCCAACGCCGCGCCCGTGCTCAGGGTGGGGGTGAACACGCCACCCGACCCGCCGCTCCCGAGGCACAGCGCAGTGACCAGTGGCTTCAAAGCGAAGAGGGCGAAGAGCAAGACCAACCCGCCTTGGCCCAGGAAGGCCGAGTGGGCCATGTCCTTGCCGTTACCGAACAGCTGCGGGTACTCGAGGCCGATCAAGCCGAGCACGGTGAGACCGAGCGGCAGGGCGATGAGGATGCGCCAGCCGGCCGCCCGGTGGTGCGAGACCCAACCGATGAGCCGGATATATCCCGACGACATGACGCCGATCACCGGACCAACCAGAAGCGCCCAGACGAGGAGCGTCATCGTCATTCGATAGTCGGGGATGTCGAGGTAGGTGGCGTGGGTGGGGAGGTAGAGCCATGCTGTCGCCGTCGCGATGCACGAACAGGCGACCGCAGCCAGAATGACCGGTAGCGCAAAGGTCCCGAAGAGGATCTCGGCAGTGAACAATGCCCCCGCCAGCGGCACGTTGTAGACCGCAGCAAGACCGGCGCCCCCGCCGCAGGCAACAAGGAGTCGGCGTTGGGCCGGAGAGAGCCGAGCCCAACTGGCTAGGACGCTGCCCGAAACACCGCCCATGAGCTTCGGTGCAGCCTCGCCCCATGGAGGCACCCATCCCGATCACGACCTCCGAGATAAGCGACGTCAAGATGCTCCGGCGAAACGACAGTCTCCCGTCGCCGCGCCACACCGCGTCATCGATCTCGGACTTGTCGTACCTCAAATAGCGTCGAAGCAGGTACCAGGCAACTCCGCCGAACACCCCAGCGATGGAAAGCGAGAGCACTCGACGCAAGTCGGAGGCGTGTTCAACTGCGGTTTGGAGATCGCCAGTGTGATAGTCGAAAGCGAGATGCTGCACACCGAAGAGGATGAGCATCAGCAGATCGCCGAAGAGTCCCGTGGCCACACCTGTGAGCACGACCATGATCCAGAAGATCGGCGTGAGAGCGGCGTCGCCATCGCCGGTGACGTTAGGCTGCTCCGTCGCCCCCCGACCGGAGGCGATACGCCGCTTGATAAGCGGCGGCGGGACGCGCAGGCGCTCGCTCTTCTCGCCAGGGCAAGCACGACGACGACGACCTCGCGTGCCATCCGTCACTGGCGCCTCCCTTCGTTCGGTGGGAGGGGCCTGCTTTCGTACGTCGTGCTCTTAGCGTGTCCGGAATGGTGACATCGACGCCGTCGCGGAGCCATGGCCACAGCATGCCAGATGTCTGTATTCGTCCTCTGCCTTCGACGTTCCCGACGAGATCGACAATCAGGTGGCGTCTCGTCCTTAAAAGACCTCGTCGAAGGACGGTCCGAAGCGGTGGTCGCGGTCATGGACGATGAACCGCACCCGATCGGTGCGCACTTCTGTCGCCTCCGACAGTATCCGGGCGATCTGGGTGGTCCAGGCCAGGTTGGCCGGGCCATCAGTGACCCCGCCGATGAGTACCCGGCGGGTGTGGAGCTCGATGAAGAAGAGGACGTGCAGGGTCTTGAGTCGAATGGTCTCCACGGTGAAGAGGTCGCAGGCAATGATGGAAGACGCTTGCGCCCGCATGAACTGCCGCCAGGTATCTCGCTTGGGTTCGGGTCGGCGCCTGGGGGCGGTGATTCGGCGGATGCTCGAGGCCGAGATCACGATGCCGAGCTTCTGGAGTTCGCCCTGGATGCGCCGGTAACCCCAGGTGGGGTTCTCCTTGGCCAGCCGCCAGACGAGAAGCTGGGTCTTAAGCGGGATGGCGCGTTTGGGGTTGATCCGATGATGTCGGTCCCACTTACGTCGCACCAGTTCGCGATGCCACCGACGCAAGCTATCGGGAGTGAAGAGGTTCGAAAGGCGTTCACGGGCCGGTCGGAGGTACTGAAGGACGGTGAGTACAGATCGCTCCTCGCGTCTCGTTTTCGGGTGGGGTACCTGGCGCCGGAGGACGGCAAGTTCCTGGTGCAGGACCGGCAGCTCGAGATCCTTCGAACGAGAGGATCGACATGAGAGCAGAAGCAGGCGAAGCACCTGGCGAAGGGCGATCAGGACAAGACGGGCGGTCATGCACGGCAGTCTTACGGGCATGACGACGTCGGGTCCTGGAACCCCCCCGAATTGCCGGTCAGTGGGTGCGATCGTTCCATGACACGCTTCACCTGCAATGGAGCGGCCGCGCTGGAAGGGTGAAACATCGCCCGAGAAGCGATCGCCAGAAACCCGCATCTTCCGAGTCCAACGCGCTCGGCGGCGATGTCGACAGATGGGCATAAAGGCACATCCGTGCAGGCCGGCGTGACGTGCCCACGGACTGGCGGCGCGGCGGCGGGCTGGACAACAGCATCCGGTCCAGCCCCGGGGCACGCGCAGTCGGGCCGGCCAGACAGGAGGCAGACCCCGGCCTGGCAAGAGCCGGGGTCTGCTTAAGGCCTTCGCACGTTTCTATGACTCGTGCGTCACTCGCCATCACACGCGCGCGCGTCGGGGAATCCTCCAAGGATTCCCCGACACGGTTCGGGCGATCAGTGCAAAGACACGGTTCGGGCGATCAGTGCAGGGCCGGCTCCCGGTGTTCCGTCTCCGACAGGTGCTCCGTCGCCGGCAGATCCACCACCGGAGCGGCCGTTCCCCGGGAGGCGGCCCGCTCGGTCCGGATGTCGAGCACGAGCAGACTCAGGTTCGACATGACCGCCGTACCGATGATCGCCGTGATCAACGCCATGAGCCCGCTGGTCGCGTGGAAACCGAGTGCGGCTCCGACCACCGCACCGACACCCGCGGTACCGATGCCCTTGGCCCGCATCGCCTTCGGCGTGTCGGTGCGAACCCAGCCGGCGTAGACCCCGAGCCAGATCGGCACGGCGATCGAGACCACTGCCAGCAGCTGGTCGTCGAGCGGCCGACTAGACCAGAACCGCAGTGCCAACAGTGCGCCGAGGAACCATCCGCCGAGTCCGAACACGGTCGGACCGGCCGAACGGATCCATGCGCCCGTCTTGCGGCCGGTACCGCCTCGGCGGCGGATCCGGATCGCCAACACCACGAGCCAGAGCACTGCCAACAAGGCGAAGCCGATCATTACCGCAAGGAGGTCCTTGGCAATCGCGGTCTGCGCTGTTTGCGTGGGCGATGTGGCGAAGCTGACCTTGTTCGGGGTGTAGCGGGACGTGTCGACCTGGCCGGTGGCGTAGAACGTGGTCAGCAACTGCGTGCTGGCGCTCGGCTCGTAGGAAAAGAAGTCCTCCGAGTGCCCGAGCCCGGACAAAATGACCTGATGCCCGTTGGAAAGGTGCGGCAACAGCTCCTTGGTGGCGTTCTGGGCCGGTGTTTCGAAGTCGAGCGTCCCGCCGATGAGCAGCGTCGGGACGCTCGAGTTCTGCACGCTGGTGTACTGGTTCTCACCCGGGTTGGCCGGCCAGGCGTGCGCAAGGCCTCCTGCCCCCCACAAGAACTCCCCGAGGGGATTGCCGATGATCGAGCCCCGGTCCGCGCCGGAGCTGAAGTAGCGCTCGACGGGCTGCGCGTCGGCCAT
>Ga0182024_10015912_pt1 | contig 14334 bp, 7 predicted proteins | sample P32metaG_FD_120480 | JGI IMG/M metagenome (GOLD analysis project Ga0182024, IMG submission 120480) | Permafrost microbial communities from Stordalen Mire, Sweden - P3-2 metaG (Illumina Assembly) | ecosystem: Environmental > Terrestrial > Soil > Wetlands > Permafrost | place: Sweden: Stordalen... | reverse complement strand
GCTCCGGTTTTGGTTTCGCCGGCGACGAAAACAGCCTACCTACCGCCGATGTCGAAAAAACCCCCGAGCTCGAAGAAATCGCGGGCGCCGCACCGCGATGCCGCGCCGGAGCCGCCGGGACTGCCGGCGCGCCGCCTTGCGGCCGATATCCTGGACGGCGTGCTGCGCCGGCACCGGCCGCTCGACGAGCTCATCGACCTTTCGGCCAATCCTGCTTTGGCGGCGCTGGCCGACCGCGACCGCGCCCTGGTGCGCAATCTGGCGGCGACCGTGTTGCGCCGGCTCGGTACGTTGCGACACATCCTCGGCCTTTTCCTCGACCGCGGCCTGCCGGCCGATGCGCCGCGGGCCGAGACCGCGCTGCTGATCGGGGCGGCGCAGATCCTCTGGCTCGAGGTGCCCGACCATGCGGCGGTCGATCTGGCCGTGCGGATGGTCCAGGCCGACCGCCGTGCCGCGCGCTATGCCGGCTTGGTCAATGCGGTGTTGCGGCGGGTGGCGCGGGACGGCGCCAAGCACCTGAGCGGCGTCGACACAACCCTCTTGGACACGCCCAATTGGCTGATGGGACGCTGGGCCGCAACCTACGGGACGCAAACCGCGCGCGCGATCGCGGCCGCGAATGCACAAGAGCCGGCCCTCGACCTGACGATAAAGAGCGATCCGGCCGCCTGGGCCGCCAAGCTGGGCGGGCGGGTGCTGGCGACCGGATCCGTGCGGGCACTGGTGCACGGGCCGGTGCCGGCGTTGCCTGGCTATCTGGACGGCGCCTGGTGGGTTCAGGATGCGGCGGCGGCCCTGCCGGCGCGCTTGCTCGGCGATGTCGGCGGCAAGACCGTCGCCGATCTTTGCGCCGCCCCCGGCGGCAAGACCGCGCAACTCGCGGCCGCCGGAGCCCGCGTGGTCGCGGTGGATCGGGCGCAATCGCGCATCGACCGGGTCGCGCTCAACCTCAAGCGGCTCGCTCTGGCGGCTGAGATCGTGACCGACGACATCCTCAACCCCGATCTCGCCCGCTGGCCGCTGACCGAGTTCGACGCCATCCTGCTCGATGCCCCATGCTCCTCGACCGGGACCATCCGGCGCCATCCGGACGTGCCGTGGCGCAAGCAGCCCGACGACATCGCCACGCTCGCCGCCATGCAGCGCGCGATGCTGGTGCGCGCGGCCGAGCTCCTCAAACCGGGCGGCCTTCTGGTCTATTGCACCTGCTCGCTCGAGCCTGAGGAAGGCATCGAGATCGTCACCGATTTCCTCGCCCGCGATGCGCGTTTCCGCCGCCGGCCGATCTCGGCGGCCGAAATCGACGGCATCCCGGAGCTCCTCACGCCGGCCGGCGATCTGCGGACGCTGCCCTGCCACTTTGCCGATCCGGATCCGCGCATGGCCGGCCTGGACGGGTTCTTTGCGGCACGGCTCGAGCGGGTTTGAGCGGGGTGTTGGCAATTGTCCACAGTTGGCCGCCGCCAAACCCTTCGCTATCTTCCGGCGGCGGGCCAGAAACGCTGTGATTCTCGGGTGTGGAACGCATGAGCTTGTCCCAAAGGTCTGCAACCCCCGCTTCCGCGCGGGTCAGGCTTTCCGGGGATCATGCTCCAGGGAGCGAAAGGATCGATGGCGCGCGTTTCGGTCGCGGAACATGCCAAACTGTCCGTGTTCGTGGCGCGCGGCTTGGCTCGCAAGCTCACCAGCCGGGTGAGCGGGCACGTCCTGTTCAATTGGACGCTACCCGCCAAGACCGATCGCCTGGTCGTCTCGCCGCAGGACTTGCGGACCGCTGACGCCACCAGGGCGAGCGAGATCTATGCCGGCCGCTTCGTGTTCGCCGGCAAGGTGGTCACCTGCGATGCCCGCTCGCCGTTCGAGATAGGCCCGCCGTCGGAGGACTGGGCGATCGCGCTCCTGGGATTCGGCTGGCTGCGGCATTTGCGCGCCGCCGATTCGGGCATCACCCGCGCCAATGCGCGCGCGCTGGTGGACGAATGGATCACCTCGCACAGCAGCCTGGAGCCGATCGCCTGGCGCCCCGAGGTCCTGGCCCGCCGGGTCATCTCCTGGCTCAGCCAAGCGACCCTGCTGCTTGACGATTCCGACGTTCGCTTCTACCGCCGCTTCATTCGCAGTCTGACCCGGCATGTTCGCCGGTTGCGCCGCATCGCCGCGGAGGCGCCTGACGGCGTGCCGCGCCTGCAAACGATGATCGCGCTCACCTATGCGGCGCTGTGCATGGCCGGACAGGCCCGCCACAGCCGCGCGGCAACCAAGCAGCTGGCCGACGAGCTGGAGCGGCAGATCCTTCCGGATGGCGGCCATATCAGCCGCAATCCGGGCGCCCTGATCGAGCTTCTGGTCGACCTCCTGCCGCTGCGCCAGCTGTTCACCGCCCGCAACCTCGTGCCGCCCGATGCGCTCCTCAACGCGATCGACCGCATGATGCCGATGCTGCGCTTCTTCCGCCATGGCGACGGCAGCTTCGCCTTGTTCAACGGCATGGGTCCGACTCCGACCGACCTGCTCACCACCATCCTGGCCTATGACGATGCTCGCGGCACGCCGGTCGCGAACGCGCCGCATTCGGGCTACCAGCGGATCGACGCCAATGGCACCGTGGTGCTGATGGATACCGGCACGCCGCCGCCGCTTGCGGTGAGCACGGAGGCGCATGCCGGCTGCCTGTCGTTCGAGTTGTCGACGCGGCAGAACCGGATCGTGGTCAATTGCGGGCTGCCGGCGACCAGCCGCGACAGCTGGCGGCAGGTGGCGCGCTCGACCGCCGCCCATTCGACGGTGACGCTCAACGACGCTTCGTCGTGCCGGTTCGTCGAATCGGGGCCGGTCAAACGCCTGCTCAACGGGGTGCCGATCATCAGCGGTCCGCACCGCGTCACCGCCGACCGCGGCATGCAGGACGGCGCCGTCGTGCTGCGCACCGCCCATGACGGCTATGCGGCGAGCTTCGACGTCATCCATCAGCGTTCCTTGCTGCTCGCAGCCGACGGCAAGCGGCTCGACGGCGAGGACGTCTTCACGGCCGCGGTCGGCGAGGCGATCGCCGCCGGCCGCGACCAATTCGCGATCCGCTTCCACCTGCATCCCTCGGTCAAGGCCAACCGCCTGTCCGACGCCCACGGCGCCATGCTGGTGATGGCCAACAAGGAGGTGTGGACGTTCACCGCCTACGAGGACCGGATCGATCTGGAGGAGAGCGTCTACCTGGCGGGCAATGACGGCCCGCGCCGAACCGTGCAGCTGGTGATCCATGGCCGCGCCCGCAGCGTGATGCGGGTACAGTGGACATTTGCAATGTCGGCCGCAATGTCCGCGCCGCCGAGCACCGGGACGCGCCGGGGACGCGGCGAGGACCCGCAACTGCCGCTATGAGACCTCCGGATTGACAATCAACAGCGAAGCGGCGTGTAATTCGAGGGTCTGGACTCATGCGCTTCCCTGTCTCGGCAGGCGTGAATGCGATGGCCTGGATGCAGCGTTCACCCCGTGTTGCGGTCATTGCGGAGGGGTCTTATGGCATCGCGAGAATTGACGGGGCTGGAGGGCAACGAGGCGCGGCGCGTGTTCATGGCGTCCCTGCAGACCAGCCGCGTCGAAATCTCCGACGGCTTGGGTCTCGGCGATCGGCCGTGGACGAGCTGCGGAATCTGGAAATACACGATCCACCTGGGCCCCGACGGGTACAAGAATGCCGCGGCGGCGAAGTGGGCGCCGACCCTCATCCACGAGCTGACCCATGTCTGGCAGGGGCAGAACGGCATCCTTGGCTTCGGCTTCATGCTCCAATCCGTGGGCTGCCAATGCCGGGCCTTCGTGACCAAGCTCGATACCGCCGCGGCCTACAAATACGAGCTTGGAAAGGACTGGGGCGACTACAATGTCGAACAGCAGGCCAGCATCGTCGAGGATTGGTATTGCAATGGGCTGAAGGATACCGATCCGCGGTACCGCTACATCCGCGACAATATCCGCCGGGGTAAGACCTGACGGCGAGGCGACTCGCCAACGCCGCTTCGCGCGTGTATCTGGCCATGTTCCGCTTGGGACCGGATCTCGGCTTTATTCGGGTCGATCAAATCCAGGATCCCGCTCCTATCAATGTCCGGCCGGTTCGGCCGCTCCGTCACGGGAAAGCCGCCTTGGGTCTATGCAGGCTTCGAGCTTCCGCCGTCCTCGCCGGGTGTCCTGAGCGCGGCGCTCGATTGCGCTGGACGCAGGCGCGGCTGCGCAGATCATGACCGATCCCTCGAACGATGCTGCGGGCAAGATTACCCGCGCTCTCATCTCGGTTTACGACAAGACCGGCCTGGTCGACCTGGCGCGCGCGCTCGCCGGCCACGGCGTCGAGATCGTCTCGACCGGGGGCACGCGCCAGGCGCTCGCGCAGGCCGGCCTCAGGGTGCGCGACGTCGCCGAGCTGACCGGCTTTCCGGAGATGATGGACGGCCGGGTCAAGACCCTGCACCCGAACGTGCATGGCGGCCTGCTGGGGATCCGTCACGACAAGCGGCATGCCGCGGCGATGGCGGCGCATGGCATCGCCCCGATCGATCTGCTGGTGGTCAATCTCTATCCGTTCGAGGAGACCGTCGCCAAATACGCTATGGGCGGCGCCGACTTCGACGCCTGCGTGGAGAACATCGACATCGGCGGGCCGGCCATGATCCGGGCCGCCGCCAAGAACCATAACGACGTGACCGTGGTGGTCGAGCCGCAGGATTATGGCCTGCTGCTCGCCGAGATGGCGCAGCATGCCGGCATGACCACGCTGGCGCTGCGGCGCAAGCTCGCCGCCAAGGCCTATGCGCGCACCGCGGCCTACGATGCCGCCATCTCCAACTGGTTCGCGGGCGAGCTCGCCGATCCCGCGCCCGCCTATCGGGCGGTCGGCGGACGGCTCATCGAGGCCTTGCGCTACGGCGAGAACCCGCACCAATCGGCGGCCTTTTACCGTACGCCCGAGAGGCGCTTCGGAGTCGCCACCGCGCGGCAGCTGCAGGGCAAGCAGGTCTCCTACAACAACATCAACGACACCGATGCGGCCTACGAATGCGTGGCCGAGTTCGATCCCCGGCGCACGGCGGCCTGCGCCCTGATCAAGCATGCCAATCCGTGCGGGGTGGCGGAGGCGGAGACCCTCCTCGAGGCCTATCGCAAGGCGCTGGCCTGCGATCCGGTCTCGGCCTTCGGCGGCATCGTGGCGCTCAACCGCACGCTCGATGCGCAGGCGGCGCGCGCCATGACCGAGATCTTCACCGAGGTGATCATCGCCCCGGACGCCACGGCCGAGGCGATCGCGGTCATCGCAGCCAAGAAGAATTTGCGGCTGCTGATCGCCGGCGACCTGCCCGACCCGCGCGCCCCCGGGCTCGTGGTGAAATCGGTCGCCGGCGGCCTCCTGGTGCAGTCGCGCGACAACGCGGTCGTCGACGACATGCAGATGAAGGTCGTCACTCGCCGTCCCCCCACCAATTCCGAGCGCAAGGATCTGGCATTCGCGTTCCGGGTCGCCAAGCACGTCAAGTCGAACGCCATCGTGTACGCCAAGGACGGGGCCACGGTCGGAATCGGAGCCGGCCAGATGAGCCGGGTCGATGCGGCCCGCATCGCCGCCCACAAAGCCGCCGATGCCGCCGCGGCGGCCGGAGCCGGCGAGCCGCTCACCCGCGGCTCGGTGGTGGCTTCGGATGCGTTCTTCCCGTTCGCCGACGGTCTCCTGGTCGCGATCGAGGCCGGCGCCACCGCTGTCGTTCAGCCCGGCGGCTCGGTGCGCGACGACGAGGTGATCAAGGCCGCCGACGACCACGGCATCGCCATGGTGTTCACCGGCACACGGCATTTCCGGCATTGAGCACGTGGGCAGGCAAGCCCCGGTCGTGTTCAGCTTAACGTCGGAAACGCCTCACCACGGCAATAACATTCCAGTAATCTGAGGTTCCCCGGGCCGGCAGGTTGTTGCATCGGAGGCAAGCCATGGTTGTTCGAACGGTTCGGCGTCTTCTGGCGCTGGGCCTGTCGGGCGAGTTGGGAGAGATCGGATCCGCCGTCGCCGCCCGCATCGCCACGTTCGCCCGCGGCAAGAAGGCGGCCGCGCCGCAGCCTGGCCGCCATGCGATCGACATCGCCTATGAGATCGATACCGGCGGCGTGATCCACTGGGATCGGATCGGGGCAAATTCCTCGTCGGGGCTTTATGTCCACCCGTTTGTCAGCTCGCAGCCCAGCATCATTCGTCAGGCGTTGCGATTGCTGCCCGATTGCGGGGGGTTCACTTTTGTCGACCTCGGGGCAGGGAAGGGCCGGGCCCTGGTGGTCGCCTCGGAATTCGCGTTCCGGCGCATTGTCGGCGTCGAGCTGTCGTCCGATCTGGTGGCGGTCATTGCGCAGAACGCTCGGGTGGTCGCCGAACGGTATCCGCAGCGGCCGAAAATCGAGGCCGTGCTGTCGGATGTTGCCGATTACCGGTTGCCGGACGAGCCGTTGGTCCTCTTCATGTACAATCCGTTTTTTGGTCCGCTGATGCAGCGAGTCGTGCAAGCGATCGAGCGCTCATTGCGCAATTGTCCACGCGATTTGCACGTGGTCTATGTGAAGCCAAACATGGATAGGATGTTCGACCGCTCTCCCTTGCTCGCAAAATACTTCGATGGCGAGCTCGCAAGGGAGGAGTCGGAGGCGGCGCAAGTGGGCTGGGAGAAGCAGCGCGTCGCGATCTGGAGGAGCGTGGCGCCACCGAACAAATAGCGGGCGGCAAAACGGCGGCAGTCCGTGTCAATTCGGCTTGCGCTTCAGCCTCCGCCTGACGATCGTCAGGTAGGCAAAATAGCTCGCCAGCAAAACGCCAAGCACCACGCCGGTGACGGGCCAAAGCAGCTCGGATCCGCCGCCGCCTTGCGCGAGGTCCTCGACGATCGTCTTGATGTTCGCCACCGCGACCAGAAACCCGCCCAGGCCGCCGAGCGCGAGATGGAGCGGCGATATCACCGCGGCGACCCCGAACAGCTGCTCGCGCACGGTAATTTGCTCGTCGGCGCGCGGCAGTTGGGCGAGCAAAGGCGCGATCTTTCGCATCAGATAAAGATGGGGCAGCACCGCAAGCGCAAGCATGCCCAGCAGGGTCAGAACGACGACAGCGAGGAAACCGGACGTCGAGGTGTCGGGAGCGCCCGACTGGAACAGCATCGTGGCCGCGAACGCAATCAGCAGATAGACCGCCATCAGCCGCAGGATGAGGCGCTGCCGCTGCCGCAGGTGCGTGACAAGGACCTCCTTCTGGGCGTCGTTCACCAGATAGCTGCGCCGGCGACCCACCAGCCACGGATTCGGGCACCGGAACAGATAACCGCCCTCGGTCGGCGTGAACGACGTTTCCACGGCTCTGTCAAACGCACTCGCCATCTGGTGTTCCTCGATCCTTGCGGCTATTGCCTGACCAGATCGCCCAGCAGGCTCGCCGCGACGGTGAGCTTGGAAACGGTCAGGCCCGAGCTGGCGATCTCCTCCACTTGCGTGCGGATGCGATCGACCTCCTGCCGGCGGGGGGCGATCCAGGCTTCGACCGCGCTCGTCCCGGCCGCGCCCTTGCCGGCCATGGCGGCCGTCAGCCGCCGCTCGGCGTCGCCGATGGCATCAAGCGCGCGATCGAGCGCCAGCCGGTCGAAATAATCGGAGACGTTGATCTCGTGAGCCGCGCGCGCGATGCGATCGAGCCGGAAGAAGGATTCGGCGGCGAAATAAGTGGCCGCCACATCGGCAATCTGCTGCTGCGTGCGATCCGCCACGTTCACGATGTCGGGAGCGGCGAGGAGGCCTGGCAGATCGGCGAAGCGGCGCGCCAGCGCCTGCGGGACGCCTTGCTGCATCAATTCGTCGCGGCGCGCCGCCCGCGCGGCCGCGGCCTCCGGCACCAGCGCATGGTCGAGCACGGCCTCGACCGCCGCGATGCCTTCCCGGTAATGCTCGATGATCGCGGCCAATCCGGGCGCGAAGTCCACGTTGCGCAGGAACCAGACCAGGCGGTCGCGCAGCAGATCCTGCACCGCGATGTAAAGCTCGCGCTGCAGCCGCTCGGGTACCTTGTTGTCGAGCGCGTCGATCTCGGCGTTGAGCGCGCTCATCCCGTAGCTGTCGCGCACGGCGGCGAAAGCCGCCGCCATCCTGTCCGCCGGTGCGCCGGTCTGGTCCTCGATCCGGACCGCGAAGGCAGGCCCGCCGCGGTTGATGATCGAATTGGCGAGCTGGGTCGCGATGATCTCGCGCCGCAGCCGGTGACGTTGCGGTGCATCGGGGAACCGCTCGACGATCGCCTTGGGAAAATAGCGAACCAGCTCGCGACCGAGATAGGGATCGTCCGGCACGTTCGATTCCAGGAGCTCGTCGTAGAGCGAGAGCTTGGCATAGGCGAGCAGCACCGAGAGCTCAGGCCGCGTCAGCGGTTGCGCCCGGCGTCGCCGCTCGGCGAGCTCGGTATCGTCGGGCAGGAACTCGACCGCGCGGTCGAGCAGGCCGCGCCGCTCCAACGTCTGCATCAGGCGTTGCTCGAATCCGAGAAGCTCGAGCCCGCGCCGCTGCGACAGCGACAGTGCCAGCGTCTGCAGGTAGTTGTTGCGCAGCACCAGCGCCGCCACATCCTCGGTCATCTGGTCAAGCAACGCGTTGCGGGCAGCGCGCGAGAGCCGGCCGTCGCGCATCGCCGGCATCAGCGCGATCTTGATATTGACCTCGATATCGGAGGTGTTGACGCCGGCCGAATTGTCGATCGCATCGGTGTTGAGCCGCACGCCACGCATCGCCGCCTCGATGCGGCCGCGCTGCGTCATGCCGAGATTGGCGCCCTCCCCGATCACCTTGCATCTGAGCTCGGCGCCGGTCACCCGGATCGCATCATTGGCGCGGTCGCCGACCGCCTCGTCGGTCTCGCTCAAGGCCCGCACATAGGTGCCGATGCCGCCGAACCAGAGCAGGTCGGCCGGCATCTTGAGGATGGCATTGATCAATTGCTGCGGGTTGGTCTTTTCGCTCGCAAGCCCGATGAGCTTGCGGGCTTGCGGCGACAGCGTGATCTCCTTGAGGCTGCGCGAGAACACGCCGCCGCCCGGCGAGATCAGCGCCTGGTCGTAATCCTGCCAGCTTGAGCGCGGCAGCGCGAACAGGCGCGCCCGCTCGGCGAAGCTCTGGTCGGGATCGGGCGCCGGGTCGATGAAGATGTCGCGGTGATCGAAGGCGGCCAGCAAGCAGATGGTGCGCTCGCGCAGCATGCCGTTGCCGAACACGTCGCCCGACATGTCGCCGACCCCGACCACGGTGAACGGCGCCTTGCCGATGTCCACGTCCATCTCGCGGAAGTGCCGCTTGACCGATTCCCAGGCCCCGCGCGCCGTGATCCCCATCTTCTTGTGGTCGTAGCCGGCCGAGCCGCCGGACGCGAAGGCATCGCTGAGCCAGAAGCCGTGCTGGTCCGCGATCTCGTTGGCGATGTCCGAGAAGGTCGCGGTGCCCTTGTCGGCGGCCACCACCAGGTACGGATCGTCGTCGTCGTGGCGCACCACATTGGGCGGCGCGAGCACGGCCGCTTCGCCGAGATTGTCGGTGATGTCGAGCAGCGTCGACATGAACAGCTTGTAGGCCGCGGTGCCTTCCGCCTGCACGGCCTCGCGCGGGCCCTTGGGCAAAAGCTTCGGCACGAATCCGCCCTTGGCGCCGACCGGCACGATGACGGCGTTCTTGACCTGCTGCGCCTTGACCAGGCCCAGAATCTCGGTGCGGAAATCCTGTGGCCGGTCGGACCAGCGAATGCCGCCGCGCGCCACCTTGCCGAAGCGCAGATGCACCGCCTCCAGCCGCGGCGAATAGACGAAAATCTCGTAGAGCGGCCGCGGCAGCGGCACGCCGTCGAGCCGCCGGCTGGCGAACTTGATGGCGATGACCGGCTTGGCCTGGCCGTCGGCGTCGATCTGATAGAAGTTGGTCCGCTCCGCCGCGCGCACCGCATTGACGAAACGGCGCAGGATGCGATCCTCGTCGAGGCTGTCGACGGCTTGCAGGCCCGATTCGATCGCGGCCGCGATCTCGGCCTCGCGGGCCGCGCGCTCGTCCATCGTGCCGGCAAAGCGCGGATCGAAGCGCGTATGGAACAGCCGCACGATGTCGACCGCGATGCCGGCATGCTTGACCAGCGTCGCCCACATATAGCCCTGCGAATAGGGCACGCGAATCTGGCGCAGAAACCGCGAGACGGAGCGCACCAGCGCGACCTCGCGCCACATCAATCCGGCGGCCAGGACCAGCGCGTTATAGCCGTCGCTTTCGGCGCCGCCGCTCATCACCACCAGGAAGGTGGCTTCAAGACGCTGCTTGCTGGACGTCAGATCGACCGTGCCGCCGTCGGCGCGCTTGAGCAACATGTCGTGGAACCAGACATCCGGTTCCTGCGGGCTCCCGAGCGCGATCTGGAAGGTCTCTTCGTCGACCACCTGGAAGCCCATGTTCTCCAGCACCGGAACCCGTTCCGACAGCGGGATCGGCCGCTCGTAGCTCCACACCTTGAGGGCGATGCTGTCGTCCTGATCCTGCTCGCGGCGATGAAAGTCGACGCCGAGCGGACGGCGCTGCGACAGCCCCTCGATGACCCGGATATCGTCAACCGCGACCAGCGGCGAATAGGTCTCGCGATAGCCCTGCGAGAAGGCATGGCGATAGCGCCCGGCCAGCATCCGCGCCTTGGCGCCCGGATAGACCGCCGACAACGCCTCCGACAGGCCGTCGAGCCAGGTGCGCACGATATCGGCGACCGCGGCCTCCAAAGTGGCCCGGTCCGGATCGGGCGCCGCGCCCTCGCCCCGGGCGACGATGAAGTGGACACGCACCAGCGGACCTTCCGGAAAGAACGGATAGAAGGCGCTGACATGACCGTTATAGGCGGCGGCCAGGTAGTCGCCGACCATCCTGCGCACGTCGCTGTCGTAACGATCGCGCGGCACGAATACGAAGATCGAGACGAAGCGGTCGAAGCGATCGCGCCGCGGCAGCACCCGCACGCGCGGCCGCTCGTCGAGCTGCAGGATCGCCAGCGCGAAGCCGTAGAGCATGTCGTCATCGATCTGGAACAGCTCGTCGCGCGGATAGTTCTCCAGCACGTTGACCAGGGCTTTGCCGGAATGGCCATCCGGATCGAAGCCGGCGCGGCCGACCACGGCGTCCACCTTGCGGCGCAGATACGGGATGCTGCGGGTCGAGCGCGTATAGGCGGTCGAGGTGAACAGGCCGATGATGCGGAACTCGCCGGCGAGCCGGCCGTCGGCATGGAAGCGCTTGACCCCGACATAATCCATGTAGACGCGGCGGTGCACCCGCGAGCGCAGTGCCGACTTGGTGACGAACAGAAGCCTCGGCTCGTTGAGGAATTCGCGGATCGTCGGCGTGATCGTCACCAGTTGATCGCCGCGCCATACCACCCGCCTCTCGTGCTCGCGCAACAGGCCGAGCCCGGTCTCGAATTGCGGCTCGAGCACGTTGCCGTCGTCACTGACCCGGTAATGCCTGATGCCCAGGAAAGTGAAATTGTTGGCGGCCAGCCATTCGAGGAATGCGGCCGCCTCGGCAACCTCTTCGGGCGCGAGCGGCGGCGGGCTTTTCTTCAGGTCGGCGATGATCTCTCCGAGGCGGCCCATCATCGGCCGCCAGTCCTGCACGCAGAGGCGGATATCGGCGAGCACCTGCTCGAGTGCCGCCACGATCGCGCTGCGCTGCGCATCATCGTCGATGCGCCCGACATGGATATGGATGAAGCTTTCCCGCGCGCTCCCGGGCACCGGCACGGCCTTGAAGTCCACAAGCCGCCCCTGCGGATCGCGCGCCGCGGCGAAGACCGGGTGCACGACGAGACGGACATCGACGCCGCGCTCGGCCAGCTCGGCCATGACCGAGTCCACCAGGAAAGGCATGTCGTCGTTGACGACCTCCAGAACCGAAATGTCCTTGAGCCGATCCCCGGTTGCGGCGGCCGCGGGGCTCTCGAAGCGGATCTTCGGCGTGCCGGGTTGCCGGATCGCGAGCAGCGACCAGGCCCGTTCGGCCAGGGCCGCGACCTCCTGCGGCTGGTAGGGCAGAAAGTCCTCGGGCACGGCGCGGGCAAACAGCCCGATGACGAAGCTCTTGGGAATATCCACGCGTTCGCCGAGCAGCGCGGCGGCGGCATCGATCGATGCCAAGACGGCCTGCTCGTTCTCAGCGCCCCGATGGTCGTTGGCCGCCATGGTGTCCCTTGGGTCTGCGGGCAAGAATTCGTAGCCTTGTGGCCGGAGTATCTATCACCCGCAATGCCGCGCCGCGACACTCGTTGTTCGCGGCCCGAAGAAGTGAACGCGGCTTGCAGCCAGGCGGCTCGAAGCGCAGCCGCCGGCTGGCGTGGCCGCCGATCGAGAGAGTATAGGTTCGGGCCAAGGCAGAAGGAGACATGCCGTGCCCAAGGCCACCAGGACCGTCGCCCGGAACACCGTCGCCAAGCGCCAGCTGGGCGCGGCCAAGCATGCGCGCCCGCGCCGCGCAACGAGGCGCAAGATGGCGCGCCAAGACGACGACATCATGGCCCTGAAGCTGCGGCCGGGGAAGCTGAGCCCGTCCATGGCGGCTTTTTTCAAGGCCTGCGAGGACCAGCTCGGTTTCGTGCCGAACGTGATGAAGGCCTTCAGCTTCGACATGGCGAAGCTCGAAGCCTTCGTGGCCTATCGCAACGATCTCATGCTGGGCGGCTCCGGCCTCTCGCTGCTCGAGCGCGAGATGATCGCCACCGTGGTGTCGGCGCAGAACCGTTGCTTCTACTGCGTCACCGTGCATGGCGCCTCGGTGCGCAATCTCGCGGGCGATCCGGTGCTCGGCGAATTGCTGGCGATCAACTACCGGTCGGCGCGGCTGTCCAGGCGCCAGCGCGCGATGCTGGACTTCGCCGGCAAGCTCACGGCCGAGCCGTGGGCGATCGAGGACGGCGACCGCGCGCGGCTGCGCGGCGCGGGCTTTTCGGACCGCGACATCTGGGACATCGCGGCCGTCGCTTCCTTCTACAACATGACCAACCGGCTTGCCTCCGCCACCGACATGCGGCCGAACGAGGCCTATCACGCCATGGCGAGGTGAGGGATTACTCCGTGAATAGCGCACAGAATCCGGCGTTGCCTCTCCCCGAGATCCCCGGATCAATTCCGCGGAGGGCGAGGAAAGCCGTGCGGATTGCGCTGGCATTCCTTGCCCTGCTCACACTCGGTCTTGGCGACGCGTCGGCACAGACCCCGGTCGCCCATGGCGTCGTGGTGGCTCAGGAGGCGCGCGCGGCGCGGATCGGGGTCGAGGTGCTCAAGCAGGGCGGCAACGCGGTCGACGCGGCGGTCGCGACCGGCTTTGCCATGGCGGTGACCTATCCGAGCGCCGGCAATCTTGGCGGCGGCGGCTATATGGTGATCCACCTCGCCGGCCGGCATTCCGACGTGGCGATCGACTACCGGGAGACGGCGCCGGCGGCTGCCACCCGGGACATGTTCCTCGACCAGAACGGCGCGGCCGATCCGAGCAAATCGCGCGATTCGGCGCTGGCGGTCGGCGTGCCCGGAACGGTGGCGGGCCTCGCCTTGGCGCATGCCCGCTATGGCTCGGGCAAATTCAGCCTGGCCGATCTGATCGCGCCGGCGATCAGGCTCGCGCGCGACGGCATGCCGATCGAGGACGATGTCGCCGAATCGCTGCCGGGCGCCGCGCGCCGCCTGGCCCGCTGGTCGTCGGCCGCGAAGATCTTCCTCAAAGCCGACGGGCGCGCGCTCGGCCCCGGCGACCGGCTGGTGCAGGGCGATCTCGCCGACACGCTCGAAGCGATCGCGCGCAACGGTCCGCGTGCCTTCTACCAGGGCGCGATCGCCGACAAGCTGGTGGCCGCGGTGCGCGCGGAAGGCGGCATCCTGAGCGGCGACGACTTGCGAAACTACCGCCCGCTCATGCGCACGCCGGTGCGCGGGCGCTATCGCGGCTACGACATCGTCTCCATGCCGCCGTCATCCTCGGGCGGCGTGGTGCTGATCGAGATGCTCAACATCCTGGAAGGATACCGGCATGGCGAGCTCGCCAGCGACAGCCCGGAGCGCGTGCATCTGCTGGCCGAGGCGATGCAGCGCGCCTATGCGGACCGCGCCGCCTATCTGGGCGATCCCGCGAGCGTCACGGCGCCGCTCGCCCGGCTGATGTCGAAGCCCTATGGGCGGAAGCTGCAGGCCGGCATCGATCCGGCGCACGCCACGCCCGCGCGTGACATCCACCCCGCGGGCGCCCCCGCCAACGAGGGCG
>Ga0182024_10015911_pt1 | contig 14334 bp, 15 predicted proteins | sample P32metaG_FD_120480 | JGI IMG/M metagenome (GOLD analysis project Ga0182024, IMG submission 120480) | Permafrost microbial communities from Stordalen Mire, Sweden - P3-2 metaG (Illumina Assembly) | ecosystem: Environmental > Terrestrial > Soil > Wetlands > Permafrost | place: Sweden: Stordalen... | reverse complement strand
GGTTTCTGTTCCGGTGCGTGCTCGCTCTGCTGTTCTTGCTCGCCGCGCCATTGCTCTTCTCGGTCGTTCCATTCTTGTGCATTTCCCTTGACCCCAACAGCGACTTCTCGATGCTCGCGCTGGCGTATATGGCGCTGGCACCGTTCGCATCGGCATTTTGGCTAATGATGGTCGGCGTCCTTCCAGACGTTTATCGCGCCCACAAGGAAGGTCGAGTTTTCGAAGCTAATCACCTCAAGGGTTTCGGTCTGATGTTCGTGGGATTCTTCGGATCGCTGGGCGCGGAAGCCGTGTTTCTGTTTTATATGTTCCCGATTCCGCATGAGAGTTCGGACATCGCTGTCAACGCCGCGCAGTGGCGTTCATGGTTCGCGGGCATGGGGATCGCGGCGTTCCTTCCTGTGATACTGCTACTCGGTTGGCGACTCATCAAATGGCTGTGCGCGGGTTGCGACAGATGCAGGGCGTGCCATGAGAAGGTGGGCGCGGCGAATCTCGACAAGCTGGGACTATGCCGCTATTGCTACGACGATGCCATCAACGAAAACGACGATGACCCGGATATGGAGGACTGGATTCGCAAAGTGCGGCACGAGTTCGGGGACAAGCAGTGGGCTGCCGAGCTTCGGCGCGGACGGCGCAATGCCCTGAAGTGGAAGCGACGCATAATGCGGTCGTGCTGACCAACGGGAAACGAATCTGACGGGAGAAACTCATGGAAATGTTCGATACTTTCGTGCTTACGAGCCTTAGCGTTGATAGTAAGGGCGACGTCATTTCGCGGAACGTCGGTGTAACATTCAGCCTGCATGAAGCCGAGCTTCACCGGAGCGACGGAGTCGCGAATGACTACGAGAGATTCCAGACCGACGCAAACTGGCAAGAGGATGCTGCCACGACGGCGCTCGTAATCGCAATGCGCGAGTTCAGAGAAATCGTCAGACAGATGCAGGAGGAGGCGCTGAGGTGAGCATGAGAATCAGCAAGTCGAAATTCGTCGCGGGCTGCCAGTGCCTCAAGCGCCTGTACTGGCTGGTGCATGAGCCGCAACTTGCTGCGCAGCCGGATGCAGCCGCAGGGGCGATCATCCAGCAAGGACACGATGTCGGCATGCTCGCCCGCAGGCTCTTCCCCGGAGGAGTAGAAGTCTGCGAGCGCAGTCTCGATCAGGCGATCCGCACCACCCGTGGGCTAATCGAAAAGCCTGACGTTCCTGCGATTTTTGAGGGCGTATTTGAGCACCAGAACGTGCTCGTAAAAGTGGACATCTTGCATCGGCGTCGAGACGGGCGCTGGCGCTTCGTCGAAGTCAAATCGACCACCGACGTCAAGCCTCAGCACGAAGATGACATTGGTATCCAATATCGCGTCCTCCGGCGCTCTGGCATAGATGTGGCTTCCGCGTGCTTGGCGCATGTGAACCGCAACTACCTTTATCTGGGCGGCGAGATCGACGTGTGCCGATTCTTCAAGATCAGAAATCTCACGCGTCAGATCTTAAAATCGCAGCCTAAGCTGACGTCGCAACTTCTATCCGAGTTCACTGTTCTTGCCATGAAGCAGGCACCTGACATAGCGCCCGGTCGTCACTGTACGCATCCGGTCACCTGCGAGTTCTTTGACCGCTGCAATGCCCCTCGCCCGAACGACCACATCGGCTATCTGCCTCGAATTCACGCCAGCGCGGTCGAGGAGCTTGAGGAGAAGGGAATCAAGTCGATCCGCGACATACCTGACGACTTCGAGTTGAACGAGATTCAGCGCCGAGCCGCTGAGTGCGTGAGGAGCGGGAAGCCGTGGTTTGAAAGCGAAGGTCTTAACAGCGAACTGGGCGCTCTGAAATACCCGCTCTTCTTCATGGACTTCGAGAGCGTGAATCCTTGCCTGCCCCGGTTCGCGGGAATGCACCCCTACGATCACCTCTGCTTTCAATACTCCCTCCACGTTGTGCGCGAGCCGGGATCACCACCAAAGCATTTCGAGTTCCTCGCGACGGACGTCAGCGACCCCCGACGCGAGTTCACTTCGTCGCTATCCGCCGGGCTGGGAGGCAGCGGGAGCGTCGTGGTGTACAACGCCGCCTTTGAGTCTCAGAGGCTCTCCGAACTCGCCTCATGGCTGCCGGAATTCGCTGACCGGATCAATAACATTCAGGCTCGTTTGTTTGATCTGCTACCTGTCGTCAGAAATCAGGTTTACCATCCAGCGTTCGCCGGGTCGTACAGTTTGAAGTCTGTGCTGCCAGCTCTCGTGCCAGAGATGACCTATAACGGTATGCAGGTCGCAAACGGGCAAGCTGCCGGACTTGCTTGGCAGTCATTAGTGCGGGGGAACTTGAATTCTACCGAGCGCGACACGGTTAGGAACGCTCTGCTGGACTACTGCGGGCAGGATACGCTGGCGCTCCTCAGGCTGCTGCAAACGCTCCGGACGTTTACGAGCTAACGCCCCTCACCCCTTGTTCCGAGCGACCTTCGATGCTTTACTTCTTAGATACAACACTTAAGGGTGCTTGACTCTCGTCTCTCCACAGCATTTAATTGAAAGTTCCACAATTGTGTTTCCCCCTTATTTGGCAATAACTTGCGAGGTGCCGCAACTGGCGACCACCCCGATTTGTGTGTTTGACAAACGTTGAATAGGAGTTCTCATGGCTAGTCCGTCGACTACACCTACAAACATGCAAATGATCCCGGTTGCAGAAATTCAACTCGACCGCGACAATCCCCGAATCCGAAAGTTCCTTGAGATGTATGGCGAAGATCCAACGCCGGAGCAATTTTATCTAGCGCTTGGAGCAGCCGGCGATGAGGAGAGTGACCACAGCGCGACATTCGAGAAGCTCAAGAACTCGATTCAGACAAATGGGGGAATCATACAGCCAATCATTCTCAACAAGAACAATGGCAAGTATGTTTGCATTGAGGGGAACACCCGAGTAGCACTGTACAAGAAATTTCACGCTGAGAAAGTCAAGGGCACGTGGACTCATATCCCGGCGCTCGTGTACGAGAACATGAACGCCCTGCAGGTTGACTCGATCCGCCTGCAAGTGCACCTCGTGGGCACTCGCCCGTGGGATCCTTATTCGAAGGCAAAGTTCCTTTACGCCCTGCGCACAGAGAACAATATGCCGCTTGCGATGTTGGTTGAGTTCTGCGGAGGGCGCGAAAAGGAAATAACCGAAGCCATCAACGCCTTTTCGGACATGGAAACCTACTACAGACCGATTGTGGAGGAAGGAAATTTCGATACGACTCGATTCAGCGGCTTTGTGGAATTACAGAAACCCACAATCAAGCAATCAATAGTCGAAGCAGGCTTTACGTTGACCGATTTTTCGAAGTGGATTAACGACCAGAAGCTGTTTCCTTTGAATACCGTGCGCACGCTTCCGCGCATTCTGAAGAACGCAAAGGCACGAGACGCATTTCTAAAATACGACGCACGCAGAGCAGCCGATTTACTCGAAAAGCCTACTCTTTCGAAGGCATTGTCCGATGCCAACTTGGGTCAACTGGCGCTCGCCCTTACACAGGTGATTTATCAGTTGCCGTGGATTGAGGCGGAGAAGCTGCGTAAAGACCCAAACGGAGAAACATCACAGTTGTTGAACGAAGCGCTGGATGCAATTAAGGGAGTTCTTAAATCAGCAGATTGATGGCTGCTAATGCCCGAATCGTCTACCCATCTCGCGTTGGTCGGTCGCATCATCGATCACATCGCTGAGCATCATCGGGGCATCAGCGATCTTGCTGTATTGCATGACCTGCCAGGGCGAATTGGCTGCACCAAGCCTCCCAAGATCGGACTGTACAGACCTGATGTGTATGCGGTAGATGCTCCATTAACTCAGACAATCGTTGGTGAGGCAAAGACCCAAGGTGATCTTGAAACTCAGCATACGCATAAGCAGCTAACTGCCTTCGTAAAATTTCTCGCCATTCAAAACAATGCGGTACTGATCTTGGCGGTTCCGTGGCAGGCGAAGGCGAGAGGGCTTGCAGTACTGACTTCCATCGCTCAGCGCGTTGGCACAGTGAGTGTCCGTTTTGTCGTAGTGGACAATGTATCAATCGTGAAGTCAATTCATGCTTAGAACGACGCGTGAACCCGATCTCAGAGCTAAACAGCAAGGCTTTGTGTTTCAGGTACAGGCGGTGGATGCAATTAAGGATTTGCCGTTCGCCGCCGTGTTTCATGAGCAGGGGCTTGGAAAAACCAAAATAGGAGTGGATCTAGCTCTTTATTGGCTCGCCCATGACGTCGTTGATTCAGTGGTGGTGATCACGAAGAAGAGCCTTATTCAGAACTGGCGCGATGAATTGGCAGTACACACTTACGTGCAGCCTCGGCTTCTCAATCAAGACCGTAGAGCGAACTTTTACGCATTCAACAGCCCTTCTAGGATTTATTTAGCTCATTATGAAGTTCTCAAGTCTGAACACAAACGACTCCAGTTGTTTTTGAAGACACGGCGCGTCGCAGCAATTCTCGATGAAGCGCACAAGATCAAGAACCCGGATTCCGAGATAGCGAAAGTACTCTTTGATCTCGCTCCCGGTTTTGCCCGACGAGTGATTATGACCGGGACGCCCGTGGCTAATCGCCCGTACGACCTCTGGGCACAGATCTACTTTCTGGATGGAGGAGCTTCTCTCGGCAAAGATTTTAACGCCTTCCGAAGCGATCTCGATCTCTCGAACGATCTGAGCAGAGACAAAGACAAGGCACGCCGATTTGAGGAGGCGCTGACGAATCTCTTCGGGCGAATACGGACGTTCGCCGTCCGTGAGACGAAGCAAAGCGCCGATATTGGACTTCCTGAAAAAGAGATCAGAAGCGCCTTTGTATCACTGGAATCGAGACAAGCTGAGATTTATGAGACTTTCAGGAAAGAGTTCGCCGCGATAGTAGTTCGAAACGGCAAGCCAGAACTCGACAACGCTGAAGAGATTCTCAAACGGCTTCTCCGACTTGTACAGGTCGCTTCGAATCCTCGGCTTATTGATCAGTCTTACCAAGCGATTCCCGGCAAGTTCCCAAAATTGTTGGAAATTGTTGAGGGGGTCTTCGACAGGGGAGAGAAAGTAATAGTGTGGACAGCGTTCACGGGGAACGTTGATTGGATCGCCCGCGAACTGCGAACCTTCAACGCAGTTCGGGTGCATGGGAAGATGGCGTATGACGCTAGGAACAAATCTCTGAACGCCTTCAAAACTGATCCCGACTGCAAGGTGTTGGTTGCGACACCATCATCCGCAAAAGAAGGTCTGACCTTGACCGTAGCCAACAATGCTGTGTTCTATGATCGTTCATTCAGCCTAGACGATTACTTGCAGGCACAAGACAGAATCCATCGCATTTCACAGACGCAACCATGTGTCATAACCAACATTCAGGCTGAAAAAACGGTGGACGAATGGGTTGACGTCCTTCTTGCGGCAAAACAACTTGCTGCGAAGTTGGGGCAAGGAGACATCACGCGACTGCAATATGAGGCGGAGGTGTCTTATGCATTTGGAGACATGGTGCGGGCTGTTCTGGGCTTAGAGGAGAATGGGAATGAGCACTAAAGCGGTTGCGGACAGCACCCTATTAATTCGCGGTAAGAACATTCCGGTTCAACATATGGAGTTAGAGCACGCAAAGCTGAGGTTCTGGCATGACAACCCACGTGTCTACAGTGCGATCAGAGGAAATGGCGACGTCCCGACTCAAGAGGAAATCCAAGAGCATTTGCTCAAAATGGAACATGTGAAAGCGCTTATCTACGATATTGAATTAAATGGTGGATTGATTGAGCCGCTGATTGTGAGAGACGGTACTTTCGACGTGGTGGAAGGAAACAGCCGCCTTGCTGCTTGGCGTGCGCTAGCCAAGAAACAGCCTTTGAAATGGGGGTACGTGAAGAGCACCCTCTTGCCTTCTGACATTGATGAGTCGCTGATATTTGCACTGTTGGGGCAATATCACATCAAGGGTAGGAAGGATTGGGTTCCTTACGAACAGGCAGGATTCCTTTACAGACGTTACAAACAGCATAACGAGCAATATGACACTCTTGCCATAGAGATCGGAATGTCATCGAAGAAGGTCAAACATCTTGTTCAGACCTACGAATTCATGGTCGACCACGACCAAGAGGACATCAGTCGTTGGAGTTATTTCGATGAATATTTGAAGTCGGGCAAAATCAAGAAGGCCAGAAAGCAGTTTCCTGAACTTGACAAGCTCGTCGTGAAAAAAATTGATTCCGGCGAAATTGCGCGTGCCGTTGATCTACGCGAGCAGTTGCCCGTGATCTGCACTGCACCAAAAGTCCTCACAAAGTTTATTGCGAAGAGCCTTGAGTTCACCGAGGCTTATGAGACGGCAGTAGAATCTGGCGGAGACACTGGGTACTTGAAGACGGTCAAGAAGTTCAGGGATTGGGTGACCAGACCGAAGACACAGGATCGTTTGCTGGAAGCGGATGGCAAAATTCGGTCGAGCGTGGTCTTCGAACTGCGGAAGATCGACACCAAAATTCAACACCTTTTGAAGAAATTGGATGCCTGATGACGCTGCGTAAGCAGCCAAGATTCAATGACCTGTATTGCTTCTTCGTTTCCTTGACTTTCGCGCCAGACGAGCTAATATTCGGTCGACCATCAGTTTTGCTTCAGCTTTGTCTTTGCAGCATTCGTAAACCAATGCGAATACTTGCTCATAGGCTCGTCGCTGCTGGGGTGAAAACCGCGTCAATGCCGAAGCTCGGCGAGCGGAAGAGGTTAGTCGCTGCAACGAACGGCGCAATTTGGCAAGTTGAGGTTTCAGCGTCGGCTCTTCTAGCCTAAGAGCCTCCTTCGTCAATGACGTCTCCATTGAATTGAGCGCTTGTTCAATTTGAGTCGTGAACAGATTGCGTTCAGCAGCGCCGAGCGATCCCTGTTTGATGATCTCAAGATCGCGTTTCACATCTTGCTGCTGCCTTTCAAATTGCCGGAGCCAATTGCGGCGGATGGAACTCTGGCGACATCTAGTGCTAATTTCTCTTGCAATCGGCGATAGTTGGTTGATCAGATTTGTGTAGTGAACATTTTGTTCGTAGTGGTCTCGGCGACCATTCGGAATGATTCGCGAATCGAGTACATGTACCTCCCCAACACACCACGAATTAAATCTCGTCTCAGCGAAAAGATCTTCCAAAATGCCGTTGCTACCTACTTGGATGTTTCCAGAACGTAAGCGCAATCCTTTCAGGCTAGCGTTCGGGACTGCCCCCTTATATCCATGATGGAGAATCCAGCCAACCGCAGCCGTGCCGCCGTCATACCCCGGAATATGTAGAGTCTGCAAGTCCTGAAAGGTGTCGACACCCCCAGAGATCTCAAACGTGTTTCGATGTGGTCGAAATATCGGTTCGCTGGTTCCTGCGATTCTTAGGGTGATATGCGTCAGACCCACGTGAGACTGGAGCATAGTGCCAATATCGTCAGCAAAACGGAATCTTGGAGCAAAAGGTAACGGTGCAACCTGAGACAAATATTCTTCGATGACAGTTGGATTGAGCAGCCAATCGCTGCGAAGTCGCGTGACATTGCGCATTTCTACTTCAAAGAAATGCTCTGGATACTTGCGAGCATCCGCCCGTCGCACCTGCACTGACTGCGCCACAACAGAAGCGAGATCACCCACGAAATCTGCGGATCGCAGAAGCGTTTTGGCTTTGCGACAGTCCCACCGCAACTCGGACACGAATGCCTCGCCCGCCGAACGTGATCGGAAAACCAGTTCCTCACAATATCCAAGTCCTGCAAGCCGTCCGACGCCACGAAAACCACGAGCGCCAGTCCCTCGCTTCGCACTCGCGCCGAAAGACGTCATTCTGGTTTCAAAATCCTTTAACGGAATGCCAATCCCGTTGTCCCGAATCGTCGCGCTGCGATTTTGGGGGTTAATCTCGATCTCGACCGCTCCTGCCTCCCTCGTCTCTAAGAGTCCGACAGTGCGAGCGTCATCGATTGCGTCGGCGGCATTTTGCATGTACTCGCGATATATGGCGAGTGGATCGACATACATCGCACTACTGAGGACTTCCAGAATGTCCTTACCGACGATAATCGGCTCCTCACGGTAAGACCACGGTACCTCTGGAGAGTGAAGGCTGATTAGCGAAGCGCTCATACGTGCACCAGTCGTGATACAGAAGAATTTGTCTTCTCAAGCGTCGGGAATTCAAGAGCGTTTTCTGAAAGACCAGCGTCCTCTACCCGCTCGTCATCAGGTACATCCGTATCAGAAGAGGACTTTTGTATACGCCAGATCTCAGCTTCTTCTTCTTTGGGGAGAGGTACGTAGAAAGCCAAAATCTCTCTTAATTGTCGTGTCTTCGTTTTCTGCGGCAGATCCCTGAAGTAACGAGGGTCGGAGGATGACAGTAACGAAAGCAATTCTGATCTTCCGGACTCTGGAAGGCGTGCGAACTTCGCCTTGAACTCGTCAAACTCTGCCTTTCCTTGCGATTTCTCATACCAGTCACGGTTGAATGTGAACTTGTGTGGCAACAGAAGCAAGTCATGGAAGTCCCCAACAGTTTCTCCGAAAGCACGTTTAAAGAACTGAGGAGCACCGCTGACAACTCCGTGTGTCGCTTGCAGAATGATCTGCATCGAACGCAACTGGTATCGTGTCCATTTTTCGCCGATATGTGACCTGTTTGGCAGATCGGTAGGCTGATAGCGCATCGGGAAAGACCAAATGCGAATTCCCAATTCCTCATTCAGATCGACGTTATGACTCATCCGGTAATACAAATCAGCAGGGCTGTCGTGAAAGTTGTATAGCATGTAATTGGAAAGCTCATGCAGCCCAAATTCATGAGCATAGCGAATCGCCTGCTCGTAAGGTTTTCGAAGTCCCCAGTGGTCGAAAGCGATGCGAAGAGGCTTGAGGCAAATCGAGGACAACTCGCGTAAGTACATAGGGTCTTTGCATAGAATGCGAGCATCCACTCCCTGATTGAAATCTACCCGCCTCAGCACAGGAACTCGACCGCGTTTCAACTTGGCTCCGGGAATGAAGCCTAGATCTCGGATTTCCGCAATTATGTCCTTGAATCGGGTAGACGCCACGATGTTGTTGTCCATCAGCGTCAAATCTTTCTTTACTCCGTATAGCTCGTCCACCCCACGGACGAGCACCGTCAGAGGAGCGACGTCTCGCTGATCTCCTTCAAGCTTTGGCACGCCACAAAAACTGCACTTCCTAATGCAACCTCGTGATGCGTATGCAAAGTATGCGTCATTGACCGGATACTGATAGCTGATCTGGTCAAGAATACTGTAGTCAGGAATCAAATCCTCTATCGGTGCCCCGTGCTTGTCGTCGGAATAAAGTTCCTCTGCGAAATCGTCCAGTTGGAGAGAAGCAGCAGGCGCTTGTCCAAGCAGTCCTTTGATGAACCTAATACCGCGCCATCTTGGTTCTGCGATGAAACGCTCGTGCATCAGGGACGCCGCGATCCCTCCCACGAAAACCTTTTCGGCGTGCCCATTTGCCACATAAAGCGCAAAATCTATGCTTTGCGAGATCCTCTGGAACTCAAAAGAGAAAAGTGTAGTGACATAGATCCTGTCCCAAGCCGTGAGGAGGACAGAGCGATCTTCGCCCTTTATGAATCGAACATTGTCCTTTTTGCCACGTGCACCGTGGTACTGGGCGATTTTCATCAAGCCCAACGGCGGGTACTTGTTTTTGTAACCTGGCTCTATGAGCAGTATGTTTTTCCCAGCCATCGCCCCACAGTCATCCTTTCGCGCCGAATTTCACAAACTTGCATTGCGCGTGCTCGATTCGGATTTCGGTCGAATATCTTCGGGGAAGCCCAACTCAAGCTGACCACGGTTAAACATCTCGAAAAGCAACGCGAGACCGCGCCTGATGAGCTTCGTCTGATCGACGCCAGTTTTCTCCGAAAGCTGCTTCAAGGTTTGTTTCTCGATGGGCTGGAGCCAGAGACTGAAGGGTTTACCCCTCCTCGCTGGTCGACGAGATTTTGATTTTCTCGGTTTCATACTGTAGTGACGTGTATATACACGTACGCACACAGTATTCTAGCCCGCAATCTGAAATTTGCAAGCCCGAACTTTCGAGCCTGCCCCACAACGTTCCCCGCCCAATGAGTCTACCTCTTTGGGACGGCGTTGTCGATCCCTGCTCATAATCTCTCCGCTACGGAAGAACAGGCAGCCTCGTTGGGTGTATGCGCCCAGAAATTCGCGCAAGACTGGCAGGCATCGTTTGCAAGCCCCCATCCCTTCAAATTGTCGCCCGTAAGAGTCCTCTCTTGTTGTGAGTGCTACGCTGTCATTTAAGGAGGCGACCATAGTGAAGGATGACAAGAGACTTTCGAAAGAACAGATTGATCTGGTAGAGCAGTTTGAAGCGGACTACAACGCCATCGACTACTCGTTACGCAAAGCTCTCGGCAACGATAAACAAGTGTCCTTCACACATCTAGTGAATCAATACTCGCAACGGCACAGAGGATGGGGTGATGGTGAACTGCTACGAACGATTGCAGAAATTCGAAATGCGATTGTTCACGGCAGAACCGAACCACGTCGCTACGTTGCTATTCCGACTCCCGCAATAGCGGAGCAACTGAAAACGTGCCGCGACCGCCTAATGAATCCTGCTCGCGCTATTCCCACATTTCAACGCACAGTTCAGGTTGTCTCAACCGACGAGAGTCTCGCTGAAGCGCTAAAAAAAATTGACAAAAGAGACTATTCGCAATTCCCTGTGTACGAAGATGAGCATTTTCGGGGCTTGCTCACGGAGAACGGTGTTACACGCTGGCTTGCTCACCACGTCGTTGCAGACCTCTCTCTGGTCGAACTTGAAGATGTCCGCATCTCGCAGGTACTAGAAAATGAAGAGGATCGGAGAAATTGGCATTTTGTGTCTCGGAACGTGCGCGTGGACGATGTGAGGGCACTGTTTGCAAACCAAGCCTTGCTGGAAGCTGTTCTCATTACAGCGAATGGAAACGAAGCGGAAAAGCTGTTAGGCATTGCCACTCGTTGGGATGTTCTTCATATAGCGTAAGCGAACTTCAAAATCCGCATTCGCTCCCCGAATTCTCAGAACTAGGTGAGTAGATCCCTCACGATGCCGACCCATTCTGCATCGAGCGATTCGCGACAGACGGGCTTGCCCGCCCGACGATACCAGTAAGCAGCGTTGTCCTGATCGCCTTCCTTGCGATGCAAGTAGGCATGAACCCACGAACCCTCCATCCCTTCGTCCTGCTGGGCGGATTCGTGCGCTCGCGTCCAATCGCCCTTGGCGTCCCACCATAGTCCGGCGAGGGCGAGTGTGAGTCCGGCTGGCGGCTCGGTCGCGGTGAGTGATTGGCGGAAATCGTCCAAGGTCATGCGGTATCAGCGCCTTCCTGCTGCGGCTTCGTCAGGTGCCGAGGCGCTCTAGGCAAATGACATGAGCGTTTCAATCGCCTGCTTCGCGTTTCCCAACTGCCCACCGGGGAGAACACAGACGAAGTCTGGGGTTGGAGAACAGATGAATCGCTGCGCGTGGCTAACGGTTACCGAGTTCACGATGGCGACCATACGCTCGTTAGCTCTCTGTGCAAAGGGGATACCTTCAAACCGATGGAAAGCCACTGCCGCTCTGCGAGATAGAGGCATGAAAATTGTGCTCGTCAGCATTGTGATTTTCGGAGTTCTCAGGATCACGGGGTTGGTCGGCTGATCATCCACCGAGAGGCGATAGAACATACCGACTGGATAGTCAGAGCAAACAAACGTTGCATCATCCGAGTACCAAATCGAGTAGTTCATCCCATCTAGAGCGTCTAGAATAGCTTCCGTCAGTCGGAAGATTCCAACAGCCGACTGGGTTCGGTCAACGATGGGGAAAATGTGACCGCCGTCAACTGCTTCGCGTAGCTGCTCTTGAGCGTACGAATCCGTCTCGACACCGTGTCGCTCAGCAATCGCCATGACCGTATCAAAAAACTCAGACGAGCGTGCGGTTTCCTCCATGAAAGCGCGACCACAATCAAGCATCAGCTTGTTGTACGTTTCCCTTGACTGTGGGAGGCGTGCAGCCTGTGTGCTGAAAAACATCAGCAATGTGTCCTTCTCAGATTCTAGTAATTCATAACCCGGATTCTCCGACAGATTCTTGAAGAGAGCACAAGCTGGACTCTCGATTTTCTGGAAGATGCCTTCGAGGTGATCTGGACGTAGGTGGGGAACGTCGATTGTGTGGTAGTGTCGCTCGAAGCCAACGCTTTCGGGTGTAGCTTCTCTTGTTTTACCGTCGAGAGAATGGACGAAGAACCGCGCGTCACGCCTGCCGCGAAGAGTGAACTGGGCAAGGTAACCCGCTGTTACATAGTGCTGGCGAGTTGTCTGTTTTGTCATCGCCCCACTTCCCGATACTCCTTTGACGATTGTAACTGAGCCGCTTCTGTACGGGAGCAGACCAGACTGTTCTACAATTCGCCTCATGATTGCTGTAGCTGGTCTTGTCCTCACTGCACTGGCACTGGTAGTTAGCCTCGCATTCAACTGTCTCCAATACAAATGGCGAAACGAAGAAGGCGAACAGCTTGAGCGTGAAAAAACAGAAGCAAAGGCTGAACAACGACGAAGGGAGCGAACGGCTCCAGAGATATACAACGCAAGCGGCAGCCCGAACCCAATGAGGATCACAGGATCGCAGCATTCGGTGCAAGGATCGTTCGTGGACATGTGGGGTGCAATTACGGTGGTCAATCCAACCCAAGCCCACATGAAGATCACCCCGCTGCGATTGGTGATCAACGGAGTGGATTGGGAAATCACAAGGCTGGTATTCCACTTGAAATCAAATGACCGCGAACGATACGACAGAATCAGCATGGTAGGTAACGACAAGCAGGATTACAATCTGCATTTTCTTTTTCCTGAGACAAAAATTCCGAAGGGAATGTCAGGCGAGCTTTGGCTGACGAGCAGCAATCGAGAGGACGAGCCGTTTTCTGTTCCCGTCAGCTTCGCCTGATCGCCCTTGCGCCGTCCGGTCTGCATCCCGAAATAGCTTTTGCTTCTAATCAGGAATCTGATTTCGGGTTATTACCTCCCCGCCCTGCTGCGCTGGTTTGGTCGGATGACGCAAATCAATCTCGTGCATAATCTCCTCAGCCCACCGGATCGCATCGGCAATGGCGCTCACCGTGGCAGGAATACGCGCTCCGCTGTCGCACTGCGCCAGCTTTCGAGCCGCAAGGATGCTCGCTGCGATCAGGAGCACGCGCTTGCGACCTTCGTCCACTTGGGCAGTCTAGTACTTTCGTCTTATGTTCGCCATAGACTATCTTAACGCCAGGCCTGCCCTCGCCTGTGTTGAATGTTCACCCCGGAAACGTTCATTCGGTAAGTGAACATTTTGGCACTCACTCCATACTGACGACAGGCGACTTCGTCCGTAAGACAGTTCGCTTTGATGTGCAGCAACACTTCTCGTGGGAGCATGAGGCACCCGGCAAGCCAGCTTGCTTCCTCTTCCTGCTCCTTGTCATGCGTGCGCAGAGCGAGACCCGTATGAGGGTCTATGAATACTCTGGTTGGCTTATGCCCAAGAAGGATATGGGCTAGTTCGTGCATGAGGTCGCTGTTTTGCCGGGCGGCGGAGTGTGTTGGGTTGAATACGATCAGCGGTTGTCGCTTGCTCGGAATTGTGAGCGCCGACCAAGAATCGCAGTGTTTTCCCACCAGCCTACGGCAAACGTCGGAGGACAAGTCCTTGAGGTCGGAGGGCTGGATGACCGCGACCCGAAGCTCGTTAGCGAGAACGAGTGGGGGCAGAGGAGCCGTTGCAGACAGACCTTGATGCTGGCGCACGTTGAGCGCCGCCTCTTCGCACCAAGCCTTGAATCCGCGCCGGAACATTCATTCCATTTCCGCTGCGTGCTTCTGAGCAGCGAGGATCAGCTTCGCCAAATCTTGCGCGGCTTCGGGGTCTTGTTGGGGGTCAGCCCTGAAATGGACGTTGACCGCCATTGGAGGCGCTGAGACAGTTTTCGAATGGGCGGTGGACTTCTTTCCCAATTGCAGGATTTCGGCGGGGTCTAAGTCCAGCTTGTCGCAGATTTTGGAAAAGGTCTCCAGATCGGGCAGCTTGCCGTTCTCAACCCGCGAAAGCGTGGCGGGACTGACACCAATCTTCTTCGCAAACTCCCGAATTCCCTCGTTGCCACGGCGCTCCATCACGAGCTTGCCGAGCTTGAGAATACTCATGTTTCACCTGAGAAAAAATAGTTGACTTAAGAAACGAGCGCAG
>Ga0182024_10015910_pt1 | contig 14334 bp, 12 predicted proteins | sample P32metaG_FD_120480 | JGI IMG/M metagenome (GOLD analysis project Ga0182024, IMG submission 120480) | Permafrost microbial communities from Stordalen Mire, Sweden - P3-2 metaG (Illumina Assembly) | ecosystem: Environmental > Terrestrial > Soil > Wetlands > Permafrost | place: Sweden: Stordalen... | reverse complement strand
CGCTCACACGGCCAAGTCCGCTGATTCAATCTGCCACGCCGTGCCGTTGCGGATGAAGTGAACTCGCTGCGACAACTGCCGGCGGCCCAGGGCGGCGTCAATCTGAATCGTCGCCTCGTTCGTATCCGCCGCCGCCGCCGCGATCTGCGGCGTCAGGGTAACACTGGCGCCGTCGCTGGCCAGGGAATCGGGCAGCGCGATTGAACCGGCCACGGTTCCGCCGGCCAGGCGGGATTGGGCGGTTTGCGCGCCGGCCAGGAGCAATTGCCGTAGCTGCGCGTCCTCGGCCGCGGCCCTGGTGCGCATCGCGTCCACGTGGGCGGCCATGCCGAGGCTCGCCAGTGTGATGGCAACCAAGCCGATCAGCACGATGCTCAGCATCAGGGCAAAACCGTGATGTCGCCGCGATTGCTCGTTCATCGTGCGCCTCCCGCCAGCAGCACCTGGCTCACGCAGCGCATCGCCGTCGCGCCCTGAGATACGCCGTCGCTGATCGTCAGCGCCGCTCCGTCGCGGGCGAAGGTCCAGTTCTTGCCGATGCCCGGCCACTGGCGGACCTGCCCGCTCGCATCGGTTCGCTGCACTGAATCATCGGCGGCGATGGTCCATGTGGCGGCCAAAGCGCCGCCGCGGCTGAGGCGGACCGTGCGGGAATCGACGACATCAATCCGGCTTGCGCCCCACACATCGCCGCGCAGGGTGGCCACGGCCGCGTCGATGCGGCTGCTCTGGTCGTTCATGGTCCGGTTGTTCGCCCCGGCGCGGATGACGGACCGGCCGAGCTGCACGGAAATATCCATCGCGATCATCAGCACGCCGATCGAGACCATCAGTTCCATCAGGCTGTAGCCGCAGCGCCGTCGGGATTGCCGAGCAAGCTTCGTGTTCATGGCACACCTCCGCCGGTCATCGCCACGGGCTGGCGCGGAACCAGACCGATCAGGTCGGCCTGCCGTCCGGCAACTTCCGCGTGGACCTGCACCCATTCTGTTCCCGCCGCATCGGAGGCTTGGGCAAGCTCAATGACGGAAATCTTCGCATCGCCGGACTGCGCCGCCGGCCGGCCCCGTCCGCTCTGCATGGCCGTCAGCGCCGCTTCCGCCGCCCGGTTCGCGGCGCGGGCGTCGGCCAATTCCTTCAGCCCGCGATCCTGCTGCCGCAGCGCAATCACCAACAGCATCGCCATCATGCTCATCAGGCAGACGGATATGACCGCCTCAAGCATCATCCATCCGGCTCGCCGGTTCCGTAAGTTAGTCATGGCTAAAACCCTCCCCGATGATGGCCGCCGCTGGAAAGCGAATCGATCAGCGACAACATCGGCTGGAAGATCGACAACTGCACCACCAGCACCAAAGCGCCCATCACCGTGACAAACGCCGGAATGGCCACCGCCCGCAGCACTTCGCGGAAACGGCTGAAGCGATATTCATAGTGCCGGGCGAGAAACGACATCACCTGCATCTTGCCTTCGCCATTGACCGCGCTCTTGAGCATGCTCCCGACCAGCGCCGGCATTCCGGCGCGTCCGGCGGCCGTTTCGATGGCCTGGCCGCTTTCCAGCCGCGTGCGCCATCGGTGCAGACGACGGCGGAGCACGGCGTTCTGCTGGGCTTCTTCCGCTTCGCGCAGGGCCGCGTCCATCGGCAGGCCGGCCTCCATGGCGTCGGTCAGAAAAGCGCACAACTCCGCCATGCCCCGATCCTGCGCCGCTCCGCCGGCGACGGGAATGCACCAGACGATGTAATCCCGAATCGCGCCACTCCATGGGATCGCCGCCATGAGCAGCACCGCCGCAGCCGCGCTGACCAGGATGTACGAAGAACAAAGACTCATCACCAGGCGCGTGATCCACGGCAGCTTGAGGCCGAAAGCCGCTGCAATCGACTCGAATTTCGGAAACACGACGATCGCGATCAGCCCGCTCACCAATGCCACCATGCACATCGAGATCAGCACGGCGTAGATGCGGTAAAAGCGATCCAAATCCGGCGCGTGCCGGCCCTGCGGCAGATAGCGATTGAGCATGCGCCGCAATTCCTCCGGCAGTTTTCCGATTCGCTCCGCGGCCGCAATGGCCCGCGTTTTGGCGGGGGAGAGTTCCGGCAATGCGTAATACAGAGCGGGGGCAAGCGACTGGCCTTCGATCAGCCGGTCGTGCAGCGCCAGCAGCCGCCGGCGCGTTTTGCCTGATTCGGATTGTGCCGCCGCCAGCATCATGTCGTGCAGCGGAAGATTCAGCCGCACGGCTTCCTCGACGTGCATCAATACAGTTCCCACCCGCCGCCGTCGCGAAGCGCGGATGAACGCCGCGACGATCAAATACGGCACCACGCAATAGACCGGCAGCAGAATTAACGGCGCGAAATTGTCCGTGTCAAAAATCGCCAGACCTGTCAAGAAAATAATCGATCCGATGATGGCTCCGATGGCCAGACTCTCCCAGATCGCGGAGGTGCGGATTTTTAATCGTGGTGTGTCCATGGCTCCTCGCTTCAGTGCCAGTGCGGACCGCTGATGGTGTCAATCAGCGAAATAATCGGTGCGAACACCGCGGCCAGCAGAGCGCCGATCATCAGTCCGATCAGAATAATCATCACCGGCGTCAGGACGACCTCCACGAGGCCCAGCCGCAGTTCCGCCTGCTGCTCATAGAGGTATGACAGGGTTGCCAGGCCGCGCGGCAGGTCGTTGCTCTTGGCCGACAAATCGATCGCCGCGATGACCATAGGCGGCAGGATTTTTCCCGGCTTCGCCTCGGTGATCGGGCGGCCGGCGGAGACGGCTGAAACGATGGCGTTTCCATCCGATTTCAGTTTCTCCGATCCGATTGCGTCATCCGCCATCGAAATCGCCGCCGGCAGATCCATGCCTGCGTCCACGCCCAGCCCGACGGCGTCGCACCAGCGCGAAATAAGATTTCGCCGCAGAATCGGCCCCACCAGCGGCATCGACAGCAGCACGCGCTCCAGCACCGACCGCTCGCGCCCCATGAGCCAAACCGCCAGGAAGATCAGCACCACGACGGCCGCGCTCACCGCGATGATCGTGCCGCACCACTGCCTCGTCTCAGAGGACACGTCGAGCACAAGCTGCGTCAGCGCCGGCAGCACGGCACCGTAGGATTTGAATATCTCGTGGAATTGCGGAATCACGCGCACCAGCAGGAAGAACGTCATCGCGACAAACGCCGCGAACACCACGACGGGATAACTGAACGTCCGCCACAACGCCGCCTGCAAGCGCCGCACGAGCGTGAGATGTCTTCCTAGGTTCAGCAGAATCCGCGGCAGATTGCCCGCCTGGATTCCCGCGTCGACCAGATGCCCGTACAGAGGAGGAAACTGCCGCCGATGGGCGTCGATCGCCTGCGGCAACGTCTTTCCCGATTCCAGATCAGCCGCCACCATCTCCAGCGTGCGCTTCATCGAACCGCGGCGCAGCTCGGCGGCGATCAATCGCAGTCCCTGCTCCACCGGCAGACCGGCCGCCGTGAGCTGCGCGAGCTGCTGATTGAACGCGAAGAAATCGTCGCCGCGCAACGCCCTGGCGCGCGGTGCCCGCCCCGCGGCCTCCAATTGCACGGCCTCCAATCGAAGCAATGCCAGCCGGCTCGCCGCCTCGGCGGCGCTTGCAGCGTCAATGGTTCCGCTGATTGGTTTTCCGTCGGGTGTGAGCGCACGATAAGAGAAGCTAAGGGTGGGACGCGCTTCGGTGGCCATCGCAATCCTCCGCCGCGCTGCGGCACTTACTGAGTTTTCTGTTCGCCTGCGCCAAGAACGCGGCGCAGCTCGGCGTCGTCTGTCAGACCGGCGCCGACCATTTCCTCCCCGCTCTCCGCCAGGCTCTGATACGCCGGCTGCTTCGCGTAGATTCGCTTCAGCCCGTCGGCGTCGCTCCGCTCAAGAACGGCCTTTTTCAAGGCGGCATCCATTATAACCAGCTCGGCAAAAGGAATTCGACCACAATAGCCCGATTTTTCCAAATTTTTTTGCGGATTCCTTTTCCGGGCCAGCCGCTGCGACACCACGCCGTAAATGCTGCTGGTGAGCTGATAAGGCTCGATTCCCATCTCCAGAAGCCGGGCAACCGCCCCGCCGGGCGTGGCGGCATGGAGCGTGGTGATGAGGCGATGGCCGGAAAGTGCCGCCTGCACGGCCAGCGATGCCGTCGCCGCGTCGCGGATTTCGCCGATCATCAACACCTGCGGATCCTGACGCAGAATGCTGCGCATCGCCTTCTCGTAGGTCAGTTGCCCGAACGGCGAGACTTCGATCTGCGTGATTCCCCGCAGATCGCGCTCGACGGGGTCTTCCAGGGTGACGATGCTCAGCGCCCCGTTTGTGCGGACGATATGGGTCAGCAGGGCGTAGATCGTCGTCGTCTTGCCCGACCCTGCCGGCCCCGTGAGGATCAACATGCCCGCGTCGGCCCCGGCGAAATCGAGCAAGCCCTTCAGCACCCGCGGCGGCAATCCCAGATCGTGCAGCACCGCCGGCTGCATGTACTCGGCCGGCATTCTCACGGCGGCGCGCAATCCGTGGATGGTCGGCATCACCGACAGCCGGGCCTCGGCTGAGCCTTCAACTTCCTCCGTTGCGGCCTCGCCGGATGCCGCGCCGCGCGGCAGCGCGAGTCTGCCTTCCTGCGGCACATCCAGGCGGTACGTGAGCAGGCGGGCCATGACCATCATCCGCGTGACGACCGCCCGTCCCACGGCGGAATCGAGGCGTTGCTGAGTTTCGAGCAGCCCGTCGATGCGAAAGCGGATTTCGCATCCATCAGCCGCCGGCTCGACATGAATGTCGGACGCCATCCGGCTTAGCGCCGCGCCGAGAATCTGATCCACCAGCGGCCGCGCGTCGGGAATCGAGGACATCTCCATCGGCATGACTCCATGTTACCAAGCCGCGGCTCGTCGAATCGAAATTCCGGCGAATTTTTCGAACGCCCGTCGCCCGTTTGTTCGCTTCACGCCGGCATTGCAGTCTCAGGCCTGTACTGCCAATGACGGGTATGCAAAGGCGGATTCGAGGTTCCAATCGCGCGGTATTTCTTTCAGTTTGATCGCGTCTCGGTCCCCTGTTGGTAGCAGTTGCATCCCGCGCTTTTTCGATGCCTTTTGGCTCGACCGGCCATAGCGTCCGCACAGTCAACCCACATTAACAACAATTTTTGCGCAAAATTTGGGTTAGATAGGTAGTATCACTTACACCCAGATTACCCATACTAACTTATATTTACTTATGTTTGCGCATTTGCACGGCAAGATATTTGAACTGCATCGCAGGCATGCATTCTAGGCAAATGTTCGACAGGTTGTTCAGTGCACCGACGGTTTACACAACCTATTGATATAATAGGGACATACAGCCGATCAATTGACGGTACTCACCAATTCTTAATCAATGGAGGCACTGCGTTTGCTCAAGTATTGAGCGAGAAAATAGCGATTGTGTTGACTTCTTAAAGACTGCATTGACCCTGCTCAGTCAAGGCATTTTTTGCTTGCGTGGAATAGCTCCATCTGTATTTTATGGGGCGTGAGAGTGGGAAGAAAATGATTCACCGCTGCTCGGTGAGCCTGTGTGGTGGGTGCATCGTGCAGCCTGAGAATCCTAGTGTGTGGCGAACGGCTGACTGCCGGCCTCGAGTGCGGTTCAGCGTTCGATGAGTTAGTTCATTGCGAATCGCAACACGGATGTTGACGTTGCTCGGTCGGCCCTTCCAGACCCCTCTGGAATAGAAAAGGGCGCACCGGGCGGCATATCTGCCGGGAAGGATTTTTTGTACTCCGGTGATGTGCAAATCCCGCGCGCCGCATGAGTCGTTTTAAGACTCGCGTGCACCGAAAGGGACGGAGTGCGCGCAGAGTTTCGTAATTTTATTCACTTTTTACCCCGTGATATCCGGAAGGAGCAGTCATGCTCGCGTTAGCCGAGAACCCCCCGATCATGCCCGAATGTGTGCAGTCCCTGGCCCAACTCGCCGGGCCTTGGTGGGTCGGGCACACCAAGTCGCGCTTTGAAAAGGCATTCGCCTGGGATTTGCTCTCGCGCGGAGTCGGATATTTCCTTCCGATGAGCCCCCGGATCACGTTCTCCGGCGGACGAAAGCGCAAGGGCATGACGCCGCTCTTTCCGTCCTATGTCTTCTTCTGCGGAAGCGAAACCGTCCGCTGGCAGGCGCTGAGCACCAATCGCCTCTGCCGCGTGCTGGCCGCGCCGCGTCAGGAGCAACTGGTCACGGAACTGGAGCAGATTCGCAAGGTTCTCCAGAGCGGCCAGGCGCTGGAATTGTATCCCGCGCCGGCTATCGGCACTCGATGCCGCGTCACCGCCGGGCCGTTCAAGGGAATGATCGGAGTCATCGCCGATCAGGCCAGGCCGTCGCGGCTGGTGCTGACGGTGGACGTTCTGGCCAAGGGCGCCAGCCTCGACATCGACGCTGAACTGCTCGAACCACTGGAGCCGGCTCCCAGGAAATTCGCGCCGGCTTACGCGCCCGACGTGGTTCGCAGGCCGTTGTGGCAGCCCACCGTAGCGGCGGCCCGCGCCTGGTAAGTAAACCGATTGAGCGGCGACCACGAATTAACCGCTCGGCACTGAGTCAAAACTTCTTCAGAGCAAATCCTTTTGCCGCCACTTTCATCCGCGATCCTCTCACAGAACTCCGGCGTGCCGACGCAGCCGCCGACGCCGCGCGTCGCGCCAGCCGTTGAGCGTCCTCGAATGCTCTCGCCCCTTTCGCGATTGCGAGCCGTCATCGTCTGGGGCCAGACCGGCGCCACGCCGCTGGTCAGCGCCACCGGACGCTCGGCCCTCGATCTGCCCATCGACGATCAGCACACCGTTCTCGGCGGCCTGATGAACGAAATCACGGGAATGGGCCGCGCCATGGGAATTGCCCGCCTCCCGACTCGGCTGCTTACCAACGCCCTGGCGGCCAAGCTTCTCTTCGGCGTCGGCGGAGGGTTTCAGGATCTCTCCGTCGAACTGCATCCCTTCGAAACCCGCGGCACCGGCGGCGTTTTTGCCGACGCGGTCAAGAGATACGAAGACGACGATTACGTGCTGACCCTTGAGTCATCCCAAATCCTTGAGCAGCCGCTCGCTTCGGTGGCACAGGAATTGGCCGGCGGCGACGCGGACATCAGCGTCTTCGCTCACGCCGATCACAGCCCGTCGGTGATGATGCTCGTGCGCTGCGGTTGCATGAAGGCGCTGCCACGACTGGGGACCGTGGACATGAAGACGCAGGGTCTGCCGCAGATCGCGGCGGCGCATCGCGTGGAAGTCGTCGAACGAGCCCAGCCGGCGGGTTCGGTCATTGAAAGTCTCTCGATGTACATCAGCGCCCTGCGGCGATTTCACTGGCGAAAGACCGGCGAGATGGAAGCCGCCCGCAGCGGCACGGCGCCGTGGCAGCCGGTCTTCTCGCTCATCGAACACGGCGGCGACGTCGCGGCCGGTGCGAACTTGTACGACGCTGTCGTCCTCAAGGGCGGCCGCGTCGAGGCCGGAGCGACGGTCGTGCGCAGCGTCGTCGGCCCCGGCGGCGTCGTGCGGCAGCGGCAGACCAGCATCGATTCAATCGTTTCACGAGGTCGTGGGATGTGATCGCCCGTAACGGCGCGTCACATGGGAAGAACCGTATCGTTCTCGGAGAAGAAGAGTTGTATCTATGATCCGTTTATCCAACAGCCAATTGCCTGAGCCAACGGACGTCGGCCAGAGCGCGGACCCGTTCGATCTGGCAATGGAGGACGCACTTGCCACGCGCGGTGGACTGCCAAGGCAGAACGCCCTGCGCGTCGTCCACGGCCTGCTTCGCGGACGGTATCACTATGTCCTGATCCTCAGCATTATCTTCGGCGGCATCGGCGCGTTCCTCGGCTACCGGCATGGCGGAAAGATCTACACCAGCACGGGCCGCATTCACGTCCAGTACGTCGAGCCGCGCGTTCTCTACACCGACGAAGAAGAAACCGGCGTGCTTCCCGGTTTTGACGCCTACGTTGAATCGCAGGCCGAGGCGATGGTCAGCAGGCCAGTCATGGACCTGGCCATCCGCCAGCCCATGTGGCTGGCCATCGTCCCCGAACCCTCGGATAACAGCGTCATCGACCTGACCAACCATCTCACCGTCACCGTCAAGAACGACGTTGTGCAGGTGGACGCCAGCGACCGCGATCCGAACATCGCCCTGGCTGCCGTGCGCTCCGACGTGCAGGCGTATCAGAAGATTTACATTGAGCACGAGAGCGGCACCGAACAGGACCGCATCAACCAGCTCAACAACATCCAGGAAGGGCTCAACGCCACGCTCGACGGTCTGCGCAAGCAGATGATGGACATCGGAAACCAGTACGGCTCGGAAAACATCGAACCGATCTACGCCGCCAAGCTGGACGACTTCAACAAGACCGCGGCCAGCATTCAGGATTTGCAGTTGCAGATCGACATGAGCGCCGGCGACCCCAACAACAAGCCCCTGTCGGACGTGAGCGATCAGGCTCTTGGCTTCCTCGATCAGCGGCTGGGTTCGCTGTACGACAAGCTGGCTGACGACAATCTGCGGCTCTCGCTGCTGCTGAACACCTATATGGACAAGTCCCCGCTGGTCGTGAGCGCCCGCAACGACATTCACGGTTTGGAAACGCAGATCAACCAGCGCGTCGCCGATTTGCGCCGCGCGGCGGCCAATGGAATCATCCTGCCCGGAATGCCGCAGACGCCGACGCGCATGGAACTGGACGAGATGCAGAAGCGACTTGCCGTGCTGCGTCCGCAGCTTGAACTTCTGAGAAAGGCCGTCGTCGACATCGGCCAGGAGAATCTCAAGCTCTCCGACTTGCGCGGACAGGCCGACGACGTACGGCAGCGATTAACAGAAGTTCGCCAGCGCATTGAAGAGCTTGAAGTTGAAAAGCCATCGGCCCGCCGCGTGGAGGTCGTCAGCGACGGCGATCTTCCGATCGCGCCCGACAAAGACACGCGACCCCGCAACGCCGCGGCTGGCGGAATGGCGGGAACGATGCTGGCCTTCGGAATCGTCATGGGCATCGCCCTCGTGAATGCCCGCCTGCACGCGCCGCAGGACTTCCAGATTCGTCTGGGATCGCGGCCGATTCTGGGCGTCGTGCCGATGCTCAACGACGGCCCCGACTTCGCCAAGCGCGCCGCCGTCGCCGCCGAATGTGTCCATAGCGCTAGAAACATGCTGGAAATCTGGGGCCGCGGCAACAAGCATCTGGTCATCGGCGTCACCAGCCCGTCGTTCGGTTCGGGCAACACCAGCTTAAGCATGTCGCTGGGCGTCTCCTTCGCCGCGGCGGGATTGCGGACTCTGCTGGTGGACGCGGACTTCGTCAGCGGCGGATTGACCAATCGCCTGCAGGCCGTCGTGCGGCGCGACCTTGCGACCGTGCTGCAGCGCACCGGGCTGGTTTCTGAAACTCAAATCCATCATGCGATGCGCGTCGCCGCTCAGAACACCGGTCCCGGCGGCAGCGGGCATCGCTCACTGGGCGAAGTCTGCGTCGATCTCGGCTATCTCACGACCGCCGAATTGGACGCCGCTCTGGCCCGTCAGGCTTCCGACACCGTCGGCATCCTCAACGCCCTCACCGGCGAACCGCTTCAAGCGTGCGTGGCCACGACCGGCATTCGCAACCTCTCGGTGCTGCCGCTGGGCAGCGCGACTTCCGCTCACTCGGCGAAAATCTGCTCGCAGGCGCTGCGTCAGGTTCTGGAAGCGGCGCGGCAGCAGTACGACACGATCATCATCGACACCCGCTCAATCCTCGGCAGTCTCGAAGCCTCGATCGTCGCCTCCGCCGTGGATGGCATGGTGCTGACCGTCGCCCGCGGCGAGCAGCGATCGCACTTCCGCGACGCCCTGCACCGGCTCAAATCACTTTGCTGCCCCGTCGCCGGCGTCGTCTTCAATCAGGCTTTGCCCGAAGACCTTCCGTCGATCGCGCGGCTCAATCGCCATCGCTCCGACGGCGGCGCGTCCTCCGATGGAGGCGATCCGTCGATGGAGCCGGCAGGCCGTCTTGCGACGCTCGGCCCGCTGCCCCGCGCCACCATCTCCTGTGTGCCAACCTCCAAGGAGGGAACTGAGCTGTGCTGATGGTCGCCGCCACGGAATCCCAACGCTTGCACCCGCGGACGTACGAGCCGACGCTCTGGGGTCTCACGACCACGTCGCTGCACGACCGCTTCTGGGCGGCCCAGGGAGTCTGTGTCGTGCGCCGCGGCGAGGCGACGAATTTTGATCCAGCGCCGAAGATTTATCTGCTCACCGACGTGAAATCTCTCGTGCTTTTCAAGATGCCCGTGCCCGTGTCGCTGCTGGTCTGGACCGGCCCGAAGCTGGCGGTCGCCCGCATCCATCACGAGAAACATCCGCACATGCGCGAAACCATCACCAGCAACGCCGAGCATCGCTTCGTCCGCATCGAGCGCGAAACCGAGCAGCCGCGTGAACACCTCTCGCGCGTGGCGATCACGACGAGCCGGCAGGTCGCTGAAATGTGGCAGGCCTCCGCCGACGCGACCCGGGCGTGGCGGCTGGTCCGCAAGGAAGCCGGCCGCCGAGGCAGCTTTCCCCGCATCATCTTCGGCCAGGTCTACAACCGAAACGATCCGCGGCACGCTGACGCCTTCGCTCGCGGCCTGATGGCTTACTGGAACAGTCCCGGCACCAGTATCAACGGTGTGGAGCGCATGAATTCCGAAGTGTGGAAGCCGGTTGACGCGACCGTGGACACGGCGGCGCAGATTGTCGGATCGGTCTGGATCGGCGCCGGCCGCGCGATAAGCGCCGACGCCGTCATCGCCGGGCCTGCCGTCCTGTGGGACGATTCCGACGCCGCCGAAGCCCCCAAGCGCCCCGCCGGCCCGCGCCGCTTGCGAGCCACTAGCTGGGTCGAGCAGCCCCCCGTCATCCGCCGCCGATCGCGCGCCGAGCGCGCCGTGAAGCGAGGCTTCGACATGCTCTTCGCCACTCTGGCGCTTGCCGTGACCGTGCCGTTTTATCCAATCATCATGCTGGCTATCTGGCTCGAAGACGGCCGCCCGTTCTTCTTCTGCCATCGCCGCGAAACCATGCGCGAGCGCGAATTCAACTGCTGCAAATTCCGCTCGATGCGCAAGGACGCCGAACTGCTCAAGTTCCATCTGCGCCGCAGCAACGTCTCCAACGGGCCGCATTTTCACGTTCCCGACGATCCGCGCGTCACGCGCGCCGGCCGCTGGCTGCGGCGCTTTCATCTTGATGAGCTTCCGCAGTTCTGGAACGTGCTGATCGGCCACATGTCCGTCGTCGGCCCCCGCCCCAGCCCGCACTGCGAGAATCAGGGCAGCACAAGCTGGCGCGAGGCGCGCCTCAGCGTGCGGCCCGGAATCACCGGATTGTGGCAGGTCATGCGCACCCGCGAAGCCGGCGTCGATTTCCAGGAATGGGTCCGATACGACGTCCAATATGTTGAGACCGGAGGACTTTGGATGGATCTGCGAATCATTCTTCGAACCATCAGATTGGTGATGTTCCCACTATGAGCGTACTGGAAAGCAATGCTGTAGAGGTCGTCTCGGCGCAAGCCATGGAGCGCGAGCATCAGCCCGAAGAGCTGGTCATTCGCAACGTGCGCGGATGGATCGGCATCGACTGGGCCGAAATCTTCCGCTTCCGCGAACTGCTGCTGTTCCTGGTCTGGCGCGATCTCAAGGTGCGCTACAAGCAAACCGTCCTGGGCGTCGCCTGGGCCGTGATTCAGCCGCTGTTCAACACGCTCGTCTTCGTCATGCTCGACCGCATGGCCGACATTTCCTCCGAAGGATATGTGCGGTCGCTCTACATCTATGCCGGCGTGCTTCCGTTCACTTTTTTCCAAACCGGCGTGAATCTGGCCGGCCTGAGTCTGGTAAATCAATCGCACCTGCTGACAAAAGTTTATTTCCCTCGCTTGTTCGTCCCCACGGCCAGCGTCGGCGCGACGATTGTCGACATGGCCATCTCCTTCTGCATGTTCGGCGTGCTGATGGCCGGATTCCGATTTATTCCCAACTGGCAGATCGTCTTTCTTCCCTTGCTCCTCATACCGACCATCATGGCGACGCTGGGAATGGCTTATCTCCTCAGCTCGCTGACCGTCAGCTACCGCGACTTTCGCTATGTCATCCCGTTCATGCTGCAAAGCTGGATGTTCCTCAGCCCCGTCATGTACCCGGTCGCTCGCGTTCCCTTGAAATATCAGTGGCTTTTTGCCCTGAATCCCATGGCCGGCATCATCGACGGGTTCCGCTCCTGCATTTTCGGCAAGCCGTGGAACTTCATGATGCTGGGCATCTCGACAACCGTCGCCGTCGTCATGTTCCTTTTCGGTCTCTTTTACTTCCGCCGCACTGAACGGCGCTTCGCGGACATCGCCTAACTGAAAACTGAAAATCACCATGAGCAAACCCGCAGTCAAAGTCCACGGTCTGGGTAAAAAGTACCAAATCGGCCAGCAGGGCAGGGTCACTAAGACCTTCCGCGAAGCCGTTGTCGGCGCGATGGCGTCGCCGTGGCGGCGCTTCAAAGCGCTCAGCGGCGATCACAGCCATGACAATATTTTCTGGGCGCTCAAAGACGTTTCGTTCGAGGTTCCCGCCGGCGACGTCGTCGGCATCATCGGCCGCAACGGCGCTGGCAAATCGACATTGCTGAAAGTTCTCTCGCGCATCGTCGAGCCGACCGAAGGCGAAGTCCGCATTCGCGGCCGCGTCTCCAGCCTGCTGGAAGTAGGCACCGGCTTCCACCCGGATCTCACCGGCCGCGAAAACATCTATCTCAACGCCGCGATCCTGGGAATGAAGCGCGCCGAAATCAAACGAAACTTTGACGCCATCGTTGATTTTTCCGAAGTCGCCCAGTTCCTCGATACGCCCGTCAAATATTATTCCTCGGGCATGTACGTCCGGCTCGCTTTTGCTGTCGCCGCCCACCTGGTTCCCGAAGTCCTCATTGTCGATGAAGTTCTCGCCGTCGGCGATGCCGCGTTTCAGAAAAAATGTCTCGGCAAAATGAACGACGTCGCCAAGCAGGGCCGCACGGTTCTATTCGTCAGCCACAACATGGGCATCATCGAAACACTTTGCACCAACGCCTACTGGATGGAGCACGGCCGGCTCAAAAAATACGGCCCCACGCATTCGGTCGTGCAGCAATACCTCTCCGAAACCATGAAGCGGGCCAGCACCTCCATGGACCTTGCCAAAATTCCCCGCGCCGGAACCTGGGGCAGCCAGTTGCTCATCACCAAGATCGACTGGATCAGCGGCCTGCCCCTGCGCCACGGCGAGCCGTTGCGGGCGCGGATTCAGTTCAAGACCAACGGCCTCGTTGAAGACGGATCGCTCGGTCTGGGTTTCTCCTCGCTTGAAGGCCTGCGCCTGCTGACGTTCGAGTCCGACTTCGGCGTTGAGCGGCGCAGATTCAGCAAGGAGCAGACCCACGAAGTGGAACTTCACATCGACAACCTTCCGCTGCCGCCGGGAACATATTCGTTCAACCTCGGCGCGCGGTCGGGAGACGTTTTCTCCGTCGATTACATTGACGACTGCGGCCAGATCGAGGTTGCTCCCGGACCAGTGACCCAGGCTCACCACTATGTGCCCGGCGCGGGAGTCCGATTGCCAAGCCAGTGGTCGTGGGGCCATGGCGCGAAGGAAATGGAATCACCGGGGGTTCGGTGCATCGTAAACTAATGCCTGTCTCCACCCCACAGGGATCCGCGATAGTTCCGTCATCGACCGACCCGGTCGCCGATGCTGAAGCGCGCTCCCCGATCGCCTTCAAGCGAGCGATGTCGCTCGATGTGCGGCCCCCCGCCGCCGTCATGCCGATCGCGCCGCCGCTCCGCCTGCGCAGCCCCGCCCTGCCGCCCGCCGCGCCGGCGCCCGATCATCGCGCATGGCCGCGGCGAATGCTCGGCAAAGTCACGCGCCCCCTGCGCCGCTGGGCCTGGGAAACTGGGCACATTCTTCTGCATCACGGCGCTCCCAGCATATTGCTCGTCTATGGCGACGGATTCGGCGATCACCTCCTCTGCACCACTGTCTTCCGCGAATTACGCAAACGCGGACATCGCAATCTCTGGATGATGAGCGGACACTCCGACCTCTTTGAGGGCAACTCGGACGTCGACGCCGTGGTGCCGATTGACTGGCGTTACCCCGAACTCGCCCAGCGCCGCGGCGGCCGCTCGCTCATGCCCGATTACGCCCAGATCATTGAGGAGGAGGACCGCAGCATCCCGCCGACGCGCCACATCATCAGCATGAT
>Ga0182024_10015909_pt1 | contig 14335 bp, 12 predicted proteins | sample P32metaG_FD_120480 | JGI IMG/M metagenome (GOLD analysis project Ga0182024, IMG submission 120480) | Permafrost microbial communities from Stordalen Mire, Sweden - P3-2 metaG (Illumina Assembly) | ecosystem: Environmental > Terrestrial > Soil > Wetlands > Permafrost | place: Sweden: Stordalen... | reverse complement strand
TTTAACCGGGTGTGTTTTGCTCGGCACGAGATTTATTTTACCTCAATGTGAATCTATTTAACATTTTATGTTAGTCTCTTTTACATGGAGGGTCGCATGAAGATGAGCATGGGGAGTCGTCTTTTGCAGCTATGGAGAAAGGCGCTTGCCGTGGGTCTTGCTTGTGCGCCCGCGCTGACCACACTGGGATTCCTCATGGCGGCTGACCTGGTGTTGTGCCTGTTTGGACTGGTGGTAGACCGCCGTGTGATTACCGGGGCCCCTGCTTGGCTTAAGCCGGTAAAGTTCGCGCTCTCGACCATGATCGCCGCCTGGAGCTTCGCCTTCTGTATTGCGTCGGCCACCATCTGGCCGCGTCTCAGGCGCGGGCTCGACGTTGTCTTGGCCGCAGCCCTGTTCATTGAGATCGCGCTGATTGACATGCAGGCGGCCCGAGGAACAAGCAGCCACTTTAACGTTGCCACGCATTTTGACGGCACGGTGTTTGCCGTCATGGGCGTCAGCATCGCCTGTATCTGGCTGGCGATGCTGCTGCTCACGGTGGTTCTTTTCCGCCAATCCTTTGCTCATTCCGCCTGGGGCTGGTCGCTGCGGCTAGGGATGGTCCTGGCGTTGATCGGCACCGGCTCAGGAGGCCTGATGACCGAGCCTAACTCGCGGCAACTGGCAGACGCGCATGCTACCGGACGGCTTTCCATCGTGGGGGGGGCACACAGTAGGTGCTCCGGATGGCGGTCGCGGATTGCCTATTACGGGTTGGAGCGCCGATCACGGCGATCTTCGCATCGCGCACTTTCTGGGCATGCATGGATTGCAAGTGCTGCCGCTGCTGGCTTGGTGGATCGGCCGTCGTCGCGTACCGGCCGTCGAACGGACGCAACGTAATCTGATCTTTGCAGCAGCCACCAGCTACCTGGCGTTTTTCGGACTTGTTCTGTGGCAGGCCTTCCGCGGTCAGTCGATTGCACAGCCGGATGGTTTAACGTTGGAAAGCTTTGCTGTGTGGTTGGTGGGAACAGCGATTGCCCTGGTCGTGATCAACAGCAAGCAAACTGCAAAGCCGGGTCAGGTCGCCAATATATTCAGGACTAAGGAAGGGATTTCATGACTGCAGATGCGCTCTTTCGACTTTGCAATAGCGTAGCAATGGCCGGTTGGCTTGTGTTGGTGGTCACAGGTTGGTCGCCCCGTGCCTCGCGTGTCGTCTCTTCGCTGATAACCGGTCTGCTGGTGCCGGCTCTGCTATGCGGTTTCTACCTGGTGCTCATTTTCACCCACTGGGGTGGCCACAAAGGTGGATTCAGTTCCCTCAGTGGCGTCATGTTGCTTTTCACCGACCACTGGCTCGTCCTTGCCGGGTGGGTGCACTATCTGGCCTTCGATCTTTTCATAGGTAGCTGGCAGGTGCGGGACGCAATGCGCAATCGCGTGCCCTTCATACTCGTGCTCCCATGCTTAGGGCTGACTTTTCTCTTTGGGCCCATCGGGCTCTTGCTGTATCTGCTTCTAGCGGGCCTGGTATCGCGCGGCAAAGCCTGGCCCGGTCACCCGGCGGTCGTGACATAGGAGATTCGCTAGTCGATGGACCGAAAGGGAAACCGCAGATCTCTCCACTCCGCTACGCTCCGGTCGAGATGACAAATTTATCGCAACAAGAAGAATTGTCATCTCGACCGGAGCGTACCCGGATTTCCTGCCACGCAGCACCGGACACGACCACGTGTGCGGCTTTCATTAGGGAAAGCCGCATGAAGTTCGCCAGCGCCACAAACTTCAACAGGAAATCCGGGGTAGCGGAGTGGAGAGATCTGCGGTCTCCCTTAACCGGTCGTAATCTTCAAGTCATTCACGGCCCGGTAGGCCTGGTTAATGGCACAGTCGGTGTAAGCGTAGGCGTCAGCATCCGCATTGGCGATAGCAATGCGCCCAAAAGGCTTCCGTGCCTCGACGCAGGGTAGCGGCCCCCCGTTCAACCAGAATGGATCCCACAAAGAATTGTATTGGTAAGCGTAGCCATGGGGCCAGCGATTGACCGTAATCGCCGCAATGTCCCGCGCAGGATCAAATCCGCCGGCCCCCATACTCCGGGCAAGTTGCTCCCTGATTTTTCTTTCGAACGTTTCGAACGTCGTTCCATACAAATCGGCTCTGCCGGCACGATGCTGGCTGCGCGCCGGCAGTCCGGGCGAACAGGGATAACGCTCCATGGTGACCACGATCGGTTCCTCGGGACGCTTGGTGCAATGGTAATCGCCAATGCTGACGCGATGATCAAGACCAAATGCCGTGAAGTAGCATCCTGGCGCAGACACGCCTGCCGTCCGCAAGCGGACGAAGCTCTCCCAGTTCCGGATGGCTACGTTGGTGTAGACAAGAGGAACTTTCTCCGCCGATCGCAACGCCGCTACCTGTGCCGCCGGTAACTCGGTGGTGAGGTAAGGAATGACGGGATGCCAGCAGGCCAGAATGCAGTGCTCTGCCTTTACCGTGTACAGCCGTCCTTGCTGCACATAAGTGATCTCCACTTCTTTCGCAGTAGACGGGTCACCATCATGCCGTACCTTCACCACCGTGCTGTTCAGGCGGATGCGCGTCGGCTTGCCAGGTTGATCGAGCTGGTCATAGCGAACCTGGGTGGTCACAATGTCGTCAGCTGAATTACCGGGTACCGCCTGGGGAATCAGAGAACGCACCAGCAATCGCGCGATCGACGAATTGCCATCAGGGAAATGAAAGAAATACTTTTCCGCTTCTTCGTTGGGAATAGAGTCACGGCCCATGCCTGGACCCGGCGAAGGCGTGAGTTTAAGGCCGTCGAAGCCGGGCATACCTAGACCCCATGCGTCCTGAGCCGAGACGGCGTCAATGCCCACACCGTAGAGCGATTTTGGTTCTGGATCCAATAATGTAACGACCTGAGGATCGACCTTGACCAGGTTGATCAGGTAGTCCTTGTAACTCATACGGGCGAGCTTCGCCTTCTTCTCGTCCGACGAGAGCCCCGGCATCAAATCCTGGTCAAGAGAAAAGAGGCGTTTCATATCCGCCTTTGCTTTTTCTGTCATCGGAGCTTGTGCGGCGAACTCCTGCCACGTTTTCTCACCGTGCCGGGGCGCAGGGTTAATGACCAAGCGATCGGCGCCGAAGGTTTCCTTATCAAAAAAAATCCTCTGCTTCAGACCGAGGGAAGGGTAGAGAGTTTTGTCGTTGTGTCTCGCGTACGAAGAAACATCGATACCCAGATCGCGGACCACCCCTTTGGCTACAGGACTATAGGGAGCCGGGCTCTCGATGGAATACGTGCCTCCGAAGCCCAGCATGAAGGTCTTGTCTACCTGGAATTCATTACGTTTAGCATGTCCACCGAAGTCATCGTGGTTCTCGAGGATGAGGACGCGCGCCGTCTTGCCGGCAGCCTGATGGAAGAAGCGCGCGGAAGAGAGGCCGCTGATGCCGCCGCCCACCACGATCAGGTCGTAGCTTTCGCCCGTGCTTTCAGGCTGCCCGGCGGTGGCCCAGAAAGTACCGTCGCGTAGCCGATGGGCTACTTCAAACGCACCCGGATGACTGCCTCGCAATCCGTGGGCCGTAGGGGGATCATAGCCGGGACGGTCTTGTGGCTCTGTTGAACCTTGGGCGAACGAGTGCGGAGTCATGGCCGCGGCAATGGCCATGGCCGCTCCGTTCATGAAGTCGCGGCGAGTAATGCGGCAGTCCATGCCCAGTTCCTTGTCAATCCAACTCATCGATTGATTGTCTCCGTCTTCTCCCGGGTCATCAGCCACTGTGACAGAAAGATGGTGATTACCGAGAACAAAAAGATCAGGGTCGCAATGGCGTTCATTTCCGGGGTCGCGCCGCGCCGCAGGCGTGACCAGATCTCGAGCGGCAGCGTATTTTCCCTGCCGATCAGGAAGAAGGTAACGGCAATCTCATCCATGGAGAGCGTGAAGATCAGGAGCGCAGTACCCAGCAATGAGGTCCGCAAACCGGGCAGGACAATCCGCACCAGGGTCTGGATTCTGCTCGCTCCCAGGTCTGCGGAAGCCTCCTCAAGTGATCGATCGAGCTTGGCCAATCCGGCAAAGATCTCCGTTGTGGCAACCGCCGTCAAGGCGGTGGAATGGCCGAGAATCACAGTGACCAGGCTCAAATGAAACCCACTGCTCACCGTTAGCAAGAGCAGCGAGATGCCGGTAATCACACCCGGAACGATCAGCGGCAGCAGCACCAGCCGTTGAAAGGCCGCTTTGCCCGGAAAAGAATAACGATCGAGTGCGTAGGCTGCGGGAAAGCCAATCAACATGGATAAGACAACCGTAGAGAGCGCGACGATCGCGCTGTTGCCCACGGCGGTCCACATGGCGGAGTCGTCAAACAGCGTTCGATACCAATCGAGCGTCCAATGCTGTGGCGGAAACCCTCCCACGCCATCACGGTTGAAGGAATAGACCACCAGCACGACGATCGGCAAATAGAGAAAGGCATAAGCAGCCGCGGCATAGGCGGTCGAGAGCGCGGGAAGGGTGCGGTTGCCGGCCTTCATGCCACTCTCCAGCGTCGTTCCAGCCGTTGCGTAACAGTGAGAATGACAAGAACCATTACCAGGATGAGCACTGCAACCGCCGCCCCCAGCGGCCAGTTGTAGTCCGCTCCGAATAGGTTGGCTACGATATTGGCGATCATCACGCTGCTCGGCCCGCCTAACAACAGCGGCGCCAGAAAATCACCGAAGCTAAGCAGGAAGGCAAAGGTAGCACCAGAAAGAACACCGGGCAGTGACAGCGGAAGAATCACCCGGGTGAAGGTCTGCCAGGCAGTGGCTCCCAGATCGCTGGACGACTCGAGTAATTCACGCGGAATCTTCTCCAGCGCAGCAACCACCGGCAACACCACAAAGGGTACATAGATGTGGGTAAGCGTGACGATCACAGCAAAGGGGCTATACAACAGGAAGCCGAGAGGATGCCGGGTTGCGTGGCACCAGAGCAGCAGGGTATTCATCACTCCCTCGTTGCCGAAGATGACTTTCCAAGCGTAGGCACGCACCAGGTAGCTGATCCACAGCGGGATAATCACTGCCTGGTAAAGAATCTGCCGGTACTTGCCGGCCTGAAAGACAAGAAAGCACGCCAGGGGATAACCGATCAGCAACGACAGTACGACGACCGAAAGCGCGATGCGCATGGAGCGGAGAATCACGGTGAGGTAGAGTGGCGTGTGGATCAGGTGCAGATAATTCGCGAGTGTTAGGTGGCGAACCACTTGCTGCCCGGAGTCCAGGCTCCAGAAGCTGTAACAAAAGAGCAAGCAGTAAGGCGCGAAAAGAAAAAGAGCAATCCACGCGAAAGGGGGCAGCGTCACTAGCCATGCAGACAGGCGAGAGCGCGCCATGTTATGCCTGCTCCACTTTTTCCGGTTCCAGCGGAACCAGGTCTTGCGCCTGAAAAGCAAAACGGCCGCCGTTACTACGTGGCCCGGCAACACGCGCCGATAGCTCCATGCCGGCCGCACAGCGCAGCGTGAGCAGAGAATCTGCGCCATGGAACTGTTCTGCAACCACTTCTGCGACGAATGGCACCAGCTGCAAGTCCGGCTGTACAGTTTCCGCTACAGGGGCAATACACTCCGGACGCAATGAAAAAGTGACCGTGCCATCCGCGACCTTCACCGGAACGGAAAAGGCTCCGCAGTTTGCCATCCCTTGCCGAACTGTACCCTGGACAAGATTGCTCTTGCCCAGAAACGAGGCCGCATAAGCGGTCCGCGGGGTGGAGTAGATGGCGCGCGGCGTGCCGCACTGCTCCACCTTGCCGTGGCGAAGCAAGACCACGCGGTCGGAAATGGCCAGCGCCTCACTTTGGTCGTGGGTAACAAAGATAAACGTAATGCCGACCTCGCGTTGCAGCAGCTTTAGCTCGCGCTGCATTTCGAGGCGCAGATTAGCATCCAGAGCCGAGAGCGGTTCATCGAGCAACAGCAGCCGAGGCCGGTTGACCAGTGCCCGGGCCAGTGCCACCCTCTGTTTTTGCCCGCCGCTGATTTGCCGGGGAAAGTGTTTGGCAAATTGCTCCATGTGGACTTTCCTCAGCGCCTCCTCCACCCGCACAGTCATTTCGTCGCGGGCACACCCGCGCACTCGCAAGCCGTAGGCTACGTTCTCGAAAACACTCATGTGGGGGAAGAGGGCATAGCTCTGGAAGACGGTATGAATGGGCCGGCGATGGGGCGGCAGCGCATCGAGCCGATCATCCTCGAGCAAAATGCGTCCGCTGGTAGCATCCTCAAACCCAGCCAGAATGCGCAGCAGAGTGGTCTTGCCCGATCCGCTTTCGCCCAGGAGGGTCAGAAACTCGCCCTGTTCCACATCAAGCGAAATGGATTCGAGCACCGTGTGCTCGCCGAAGCGTTTGCCGACGCTTTCCAGGCGCAGAAAGGTGCTCATGCCGAGCCCTTCACTGGCTGGCCTTCACTTCGTTCCATATCTCGGTGTATTTCGCGCGCCGCGGCACATCCTGCCAAAAGACAATCTGGCGCTGGTAAGCATCGATGTCGTCCAGGTGCAGACTGTGCCGCTGCTCCGGCGTCATCAACGCGGCGGCTTGTGGGTTTGCCGGGATATATCCCGTAACATCGCTGAGCTGTTTCTGCGCCTGGGCGGAGATAAGGTAATTCAACAGCTGGTAGGCAAGTTCCTTGTTGTCGCTGGAGGAGGTAATCATCAGGTGATCAATCCACCCCGTGGTGCCTTCCGCGGGAATTTCTTCCTGGATGGGCAGTCCGCTCTTGTGCAACTGATTGGTCACCAGCGGCCAGCCCATGCCGGCAATGACCTCGTGGTTTTGAAACAGGTTGGTCAGCTCGCCGCCGGTGGTCCAAAGCTTGCGGATATTCGGCTTCAACGCGATCAGCTTTTGTTTCACCTGCTGCAGTTGCGCATCATCGAGGTTGTACACGGCCGTGGTGTCAGGCTTGCCAAAGCCGAGCACCTCTGCCGCCATATACATGGTGGAGAGGTCGTCCCAGAACGATAGCTTATTGGCAAATTTCGGATCCCAAAGTTCAGCCCACGTCGTGGGGGCTTTGGGAAAGGCCCTGGTGTCGTAGAGAAGGGGATTAGGGCCCCAGGTAAGGGGCACGCCGTAGACCTTGCCGTCTTGCTTGACCAGCTGCCTGGAGGTAAGGCTCGGAGAAAGCTGCGCATAGTTCGGGATTTTGCTCAAGTCGAGGGGCGCTACCAGGCCGGAGCGGCTGAGCGAGGTCGCCACGTCGCTTGAGGGCGAGATCACGTCGTAATTGGACGAGGCACCCCCACGTAACTTGGCCACCAGCTCATCGCTGGACCCCATGTAGGCTGCGGTCACTTTGCATTGGCATTTGGCTTCGAACCCCTGGATGAAAGAAGGGTCGGCGTAACCTTCCCAAACCAATAGGCTCAGGGTTGGGGGTGCTTTCTTGCACCCGGAAAGAACGGCAAGTGCAGCCACGCTGCACAGCAAAACTGCCCTGATAGTCTTCGCGCTCACGCTTAACAAATATGGCTCCAATGCTCTTTGGCCGAAAACTACAGCGGACCTTGGGGCCGGGGCTTGGCAAGGACAGTTCTTTAAACCGGATGACAAATCGCAAGAAGGACGAGGTCAGGTGCAGATTGGCTAATTTCCAGAAATTACTACAAGGGTTTAAACGTGGCAACGTCTTTCCTGAGACACTCCCCAGGTCATATAATGCAAAGCAGGGTTTCCTGAGCGAATGTCTTCTCTCTTTGATTTCGCAACACCCCGCGTCTCCGGCACCTTTTGCCGGATGCGGTGGTTTCTCCGCTATGCCCGCGGCGAAGCCCGGCTGTGCCGGCGGCCCAACCCCAGTCTCCTCGAACGCTAGAGCATTCTCCCTAGCTGTACCTGGCCTCCGTACCACTGACAGCCCTCTGGGCAAAGGATGAATCCCCATGCATCACCTTCTGGAGAAGGAACTCGCCTCTTTTGAAGCACGTACCCCAGGTTCGAAGGCCGCGCTCAAGCGCGCCGAACCCCGCATGCCGCTTGGCGTCGCCAGCAACTTCCGCAGTTACGAGCCTTGGCCATTGTTTGTAAAAGACGCCCAGGGAACGCATATTCACGACCTCGATGGCAACGAATACATCGACTTCAACCTTTGTTTCGGCGCCCTCATGGCCGGCCACTGCCACCCGGCGGTAGTTGCCGCCGTACAGGAGCGGCTCGTCACCGGCACCATGTACGGCATGCCGCACACCCTGGAGTACGACCTGGCGGACGAAATTTGCCAGCGGTTTCCGGTGGAGCAGGTACGTTTCGGCAGCAGCGGAACCGAAGTCACCATGCACGCCATCCGCATCGCTCGCGGTTTTACCGGGCGCGACAAAATCATCAAGATGGAAGGCGCGTATCACGGCGTGCACGACTCGGTTTTGGTGAGCATGAAGCCCAAGCTCGAGCTCGTTGGCGATCCTGACCGGCCCAATCAGGTGCCGGCTTCGGGCGGCGTTCCTGCCGACACAGTCAAGAACACCCTGGTAGCGCAGTTCAACGACCTCAAGGCAGTCAACGGCCTTTTCAAGGAAAACCCAGGCCAGATCGCCGCTGTGATCGTGGAACCCATCATGATGAACATCGGCATCTGCATGCCGGAGCCGGGCTACCTGGAAGGCTTGCGCGAGATCTGCACCCGCGAGGGCGCGCTGCTCATTTTCGACGAAGTGAAGACCGGCGCCAAGCTGGGCCGTGGCGGAGCCTGTGAGTACTTCAACATCAAGGCCGACATCGTAACCTTGGCCAAGTCCATCGGCGGCGGTTTCCCCTTGGCTGCGTTCGCGGCCAGCAAGAAGGTGCTGGACGTGATCGCGGAACACAAGGTCTTCCATGCCGGCACCTACGCCACCAACCCGCTGGTCATGGCCGCCGGTCTTGCCACCTTGCGCGAGGTGCTCACGCCCGCGGGCTATGCCCACATCGGCAAGGTGAGCGACGCCCTCGTCTCCGGCTACAAGCAGATAGTTCAAAAGACCGGCCTCGAAGCTTACGTGGAGAGCGCCGGAGCGAACGGAGCTATGCTGCTCTATCGCCACAAGATTCGTAATTATCGCGAGTGGCACGCCGTCGATACCGATCTGTGGAAGCTCTACTGGTTCGGCATGTTGAACCGTGGTGTCATGGCACAGCCCTACTGGTGGGACGAGCAGTGGACCATCTCCGTCGCCCACTCCATGGCGGATATCGACAAGCACCTCTCCGCCTTTGAAGAAGTCGCGCCGGCACTGGCCCAGGCTCAGCAGGAAACCAAGGCGCCGCAGGAAACACTGGTTTAGCACTTTCGGTCGCCAACAACTGGGTGCGCCAAATCAGCAGATGGTGCACTCAGTATTACTCCCCCGGGCCTAGCTCTCGAAAGGAGCCACTATGGCTGTCTCGCAGACCAGTTGTGAACCAATGTTTATCAACGGTGAATGGACGGAAGGTTCTTCCGGCAAGCGCATTCCTGTGTACGACCCTTCAACCGAAGAGGTCATCGCCGAAATTCCCGACGCTAGCCAATCCGATATAAACGCCGCAGTAGCCGCGGCGCGCCACGCCTTCGACGAAGGTGGCTGGCCCCAAACCACAGCCCAGGATCGAGGCCGTATCCTCTTCCGCATAGCCGCCAAGCTCCGTGAAGAGGCTCCACAACTCGCGGAACTGGAGTCACGCAACTGCGGCAAGCCGATCGTCGAATCGGAATACGATATCGCCGATGCCGCCACCTGCTTTGAGTACTACGGCGGCCTGGCCAACAAAGTCTCCGGCCTGGTAAATCCCGTTCCCGATAACGCCCTCAGCCTCTCGTTGAAGGAGCCGGTTGGGGTCGCGGGGCAGATTATTCCCTGGAACTACCCCATCGGCATGGCTGCGTGGAAACTGGCGCCGGCACTGGCGGCTGGCTGCACCTGCGTATTGAAGCCGGCGGAGCAGACCCCGCTGACCATGTTGAAGGTGGCCGGCTGGTTGGCGGAGTGTGGTGTACCTCCCGGCGTGGTGAATGTCGTAACCGGGCTGGGTGAGACAGCGGGCGCCGCAATCGTGGCCCATCCCGAAGTGGACAAAGTCGCCTTTACCGGATCGGCCGCAGTGGGCAAGCTGATCATGAAGTCGGCTGCCGATACCCTCAAGCGGGTCACCCTCGAGCTGGGCGGCAAGTCGCCCAACATCTTCTTTGCCGATGCCGATTTTGAAGCGGCCATCGACGGCGCGCTCTTCGGCATTTTCATCAACCAGGGTGAAGTCTGCTCAGCGGGCAGCCGGGTGTTGGTGCAACGGTCTATCTATCCGAAATTTGTCGAGGCGATGACCGAGAAAGCACGGACCATCAAACTAGGACCACCGCTCGACCGCTCCACCAAGATGGGTCCGCTGGTAAGCCGCGAACAGTACGACCGGGTTTCTGCTTATCAGCAACTGGGCAAGTCAGAAGCCAAGCTGGCCCTCGGTGGAGGCCGGCCCGCTTCGATGAGCCGCGGTTATTACGTCGAGCCGACCATCTTTTACGACGTGGATAATTCTTCGCGTATCGCGCGGGAAGAGATCTTCGGCCCGGTCGCTGCGGTGATCCCCTTCGAAGACGAGCGTGAGGCGCTCAAGATTGCGAACGACACCTCCTTCGGACTGGCCGCCGCCGTCTGGACGCGTGACATCTATCGCGCCCTGCGTATGGTCAAGGCTATCCGCGCCGGAATCGTGTGGGTCAATCACATGCAGCCCACGTACGTAGAAGCACCGTGGGGCGGCTTCAAACAATCGGGCTTCGGTAGGGAACTGGGGATCCATGGGATCGACGAATATCTCGAGACCAAGCAGGTGCACATCAATCTGAATGAATCGCCGATTGGATGGTACTGAAACCATGTCCAACATTCGCCTGAAGACAGAAATTCCGGGACCCAATTCTCGCGCGTTGACAGCCCGCCGGTTGCAGGCTCTTCCGCGCGGGGTCTATGCCTCCACACCGCTGTTTGTGCGTCACGCCGAGGGAGCGATCCTCGAAGACGTAGACGGCAACCGCTTCATCGATCTGGGCGGCGGCATCGGCTGTGCCAATGTTGGCCACCGCAATCCGCGCGTCCTGAGCGCACTCCGCTCACAGCTCGACGCCTTTCTCCATCTCTGCTTCCAGGTCACCGGCTACGAGAGCTATGTTTCGCTGGCAGAGAAGCTCAATCAGCTCACTCCGGGTAGCTTGCCAAGAAGACCTTCTTTGTAAACAGCGGAGCAGAGGCGGTGGAGAACGCGGTGAAGATCGCGCGTGCCTTTACCCGGCGCCCGGCAGTTCTCTCCGTGGAAGACGGCTTCCATGGCCGCACCATGATGGGCCTGTCGCTCACCAGCAAGACTCACCCTTACAAGGAAGGCTTCGGCCCCTTCCTGCCCGATGTTTACCGCATCCCTTTCGGCGTACCCGCCAATGCGCGGCTCTCCAACCGTGGGCCGATGACCAAGGGCCAGGTCAACGAGTTGCTGGACCAGACATTTCGTCGTGTAGTGTCGGCCGAGGCCGTCGCCGCCATCGTGGTTGAACCGGTGCTGGGCGAAGGTGGCTTTGTGGTTCCGCCGGCCGGCTTTCTGCCCGCACTGGTCGAGATCTGCCGTGAACGCGGCATCGTTTTCATCGCCGATGAAGTGCAAACAGGCTTCGGTCGCACCGGGGAACTCTTCGCCAGCAAACATTTTGGCATCGAGCCCGATCTCCTTCTCACCGCAAAGTCTCTTGGTGGTGGAATGCCCCTGGCGGCGATCACCGGCCGCGCGGAGATTATGGATGCTCCCGGGCCCGGCGGCCTGGGCGGCACGTTCGGTGGCAACCCCGCCAGCTGCGCGGCGGCCTTAGCGGTGCTGGAAGAGTTTGCCGATGGACACTTACTCGCGCGTGCCCGGTCGCTCGGAGAGCAATTCCAGCGTCAAGCTACTGCCTGGCAGCGGCAGCATACCTTTATCGCAGACGTTCGTGGCGTGGGAGCCATGCAGGCCATAGAGTTTGTCGACTCGAGTGGAGCGCCCTGTGCGAAAGCCGTAAAAAAACTGGTGCACCATTGTCTGCACCATGGCGTGCTGGTGCTGAACGCAGGCACTTACGACAACATCGTCCGCCTGCTCATGCCGCTGACCATTACCGATGAGGAGTTCAGCCAGGCGCTGCGGGTACTGGAAGACGGCTTGAGCGCGGTTGCAGCGGAGCTGGGGGAATTAGCCGCCGCCGCCCACTAGGCCGTCTGTACTGTAGCCAGATCATCGTCCCGGAAGTAGGAGCCCGTGATAGAAGCTGCATCGACTGCGGATGTGCCAGAGCTGTCACGGCTCTACATTGCCTACCGCGTCTTCTACGGCGAAGCTCCCGAAGAGCAGCGCGCCACCGCGTTCATCCAGGATCGCGTCACGCAATCCAACGGACGCTACTTCCTGGCCCGAAACAGAGAGAAGGCAATCGCCTTCATGCATCTGATGCCTTCCACCAACACATTGGCCATGCGGCCTATCTGGTTCCTGGAAGATCTCTATGTGGATGTAGCCGCCCGCGGGCAGGGTGTCGCCACTGCTCTGCTGCGCCATGCGGAAGCCTTTGCCCGCAGCACGGGCGCTGAACGTCTAACCTTGGCCACCGCCCGCGACAACCTGGCAGCCCAGCATATTTACAAGAAGTTAGGCTACGTGCACGACAATCACTTTCTTTATTTTCACCGTTTGCTGCAATAAGAGGCGGACCAGGCGCTGTAAAGTAGAGATCTAAGGTGAAACCATAATGAGCGAGACCGTAACCGAAGTAACGATGACGAGCCAGGAAGTTTCCGAATGGACCAAGAAGCTGAACTATGGCACCTGGCGTTACCAGAAGAGCTGGAATCCCCTGCACATAGTCGACGCCGAGGGATGCTACTTCACCGACGGGAATGGCAAGCGTTACCTCGACTTTTCGGCGCAGTTGATGTGCTGCAACCTGGGGCACAAGAATCAAGCTGTGATACAGGCGATCGAAGAGCAGGCGCGCAAGCTGGCATACATCATGCCGTCCTACGCGACCGATACGCGCGTGGAGTTGAGCCGTCTCTTGCTTGAGGTGTTGCCCGAGGGGCTGAACAAGTTCTTCTTCACCACTTCGGGTACGGAAGCAAATGAGGCTGCCTTCAAGATCGCCCGCATGTATACCGGCAAGACGAAGATCATCGCGCGCTACCGGTCCTATCACGGGTCGACCATGGCCTCCATCGCGGCAACGGGCGATCCACGCCGCTGGGCCATGGAGCCGGGCGGTAAAGGACAGGGCTTTCTATTCGCGCCGGAAGTTAACTGTTACAAATGCCCCATCAAGCACACTTATCCGGAGTGCGGAATCGCCTGCGCGGACTACCTGGAGCACATGATCTCGAACGAAAGCGATGTGGCCGCCGTCATCGTAGAGCCGGTAGTCGGAACCAACGGCGTGCTCGTTCCGCCGCCGGAATACATGCCGAAGCTACGCGAGATATGTGACCGTCACGGAGTCTTGTTGATCGCCGATGAGGTCATGTCAGGCTGGGGTCGCACCGGCGAATGGTTTGCCATGGATCATTGGGGAGTAAAGCCGGACATTCTTGTAACCGCTAAGGGCATCACTTCGGCGTACGTTCCGCTAGGGCTCTGCGCCACCACGGGCAAGATCGCAGAATACTTCGAGGACCATTTTTTTGCCCATGGCCATACGTATGAGGCGCACCCGATCACGCTGGCGCCTGCCGTGGCGGCTATCAATGAGCTAAAGCGGCTCGACCTGGTGAACCGGGCTCGCGAGATGGGTAAGTACATGGGAGAAAAGCTGAACGCACTCAAGCCGAAGCATCCCTCGATCGGCGAAGTGCGTGGGTTAGGCCTCTTCTGGGCGTTAGAAATGGTGAAGGACCAAGAAAAGAAAACCCCCTTCAACACCAAACAGGACAAGGTGGACGGAAAGCCAACCGTCGTAGATCGCGTAGCCGCCGAGATGATGAAGCGCGGTGTCTCCATCCAGGCCTGGATCAGCCACTTCGTGATAGCGCCACCCTTAATCATCGAGAAACACGAAATAGACTTCGCGGTCGAGCAGCTCGACCAATCGCTGGCGATTGCCGACGCAGCCATCGCCCAGTAGACTCCGTCAGAGGAAAGGGACGGGTGCCCCACCTTCGCCCCAGCGTACTCCGGATTTCCTGTCGAGCTTGCTGGCGCTGGCGACCTTCATGCGGCTTTCCTCAACGAAAGCCGCACACGTGGATGTTGGTGGAGCCCCGTGCAGGAAATCCGGATACGTGGGCCGAAAAAGACAGGGGCGAAGCCCC
>Ga0182024_10015908_pt1 | contig 14335 bp, 7 predicted proteins | sample P32metaG_FD_120480 | JGI IMG/M metagenome (GOLD analysis project Ga0182024, IMG submission 120480) | Permafrost microbial communities from Stordalen Mire, Sweden - P3-2 metaG (Illumina Assembly) | ecosystem: Environmental > Terrestrial > Soil > Wetlands > Permafrost | place: Sweden: Stordalen... | reverse complement strand
TGCGGGACAGTAAGTCCAATCCCAAGGAATCTGCCGAACGCCAAAAAAGTACTTACCCGGCTCGTACGAGGAGAGATCCACCCGCAGTGTCAGCATCGTAGCGCCGTTTTCGATCTTTGCCTCGCCGTTTGCTGAGAGTAACGGCCGATCTGCGCTCTTCAATAATTGGACTTCATAGTTGCCGGCCAGGCTGCCGAAAGGCAACCGAATTGTCAACTCCTCGGGCTCACGCCCCAAAAGAATCGGCTTCTTCTCTTCTCTTGCTTTGTCCGACCGGGTCATCGACAGGTCTTCCAAATCAACCATCCGCGGGCGGTAGATCAATTTGGCAATCTGGGGCCGATCTGGGCGAGTGCCGGCGCCGTGCCGATTGGCAAGAATGAAAATGGTCCCCGCGGCAATGATCGCCGCAGCCACTCCGATACCGACCCGCTGGGCCTTCTTTCGCCGTCTCAAGCCGGCACGCAAGTCGAGGAATTCCCGGTAGCACTCCGCGCAGTGCGTAAGATGTTGCCAGTTGGGATTCCCTTCAAGGCTGTAATCGAGGGGTCTGCGCGCCAGCGTTCGTAACGTGGAATCGCCGGGGCACCCCCGCCTCTGCGGGTTGGGATAGTCCCGCAGGATTGAGTCTTGGAGTTGCTTCTTAAGCCTATCGAAATGATCGAATGGCGACTCGTCTGGCATCAGTCCATGACATTATGGCACTGAAATCGTGTTGCGTTAAACGATATTGCGACATATCTTCAACGCCTGATTCCGGCTGCCGCTGCGGCCTTCCGCATACCTCGATAGAACCGCTGAGAGATGGTATTGCGCGACTTGCCGAATCGGCCGACCAATTCCTCGCCGGCGCAATCGCTCAGTATCATCGGGACCATTTCGCGAACGTCGTCCATCCCGAGGCGTCGCAGCTGATCCATAAGCCGGTCAAGGGTGTCCTTGGCCTCCAGAGCAGCAGTTAGATCGAATTGGTCCTGCAGCGCTTCGAGCGTAGTGGCGAATAGCTCGACATCGGCCTTTTTCCGGGCCCGTCGCCCACCAACGCGCAGATCCTCGGCGAACGAGTGTGCGCGTCTCAGGATGCGAAAGCTGGGCGCGGCGCCGAAATTCTCGCGGTCCGTTCGCCACAAGGAGTGCACTGCCAGTTCTGTAATTTCAGAAACACGCCACCTGTCGTTCAGTACCCTCCCTGCGATGTTCCGCAGCAGATCGGCTACAGGAACCACCCCTAGCTCGATGAGTGCCGGATGAATCAAATCACCTTCGGAGTCAATGTCGTCAATGCAAATGGGAACGACCGACCCAGCGGATTTCTCGTCGTAATCGTAAGGAATCGTGACCATTAGTCCCCCACGCACTGGGCATCTGGGACGGCCCTACATCCCCTGTCACAGGCCCAGCTTTTGACGGCCTACAGAGAGAAGGCCTCCGTTTATGCAGACAAATATATCACAGCTTGCGGAACAGTCAAGAGTAAGTTCTATGCCTTCTATGCCGTTCGGTCTATACCGAGCAGAAGGGCCAGTTGGGAAGGGAAACTAGGGCGAACCGGGCGAAATCGTATCCGCGCCGCTGCCTGGCAACCGTGCGGAAAACATCGTGTGGGTGGCGGTGGACCCAAGCCGATCGGCGAGGGCCTCGTGGGGTAAAGGGACACGATCTGCGCAGGTTGCTAGCGCCCTTTAGCATGATTCGCCGCGGGGAAGGCGCCTTAATGTAATCACGCCCGGCCGATCTTGGAAAACAGGGTTCCGCTTGGAATCGCGCGACGGACACTCGAGCGCTTCCGGTCAGGCGTTGAGATTTTCGAAAACGTCCTCTGCGCTCTAATTCGCACCTAGTTGATTCCGCGGACCCGCGTAGGCGTTGGCGCAAATGGAGGGGGTAAACATGCAGACAACCGCGGTGGAAGAAGAAGGCGTGTCCCATGAAGGGCCGGAAGTTCGGTAAACCCAGGGGCAAGACCTGCACCTGGACACCAGAGCTGGACGAGATATTGAAAGCCGCTTGGGCGCGGGGAGGTTTGCGCGCGGCTCGGCGAGCTGTCCGGCAGCAACAGCCTACGTGGTCCAGGTATTCAGTCAAAAGACGCGCGGCAGCGCTGGATTTGTGCCGGCGAAGGGCGCCACGCTGGACGGACGCGGATGAGAACCATCTGCTCTGGTCCATCGACAGCAATGCCTCCCTGGCTTTGATTGATGACCGGCTCGGCCGCAGTCTCGCAGCCGTTCGAAAAAGGCTCCGGCGTCTCGACTACACGGCCGAGAGTCTCGGCGGATACAAGGTCAAGGATGTCGCCGAGATGTTCGGCGTCCCGCCGGCAAGGGTTCAATATTGGGTTGCCGAAAAGCTGCTGCTTACAAAGGGCGGCCGCATCACCGATAGCTCTGTTTCGAAGTTTCTTGCTGACCATCCAGAGAAAATCCCGTTCGAGAGCTTGAAAGTGGATATGCAGGATTGGCTTCGGGAGAACGGATACCCGGCCCGAGGAAGCGAGGCAAAAGGGGCCAGCGTGGGCAACCAATGAGGACTATGTTCTTCGCCCGGCGCAATATGCGTCGGCAGAGGCAAGCCAGTCAGCGAAAGACGGGTAGGACTTTGGGCGGACCTGAAACCACTCATCATGGCAGCGTTGGTTGTAGTGGATGAGCCGTTGGTAACGAGGATGGTGAACTACGGCGTAGTGCAGCGCCGCATACCATCCTTCCGACCTCGCTGTGCAGCGCCAAGTCGACTCGCCGAAGCGCACCAGGCGATAAAACAGAGATCGGACCCACTGGGGTCCAACATCCGAAGCGGGCAGAAGTCCGGGGCATCGGTTTCGCAGTTCCGTCGCCACGTCCCCATCGAGAGGCTGCCGCGGCTTGGAAACAGCATCGACCCAGAGTGCGAGCGCTCGTGTTTCAAGCGACTCGGTAACCGCTCTATTGAGGCGTGGCGCTTCCACAGTTCCAAGCGCCTGAACGGCGCGAGCCTTTTCGGTTCCGGGAAGGGCCAAGCTGCGCGTAGCAAGAACCTCCAACGTCCATTGTTCTAGCGTCGGCCATCTCACCGGCGCCGTATGGCGCCAATCGGCCTTCGTGCGCTCCCACGTCGTCCATGCCTGCTCGATGCGGAGGTCCTTGTAGGCGTAGTACATAAGGGCATCAAACCACCCCTCTGCTCTTGCCCTGGCAAATCGGTGAGCGGTGACCCACTCCTCCAACGACTTCCAAATGGGAAGACTGTCCTTTTGTTCCCGGCTCTGCAACTCCAAGAATCCGGGGCACCGAGATTGCAATGCGAACCGTACGACTTGCGGAACGTGATCTGCGGCTTCAGTGATGGCCCGAACCCACAAAATGATCATGTGCCATTCCGCGAAAGCCGCTGCACCGTCTGCCAACTGCTGCCACGGCACCACGAGGCCTTCACACAGGGCTCTTTGTTTGCCGTCGCGCCGTACGTTGAGAACGAGGCTTACGGAGTCTATTTTCACCATCCACGATCCGTTTCTGGGGAGGCGGCTCGGACCGTTGGTCAAAGCTTTCTTACTGTACCAACTCCAGTGCTTCTGCGGAGGAGAGAAATCGACTGGCAGCAACCCACCGGCCCGATGTTCCAAGCGCCTCTCGACGTGGCAACCGAAAAGTGCCCTAGAGGCGCGGTCGCAGTTGCCGGCAGAGGAAAGCCGGGAAATCCCGCAACTCGCTGGAGGCAGGTGAAGTCGCCACGGTGCAGAGCATCGGCGGAGGCCAGTTCCGTAACGAATTCACGAAATGCGAAGCGGCCGGGCCGTGCCGCACGCCTCCATGGCCACCTCTTCCGCCGTAGCGCGGGCCGGTGCCAGCACCAACATCGAGCCTGCTGCGGAGAACTGCGAGACGAAATCCACAGCGCGGCGGACGTAGGTCGGAGTATCGAAGCATAACCCTGAGAATCCAAGGCTATCGCAAATTGCGGGTCAGACTAAAGACAGTGTTCGACCACGTCTGTTTTCTCCTTTCATTTTGGACGGGCGCATCCATCTGGTCGATCTTCCCGATACACTGGTGTTACTCATGCTGCTCACTGTCAAGGACGCTTGCGCACTGCACCCCATGGCTCTCGAATATTCGATGAGCGAGCAAGTGGAAAACCTGGTGGACGTCATCGGGGCCACGTCCGCGACCGCTCACGATTTCTTCGCTAAGAACTACGTCACAAAGGGCATGGAAACGCTGCTCAATCAGGGGCTGCGGCGGCTGGGTGGGAAGTCCGACCAAGCTGTTTTCGAACTTAAACAGGCCATGGGAGGCGGCAAAACGCATTCCATGATCGCCCTTGGTCTCTTGGCGGGCGACTCATCGCTTCGGTCCGACTTCGTCCCGGAAACCGCCCGCGATGCCGCATTTGGCGACGCCAGAGTTGTCGCAGTGAACGGGCGGCTGGGCTTCGAAGAAACGTTTGTTTGGGGCGAAATCGCGAATCAACTCGGAAAAGGCGCGCAGTTCTCGAAATTCTGGCGGGACGGGGCAAAAGCGCCTTCCGAAACAGACTGGATCGATCTGATCGGCGAAGACCCCACGCTGATCCTGCTCGACGAATTGCCGCCGTATTTCGATTACGCCGTTACGCGCGTGGTGGGCAACGGTAACCTCGCGCAGGTCACCACCTATGCGCTCTCGAACCTTCTCTCGGCGGCACTGAAGCTCAAACGCTGCTGCATCGTCGTCTCGAACCTATCCGGCAGCTATGAAGGCGCCTCAAAACAACTTCGCCAGGCGATCCGGAACTTCGAGCAGGAGGCTAACCGGCAGGCGCGGTCGGTCACCCCGGTCGAACTCGCCAGCCAGGAGATCTACGAAATCCTACGGAAGCGGCTGTTCAGGAAGCTGCCGGATAAATCCGTGATCGATTCCGTGGCGACCGCTTACGCGAGTGCGCTGTTGGAAGCAGTAAAGTCGAAATCGGTGGCCAAGAGCGCCGAACAGATTGCGGAGGACATTCACGGTTCCTACCCGTTTCACCCGTCTGTCAAACACGTGGTTGCGCTTTTTAAAGAAAACGAGAGCTATCGGCAGACGCGCGGACTGATGCAGTTCGTCTCGAAGATGATCAAATCCGTCTGGACCCGCCCCATTAACAACGTTTACCTGATAGGGTGCCAGCACTTGAATTTGAACCTGATGGATGTGCGGGAGGAGATGAATAAGATCAGCAACCTACAGGGGGCGATCGCGCACGATGTTGCCTCGGCCGGAGGAGCGGTGGCCGAGACTGTGGACGGGCACAACCAGAACGACGCAGCATCGCAGTGTGCCGCACTATTGCTTACCGGATCATTGTCGGAGTCGGTGGATGCGGTGAAGGGCTTCGCTAAACCGCAGATGCTTGAATATCTGATCGCGCCGAACCGGACCGTCATCGAGTTTCAGGATGCATTCGAGGCGCTGAGGTCCGGTGCCTGGTATCTGCATCGCAAGGACAACGATGCTTACTACTTTTCCAATATTGAAAACCTGCAGAAGCGGATCGAGAATCGCGCGCTTAACGCTCCGCAACCGAAGATCGACCAGGAGATGCGCCGCCGTCTCGAAACGATCTTTCGGCCGGAAACGAAGATCGCGTATCAGGACGTCCATGCATTGCCGAAGATCGATGAGATCCGACTGAACGGGCCGCGCGTTTGCCTGGTTCTTAGTCCGGACAGCAGGACTCCACCTACTGAGGCGCAGGAGTTCTGGCAGTCGGTGACCGAAAAGAACAACTTTTGCGTGGTGACCGGCGATGGATCGAGCCTGGGAAATCTGGAAGACAAGACGCGGCGCATCTGGGCGATCGCGCGTGTTTTGGAAGAGACAGGCGGCGACAAATCGCAGCACAAATCTGAGCTGGAAGAGGAGGGCGAGCAGGCGGAACTCGACTTCAACGCCACGGTGGTTAGTCTTTTCAACCGCGTCTACTATCCGTCGAGAAACGGTCTGACCGCAGCCAAGCTCTCCATGACGTTCGGAGGAAATCAGTTTCGGGCCGAAGAGCAGATCGAGAAGGCGCTTGCGGACGTTGGCGTGTCCAAGCTATACCGCTCGACAGACGAACAGGTGGCCGATGTGTTGATTGGCCGCGCCGAGGAGATGCTCTGGCCGGCCGGTGGAGAGCGGCGCGTTCCCTGGCGCGACGTGGCTAGCCGGGCACTCACCAATGAGCGCTGGCCTTGGCTTCCCCCGAAGGGACTTGAAGGGCTGCGCAAGATTGCGGAAGGCAGGGGCCGGTGGCGGTATTCCGAAGAAGGGTACGTCGAGAAGGGTCCTTTCCCGAAGGCGAAGACGCGCGTGATCGTTTCGGAGCGGGACTACAAGGAGGAAAGCGGGACGGCCACGCTGGAAGCGCTCGCGCGCGATGCGGGGCAACACGGTCGAGTGCATTACGCCAAAGATTCGAATGTGACCGCAGACAGCCCCTGCATCTCCGACACGATCTTCGAAACGACCGACACCGTGCTTTGGTTCCTCGCCACAGACCCGGACGGGGAACACGAGACTGGTGAAGCGAAGCGTTGGGAAAACAAGCTGACGCTGACGCATCACCCGGTGCTTTTGCCGGGGGGCAAACGGCGCGTGGAGCTTACGGTAAAGCCGCGTGGGGTCATACGCTGGAACACTACGGGCGCGAACCCCAAAGAAGGCGCGGTCTACAAGGGGCCGATTGACATTCCCGGCGACGCCGAGACAACGGTGTACGCCTACGCTGAAGACCAAGGCGTCGGCCATTCCAGGAATTTCACAATTCCGCGCGCTGACCAGACCGGCCCTTCGATTGTGAAAACGAAGCCGGCGCATTTACGAAAGAAGCTGGACTTCCGAGGCAGCTCGGAAACCTATGCTGCACTGGCGAACCTGGAATCACTGCAAGCGACCCTTGCCGGGGGTGTATCACTGACCATTGGGGAAGGAGCCCGGGCGATCACCACGCGGTTTGGCTCCGATACTGCCATACAGGGAGCCGTAATCCGCGCGTTCATCGATGAGGCCCGGAATGCGTTGATGAACCCTACGGCAGACGTGGTGCTACGGCTGGAAGACGTGTCGTTCCAAAGCGGTCACGACCTGGAGACGTTTGTAGAGAAGCAGAGGCTGGATGTGGCGACGGGAGACGTGGAGCAGTGATGAGCGGCGCAGTGATGCAAACTCTGGGTTTCGGGTGCCCGGAAACGACGGACCCGCATCGGTTCGAGGTGGATATTCCAGCGGGGCGTACGGGAATCGTCTCAATCGAAGAGCATTACGGAATCAAAGCTGGAATCGACGGTCTTCCCGAAGTGGTGGAGCGGTGCCACCTGCCGCGACCAATCTGGTCAATGATCGCGGAGGACGTGAAGCGGGATTTCAACGAACGGTTGCGGGCGAAGAAGTTGGCGGCAAGCCGCTGGACGGTGGGTGTCAACAAGGTGGAAAGGCTGTTGGGGAAGGAACTGCTGGTGCTGGCTTGGGCGGTGGAAAAGGCCGCTCCCGATATGGCGCCAAACGCGATCCGGAACTGGGTGGGGTTGCGCCCTGAGGAGCGCTGGTGGTTGTACACGGTGACGGCGGCGGCTACCGGCTTCCCCGAGCAGGCGGATGTGGGGTGGAGGAAGGCGCTCCGCTTCGCCCTGACGGAAAATCCGCTTGCAGAACCGCTGACCGACCGAACGAGGGAATCGATGAATAGGCAAGGACGGTCTAATCGCAAGAAGCCTGCCTCATGGGGGGAATCGCTGCATCTGTTCGCGACGGAGAACGAAGAGGAGTCCCCGTTTCTGGAGTCTTCCGGGGACCCACGGTGAGCGTCGTCCCTTTCGCATGGCGCGATAAACCGAGCCTGATTGAGCGACTGCTGCCGGCGCAAAAGATTTCGGCCGAAGCGCAGAAGGAGCGCAAGGCCGGAGCGGGCCAGACGTTGACCGCACTCGGGAGCTATTGGAAGGGGCGCAAGCCTTTGATTCTGGTGAAAGCCTGCGTGCTTGGCGCGCTGCTGCCGGCGACACCCAACCAGGAAGCCGATCTGGAGATTTTCGAGAAGCTGATGGCGCTGGACGATGAGGCATTTTTGCGACGCGGTTTCCGGCCCGATTGCTTCAATCTAGTAAAGCGTTTCCATCCGCACGGGGCTATGTCGACAGAAGAGGTCGAGAAGCTCTTCGAAATCAGCCGACGGACAGGGATTGGGAAATCAGGTTGGGAGACCGTGCCTTTTTCGATTGATTACCTGGAGGGTCCGAGGAGGGTTCTTTTTCACTGGCGCGAGACTGTGGGTGAGGCGGAACGCAAGCGGTGGGAACTGCGATGGGTACGGAGCTTCTCGTACGCGGAACGGGTTTCAGGAGCGAAACGGCCTGAGGAATTGAACCAGGACGAGCTGTTTGAGCCCGTGTGGGGCGCAGTGAATGGGCACTTAGGAACGGACGCGCGCAGTTTGCCGGAACTGATCGAACAACTCGGGATATTGCGGTTTGGGAAGCGTCCGCGAGTGGGAGACACGTTTTGCGGGGGCGGATCGATTCCGTTTGAAGCGGCGCGGATGGGGTGCGACGTGTACGCGAGCGATTTGAACCCGATCGCTTGCATGTTGACTTGGGGGGCGCTGAATATTATCGGTTCTTCGGCGGAGGACCGGCGGGAGATTGAGGATGCGCAGTCGGCGGTTGCTTCGGCGGTAGATCGCGAGATCACTGAGTTAGGAATCGAGCACGATAGGGATGGCAACCGGGCGAAGGCCTTTCTTTATTGCACGGAAGTGCGATGTCCGCAGACGGGGTGGATGGTGCCGCTCGCCCCGAGTTGGGTTATCAGTAGAACGAGGAACGTGATAGCTCGACTTGTGCCAGACCGGACGCGGCGCCGGTTTGATATCGAAATTGTTTCGGGTGTGTCCGCCGAGCTAATGGAGGAGGCTTCGAAAGGAACCTTGCGCGACGGCGATGTCGTTTACACTCTGGAGGGGGAGACATATAGAACCAAGTACAATGCGATCCGGGGCGATATGCGCCTGGCCGATGGCGGGACCGAGAACAAGCTTCGGCGGTGGCAGAAGACGGATTTCATGCCCCATCCCGACGATATCCTTCAGGAGCGGCTCTATTGCATCCAATGGGTCACCAAGAAAACTCTTCGGCAGCGTCGGCAAGACACTTTCTTTTCATCTGTATCCCAGGACGACCTTGATCGGGAGCGCAAGGTCGAAGCCGTCGTGCAGGAGAACCTCGTTCGGTGGCAGGACGCCGGTATGGTGGCCGACATGCCAATCGAGCCCGGCGAAAAGACAGATGAGCCGATTCGAACTCGCGGTTGGACTCATTGGCATCACTTGTTCAATGCCCGCCAAATCCTACTTTTTGGGCTTCTGCAGAAACGCTCGATTAAAAGGCCTGCGAGCGCACTTCAGATTGCCAAGGGCCTTGATCGAAGTTCACGTCTGTGCCGCTGGCATCCGAGTTCGCCAGGCCGACCGGGAGTGGCACCGTCCGGCGATAAGATTGAGCAGGTATTTGACAACCAAGCGTTCAATCCTCAATCGAATTTTGGTTGTAGAAGTGCCGCCGAACTGTTGGCTTATCTCGACAGGTATGAAGGCAAGAGATTCGATATACTCTCCGAGCAGTGCCTCCGTGCCGCGTCGGCAGCCGATTGTGATGCCCCATGTCATCTGTTCATAACTGATCCGCCATATGCAGACGCGATCCGATATGAAGAGATAACTGAGTATTTCATTGCGTGGCTCAGAAAAAACCCGCCCGCGCCTTTCGACCAATGGGTATGGGACAGCCGACGTCCTCTCGCGATTAAAGGTACAGGCGACGACTTTCGACGGGAAATGACCGCCGCTTACCGCGCGATGTCGGACCACATGCCCGACAACGGCATGCAGATTGTGATGTTCACGCACACGGACGTGAGTGTATGGGCAGACGTGGCCGCCATCGTATGGGGCGGTGGACTCCAGGCCACAGCCGCCTGGTACGTCGCTACGGAAACCACTTCAGAGCTAAAGAAGGGCGGTTACGTTCAGGGCACCGTCCTGCTGGTCGTGCGGAAACGATTGCAGCAGGAGAGCGTGTACCGGGATGAACTGGTGCAGGAGGTCCGCACGGAGGTTGCCCACCAGATCGAGACTATGACAGGCCTGAACCAGTCGGCGAAGGGTGCCGGGCGGTCGGAGAACCTGTTCGAAGATCAAGATATGCAGATGGCGGGATACGCGGCGGCGGTCCGCGTACTGACCGGCTATAGCAGCATTGACGGGCAAGACATGGCGGCGGAGGCTCTACGTCCACGGCAGGTCGGCGGCCGCGACATGGTGAAGGAGATTATAGACTTCGCGGTGCAGGTGGCGAACGAATATCTGGTGCCGGAAGGAGTCGCTCAAGGACTGTGGGAGCGGCTTTCCGGTCCCGAACGGTTCTACCTGCGGATGCTGGAAATCGAAGTTGGAGGGACGAAGAAGCTGGACAATTATCAAAACTTCGCCAAAGCTTTCCGATACGGCGATTACACGGCGGTGATGGCTTCGACAAAGGCTAACGATGCGCGGCTAAAAACGGCTTTGGAGCTTAAGCGCGCCGAGTTCGAGGGCGAGTTCGGGAAGAGCCCGTTGCGCGCGATGCTATTCGCGCTGTACGAATTGCAGCGCGAAGTGGATATCGACGAGGCGATCAGTCATTTGCGGGATCTGGTCCCCGGCTATCTGAGCCGCCGGGAAGACCTGATGGCGCTGGCTTCGGCGATCGCTGCGAAGAGGGAAGTGAGGGCCCCGGCGGAAGCGCAGGCGGCGCGGATTTTATTCAGCCGGATCAAAAACGAGCGACTGGGGTAAGATGAGCCATCCCTTGAGTTCAATTCAGCGCTTCAGTTCACGCGCGGGACGCTTGAGCCATGTCTTCCTGAAGGACCGGCTAACGGGGGCGAAGAGATACCGCCGCATCGCTGGATATTTCCGGTCGTCGATCTTCGAACTGGTGGACGAAGAGATCGAGGGAATAGATTCGATCGAGATCGTCTGCAACAGCGACCTGGACCCGCGCGATATCAAGGCCTCCAGGCTGGCTCGCGAAACGGCGCTGAAAGAGAAATGGAACGAAGGTTTTGATGAGATCGACACCCTGATGAACCGCAAGCGCTACCAGCGGCTCTATGAGCTTCTGAAGAGCGGCAAGGTGACGGTACGGGTAGTGTCGGCTAACGACGCACCGTTCCTGCATGGCAAAGCGGGAGTGATCGAAAGCCGGGATGGCACGAAGACATCGTTCATCGGTAGCCTGAACGAGACGCGTGAGGGTTGGCAGGAACATTATGAAATCGTTTGGGAGGACCAGTCGCCGGAGGGCGTGGCGTGGGTGGAGGCGGAGTTCGACTATCTGTGGGCTCGCAGCGTAGCTCTGCCAGACGCGATTATAGAGGAGGTGGGCCGGCTTTCGCGAAAAGTGGAAGTCGAATTGGAGACACTGGAGCCTGCGGATATCGCGGCGTCGGCTTTGGTGGAAGCGCCTCTATATCGCAAAGGCGAGGAGTTGAAGCCGTGGCAGCGAGCCTTCGTTGGCCTGTTCCTGGAACATAGGGAGAGCTACGGTGCTGCGCGCTTCGTGCTCGCGGATGAAGTGGGCGTTGGTAAGACTCTCTCCATGGCTACCGCGGCGATGGTGGGATGTTTATTGGGGGATGGCCCAGCTTTGGTCCTGGCTCCAGCTACGCTGTGCCAGCAGTGGCAGGTAGAGTTGAAGGACAAGCTCGGGCTACCTTCGGCAGTATGGCTTTCTAGCGCGAAGGTTTGGCGGGACGCCAACGGGCACATCATCAAGACACGCGGGGCGGAAGATATCCGGCGGTGTCCTTTCCAGATCGGAATTGTTTCGACCGGTCTGATTGTGCAGGGGACTGCGGAAGCGAGGACCTTACTGGAGTGCAGGTTCGGCACGTTGGTACTGGATGAGGCGCATAAGGCGAGAAAGTCGCGGGGCATCACGGCGAGCGGGGATCCGAACCGCTTGCTGGAGTTCATGCTGGCCGCGGCGCAACGGGCGAAGCACGTGATTCTGGGAACCGCCACTCCGGTACAGACCGATGTCGAAGAGTTGTGGGATCTACTGGAGGTGCTGAATCAGGGCGCCGACCACGTGCTGGGGGGATCCGGAAGCCGGTGGCGGCGGCCGGCGGCGGCGATCGCGGTGCTGACTGGCGAAAAGGCGATTGTGGAAGAAGGCGAGGCCTGGAACTGGCTGCGGAACCCGCTTCCGGCGAAGCGGGAGAACGCGCTGTTCGACCATATCCGGTGCGATTTGGGAGTGAAGCCGGGCCGTTTTTTCACGGACCGGCCGGTAACGGATCTTGAGGAATTCACGCGGATGGAGTTGCGAGACGCGATCGCAAGCCGCGTGGATGGAGTAGGTTTCCTTCCGAGGAACAATCCGATTCTGCGGCACACGGTGTTGCGAAAGCGGGCGACGTTGGAGGATATGGGATTGTTGGATCGCATCGCCGTGGATATCTGGCCCAGCGAGCACGAGCATCTTCCCATGTTCGATGGCTTGGCGCTGCATACGTCGGCGGAGTTCGATCTGGCTTATGCCGCGGCCAAGGATTTCACCGACGCGATGCGGAGGCGGGTGAAATCCGCCGGGTTCATGCAGGCGATGATGCAGCAGCGGATCTGTTCGAGCATCGCGAGCGGAATAGCTACGGCCAAGCGTCTTTTGGAAAAGCGCCAGGCGGTCGCGGTTGAAGGTGAGGATGATGTGGCACAAGAACTGCCATTGGGAGTTCCGCCAAGCGACGAACTGCCGGAGATCCTGAATTCCGAACGTTTCTACCTGGAGCGGATCGTGGCACAGTTGAGCCGGAAACCGACCGATCCCAAGCTGGATGCCGTACTGTATTTCCTGCAGGAACGTGGCTGGCTGGAGCTTGGGTGTATCATTTTCAGCCAGTATTACGACACGGCTTACTGGATCGCGGAAAGTCTGACCGCGCGGATGCCTGGCGAGCGCGTCGCGCTGTATGCGGGCGCCGATAAATCCGGCCTGTTCTTCGATGGGGAATGGCGAAGCGTGGAGCGCGAGGATATCAAGAGCGCGGTACGCGATCACAAAGTTCGCTTACTGGTGGCGACGGACGCGGCCTGCGAGGGTTTGAATCTGCAAACTCTTGGGACTCTGATTAACGTGGATCTGCCGTGGAATCCGGCGCGGCTGGAGCAGCGGATCGGACGAATTAAACGGTTTGGGCAGTCGCGGCCGAAAGTCGACATGCTGAATCTGGTTTACGCAGATACCAGTGACGAGAAGGTGTACCGCGCGCTGTCGCAGAGGATGCGGGATCGATATGATTTGTTCGGATCGTTACCGGATACAATCGAGGACGGGTGGATCGAGGATATCGAGAATCTGGATGAATATTTTTCGCAGTTTACTCAGAAGAAGCGGCGGGCGAATGCCTTCGATCTGCGATATGGCAAGACTGTGATGCCCGACGGTCCGGGATGGGAGATGTGCGAAAAGGTGCTCTCGCGCAGAGATGTGGTGGAACGGTTGTCCGCGGGCTGGTGAAAACAATTGGGACCATCGTGGAGATCAATCTTGCGGCGATTCGCCGAGCGTTGCGGCCTGCTGGCTGTTTCCGAGGATATTCACAAATCGGCGCATCATTGCACGCCCGCTGATCTGCTGCGCTCTGTTGCGGCATTAGCAATTTCCGCAGCTGTCCCAATGTTGTCGGTAAGCGGGTGAAGTAAGGCTTGTTCTTTTGGGCAGCGCTGACCCGGTAATCTCAGCAATGAAATACGTTAATGTATTTTCGAGGCTATTCTGGGGCGGTTTTCGGTGCCTCTCACTGGGGCAGGCCCAGATTGTTGAGCGCGTGAATCGGGTCGAGTGAGTTCAAGGCTGCTACAGCTATGGAAGAAGAATTCGACGAGTCAGTCCAACCCGAAGACCTCGGACTCATCAAAACACCGATCCCGGTACCCCCGATGTTGGAAACGGCTCTGGGGTATCCAGGGGACGAGCGTTATGCAGCTTTCCACGAGTGTCACGTGTCGATTCCTGGCTTCGTGGTCGAAGACGCCGATCACAGGTGGCCCGGGATCGCAGCGGGCTGGTTGCTATTTTGTAAACATCCCCTTGTGGCGAAGGTCCTGGACGCCGCTCGGCTCGATTTGAAGCGGCAAGTGCCAATCATCCCATGGAAAGAATGGAGTGCCATGGCACCCTCGCAACACGACGACTATTGGAGAAAAACACGATGCTTGGTCCTCGATCGCGAAGCGCGATCCCTGTACATCGGCGTCTATCCGAGCGTTATCTTGTTTCTACCCGCTGAAAGAGCTTCGCGAGAGCCTCAGGGAGATG
>Ga0182024_10015907_pt1 | contig 14335 bp, 17 predicted proteins | sample P32metaG_FD_120480 | JGI IMG/M metagenome (GOLD analysis project Ga0182024, IMG submission 120480) | Permafrost microbial communities from Stordalen Mire, Sweden - P3-2 metaG (Illumina Assembly) | ecosystem: Environmental > Terrestrial > Soil > Wetlands > Permafrost | place: Sweden: Stordalen... | reverse complement strand
GTTCGTATATCCAGTACCTTAGCAGAATCACCTGCCAAAACAACGGATTATCGCCGCTGAAAGACTAGATATTGGGGGGGCGAAATCCCTCCAAAACTCGCGCCGGAGCCCCTGCCGGATCAAAATCGGCGGCTGCCTCGGCTTCGCATCGGCGGCTGCGTCCAGAGATGAGACTCACCTGCTCGCCGATTGCCTCCTCCCCGTCGGGCTGGTATAAAGCACGGCTCTTCTCGGCGTCCATCCGAAGGTCAAGATCATGTCGCGAGTCTGCCAGGTCACGGGCAAAGGCCCCAAAACCGGTAACACGGTGTCCCATGCGAATAACCGCAAGCGCCGCCGCTTTTTGCCGAATTTGCACACCCACCGATTCTGGCTGGAGAGCGAACGGCGTTTCGTGAGCCTGCGGGTATCGACCCGGGGTCTGCGTACCATCGAGAAGCGCGGGATCGAGGTCGTCGTGGCCGATCTGCGCGCCGAAGGCGTCAAGGTCTAAGGAGCATTCCTCATGCGCGATAAAATCAAGCTCGTCTCCTCCGCAGGCACCGGTCACTACTACACGACCACCAAGAACAAGCGCCTGCACCCGGACAAGCTGGAGACCAAGAAATTCGATCCGGTCGTGCGCAAGCACGTCGCCTACAAAGAATCGAAGATCAAGTAAGCTCCGGCCCGAGCGGCCTCGCTCCTGCCCGAGCTGCCTGAAGTAGAAACCACCCGCCGAGGGATCGCTCCCGCGCTCCTCGGGCGCCGCGTGATCAAGGCAGTAGTTCGCGATCGCCGCCTCCGCTGGCCGATCGACAAGATTTTCGAATCTTCGGTCCGCAACCAGACAGTCCGCCGCGTCGAGCGGCGAGCCAAATACATCTTGATCGGTTTCGACTCTGGTACCGCGATCGTGCATCTCGGCATGTCGGGAAGCCTGCGTCTCGTGTCGGCGGACATCCCGCCGCGGCCGCATGATCACTGGGACATGGTGCTCGACACGGAGCGGGTGCTGCGATTTCACGACCCCCGGCGGTTCGGGAGCCTGCACTGGGCCTTGGGCGATCCGTTGGCGCATTCCCTGCTCGCCAAACTTGCGCCCGAACCTTTATCGAAAGGCTTCGACGCCGATTACCTCCACCACGCCACCCGCAAGCGCTCCGTGGCCATCAAGCATCTGATCATGAATTCGCAAATCGTGGTGGGCGTCGGCAACATCTACGCGAGCGAGGCGTTGTTCAGAGCACACATCTCGCCGCGGCGTTCGGCCCGCCGGATCACCCGGGCGGAGTCTAAGGCGCTGGTCAGCGCCATCAAGGACGTGCTCTCCGAGGCCATCGAGATCGGCGGCACCACCTTGCGGGACTACGTCAACGCCGAGGGAACGCCCGGCTATTTCGCGCAGCGGCTCTATGTGTACGAGCGGTCGAAGCAGCCTTGCCGCATCTGCAAAGCACCCATCAAGCAGTTCACGCAAGGTCAGCGCTCGACTTACTGGTGCCCCGGCTGTCAGCGGTAGCGCGGGCAATCAGCGTTAGTAGACCAGCCCCTCGCCCTCGCCGCGCGGGTCCGACGCAGCGGCTACCTTGCCGCTCGCAAAATCCCAGGTGATGACTTCCATGTTGCCCCAGCGGCGGCGGCTCTGTTCCAGCCGGTGGCCCATCGCCTGCAGACGCGAGATTTCGTTGTCAGTCAGCGCCCCTGTCTCGTACTCGACGACGTCGGGAAGGTACTGGTGGTGGTAGCGGGGATCCGACACGATCTCCTGGGCATTCATGCCGTTCAGATAGTCGAGCGTCCCCAGAATCACCATGGTGATGATGTAGCTGCCGCCCGGGCTGCCGATGATCATCAGACCCTCGGGCGTCTCCACGAAGCTCGGCGTCATGCTGGAGAGGGGCCGCTTGTTGGCTGCGACGGCGTTTTCGGCGTTGCCGACTAGGCCGAACGAATTGGGCGTGCCGGGTTTGATCGAGAAATCGTCCATGGTGTCGTTGAGCAGCACTCCGGTCTTCGGGACCATGTCTCCGCTGCCGAAGAACAGATTGACGGAGATGGTTCCGGCGACGCGGTTACCGGCGGCGTCCAGGATGGAGAAGTGGGTCGTGTCCTGGCCCACCGGCGCAGTTTCGATGCCGGGCAGCATGTCGCTCGGCATGGCCTTGTCCGGGCGGATGCTCGACCGTTGGCCGGCGGCGTAATCCTTGCTGACGAGCTCCGCCATCGGCATCTTCACAAAATCCGGGTCGCCCAGATACACGGCACGATCCCGGTACGCGCGCTGCATCGCCGAGATGATCCAATGCTTGCGCGTCGCCGAGTCGATTTTCTGGAGGCCGACGCCCGACAGGATGTTGAGCGCATCGAGCAGGGCCACGCCTCCCGAGGAAGGCGGCGAGGCGGACACGATGCGCGCTCCGCGGTACTCGCCGATCAACGGCTTGCGCTCGATGACCCGATAATCGGCAAGGTCCTTCAACGTCCAGATGCCGCCGCCCGCTCGTACGCCGTTCACCAGATCTTGGGCGACTCGCCCCGAATAAAACCCGCTCGAGCCCTTGTCGGCCAAGGCTTCCAAGGTGGCCGCCAGTTCCGGTTGCTTGATGATCGCGCCCATCTCGGGCACGTTCCCGTCCGCCGTCAGGAACACCTTGGCCGCATCGGGTGAACGCATCAACCGTTCGCGCTTGACGCGGATTGCGCCCTGCAGCCGCGCATACAGGGGGAAGCCCTCGCGCGCCAAACGAATCGCGGGCTGCAGGCTGACCTTCAAGGGGAGCTTGCCGAATTTGCGCGCGAGATAGTCGAAGGCCGCGGGCTCGCCCGGGATACCAGCCGCCAAGGGACCTTCGGTCGACGCGCGAGCGACCGGGTTTCCGGAGGCATCGAGGTACATGTCGCGGGTCGCGGCCCCCGGTGCCTTCTCGCGTGCATCCAGCATGGTCTCGAGGCCGTCGGCCTCACGATGCAGCAGATAGAATCCGCCGCCGCCGAGACCCGAACTCGTGGGCTCGACCACGGCCAGCGCGGCTGACACGGCCACCGCGGCGTCAAATGCGTTCCCGCCGCGGGCGAGGATTTCCTGACCGGCTTCGCTTGCCAAGGGGTAGGCGCTCGCGATGGCGCCCTTGTGCGCGACCGCTGCCGGTTCGACGCGGGGCGCGCGGGAAGTTTCATCGCCGTGCGATGTCGGCACCCAGAGAAGGAGCGCGGCTAGGTACGGTGCGGCGAGCGCGGAGGCGGCGGAGCGGATCAAAGCTTGCGATGCCGCTTCAATTCGACTTCCACCAGCGGATGAACGAACTCGGATACGTTGCCGCCCAGGACCGCGATCTCCCGGACCAGGGTCGATGAAATGAAGGTGTATTGCTCTTGCGGTGTCATGAAGACCGATTCTATTTCCGGCGACAGGTGCCTGCTCATATTAGCCAACTGAAACTCGAATTCGAAGTCCGATACAGCGCGAAGTCCGCGAACGATGACCGAGAGGCCGGCCTGACGGGCGAAATCCACCGTCAGACCGACATAGCCGCGCACCTCCACGTTATGCACGTCCGCGAGCACGCGCCGCGCCATGTCCACGCGCTGTTCGAGGGAAAACATCGGCGCTTTGTTGGGATTGGCGGCAATGGCGACCACCACCTTATCGAAAATGCTGGCCGCGCGGCGCACCAGATCGTGGTGGCCGTTGGTGATCGGATCGAAGGTCCCCGGATAGACGGCGTTTCTTTTATTCATCCTGCATCTCGACGTTTGCGCGCGCCAGATGATACCCCACCTCGCCCGCCGACTTCGATTTGACGAGCCTCCAACGGGACGGGATCGCCGGCGGTCCGGCCGAGCATGCGCTCTCCAGGTAGATCCAGCCTCCGCTCGCGACCCAGCCGCCGGCATCGATGAGCCTGGCATATTCCGGCACGGCATCGAGCCCGAAAGGCGGGTCGAGAAATATGATATCGAAGGGACTGCCGGAGGGACCCCCGGTGGGACTCCCGACGGCGCCGCCGGAGGGACCGCCGGACGGCTCGGCCGGCGCGGCGAGAAAGCGCCCTGCAGACATTTGCACGACGCGCCCGCTCGAGCTGCCTGGAGCTCCTCCGTGAAACCGCTTCAGCTCCTCCGCGAGCATCTGCGCGGGTGCAAACGCCTGCTCCACGAACACGACCTCCCGCGCGCCGCGCGACAACGCTTCCAGACCGAGCACCCCTGAACCCGCGAACAAGTCGAGGCAGCGCGTGCCCGCGATCGAATGCTGCAGCCAATTGAACAAGGTCTCGCGCACCCGGTCGGGAGTCGGCCGAAGTCCGGGCGAGTCGGGAAAACGCACGCGCCGGCCGCGCCATGAGCCGCCGATGATTCGCACGGAGCCGGGTCCTGCGGCCTTAAGCTTGTCGGGCTTTCGGATCTTCACGGAACGCATCATACCCTCGGCGGCATTCCGCTTAGGCGTTGCGCTTGGGGTCCTCTGTTAAGCTTCGCGACCTATGACGAACGAAGCCGAAAAGCCCGGCGTACGCGGCTTTTTCAAGCGACTGCGCGCCAAATTGAACGTGGGTCCGGCGTGGCTCACCACCGACATCAAGGACCTGCTGCCCGTCGGCCGCAAGATCGATGCCGAGATACTGGACGATCTGGAGACCCGCCTCATCACCGCCGATGTCGGCATGGAGGCGACCACCCGCATCCTCGAGGATCTCCGCCGCCGCGTCGCGCGGAAGGAACTCGGCGACGTCCAGGCGCTGCTCGATGCATTGAGCGCGGACATGCTCGACATATTGAAGCCGGTCGAACAGCCTTTGGTCATCGATCCCGCCATCAAGCCTTACGTGATCCTGGTGGTCGGCATCAATGGAGCGGGCAAGACCACCACCATCGGGAAGCTGGCCCATCGCCTTCTTGCGGAAGGCCGGACCGTGATGCTCGCGGCGGGAGATACTTTTCGCGCCGCGGCTCGTGAACAGCTGACCATCTGGGCGGATCGCAATCGCGTACCCATCGTCGCGCAGCATTCGGGAGCCGAGCCCGCGGCCGTGATCTTCGATGGGCTGCAAGCTGCGCGCGCCAGGCATATCGATGTGTTGATTGCCGACACCGCCGGGCGGCTCCACACGCAGACTCATCTCATGGACGAGCTTAAGAAAGTGAAGCGGGTTCTGGCGCGCCTCGATCCCGCAGCTCCGCACGAGGTCATGCTCGTCCTGGACGGTACCATTGGACAGAATGCGGTCGCTCAAGCCGCCGAATTTCACAAGGGTCTCGGGATTACCGGGCTCGTCATCACGAAACTCGACGGCACCGCCAAAGGTGGCGTGGTGCTCGCCATCGCCCAGAAGCTCAAGATTCCCATCCGCTTCGTGGGAGTCGGCGAGGAGACCGAGGATTTCGGGGTCTTCAATGCCTCGGAATTCGTCGCCGCCTTGCTGAAGACGGGCGGCGATGAGGAATCCCGCGGGGACGGTCGCGCCGGATGATCCGCTTCGATCAGGTCCACAAACGCTACGCGAATGGCCGGGACGCCCTGACGGGCATCTCGTTCAACATCGAGGCCGGGGAGCTGGCATTCCTCACCGGACATTCGGGTGCGGGCAAAAGCAGCATCCTGAAACTGATCGCGCTCATCGAGCGCCCGAGCCGCGGGCAGGTATTCATCAACAACCAGAACACAGCCGCCGTGAAAGGCCGCGGCATTCCGAAGTTCCGCCAACTCATCGGCGTGGTGTTTCAGGACCATAAATTGCTGCACGACCGCCCCGTCTCGGAAAACGTCGCGTTGCCTCTGATCGTCGCGGGGGTGCCCAGGCGGGAGATCGAGAAGCGCATGCGCGCCGCTCTCGATCAAGTCGGCCTGCTGGGCAAGGAGAAAAGTCGGCCGCTCGAGCTCTCCACGGGCGAGCAGCAGCGGGTCGGCATCGCGCGCGCCATCGTCGCGAAGCCGATGCTGCTGATCGCCGATGAGCCCACGGGCAACCTGGACCCGGAGCTGGCCCTCGAAATCATGCATCTCTTCAAGCGGCTGAACGATGTCGGCGTGACGGTCGTGATCGCAACCCACGACACCCAGTTGATCGATCAGTTTGCCGCTCGGCGGATCGTGCTCGCCGAGGGGCGCGTGATATGACGTCCGGCATCGAAGCATGGCTCGCGCGCCACGCGCAGACACTGCTGGGATCGCTCGGCCGCATCGTCCGGCATCCTATCGCGACGGCCATGACCGTGGCCGTCATCGCCGTCGCCCTCGCGCTGCCGTTGTTTTTCGGCGTGCTTCTTCAAAATACCCGCAACGCCACCGCCAATTGGAACCAGGCGTTCGAGCTCTCGGTCTATCTGACTCAGAAGGCCGGTGCAGAGCGGGTAGACGCCCTCGCGAAGCAACTCCGGGCGCGGCCCGACGTGGCGATGGTCCGCCTCATCACGGCGGACCAAGCGCTTGCCGAGTTCCGCGCGTCGTCAGGATTCGGCAAGGCCCTTGATGCGCTCGACACCAACCCGCTGCCGAACACCTTAATCGTGACGCCGACCCTCGCGGCAAGCACCCCGGAAGGCACGACAGCTCTCAAGACCAGCATCGAGACCGCCGCCGACGTGGATACCGTTCAGTTGGACACCGAATGGGTGCAGCGTTTAAACGCCATGCTCGATGTCATGCGGCGGGTGCTATGGCTGACCGGCGGACTTCTGGGGCTGAGTGTGGTTCTGGTCGTCGGCAACACCATCCGACTGGATATTCTGAACCGGCGGGATGAGATCGAGGTGATGAAGCTCGTGGGAGCCACCGATGGGTTCGCACGCCGGCCGTTTCTGTATAGCGGATTTTGGTATGGGCTCGGTGGCGGAGTCGGCGCCGTCATCGTGGTGGCGATCGCCGTCGGGGCGCTCTCGCGGCCGCTCGAGCACCTCGCCTCTTTGTACGGCAGCCAGTTTCACTTGATGGGCTTAAGATTTGGCTTGGTCGTTCGCATCTTGGGTGTATCGGTCACTTTGGGATGGTTGGGCTCTTGGATTGCTGCAACGCGTCATATCCGCGCCGTAGAGCCCTAAGTGACTGTTATGCAAGCAGTTATAGGCCCGAACTTTTGCGATCGTTAGCACTCTAACGTTAGGAGTGCTATGATTAGTCCCTACTTGGGAGTCGTGTAAATGAGTTCAGCCTTAGTCGCTAAACAAACCCGGTTGGTGTTCGCGGGCCCCGTCGGGAGTCTGGACGGATATATCGACCGCGTATCTCAGATCCCCGTCCTTTCGAAGGAAGACGAGGTGGCGCTGGCTGCCCGCTTTCGGTCGGAGGCCGATCTGGATGCCGCGCGTCAGCTGGTGCTGTCGCACCTGAGATTCGTCGTGCACATCGCCCGTGGATATCTCGGCTACGGGCTGCCCATGGGCGACCTCGTACAGGAAGGCAACGTCGGCCTGATGAAAGCGGTGAAGCGGTTCGACCCCACCGTCGGCGTCCGGCTGGTGTCGTTCGCCGTGCATTGGATCCGGGCCGAAATTCATGAATACGTGCTGCGCAACTGGCGGCTCGTCAAGGTCGCCACCACGAAATCGCAGCGCAAGCTGTTCTTCAATCTGCGCCGAATGAAGAAGAATCTGGCATGGCTGTCGGAAGAGGAAACTCGAGCCGTCGCGAGGGATCTCGGCGTCGACGTGAGCGATGTGCGCGAGATGGAGCAGCGGCTCTCGGCGCGCGACATGTCGTTCGATCCGACTCCGGAGTCCGATGACGACGAGACCTATTCTCCCGCCATGTATCTGCCCGCCAGCAATGCAGACCCCGCCATCGAGGTCGAGCAGGAAGAGTGGGAGGAGGATTCTGCGGACCGCCTGAGCGTTGCGCTCGAAAAGCTCGATGAGCGCAGCCGGAATATTCTGAAGCGACGCTGGATGACCGATGACAAGGCAACGCTGCACGAGCTCGCCGACGAGTACGGCATCTCCGCGGAGCGGGTGCGTCAGGTCGAGAGCAATGCCATCAGCAAATTGAAGGGACTAATGGCGGCGGCCTAACGGCCTCCCGAAACGCATGCGCGTGGAGCTCCGCGGTTCTCGCGGGGCTCGCGGCATATCCCCCGCCGAGCACGATGGCGAGTGGAATGCCACGCGATCTGATGGCATCGATGACCCGACGGTCGCGGCGGCGGATGCCTTCCTCGCTGACGGCGAGCTTGCCGTACCGGTCCCCGGCGGCGATATCCACGCCGGCCAGATAGAACGCTATATCGGGACACGGTCTCGTCCCGGCCGACCCGGCCCTATCCAGCACCCCCGGCAGATGCCGACCGAGCGCGTCGAGATATGCATCGTCCTCCGTGCCGTCCGCCAACGGTATGTCCACCGTCGACCGCATCTTCGCGAGCGGATAATTTCGCTCGCCGTGCATTGAAAACGTGAGCACATCAGCGGAGCCCTCGAAGATCGCCGCCGTGCCGTTACCCTGATGGACGTCCAAATCAACGATGACCGCACGCCGGATGCTGCCCTCTGATCGCAGCTTAACGATGGCGATCGCCACATCGTTAAGCACGCAAAAGCCCTCGGCGTGATCCGGGAACGCATGATGAGTCCCGCCTGCAAGATTGCCTGCAATTCCTTCCTCGAGGGCAACGCGCGCAGCGAGCAACGTTCCGCCCGCCGCGAGGCGCGAGCGCTTCCACAATGCTTCCGACCAGGGCATGCCTAACCGGCGTTGTTCGGCCATGGACAAGCTTCCGTTGTCGAGCTTCGCGAGATACTCCCGCGTGTGCACGAGCGCGAGATCGTCGAGGCCGAGCGGCTCCGGGGTGATCAGGTCTTCCGCCGCAATCACACGCTCGCGAAGCAGCCGGTCCTTGAGGAGCGGATACTTCGAGATGGGGAACGGGTGCCCCGCCGGCAGGGCGAGGTGATACCCGGGATGGTACGAACATTTCATGGCGGCGAATGACTCGCCGCGCAGCGTATTCAGACGGGGCGGCGGGGTCAAGCGCGGGGTGGTCACACCGCGGCGCCGTCACGCTATGCTTTCAACACCACCCTCCGAAGCGCTCGATCGTCGCCATGATCTTCGCCCTGACGGCCTCCGCCCGATCGAGCCGCTCGCGCGCGGCATCGAGCAGGTCGGCATTCGCCCTGCGGTCGGCCGCCAAAGCGTGATACTCGGCGCGCGCGATGATGCACGCCTCGTACCAGTGCCGCCACTCGATCTCCAAGGGATTCGCGGCTAAATCGACGGGCGTTTGTTGTTCCAGCATGGCCATTCTCCTAGCGAGCGACGTATTGCATCAGGCTGCCTGTTCGACCGGAATTGCCGCGGGCACCTGCATCTGTGCCTTGAGCTTCGGCCAGTCGATCAAGCGCAACTGTCCGTTCATATCCTCGACCAGCGACGTGCAGCTCTCGACCCAGTCGCCGTCGTTGCAATAGAGCACGCCGTTGATGTCGCGGATTTCTGCTCGGTGAATGTGGCCGCAAACCACAGTGTTCACCCCTCGCTTGCGCGCGGCCTGCGCGACCGATTCCTCGAAGCTGCCGATATATTGGACCGCGCTCTTGGTCTTGTTCTTGAGATACGCCGACAACGACCAGTGCGGCAGGCCGAACCATCGGCGCACCCCGCTGATGTACGGGTTGGCGGCGAGCAGCACGTCGTAGATGTTGCTCCCCAATCTCGCGAGCCAGGGACTGCACTTGACCACGCTGTCGAATTCGTCGCCGTGCAGAATCAACATGCGCCGGCCGCCCGCGCTCTCGTACACGTACTCGCGGTGGATCTCGAGGTTGCCGAACACCGCACCGTCGAATTCGCGGAAGACCTCGTCGTGATTTCCGGGTACGAAGATCACCTTGGTGCCGCGCTTGGCCTTGCCCAGGATGGTCCGAACGACATTGTTGTGAGCCTGCGGCCAGAACATGCTTTTCTTCATGCTCCACACGTCGACGATGTCCCCCACCAGAAACAAGTGGTCCATCTCCACGTGATGCAGGAAGTCGAGCAGCAGGTCCGCGCTGCAGCCCTTGAATCCCAGATGAATGTCGGAAATGAATACCGATCGCAATCGGAGCGGCGGCAATGCATGGCGTTCCATCGTGAGATTTCCTCCGAAGTGTCCGAGCTTCGGGGGCACAGAATCGCAGCCGCGTATGACTTCTGAGTGACTGCGGCAAGAAGGTTTCTTGACAGTCGGGCTCCTTCTCAACTGCCAGGGCGCATGAAGCGATAACCGAACCCGCGGATGGTATGGATGTACGTGCCGTAGCCCGGCTCACTCAGGGTTTTCCGGAGCCGCTGGACGTTCACGTCGACGGTTCGCTCGTCGACCTCGCTGTCGCCTCCCCACACCTGAATGAGCAGCTGAGCCCGGTTGAACGTCCTTCCGGGATGTCCCATCAGGAATTCCAGCAGTCGGTATTGCGCCCCGCGCACATGAACCGGCCGACCCCGCGCGATCACCCGGCTGGATGAGGCATCCAGTACCAGCTCATCGAAGACGAGTTCCCGCCGCGCGGGCTCGCGGACCCGGGTCCGCAACACGGCGAATACCCGCGCCACGGTCTCCCGCACCGAAAACGGCTTGCCGACATAATCGTCCGCTCCCAAGGCGAGTGCTCGGACCACGTCCTGTTCCTCCGAGAGGGTGGAAACGATGATCAATCGCGGGGTGCGAGGCGCGGGCACGCAAAGCAGGTCGCGTATGAATTCCTGCGCGGATCCTTCGGCTTTATTCCAATCGGCGATGACGAGATGCGGCGGGCTCTCCATCACCGCCTTCAGAGCGAGCGTCTCATCGTCGATGGTCCGCACCGAGAAGCCGGCGTCGCAGAGCGCCTGACGGAGCCGCTCCCTCGAGACCAAGTCCCGGTCCACGATGAGTACCCGCTTGGCCGTGTCGAGGGAATCCATGGTCGCTCATCGATTACACGCGTGCCGCATTACAGTTTGTTGACAGCACCGTGATCGGCGCTCCGGGCGGCGGCTCGGACGGACACATACGCATAGCCGCGCAGCGATTCCGGGCGCGTTCTCGGGCCTGGCGCGCCCGGATCCTCCGCCGCATTCCACGCCGCGAGCAGAAGGCCGAGCGCCAGCCAGTTGAGCGAGGCCTCCCGGCGCTGAGTCCAGAGGGCAGTCGGCATTCCGAATCGCGGCTTCGATGATTGCATGAGCGGGCTCCACGTGTTGTTCCGATGGGATCAACCATCGGCCCGAACTCTTGCGTTCCCTCGACCGGATTCAGGCGCGCCGCGGGTCAATTCTGACGAATTGTGACGGGCCGTCGGCTATCATCGAGGGCGTGAAGAAGAACATCGCCATCGTCGAGGATGAGCCGGCCCTTCGCGAGAATTACGCCGCGGCGCTCGCACGGCACGGCTATCAGGTGAAGACCTACGCCAACCGCAAGTCCGCCATGCAAGCCTTCCAAATCCGGTTGCCGGACCTCGCCATCATCGATATCTCGTTGGAAGACGAGGCAGAGGGCGGTTTCGATCTGTGCCGCGACCTGCGCCATCTTTCGGCGGAGCTGCCGATCATTTTTCTGACGGCGAGAGACAGCGAACTGGATGCGGTGTCGGGCTTAAGGCTGGGGGCGGACGATTTCTTGACCAAGGACGTGAGCCTGCCTCACCTGGCCGCGCGGGTCGCCGCTCTTTTCAGGCGCATCGATGCCTTGAAGCGCCCGGGCGAAGGGGGCGAGGCCGTGAGGCGGGGCGCACTGGTGATCGATGCCGAGAGGATGCAAACCACGTGGAACGGCTCGCCGGTGACGTTGAGCCTCACGGAGTTCTGGATCGTGCACGCGCTCGCCCGCAATCCCGGGCACGTCAAGAATCGGCAGCAGCTCATGGATGCGGCGAACGTGGTGCTCGACGACAATACGATCACGTCCCACATCAAGCGGCTGCGCCGAAAATTCATCGAGGTCGATCCGGCCTTCGATGCCATCCAGACGGTCTACGGCATGGGGTACCGCTGGGTCGAGTGAGCATCCGCGTCCAACTGCTGATCGTCGCGCTGACCACTTTGATATTGCCGTGGGCGGGCTGCCAGTACGCGCGCGAACTCGAGAGCGCCTTGCGCATGTCGCAGGAGAGTGCGCTGGAAGCAAGCGCCGACACGATTGCCCATGCGCTGGCCGCAGAACCCCATCGAGTATTTCGCGACATGGTCGACACCGAGCCCTTCGCAGACCGGCAGGGAGACCTCTATGTTTATCCACTGCACGTTCAGCCGTTGCTCGACGGCTATCAGGAGGATTGGAATGTCGCGGCGGACCCCGTGTCGCTTCCGAGCCAGGGCGGAGCCGGCGCACGGTTGAAACTCGGTTCCACCGACCGGTATCTGTTCGTTTATGTCGAATTCGAGGATCCGCAGCGGCTGGAGCGGGTGGATCTCACGCTCGAGCGCCCGGACGGCTCGCTCGAGACCTATTTTTTTGCATCGAGTGCACAGGGCCTCATCCAAGCGCAGACGTTCGTCATGGGAGATGACGGCTTCGAGCGGCCGGTCCCCGAGCCGCGAATCCAAGCCTTCTGGCTGGAGGCGGCTCACGGTTATCATCTGGAAGCGCGCGTGCCCTTGACCCTGGTCGGATCGCGGCTGTGGCTCGAAGCCCGGGACGGCGCGGGTAACACTTCGGGATTCAGGGTCCCGGACCCGCCGCACGGCGGCCGCCTTTTCATGGCGACGCCGGGTCTCGACGACATGCTCGCCGTGTTCATCCGATCCGGTACCCGTGCCACCGTGGTCGACTCCAACGGACTGAAGCTCGGCATCGCGGGGAACATCCAAGCCGGCGACGAAAGCGAGAGCGACACCGACGCGGAAAGCACGTGGTACCGCCGATTCGTCTCCGTGGACACCTCCTCGTGGCCCGTGATGGCCTCCGCTCCGGATCGCGTCACCGGCAAGAGCGTCGCGACGGCGCTCGCAGGACATCCCGCGGCGGAATGGCTGCGATCCCAAGGAACCCAGGAGTTGGTGCTGATGGCGGCGGCACCGATCAAGGTCGGCGGCGAAATCCGCGGTGCGGTGATCCTGGATCAGGCGGGCGATCAGCTCCTGGCGCCGCGCGACCGGGCGCTGACTCATCTGTTCAACTTCACCTTGTTCGCCACCGCTCTCGCCGCCCTGTTCGCTTTCGGCGTCGCGACGCTCATCAGCTTGCGGATCGGCAGATTGCGCGCCGCCGCCGATTCCGCCGTGGGCAACGACGGCAGCATTCGTCTGGAGATGCCGGAGTCGGAGCGGTCCGACGAGATCGGCGCGCTGGCGCGCGGATTCGAGCGGCTGTTGGCGCGGCTCAACGAGCACACTCAATATCTTCGCACCCTGGGAGGCAAGCTCGCGCACGAGCTCCGCACGCCGCTCACCATCGTGCGTTCCTCGCTCGACAACTTGGAATCCGAGGGAGTCCGCGCCGACCAGCGCGGCTTCGTGATCCGTGCCCGCGAAGGCGTGTCGCGCCTGCAATCGATCTTGAGTGCCCTCGGGGCCGCGGCCCGGGTGGAGGAGAGCATCAAGCAGGCGGAGCGCGCCAATTTCGATTTGTGCGAGCTGGTGCGCGCCGCGGTTGCCGGATATCGGGACGCCTTTCCCGCGTCGAGGTTCGAGCTCGATACGCCGCCCGATGCCTGCCCGATCCGAGGAGCGCCGGACTTGATCGCTCAGATGCTGGACAAACTGGTCGAGAACGCCGTCGATTTTTGTCCCGCGTCCGGCGTGATCAGGGTCCTCCTGGCGAGGAACGCGAGCAATTACGAACTCAGCGTCGCGAACGACGGAGCGCCGATTCCCGAAGCCATGCTCGGCCGCTTGTTCGAATCCTTGTTCGAGCATCGCGAGGGCCGTGACGACAGGCCCCACTTTGGGCTGGGCCTTTACATCGTGCGGCTCATCGCGGAATTCCATGGCGGCACGGCGCACGCCGCCAACCGGCCGGATGGCGGCGGCGCGTCCTTCACCGTCATTCTGCCCCTGATCTAATGCAGCCCCTCGTGAGCCAGCAGCCAACGCTTGCGCTCCAAGCCGCCGCCATATCCGGTGAGTGAGCCGTCCGCGCCGATCACACGATGGCAGGGCACCAGAATGGGGATGGGGTTGCGGCCGTTCGCGAGTCCGACGGCGCGCGACGCTTTCGGGTTGCCGACTCGCCTCGCCAGCTCGCCGTAGCTCATCGTTTGACCATAGCGAATGTCCGTCAGGTGTTGCCAGACCCGCCGCTGAAATTCCGTGCCCGCGAGCCGCATCGGCAGATCGAAATCGCGGCGTTTGCCCCCGAAGTACTCCTCGAGCTGGTGCGCGGTTTGCGGCAGCGCTCCGGCGCCTGCGTCGCACACCCAATCCTTCATCTCGGGCGCAGGCCCATCGGGTGAGTGCATG